>Ga0129314_1000511_pt1 | contig 40347 bp, 35 predicted proteins | sample O1111metagenome_FD_94431 | JGI IMG/M metagenome (GOLD analysis project Ga0129314, IMG submission 94431) | Orangutan individual fecal microbial communities from fecal samples from Wisconsin, USA - O1111 metagenome | ecosystem: Host-associated > Mammals > Digestive system > Large intestine > Fecal... | reverse complement strand
TCGATTTCAGTCCCGCAACCTGCAAGAAAACGAAAGCCGCGGCACCGAGCCCGAGCGTACATGAGAGAGACGACGTCGGAGCTTTGAAATACTTTGTCAGACCCATGCCGGGGATAAGTCCCGAATAGTTCGCCATTATGATGAACATAAACAGCGAGCCGAGGAAGAAAAAGTACCTGCGTCCGAGCTTTTTTCCGATTATTCCGGAAATAAAGTTGTCAAGCGACTCCACGGCAGTTTCCATGGTATTTTGGAATTTTCCGGGGCGCAGCTTCAAATGTCTTGTGGCGATAATCGAGAGCACGGCGGTCAGTGCAAGTATGGCAAACATGGCAAGCACTTCTCCGGTGATATCGAAAACGCCGAAAATTTTGATTAAAACTTCAGATTTTTCACCCATTTCAAGTGATATGTCTCCTTTCCGTTATCCGCGGGGTTATTTATTTGCCAAGGATACTCTGAATAATTAGGATTTTTGCGATAAAAGTCTAAAACTTAGGGAATTTTATCGCAAAAAAACATTAAATCAGAGGCTTCCTAGTCGTTTTTCTTCACGAGCTTAAAGGTGAAAATGAACATTGGCACTGTGAGTCCGACGACTGCTCCAACGAGCGGATATACCACCGAAGAAAGCACAGCGGACGACACAAAATACACCGCAGCGAGATAAGCAACGTTTATCACCTGACGGATAACTGCGGTAATTGAGAGCATATTCGGATTTTTCTTCATTACGGTATTTGTTATAACGTAGTTCACGCTTGCCATGGCGACTCCTCCGAGAAGGGATATCACCAGAGCTGCGATAAGTCTCATGTCCATTACGGCGCCTCCGTCTGAATGATTTTCTTTCAATCTAATATAATAATACCCGATTGAATGCTAATAAATAATACTCCACCCGCAATATATTATCAACTGATTTTATGTTAACTTTTGTTTAAAGCCCGCGTAAAACGTTCGTCAATACTAACAAAAAGCTCTTCCACAACCCGTTTGTCATGGAAAAGCTTTGTTTTTATTCGCTGAACAGTGCCGTTGAAAGGTATCTGTCTCCCGTGTCGGGCAGGAGAACCACTATGTTTTTGCCCCTGTTCTCCGGTCGCTGTGAGAGCTTTATTGCCGCGTCCATTGCAGCCCCCGAAGAAATGCCGACAAGTATACCCTCGTTCATGCCTATCATTTTTCCGACAGCCACAGCATCCGCGTCGGTCACTGTCATAACCTCATCGTATATCTCGGTATCAAGGACTTTCGGAACAAATCCCGCTCCTATGCCCTGTATGCCGTGCTTTCCGCCGTAGCCTTTCGAGAGTACGGGAGACGTCGCCGGCTCTACCGCTACGATTTTTATCCCGGGATTCTTTGATTTGAGATATCGTCCCACTCCCGTTATCGTGCCGCCTGTTCCTACTCCCGCGACAAAAATGTCAACCTCGCCCTCTGTGTCCTGCCATATCTCCGGACCCGTGGTCTTAAAATGAGCGGCGGCGTTTGCGGGATTGTCGAACTGTCCGGGGATAAAGCTGTTCGGAATAGCGGAGGCAAGCTCTTTTGCGCGGTCTATCGCTCCCTGCATACCCTTTGCTCCGTCGGAGAGGATTACATCGGCGCCGTATGCCTTCATTATCTTGCGCCTTTCGATAGACATACTGTCGGGCATGACTATCATAATCTTGTACCCTCTCGCAGCCGCAACCGATGCAAGACCTATGCCGGTGTTTCCGCTTGTCGGCTCGATAATTGTAGTTTTCTCGCTCACAAGTCCGCGCCTCTCGGCGTCGTCAAGCATCTCCCTCGCGGCTCTGTCCTTGGTTGAACCGGCGGGATTGAGATACTCGAGCTTTGCTATGATTCTCGCGTCCAGTCTGAGATTTTTTTCGATATGCGTCATTTCGAGCAGCGGAGTATGACCTATTATCTCGTCCGCTGTTTTATAGATCCTTGCCGCCATAGATATATCCGTCCTTTACTTTAATCTATAACAAAATGAATGGGAAGTCCGCCGTCAAATCTGGTTATAACCTCGCCGGATATGAGGGGTTTGATGTATTCGAGACATTCGTCGGTGACGTTGCTTCCGTCCTCGGTGATGAATTCTCTCGGAACATGACGAACGGCGTTTGCTATCTTTGCTATCTCCTTCGCCTCGTATGAAACGGAATATTCTTCGCTATCCGCTCTGACAAAGGCTATCATGCATCCGCTGCTTCCCGCGACAGCTTTCTTCACCGCGGTTTCTCCGGCTTTCTGCGACTCGTCAAGGTCGGTAGCCGAAGCAAGATGAGAGCCGCATCTCTGGGGAAGATTTAGTTCTATCGAGCGTACCTTACATCCGAAATGCTCTTTTACGGCGTTCTCGAGTACCTTTCCCGTGCCGGAGAGATACTTGTGACCGAACACATCCGCCGCTCCCGACTGACTGCCCTCGCCTACATAGTGTCCGTCGGAGAATCTCACGCCCTCGGAAACAGCTACCACAACATTCGGGTGCTTCTCGAACGCCTTTTCAATGTCGGAGTAGAATCTTTCCATGGAGAACTCCACCTCGGGCAGGTACACCGCGTCAATTTCCGTGCCGTTTATTATTCTCGGAAGAGCCGCGGCAGCTGTCAGCCATCCTGCGTCACGTCCCATAATTTCAACTATAGTCACGGCTTTTACGGTGTAAACTGCGCAGTCGCGGATGACCTCCTGTGTGACGGTTGCGATATACTTTGCCGCAGAGCCGTAGCCGGGCGTATGGTCGGTTGCACATAGGTCGTTGTCAATGGTTTTCGGCACGCCCATCACGCGCATTTTATAGTCCGAGGTTTCAAGATACTTTGTCAGCTTCGCAACGGTATCCATTGAGTCGTTTCCGCCGATGTAGAAGAAATATCTGATATCGTATTTTTTGAACAACGCGATGAGCTTTTCGTAAAACTCGGGTTCAGCCGAAGGATCCGGGAGCTTTTTTCTGCATGAACCGAGAGCAGCCGCCGGAGTCTGAGACAGAAGCGAGAGCTTTTCCGTGTCAACGTCTCCCTTTTCGTCCAAGAAAATACTGCCGAGGTCGCACATTCTCTCGCTGAGGAAGCCTTCAATGCCGTTTTTCATGCCGTACAGCTTCGTTACAGCATCGCGCGACTCAAAATATCCCTTAATAACTCCCGCCAGTGTAGCATTTATCGCCGCAGTAGGACCGCCGGACTGACCAACCACAGCAGCTCCGCGTAACATTTCTTCCATTTTATAACACCTTTTCAAAATTATCGTTTTCCTAATTAATCATAGCATAGGTTCTTCCCCGTGTCAAGCAACGGAAAGCAAATTTTGTCCTGCCGCGCGCATATTTTGTCCTTTACTTCGCGTCATACCAGCTCTTTCCGACTCCGCAGTCAGCTGTAAGCGGAACGGAAAGATGAACGGCGTTTTCCATCTCTCTCACAAGAAGCTCAGCCGCCTCGGAAGCGCATTCTTCTTTGGCTTCTATTATCAGCTCGTCGTGTACCTGCATTATTAGCCGCGCGTCAAGTCCGGATTCCTTCAGCGCACGGTCGACGTTTATCATAGCTATCTTTATCACATCCGCCGCGCTTCCCTGTATCGGGCTGTTCATCGCAACTCTTTCGCCGAACGCTCTGATGTTTTTGTTGGTCGAGGTCAGCTCAGGTATATTTCTTCTGCGCGAGAACATTGTCGTGGTGTAGCCGTTCTTTTTTGCTTCTTCAACGGTCTCTTTCAGGTATTTGTCAACGCCGGAGTAGGTCGAGAGGTAGTTTTCAATGTATTCCTTAGCCATCTTGCGGCTGATTCCGAGGTCCTTCGCCAGAGAAAACTCACCGATTCCGTAGACTATTCCGAAGTTGACCGCTTTTGCGCGTCGTCTCTGCTCCGGTGTAACGTCGTCGAGCGCCACTCCGAACACCTGTGACGCAACCTCCGCGTGTATGTCCTCGCCGCCGATAAAAGCTCTCTTCATGGCTTCGTCGTCCGAGAGAACCGCAAGAAGTCTCAGCTCTATCTGCGAGTAGTCCGCGTCAATGAGAGTATATCCCTCTTCCGCGACAAAGTATTTTCTAAGCTCACGCCCCATCTCTCCTCTGACGGGGATGTTCTGCAAATTCGGATCGCTTGACGCAAGCCTGCCTGTTGCCGTTCCCGTCTGGTTAAGCTTTGTGTGAATCCTGCCGTTTTCGTCAGCTTGATTCGCGAGGGTGTCTCCGTATGTTCCGCGCAGCTTTGAGGTCTGTCGATACATGAGAATATCGGATATTATCGTGTGGTACGGTCTGAGCGCTTCGAGTGTGTCGGCGTCCGTTGAATATCCTGTCTTTGTTTTCTTGCCTGACGGAAGTCCTATCTCGTCAAACAGCACTTCGCCAAGCTGCTTCGGAGAGTTTATGTTAAATTCGTGCCCTGCCTGAAGCCATATCGACTCCGCAAGTACGTTCTCCTGTGCGGCAAGCTCCTTTGCATATGCTCTGATTCCGTCCGCGTCTATCTTAAAGCCCGTGCTCTCCATTCCCGCGAGAACCTTTGACAAAGGTATCTCTATCTCATCCATAAGGGAGCGCATACCCTCGCTGTCGATTGTTTTCTCGCTGTCCTTCCAGATTTTGTATATCGCCGCAGCTTTTTCAGCCGGAGAGGACGCTTCTTTTCCGCAGTATTCAAACGACAGCTCGCCAAGCTCGTACTTTCCTTTGCCGGGGGAGATGAGGTACGCCGCGAGCATGGTGTCGTATGCGCAGTTCACGCTATCTCCCGTAATTCCCGTGGTTCTGAGCAGAGTTTTGAGGTCATGGCAGACTATCTTGTTCTTCTGCATGAAATCGGAAACCGCGTCAATTTTAGCTCCGCTCATCATAGAAATGTTCACGCCGTCCTCCGTCACTGCCGCAAAGCTTCCGTCATAATATAGCACTGCTTCATGCTCAAAGCTCGGCAGCTCCCTGACAAACGACACGTTCAGCACCGGCGGCTCGTATTCTGCCGTTACAACAGATTCCGCGCCGAACTTTTTTGCCATTCCGCTGAACTCAAGCTCGGAGCAGAGGGAGTTAAATTCTTCCGCGTTCATTTCCCGCTCGGTGAACAGCTCGTCTGCGGGGCATATGGGAGCTTCACGGGATATCAGCGCAAGAGAACGCGACATATACGCACTGTCCCTGCCCTCCGTCAGCTTCTTTGAAACAGACGCGCTCTGTCCGAAGTAGTTTTCGCTTGAGTAGAGTGTGTCAAGATCTCCCGCCGTCTGTATCAGCTTCAGCGCGGTCTTCTCCCCTATGCCTGCTACTCCCGGGATATTGTCGGAGCTGTCTCCCATGAGGGCTTTCACGTCGACAAACTGCGCGGGCTTTATTCCGTATTCGCTCTCGAACCTCTCCTCGGTGAACTCAATGTCTTCTTTGGTTTTCGCGAGAACTACAGTCGTCATTTTTGTGATAAGCTGGAGAGAGTCGCGGTCGCCTGTCAGGATGTAGGTGAAAATTCCGTTTTCCTCAGCCATTCTCGCGCCCGTTCCGATTATGTCGTCCGCTTCAAAGCCGGGGCATTCTATCACCTTGAAGCCGAGATATTCCGCAGCTCTTTTGGCGTACGGCATCTGCGCTCTCAGCTCGTCAGGCATACCTTTTCTCGTACCCTTGTAGTCCGCAAAAGCCTTGTGCCTGAACGTCGGCTCGTGTACGTCAAACGCGCAGGCAAGGTAATCGGGAGACAGTGAGTCGAGATGCTTTTTTATTATCGTGAGAAAGCCGTAGATGGCGTTCGTTGGTATCCCGCTTTTAGTCGACAGCGGACGAATACCGTAGAAAGCGCGGTTTATAATGCTGTTTCCGTCAATTATGAGAAATTTTTTCATTCTGTCTACCATCTTGATATAATTTCGTTTATTTTGATTATATCATATTTTTCCGATATTGAAAACAATTTTTTAAGAAATTTACTTCCGTGTTGCAATAGATATAAAAATCGGATATAATTAAGTTATAAATTATAACAGGAGATGTATTATGAAACGTGTTATCGCCTTTGTCTGCGCATTTATATGTCTCGCTATGCTGTCATCCTGCGACGCTCCGGGAGTTTACAGCCTTAACGGCAGCCTTCCGCCGCTCATCGACTCCGAGACGCAGTATCCTTACGTTCAGTCAGTTGACATCACAAATTCGGACGGAAACACTGTAACTCTTGTTTCGTCAGGTGAGATGGACAACATACGCATGAAGTTTGAAGGAATAAAATGCGTCAAGGAAAAGTCCTCCGAGCAGTCCGAGACACTCTACACCGTAACGTTCAACACAAACGACGGAGAATACACGATATCCGTTATATCCGAAGACAAGCTCATCATAGACGGCGTGGCATACGATGTACTTCGCGGAGGAGCGGATCTTTTCTACCTCGCAAGCCTGTTTAACTAACGAAACACCGCTGATACGGATGAATTACGTCTGTAACAGCGGTATTTTTTTATTTATTCAAGATTTCCGCGGCTTTTTCCCGCACTGCCAGCACCTTCGGAGGAGACACGGACAATCGCGTTACGCCGGATTTTATAAAGAACTCCGTCTCGGTCAAGTCCGCTCCAAGCTCACCGCACACGCATACGGGGATTCCGGCTCGTTTTCCGGCTTCACAGGTCATTTTTATGCACCGTCTGACGCTCTCCGGCATGGGCTTTGTGAGATATTCGAGCTTTGGATTCTCTCTGTCCGCCGCAACCGTGTACTGTATGAGGTCGTTTGTTCCTATGGAGAAAAAGTCTACCATCGGCGCGAGAATATCGGAAAGAATCGCGGCTGACGGAGTTTCTATCATTATCCCGAGTTTTAGCTTTCCGTATGCTATTCCCTCTCCCTCAAGCTGTCTCCGCGCTTCGTCGAGAATGTCCCTCACCCTCTCTATCTCCGACGGCAGGGATATCATCGGTATCATAACGGAAATATTGCAGTCATAAGCGGCACGGAGCAATGCACGGAACTGGGTGATAAGAAGAGACGGCATGGCTAAGCACAGTCTGACCGCGCGTATTCCGAGAGCAGGATTCGCTTCATGAACGTCCGAGGTGAGATACGGTATTCGCTTGTCCGCTCCGACATCGAGAGTGCGCACCACAAGCTCTTCTCCGTGAAGCTGCTCTGCGGCGTTTTTATAAATCTCAAACTGCTCGTCCTCGGTCGGCGGAGAGGATTTGCGCATGAACAAGAACTCGCTTCTGAACAGTCCCACTCCCTCGGCGTCGTTTTTTACGGCTTCTCCTATGTCCTCCGGCTCTCCCGCGTTTGCAGATATCATTATCCTCTCGCCTGCCCGGGATTTCAGCCGCACTCCGCGCAGTTTTTCAAGTCTCTCGTGCTCTTTCTCGGACAAAATCACCTCTTCACTGTACGCCGCGACTGTTTTCTCATCAGGGTCAATGCACAGCGAGCCTTCTTTTCCGTTCAGCACCGCGGTCTTGCCGTTCCATTCCTCTGGTATCTTTCCGACAGAAACGACAGCGGGAATGCCCATTATTCTTGCGAGAATTGCCGTGTGCGACATCTCACTGCCGACCTCCGTCACAAATCCCAGCACCTTTCCGCGCTCAAGTGTAACAGTTTCCGCAGGGCTTAAGTCGTCCGAGGCTACTATAACGCGCTCGTCAAGCTCTAAAATGCTCGTCTCCCCCATAAGTACGGCACACAGCCTGTCCGTGAGTGCTTTTACGTCCGCCGCGCGCTGTTTCATGTATTCCGACTCCATTGCCGAGAGCATATCGGACAGCTGCTCCCCCGCTTTTTTTACCGCAGTTACAGCGCCGACGCCGTCTTCTTTTATTATCCGCAGGGCTTCTCCTATGAAATCGTCGTCGTCAAGCATTAATTTATAGACTTCAAAAATAGACGCGCCGCTCTCGCCGATAGTTGACAGTGCGTTTTCGTAGAGTTTCTCGTTTTCCCTCTCAAGCTCCGCGACAGCTTTTTTTAACCTCTCGATTTCTTCTTCCGACGAGCGCACATCATCTTCTTCATTGATTTTTTTGCGCCGCAGCAGCATGATTTTTCCCATGACCTGACCGCCGGACACAGCTTTTCCATAAACTTTTTCCATTTCATACCTCTGCTCCTATCCTATAATCCCGCGTCGCGCATTGTTTTTCCGATGTCTCCGACCGCTCTCTCCTCGTCCTCTCCGTCAGCGGAAAGCGTTACCTCGTCCCCGCATTTTATCCCAAGTCCCATCACCTGAAACAGCTTTTTGCAGTCCGCGCTTTTCTCTCCCGCCGAGATGCTGACTTTTGATTTATATCCCTTCGCCGCCTGTACGATAAGACCTGCGGGACGTGCGTGAAGTCCGTTTTTGTCTCTGATTATATATGTCATTTTCTGCATAATTAATCCTCTCTTTTCGTGAGCCTGCTATTATTTTGTACTCTGACGTGCTTCTTATACATACACGGCGGCATTTGGCAAAAATTAATATTTGGTTAGAAATATTATTTATACATAAAAATTACGCCTGTACTCTTGACAAATCGTGCGAAATAGAGGATAATAGTACATGGTAAGTATGAAGGCAGTAATACCTTAACCACAACATTTGATTTTACTTCGGAGGATTACTATGAAAATAGGTGCTCAATTATTTACATTACGAGACTTCTGCAAAACTCTTGACGGTTTTTCCGAAACGCTTAAAAAGGTTGCCGACATCGGTTATACCACTGTTCAGGTTTCAGGTACCTGCGCGTATGAACCCGAATGGCTGGCGGAAGAGCTGAAAAAGAATTCCCTCACCTGCGGAATCACTCATTTTGATTACAACAGAATCATTAACGATACCGAAAACACCATTAAGGCGCACAAAATTTTCTCCTGCCCCGTAATCGGACTAGGAAGTATGCCTGGCGGTCCGGCAGGTTACGAAAAATTCAAGTCTGAGATAAAAATTCCCGCGCAGAAGATTCACGACGCAGGACTTCAGTTCTCATACCACAACCACAACTTTGAATACCTCACAAAGCTTGAGGACGGCAGACCGCTCATGCACCATATGTCGGACGACTTCACACCCGAGGAGATGTGCTTCACTCTCGATACATACTGGGTAAAAGCCGGCGGATATGATGTTGTTGACGAAATCAAGCGTCTTGCCGGAAGAATTCCCGTTGTCCACTACAAGGATATGCTAATTGACGGAGACAAGCAGCTCATGTCATGGGTAGGCGGCGGCAACACTATGGATTTTGAAAAAATTACCGAGGCTTTCGTTCAGTCCGGAACGCGTCTCGCTTATATCGAACAGGACAACTGCAACGGAGAAGATCCGTTTGTCTGCCTGAAGAAGAGCTACGAATATCTCAAGTCCATCGGTCTTGACTGATATAAAAAACTCTTATCCTCAGACAATACTGCGCGGTCTTTTCGTGAGAATCATACTATAATTAAGGATAAATAATGTTAAAATATTTTATAGCGATAATCGGATTATACCTTTTCATGATATGCCCGAAGCTGCGACACCGCAATAACATGGATATGTTCTGCTCTGCTCCCGTAGCGCACAGAGGAATACATGACAACATAACCGTTCCCGAAAACTCCCTGCCCGCTTTCAATGCCGCTGCGGAAGCCGGATGCGGTATCGAGCTTGACGTGCAGTTTACGAAGGACAGACAGCTTGTGGTGTTCCACGACGACAATCTCTCCCGTATGTGCGGAGACGACAGACTTGTCATAGACGTTACATACGACGAGCTTTCAAAAATGCGTCTTCTTGACTCCGACGAAAAGATTCCGCTTCTCTCCGAGGTGCTTGAAACAGTCGGCGGCAGAGTTCCGCTTCTCATTGAGATGAAGAACGAAAGACGTGTCGTATGGGAGCTTCCCCGCGCACTATACTCCATAATGAAGGACTACAAGGGCGTTTATGCGATAGAATCTTTCAACCCCATGTTTCTCAGAAAATACAAGAAGTTTGACAAGACTATCGCCCGCGGAATGCTGTCCATGCGTTTCGGTGAGTTCAAGGACCAGTGCAGGCGACATCAGAGACTCATTGCGCTGACGCTTGAGAACCTTATGTGGAACTTCATGGCAAAGCCCGACTTCATCGCTTACCGCATTACGGACTACAAAAAGGTTTCGCTGAGACTTAACCATCTCCTCGGAGCTACAACAGTCGCATGGGGAACAACAGACCCGTCCGACATCAACACGCGTACAAAAAAATATTTCGACGGCTTCATATGCGATATCGAAGGCAAGAACGAAGCTCTCGAAGGCAAGGAAAATCTCAAATAAACAAAATGAGCGTCTCAGTTTCATGCTGATGAACGCTCTTTTTTGTTATGCTCTTTCGGGACTAAGCTCGCGGTAGGTTTTAATTATAATAACGACTGATATTATAAACGTGAGAATATCCGAAACCGGCATGGAATAAAGCACCCCGTCAAGTCCGAAGAAAACCGGTAGAATCAACGCAAATCCTACACCGAACACCACTTCGCGGAACATCGACAGCATCGTTGAAGATAACGCCTTTCCGACAGCCTGCAGGAATATGAAGCACGCTTTGTTAACGCAGGCAAGCACCATCATGCAGAGATATGTTCTGAACGCCTTTATCGCAAATTCTGTGTAGTAAACGCTTTCGTTTGACGCGCCGAATATGTCTATGAGCTGACGCGGGAAAACTTCCGCGAGGACAAGCGCAGCAGCTCCGACAACAGCCTCGGCAATAAGCAGCTTTGTGAACAACTCCCTCACACGCATTTTCTTATCCGCACCCATGTTGTATCCGACGATCGGTATGCATCCTGCCGCCATTCCGACAACTACGGAAATGACTATCTGGAAAAACTTCATCACGATTCCGACGACTGCCATAGGTATCTGCGCGTACTGTTCCTGACCGAAAACAGGGTCAAGCGCGCCATATTTGCGAAGCATATTGTTGATAGCCGCCATTGCCGCAACAAGACTTATCTGTGAAAGAAAGCTCGTTATGCCGAGGGTGAGAGTGCGCCTGCAAACCGTGCCGCTCAGCTTAAAATCCTCGGCTTTCGGCTTGATTATTTTCATATGGAAGATATACCATATCGCGAGAACTGCCGTGGCAACCTGACCGATAACGGTAGCAACCGCCGCGCCCATCATGCCCCACTTAAAAACAAAAATAAACACAGGGTCTAAGATTATATTGATAACAGCTCCGACAAGTGTCGACACCATCGCGAATCCCGGATTTCCGTCCGCTCTTATGACAGGATTCATCGCCTGACCGAACATATAAAACGGTATGCCTATCGAAATATAGAAGAAATACTCCTGCGAATGGCGGAATGTTTCCTCGTTTACCGTACCTCCGAACACGGATATGATGCCGTCCGCGAAAATAAGATACACCGCCGTGAGAACAAGACTGCAAAGCACCGTCAGCACGATGGAATTTCTGACGCTGAGCTTAGCCTTTTCGCCCTCCCCTCTGCCGAGCGCAATACTCACATACGCACAGCATCCGTCTCCTATCATAACCGCAATCGCCAATGCAACTACAGTCAGCGGGAACACAACGGTATTTGCGGCGTTTCCGTATGAGCCGAGGTAGCTTGCGTTTGCGATAAAAATCTGGTCCACAATGTTGTACAGCGCGCCGACAAGAAGAGAAATTATGCAGGGGAGCGCATATTTACCCATCAGCTTGCCGATTCGCTCCGTACCTAAGAAATTGTTTGATGCGTCCATCAGTTTGACCTTTCCTTTCAAAGACACTGCTCGATTTGTCTGTAATATAAATAAAAAAAGTGCGACGACTCTGCAACCGGATTTACGCAGATTCGCCACACGCTGTGTCAGTATTATAACAGATTTTTCGGGGAATTTCAAATTGTCATATTTCACAAATTTTGCAGGATTAATTTGTCACATATCACGGATTTCGCAGAGCCATTCTTCATGAGCCTGTCGGTTGCCGCAGAGTACGGACGAGGGATGTGTGAAGTCGAGCTTCTGTCCCTTCATGTCGGTGATAATACCGCCCGCCTCTTCTACGATAATCGAGCCTGCCGCAAAATCCCACGGGGACAGCGAATACTCGAAGAATATGTCAATCGTACCCGACGCAACCGAAGCCAAATCAAGAGAAGCCGCGCCGGAACGTCTGATGTCGAGAGTTCTCATGAACATTTTGTATGCCGTGTCAAATGTAGCGTAGCCGAAGCGGTCTCTTTGATAAGGAGACGTACCGAACGCCGCGAGACACTTTGAAAGAGGTTTATCCTGCACGCTCAGCTTGACAGTGTCCTTGTTTTTAACCGTCATGAACGCTCCCTTTCCTCTTTCCGCGAAGTAAAGTCTGTCGGCGTAGGGATTGAAAATCGCGCCGTACACCATGTCACCTCTGTCGCATAGACCTACGGATATCGCGCTGTATCTTCTGCCGTAGATGAAGTTTGTCGTGCCGTCTATAGGGTCGATTATGAAGTAAAGTCCGCCTTTGAGCGCAGATGTGTTCTCGGCGGCTTCTTCTTCACCGATAACCGAAGCGTCGGGCAGCTGTTTTGTAAGCTCTTCCGTCAAGTATTTTTCAACCGCGACGTCGTATGCCGTGACAAAATTCGCGTCTCCCGGTTTTACTTTGACTTTTGACGAAATATCATCCGCTTCAAGCATGATTTCCGCCGCTTTTCGCATAGTATTGTTTATGAATTCGTACATTTTATCTCCACAGTTCATTTTATAGGTAAAAATTTTATTCCGCCGTAGTCGTGCAGTTTTCCGTCAGCGAGGTCGACACAGTTCGGATATTCCCCGTGCTGACTGCCGTAGAGGTAGGTTTTCCCATCAAAATATCCTCCGCAGCCGCCGATAAATCCGCAGTCGTACCCATCCAGCACGATGTCTTCCCGCACAAGAGTACAGCCTATGCCGTGTTTTTCGAGCAAAGCTGAAATTCCTCGGTCGCCCGTATAGACGTGATTTTCGCAGACAAGGCACGAGCAGCCTGCGTATCCCTGTTTTGTGTCAAGCACGGTCATTCCGAGGCTCTGCGCATATACGAGAAGCTCCGATGAAGCCGAAGCTCTGCGGCACAGGAGTGTGTTCCCGATGACAGCGGTGTTAAGAGAAACATCAAGGGGGTATTTCTTCCCGCGCGGAGAGGTTGACAGTACCGGCTCAAGTCCGCTCAGCGATGAGATTTTCTCGACAACACTCGGGTATCTCTCGGCGTATGACTTCGGGAAGAATATTCTCTCTCCTACTGCGGTGCATATCATATCGGGGTGAGCCGATACGGGCAGGTCTATCTCGCAGTCCGGCGGCATATGGATAACTTCAAACTCCTCCTCAAGCACACGGGAAAACGGTGCGGCGGAGGAAACAAGTGCAATAGCTTTTTTCATGGTTTCGATAATTAAAAACTCTCCTCAGACAAAAATCGGGGGAGAGTTTTCAAATAATGTTTATTTTGTTCACGCGCGTTCTATTTTGCCGGAACGAAGGCAGCGAGAGCATACGCTTACTGTTGTATGTTCACCATTAACAACAGCCTTAACCTTTCTGATGTTCGGTTTCCACGCTCTGTTTGTTCTACGATGTGAATGGGATACGTTGCAGCCAAATGTAACGCCCTTTCCGCAGATGCAGCACTTTGCCATAATAAGTTACACCTCCATTAATGGATTCATTAAACAAAAGTCAACATTAGGTATTATATCACACTTGCTTTTAAAATGCAATAGGTGAATTCCTTTTTATTTCGATTTTTTTCGCAAAATCAAAGATTATTTACAAATTTTTCTATCCTGTCAAGAGCTTTCGCGATGTGCTCGACCGAATAGGCGTAGGAAATACGGACAAATCCCTCTCCGCAGTCTCCGAAAGCTGTTCCCGGAACTACCGCAACTCCGGCTTCGTCAAGCAGTCTCCTTGCAAAATCCTCGGAGGAAAGTCCGTATCGCGACACATTCGGATAAGCATAGAACGCGCCTTCGGGATCAAAGCACTCAAAGCCAATCCCGCGAAGTCCGGCTACGATATATCTTCTTCTGCGGTTGTACTCACTGCGCATCATGTCAACATCGGGGTCTCCGTTTCGCATGGCTTCTACCGCGGCATACTGTGAAGACGTCGGAGCGCACATTATCGCGTACTGGTGAACCTTCAGCATCTGCTTGGTCACTTCACGCGGCGCAAGAGTATATCCGAGTCTCCATCCCGTCATGGCGTAAGTCTTTGAAAATCCGCTTGCGACGACGCATCTTTCCCTCATTCCGTCAAGAGAGGCTATGGAGACGTGTTCCCTGCCGTATGTCAGCTCGCAGTATATCTCGTCAGACAGCACCATAATGTCCGTTCCGCGCAGAACCTCCGCTATCTTCTCAAGGTCCTCACGAGTCATTATCGCGCCCGTCGGATTGTTCGGGAACGGCAGAACGAGCAGCTTTGTTTTCGGCGTTATCGCGTTTTTCAGCTCTTCTGGGGTGAGCTTGAAGTTGTCCTCTTCCTTTGTTTCGACATACACGGGAACTCCGCCGGCGAGTGATGTTATAGGTCCGTAGCAGACAAACGACGGCTGCGGGATTATAACCTCGTCCCCGGGATTCACAAGGGTTCGTATGCACAAATCAATGGCTTCGCTTCCGCCGACTGTGACGATTATCTCATCCTTCGGGTCGTAACTCAGGCTGAATCTGCGGTGCATATAGTCGGAGATTTCCGTACGCAGCTCCATTGTTCCGGCGTTTGACGTGTAGTAGGTCTTTCCGTTCTCAAGGGATTCTATCGCCGCGACTCGGATATGCCACGGTGTGATAAAATCCGGCTGACCCACGGTGAGGGAAATAACGTCGCGCCTTCCGTCAAGCAAATCGAAAAACTTTCGTATTCCCGACGGCTTTATGTCCTGCACGGTGTCCGATATTATTTTTGAGTAGTCAAGCATCAGAATTCGTTTCCTCTCTCATCAACGGGAACGGAACCGTAGACAATATTGTTGTCCTTGTATTTTCTCAAAACAAAGTGCGTGGAGGTGGAAATAACGTCCTCTATTGTAGCGAGCTTTTCCGCAACGAAGAACGCCACCTCGCGCATTGTCTTTCCTTTAATAAATACCGCAAGGTCAAAGCTTCCCGACATGAGATAAAGCGACTCGACCTCGGGATAGTTGTATATCTTCTGCGCGACGTGGTCATATCCGCGGTCTCTCTGGGGTGTGATTTTTAATTCAATCATTGCGGAGACGTACTCGCGGTCGGTCTTGTCCCAGTCTATCTCTGTCCTGTAGCCGAGGATAACGCCTTCACGCTCGTATTCGTCTATCATTTTCTTTATGTCGCCGACTTCCTTGTCAAGCATGAGAGCGATAGTCTCGGGAGAAAGCCGCGCGTCGTTTTCCAGTATTTTAAGCAGGTCTGTCATAGTTTTTATCCTTGTTATTTTTTGATTTTTGTCATTATCTTGTCGAGCGACAGTCCGTATTTTTCGGCGATATCGCGGGCGTAGCTCTTTCCGTCAGGCTTTTCACGGAGAATCTTGAAGCTGCGCGAGCCTTTTTCTATAGCCGCAACGAGGTTGTCTATCTTTACGCCGCCGTTCGGTACGCATGACGCGTTGATTGAATCCACGGAAGCCGCAAGATCGTGCAGGTGTGTCGAGAATATTCCGCGGCATCTTGCCATGGAAAAGCCTTGGAGCACCTCGGACGCGATATAAGCCGCTTCAAACGAGCCTGTGGACGAAAGAGATTCATCGCAGAGCACAAGGCTGTCCTCAGTGACTTCCTCGAAAATCGCGCTGAGACGGGAGCATTCCTCGCCGAGACGTCCCTTGTCAATGGTGTCTTCGCTTCCTGTCGGGAAATGTGTGAATATCTCGTCGCAGGGGCTTATCACGCATGAATCGGCGCAAACGGGAAGTCCGAGCTGTGCCATAACGAACGCGATACCGACGGCGCAGGTAATAACGGATTTACCGCCTCTGTTAGGTCCGGTCAGCACGTATATCATGCCGTCCTCGTCGAACTTGAAGTCGTTCGGAACAACGGGCGCGTCGAGCTTCATGGCGACTATCGGGTTGCACAGCCCCTTCGCGTCAAACGCCTTCTCCGACATCGGTTTTATAACGGGGTGGCAGAGCGGGCATCCTCTTTCCTTAAGTCTCATGAGAAGCTCGGTAGCCTTTGTAACAAACTCAATCTCCGGCATAAGTCTGATAAGAAAGTCGGTGTTCTCAAGCACATAATGCTGAATAACCTTCTTCCACGAGCGTATGGACTGACGGAAGACATCGTTTATCGCGCCGTTGAATGCGTTTGCGAGTGCGTTCTGCTGGTTGTCCGACTGTCCCTTTTTGAACGGGATGAGTGGAGCTATGCAGGTCATCTCGTCGTTTTTGAAGTCAAGACGGAGCATTTTGTCAAGAAGCTCACCTGACTTGAAGTATTCGTTGTTTATCGAGAGAACTCCCGCGCGGCTTGCTCTGAGCTGTGAATCGAAGTTTACGCCTATCGTCACGCTTTTTATCTCGCGCACTCTTGATGTAAGCTCCTTCAGCTGATCGTTGAGGTTTTTGTAGTATTCGCTTCCGGTGAGGGTGTTTATTCTCTCCGCGAAACGTCTGAACGCAGTGCTCTTGAACTTTGGCGCGAGCGGAATGAGGTTGTCTCTGAGCAAATCAAGCAGGCTCGTGTAAAGCTCTACTTCCGTAATGCTGTAGAGATATGCTTCCGTTGACGCTGCGGAGTCACTGCTCATGCGTCTCAGCTCAGTTATGTCGTTAAGCAGAGGTATCATTTTAAGAAGGATGTGCGACAGCTCGGGATTTTCTATCATATCGCCGAATGTATCCTGTCTGTAGAGAATTACTTCCGGGTCGCAGGTATAGAAGCTGCCGAAATCGCAGGTTTTGAGATCCATGAGGTAGTCAAGCTCAAGCTGCTCCGTGGTTATGTGGGAAAGGCGTGCGTTCTCCTCGCCGAGCATATGTCGTCTGAGAGTATCGGCGTCGGGGTAAAGCAGGCTTATATCCGATGTATCGAGTTTTTCATTGATATCTGGCATATTTTTCACCGTATCTATTATAATTATGAAGATTAAATTCTAACCTATTATAATTATACTATAATATCCGAAAAATAACAAGAGGAAATTCGCGATTCTCCGAATTGTTAATTTTGCACATTTTCGGCGAATATAACGGAAATATCTATTGATTTTTTCAAATCGGTAGTATATAATAAGGTGTAATGTTGTTTTTTTACATTTCAAAACATTAAAGTCCTTTTATTGTAGGAGGTCACAAATCCGCCGGCTGTTACACAGACAGTTTTCATATAAAAACAATATTTATTCAAATATGCAGGACAAGTTCGGATGGCTTGCAGAAAATGTTCATCCGTCACACCAATAATACCGCAAATGTTGATTTTTTATAACTGTTTGTTAATACAAGTCTCGGCGGCGCTTCAAATATATGAACCGAATATTCAAAAAAGCCATCGACTTTCTGAAAATCATCATGATTGCTCTCTGCCTGACGGGATGCGCGGCGTCTCTCGGAACAACTCCCGTGAACGAAGCGGACGTTGCGGCAATCGAGAACGCGGAAAACGAAATAACAGCCTCGATAACGGCAAGCTCCTCTCCCGCGATATACACGGACGGCACCGAGCCGAAAGACGCCACCTTTGCTTACGAAGCCGAGGATGGAGTGGAAATGCGCTATACGACGAACAGCTCAGCTCCGACAAAGGACTCAAACAAATACGAAGTCGGCACTGCCCTCGAGCTTGACTACATCGACACGGGCGACGGAACTACCAAACAGGCTATCCTCCGCTGTGCGCTGTTCAAGGATGGGGAGCAGGTCTCGGAGGTGTGCAATTTCGTTTACATGAGCGCGCCCGAGGGAAGATTTGAGATGCCGGTGTATTCAATAATCTCCGACAAGAAAAACTTCTACAGCAACGAAACAGGCATTCTCGTCCCCGGAAAGCTGGGAAGTCAGCCGAATCCTCCGGGATGGCAGCCGTGGTACACCAACGCAAACTACTACGGACGCGGTATCGAATGGGAAAGACCCGTCGGACTTACGGTATTTCGCGAGGACGGCACTGTGGGACTTAACGTCAACTGCGGCGTGAGAGTTTCCGGCGGCTACACGAGAGTAAACACACAAAAATCCCTCAGACTTTACGCAAGAAAAGCATATACCCCCGACAGCGGAGTTTTTGAGTATTCGTTCTGGGACGGACTGCGCGGTTCTCACACTGGTACTCCGGTTGCTTTCAGTGATACCGTGCTTCTCCGCGGCGGTTCTAACAACGAAGGCAACGCGATATTCACGACCCCTGCCCTTCTCATGCTCCTTGACGGAACGGATCTCGACAGACCTGCCATCACTCCGGTAGTAGAGTACATTAACGGCAGATACTACGGCATTGTAACTCAGCTTGAGGACTACGACCCCGACTTTTTCCTCGCGAACTACGGTGTGCCCGAAGAATACCTCACCACCCTCAAAGGAACCGCACCCGAGCTGTACAGAACTACGGGATGGTATCTTGACGACGGTCCCGAGGGTGAGGTTGAAGAGCTTTACACCGCGCTGAAATACATAGTCAAATCGGACATGACCGACCCCGAATGCTACAAAAAAGCTACGGAGATGATAGACATACAGAATTTCATCGAGTACATAGCTTTTGAAGCGTACACGGGAAACACTGACTGGCCCGACAACAATCTCCGCGCATGGCGTTACAACAAAAACGGATATGACCCCGACGCTGAGGGTGTATTCGACGGAAGATGGAGATTCCTTACCAAAGACCTTGACCTCTCGTTCGGATACGGCGGTTTTGACGCGTCCGGAGATCCGTATTCGTTCATGAAGGGCGGCTCTGCTCTGCTTTTGAAGAACGTCTACAACTCTCTCATGAAAAACTCGGAGTTTGAGGATCTTTACTACAACTATATGTGTACCCTCGCCGAAGCCGTTGTTTCTCCCGAAAGATGCGAGCACACTTTTGACTTGATGCAGGTTTATTTCGGCAAGGAAACGGCAGTGTCGATAAGCGCTGTCAGAGTCGGCGGAGGCTCTCGCGGAAGTTGGAACTCCGGATTTGACGTTTTGAGAAAATTCTCAATAAGCCGCGCTTCAAATATTCTGAAATACACGAAAAACTACTCGAAGAGCAGACTGAGCGAGATTTCCCTTGAAACAGAAGGCGAGGGAAATGTAAGGCTCGGTTGGTTCGCTATGGAATCTGGAGAAAGCCGCTCATATCTCGTCGGCAGAAGAATTCCCCTCGAGCTTACTCCCGCCGAAGGATACGAAATCGGTGAGGTAACATACGAGGAATGCTCCCTTGACGACGACGGTTATCTTATCGCTGAATCAAACACGGCGAAGGTCAAGGTCACGTTCGTTCAGTCGGCTGAGGAGGCGGAAGAAAAGACTGTTGTCATCAACGAGGTCATGTTCCGCGGCACTGACTACAAATGGACGGAGCTGTACAACACGACCGACAAGGATATCACGCTCTCCGGCTGGTCTCTCGGCAAAAAGAAGAACCCGAAGAAAGCCGTGGAGTTTGAAGCTACAACAATTCCCGCACACTCATACGCGCTCATCTGCTCGACAGACTACTCGAACAGCAAGGGCATCGAGGGACTGAGCGTTACGCTTTCGATCGGAAACAACGATGACCTTTACCTCTTTGACGAAAACGGCGATATTGTCGATATGATTTCGCTTTCAACTCCGTCAAAAACCGTTCATGTAGGAAGAATACCGGACGGCGGCGCTATGGCAGAATTGTCGCGTGAGGAAGCCACACCCGGTGAAGCTAACTTTATGGCAGAGGACAAGAGCACATACGGTTCGGATGCGTTCAAGCCGTATCTCCTTGTCTGCGGAAGAGCGTATGACCTTGACGAGGCGTTCTACGAAAAGGACGGCGTGATGTATGTAAGCAAATCCAAGCTTATGGAGATAATTTCACAGAACCAATCATGCGCTGAAATATACCGCTACCTGCGCAAACAGAACGGCGACATAACACTAGACGCGCTTATCGAAGGAAGCGATTACAACCAAGGCGCGAGCGTCCGCTACCTTCCCGAGCTTGATTCAGTAATCATAGGTTGACATTATTTGACAAAATGTTCATAATATTTCCGTGCGGAATCGCTTTGCAAACGTAATTTATCCCCTTTTTAATTATTAATGTGCGTTTAATATTGAATTAATCTTGACATTGGTTTAAAAAAGGTGTATAGTACAGTTGCTCGTGATATACTCACGGAAAGTATGATATATCATTATTTTTATAAGGAGAAGAAAAAATGAAAAAAGCTTTAAGCATCATTCTTGCTGCTCTTATGCTGTCCGCTTCATTTGCTCTCACTGCTTGTTCAGGCGGAAACGGCGATGAAACAACATCTGAGACTACAGGAGAAACCGCAGTTCCCGAGACTGAGGCTGAAACAACACCCGAAACAGAGGCTGAGACTACAGCTCCCGAAACCGAAGCTGAAACAGCAGCTCCCGAGACTGAGGCTGAGACAGAAGCTCCCGCTCCGGCTGAATCCAACGAAGGCACAATCTTCGACCAGATGTCCGAATGGCATTACACAACATTCGTATGCCCGTACACAGACGGCGAAGGTGTTGTAGGCGGAGGCGCTGCTAACGGTCACTTTGAAGAAGCAGACGACGAAATGGCTGCATTCATCAAGGAAAACCCCGAATGGTACAAGGACACCGCTCTCATGGAAAAGTGGGACGTTGTTGAAGCTCCTTTCGGCGACTGCATCAACTCCATGCTCGCAGCTCAGACAGACTTTGTACTTGACCCGACAAACACAAACGGTCTTATGACCTACAAGACATTCACAATTGACGACCTCGGCGACGATATGTACTATACAATGAACTGCTTCTACGACAACACAGTTTATATCTATGTAAACGGCGAAGCTTACTACATTGCCGACGCTAACTGCGGTTCAGGCGACTGGAACGGCGGTTACGACGAAATCAAGTGCAACACTGCTGAAGACAAGACCCTCAAGGACTTCCTCCACGAAGGCGAAAACTACGTTGCTGTTTCCATCAAAAACTGCTGGGGCGGACGTGAATTCGATATGTACATTTCCTACGAAAAGAACGCTACAAAGAAAACTATGAGCTTCTTCAAGCGCGGCTCCGACTGGCACTACACTGTATTCGCTTGCCCCTACACTGACGGTGAAGGCACAGTAGACGGTGGTGTTTCCGGCGGTTACTTCGATGAAGCTACAGACGATATGGCTAAGTTCATCAAGGAAAACCCGAACTTCATGACAGACACAGCTACACTTTCCACATGGCCCACAGCTAACGGTCCTTTCGGCAACATCATGGAAGACATCGGCTGGACAGGCTCTAACCACGGTCTTATCCTCTACAAGACATTCACAGTTGATGATCTCGCTACAGCTAAGCAGTGCGACGACTTCGTATGGGACAGCGCATATGACAACGCTATCCACGTATACCTCAACGGTACAGAAGTTTACACTGACGACGGCGAATGCGTAACTCCCGACTGGCAGGACGGTCTGTTCAACCTTGACAAGGCTCAGGTTTCCGAGCTTCTCAAGGAAGGCGAGAACTATTTTGTAGTTACTATCAAGGACGCTTGGGGTGGAAGAAACTTCGACGCAGGCTTCTCCGCTGAATGGCACTAAGTTAACATAATTATAATCGAGTCACAGTTTTCACCAATGGTGAGCTGCGGCTCGATTCTTTTTTTGTTTTTTTATCAATTCCTATTGACTTTGTATGTCGAATTTGTTATTATTTTATCGTTATTGAAATTTTATATTCTGCGAGGCTCATCATGCAATACTACATTTTTATTCTGATCGCCCTCGTTCTTCTGTCACTGCAATTTGCGGCTAACAAAGAATACGGCATTCTCTGCGGCAACTCTACCAAATCCTCAATGATATTCACAACCTGCGCAGGCTTTGCGTCAGGTATCATACCGCTCGTGTATGCAGCAATCTCACACGAAAAAATCACCGTAACTCCGTACTCGCTGTTCATGGCGTTTCTTATAGGCGTGTTCTGCTGTACATACATGACTATCGGGCTTAAGATAATGGAACTCGGCAGTCTCTCGGTCTTTACGATGTTTCTCATGCTCGGCGGAATGCTGCTCCCGTACCTCTTTGGCGTAATCTGGCTGAAAGAGCCTGTCTCAGCTGCGAGAATAATCGGCGTTATCCTGCTTGCTGCCTCGCTTGTATTCCCTGTTATGGCGCGTAAGGAATCGGGCAAATCTGGAACGTTGTTCCTCATCCTCTGCCTGTCCGTATTTCTTCTCAACGGCGGCATCGGAATCGTGTCAAAGCTCCATCAGGTGTCCGAGACTTATGCAAAGAGCGGCACAGCGTCGTTCTCATTCCTCTCAAACATGGCAAACGGCACGCTCTCCGGCATTCTTCTGATAATTACACTCATCAAGGAGAAGAAAAAAGGCGCGGAGAATGAAACCGAATCACAATCCCCCGCGAAAAAGGTCAAGATTCTTCCCGTTGTTGTAGTCCTCGCGGCATACGCACTCTGCAACGGCATATCGTACACGCTCCAGCTTCTCAGCGCAGGAAAGGTTCCCGCTTCTGTCATGTACCCCATGATGACGGGCGGCTCGGTTGTGCTTACCGCTGTTGCGGGACTGGTATTCTTCCACGAAAAGCCTGACAAAATCTCGCTCATCGGTCTTATCCTGTCCTTCGCCGCGACGTTCCTCTTCCTGTTCTGAAAAATAATACAGAAAAAAGGTACCGTTTGACCTTGCCCTCCATCAAAGTTAGATTGAAAATCCAACTTGGTTAGACCTAAAATCTAACACATTGGCAAAGCAGTCATGCGATACCTTTTGTTTTTTTATCCGAGGTTATTTTCAAATACGCAGTCGCCGACGTTATCCCAGACGATTTTCTCGCGGAGATAGCCGTTCTTAAATACATTTGAAGTCGCCGCAATTACGTCCGAGTTGCGAACCACAATTCCGTATTCGGGAGATTTTGAACCGCCGCCGCCGTCGTTTTCGCCGATTTTGAAGGAATTCCCCGTCAGCGTTACGTTAGCCGCGCCGTCGAAAAGGATATGCGAGCCTTCGTATTCGTCGGTAAAGTCGTTATGGTCTGGACATCCGCCGCGGTAGAAGAAGTTGCTCGACACCGTGACGTCGCTGAATCTTGCACCGTTCTTATCGCCGAACCACAGCGCAGGTCCGAACGTTCTGTCAAAGTAGTTTCCCGTGATGTTCACCGCACATCCGTTCACAAGCTTAAAGCCCGCAGTGCTGTTCCACTCGACTCTGTTGCCTGTTACGGTCAGGGAAGCTGCTACAGAATCGGCAAGCATTCCACCCTTTGCGTTAGCCGTGAACCAGTTGTCGATGATAAATCCGTCCCAGCCTTCGATATACAGCCCTGCCCCGCCGTTTCTGTGAAGCATGGAGTGACGCACGGAGAAGCACCATATATGCTCAAGCCTTACGCCGTCTCCGCTGAATGAACCAATGCGGCAGTCGTCAATGGTCGGAGTGTCCTCTTGCCCGCCGCCGTTTGCTTTGTCCCAGCGAAGGAGTATGCCGTGGATATTTTTGCCGAGTCTCGCACCGTTCATGGAAATTCCTGCAACAGAGCATCCGAATGCACCGGTTATATCGAGCAGGCACTCCGCGTTCTCGTCGCACAGCTTCAGCACCGATATGCCGTCGTCACGGAAGCTCCACGCGGAATATCCTTCAAGCCTTGTGTGCGCTCTCATGTGAAGCTCGCCTGTGAGATATGTTCCGGGCGGTACTGTCACGCATCCCTGTACTTCTCCGGCGGCGTCAAGAGCTTTTTGGATAGCCACAGTGCAATCGGTAACACCGTCTGACACCGCGCCGAACTTTGTGATATCGAATACATTTTTCATAATGACCTCCTAATTATTATTAAAATAGACTTATTTCTTGAGTGAGTCTCTGATTTCGCGGAGGAGAAGGATTTCTTCTGAGGGATCTTCCGGCTTCTGTTCTTTCTCAGCGGTTTCTTCTTCTTCGGCTTCCTTCTTCTTCTCAAATGCGTCCTTTGCCTTGTTCATCGTTCTTATCACGCAGAACACGCAGAGTGCGATGATGAGGAAGTTGATAATCGACTGGATGAGAGAGCCGTACATAATGGCGCATTCCGCAGTCTCTTCTGTCGCTTCGGTGAGGACGATTTTGTATTCCGAGAGGTCAAGTCCGCCCATGAGCTTACCGATAAGCGGGTTGATTATTCCCTGCACGAGAGAATTGACTATAGCGGTGAACGCCGAGCCGACTACTACGCCGACAGCCATATCCATAACGTTTCCGCGTGCTATAAATGTTTTGAATTCGCTCCAGAACGTGCTCTTTTTCTTTTCGTCTGCCATGATTTTCTTCTTATGTAAAATTAATTTTCGGCTTTTGTTTCCTGCTGTGCGTCGTCGGGAAGTTTTATCTTTGACGTTTCTATCTTTCCGTGGATGCGCTCCTCATAAGCCACATTGGTTCTGATAAGGTGCAGGATGTGGTTGTTGATATCCCTGCCTTCGCTCTCCGCGGTTGCGAGCATCTTCTTGAAAAGCTCCTCGTCAATGCGTACAGTAAACGTGATCCTGTTTTTTTGTGCCATGATATCACCTTTATTATCGTTTTTTTCGATTATTTCGATTATATTATACCACTGTGTTCACAAAAAAGCAATATCTTTTTGCGGATAAAAGCGCGCGCGGAATTCACCTCGGTAAAAAATCGGCATAGATATTGACTTTTCGCCCTTTTTGATATATAATAAATGTCACCGGGATGTAGCGCAGTTGGTAGCGCGCGTGGTTTGGGACCACGATGTCGCAGGTTCAAATCCTGTCATTCCGATAGTATCAGCCGAAAATGAGGTTCTCGTCCCCGTTCTCGGCTGTTTTTTTACAAAAAGGAGAAAACACTATGGCAGAAATTATCAAAGTCTTCAAGGAAAATGTCCCTGCTATGCGTTTCATCGGAAAAAAGTATTCCGGATTCGGTCCGATGTGGGGAGAATGGTTTGCCAACGGATGGTTTGACCTCATCGAGCAGACCATGGGAGGAGTCGGCAAAATCACGGAGATATGGGAAAACGGCGGCGGATATGTCGGTCTTGAGCGTAGAGCGGACGGACAGCCATTTGAGTATTGGTTAGGTATGTTCACGCCCGGTGACACTCCCGTTCCCGAAGGATTCGCTTGTGTTGATTTTCCGGCAATAGGACTCGGCACTTCCTGGATATACGGGCTCGAAAACGAAGTCCACAACACCGCTCCTTGCAGAAATGCTGTTACAGGCGCGGGACTTGATATTTGGAAGGACGAGAACGGCGGAGAATGGTCTTTTGAAAACTGCCTCTGCCCGAGATACACGACTCCCGACGAAAGCGGCAGGATAATAATGGACTACTGCTATTTTGTGAAGTAAAACGCCTACTCAACCGACGTTTGTTTTACACAAATCCGCCTCCGTTGAAATCAACCGCAGTTTCAGTTATAATATACCCAGTAAAAGCGGCTTACACAAAAATTCAAAGGAGACATCTCATGGGAAGCGAAACTATAGGAAAACAAATCGCTATGCTGCGTAAGGAAAAAGGTGTGAAGCAGGAAGAAGTTGCAGGCTATGTCGGAGTCAGCGCTCAAGCCGTATCTAAATGGGAAAACGGCGGCGTACCGGATATTGAATTGCTGCCGAAAATCGCGGATTTCTTTTCGGTGTCGATAGATTCTCTCTTCGGCAGAAAAATCCGAGACTACGGAGATATTCAGTCGGCGCTGATGAAGGAGATTGCGGAAGCTCCCGAGGACGACAAAGTCAAAACGGCTTTCGGCGTCTGCTGGAACATTGAGCGCGCGCTTGTCTCACAAAACGAGTACAAAAGCGAGGACTGTCTCACCGAATACGAGAAGAAAATCGGCGAAAAGAGACAGAGATATTCGAGCGCGATGTTTGACGGCGGCTTTACCAACATGGGAATCGGGAACATGAGACGGTACTTTTTGCTCGTTTCAGACCCCGAAAGCACGGATGAAGCGTATTTCGACGGCATTGATTATCCCGCGTTTTTCAGGGACATGGCTGACAAAGACTTTTTCGACGCGATGGTTTTACTGCACAGGATGGAAAAAAGCAAGGCATTCACCTCCGCACTGCTTGAGAAAAAGCTCGGCATTGACTCCGTTAAGGCGGGCGAAATCTTAGAAAAAGCGAAAAGGTACTGTATTGTCACGAGCGATACTCTGGAGCTTGACGAGGAAGTACATACCGTTTACCATTTATATCCATCGTCGTCGTTTGTCGCACTGCTCATCTTTGCGCGGGAGATAATAGACAGACCCGACGTTTACTCATACTACCTCGGAAACAGAACCGCGCCGTATCTTAAATAACGCAAAAAACCGTATTTCTTTGCACATTGTGTATCGCTGAAATACGGTTTTGTTTTATGCGTTTGGCGGCTGATTTTGTACCGCGTCGACAAATATGAGCGTCAGTCCCATGTATGCGGCAAGAGCGAGCACAACGACTGACAAAATTACGATAAGCACTATGCGGAGCGCCTTCTTTTTGATGAGCTTGCAGCACAGCACCAGAGCGGCGACGGACAGAACCAAAAGAACCGCAGATAAACCGAACGTCATGCTTTCCTCTCCTTCTTATACAGTGTATCCTCAACGCGCAGAACGTCAATGATATCGGTGAACCACTTTATCTCCTCGCGGAATTTGCTTCTCAGCTCGTCTATATTCGTCTTTGTCTTGCCAAGCTCAAAGAAGTCTCGCTCGGTTTTCACGGCAATGTGAAGCTTTCCTCCGCGCAAAAACGCCATGTAGACCTCTCCTCCGCTTCTGCCTGCCATGGTGAGGATGTATTCCATCATGTGCGGTGTGAGGATGTAGTACGCTTCATGTGCGTCAGCCGATGTCACTAAAAATCTGTCGTTGAATGCGGTGTTTTCCATCTCCACGCTGTCGTTTTTGTGCTGTTTTCTCAGCTTCTTCGCGCCGTCGGAAATGTGTATCTCGCCGGACAGCTCCTTGCCGAAATCGCAAATGAGCCACTGTCCCTTGAATACGAGCTGTTCCTCATCCTTCCACTGCTGTGCAGTCTCGTCATAGCGTGTGTCGACTTTTCTCAGCTCAATGTCGCTCAGCTCTACATCAAGTCCCTTGTATGAACCTTTGATATAGTCGCTTCCCTTCACGGAGTCATATTCAAACGGGAACACCATCCCTGCTTCTGTGACCTTTGTGGTGTCGATATGCTTAAAAGGAGCATACTCCGCGCCGTCAAACACCTCGTTTATTAGATTATTTATGACGTTGTCGCCGAGCAGTGTTTTTATTGCCCCATCCTGCTTTGACATCTGATACCCGCCGACAAACGTGAGCACAAGGCAGATAACCGCGGCGACATAGCTGTTCATCGCAAAGAGCAGAATTGTAAGAAGTCCGCAGCCGTATGTCAGAATTTTCGCGAGCAGTGACTTTGTCTTGCGGCTTTTCAGTTCCTTTTCAAGCTGCTCACTTGTCAGTTTTTGTTTTTCTTCCATCTTTTACTCCTGTCAGAACGACATCTTCACGTCTTCACGCTTGCTCTCGTCCGCTGCGAAAAATTCCTTCGGCTGACGTGAGCCTGCGAGAAGCTTCGCCGGAAACATCGCGATTGCAGTATTGTACGAGGTTACGCTTGTGTTGTAAAGTCTGCGCGCCGCCTGCAAATGCTCTTCCGCGTCTCTGATTCCATGCTGAAGCTCCGAGAATACCTCAGCGGAACGAAGCTCGGGATATCCCTCGGCAACAGCAAACAGCTTTCCTTCAAGCTCGCTCATCTGCTTCTCCGCACTGCTCATTTCTCCCACGCTCATTCCGCGGCGCAGCTCTATCACTTTGGTGAACAGCTTGTTCTCGTGCTCCATGTAGCCTTTCGCGGCGTCAAGCATCTTTGTTAGCATATCGTATCTCTTGGTGAGCGCAACTTCAACGCCGGAAAGCCCCTCCTGCACGCGTATCTCTTTCTTCTTGAAGTCGTTGACCGTACTCACGCACCATATCGCTATGAGAACGGCAAGGATTATTACTATAATTAACGCTGTCATATCTGTCCTTTCTTATCTTTAAAGGCTGAATAATTCGCTTTTTTCGATTATGTCAAGCATACGCCCGAATTCGCGGAGAGAGGTGATGTAGCTCTGCTTTATCGCGCCTATGTCCTCCATGTTCACGTTTTCCGCGACCTCGGCAAAAGCATAGTCGGTTTTGAGAGCCACTGTAAGCACGCCGTTCTCCAGTTGAGCCGCGAATATCTCCCCCATCAGCTCCCTGTCAAGCCTGTTTATTATCTCGGTGAGCTTTAATTCCGTTCCGTCGTCTGTCGGAGTTACGCTGAAGCTGTAGCTTACCTCATTTTCTCCGACAACGCTTTCCTGCTTCACTACGGATATCGTGCTTTTCTCTTTTGTCTCACAGCGGAACACAAGTCCCTGAAATGCCATGCTGCGGCGTGTTTCCCTGCCATCGTGCGGATTTTCCACAATGTAAACATGGGTCAGAAAGACGTTAGCCGCCGAGAAATGCGTTCCGTTGTGCCTGCCCTCGTGATAATTTTCGACCCTGCACTCCTCCCATTTTCCGTCAAGGAGGTGTACGTTTTTCACGAGAGCCTCGTCAATGCGCATCTCATCGGTACGCTCGTCTTTACCGTAAGCCTTTTCAAATTCCTCCGCGAAAAAGCCGCCGAGCTGTTCTTTCATCGTTTCTCTCATTTTTTTATAGAGAAAATTACCCGCGTATATCAGCCCGAACGCCGCGAAAAACAGAACCGTATCAAGTATGGATTTTACGGCTTTGTTCCGCACTGCGAAAAACACTACGAAAACCAAGACCGCCGACACAGCTCCGAGAAGCTTGCATAGGCTTGACATTTTTTGGTACATCCCGAGTTTTTTCGCGAGAGCGTCGCTTACGGGAATAGGATTATTGTTCATCTCGTTTCCCGCTCAGTTATTGTAAAAACGGAAAAACAACATATTCGCGGAGTCCGTCTCTTCCAAATCGAGAAGTGCGGCTTCGGGTGAGTTTGTGTAGCGCAACATTCTGTTGTCGTATCCCTCGTATGTTTCAGGCTGAGTCTCCGCCGCAAAAACAAGTCCGTCGTAATCCTCGGGAACATATACGGTGTAGCTTCTTGTCACGACGAGCGCAAAATCTCCGACCTCGTACTCATATTCCGTGATATACGAGAACTCTACAAGTGAGCTTGAGCCGCCGCAGCTGACTGTGTGGAGATAGTAGTCTTCCCCACGGCTTGAGTTTGCGAATTCGTTTGTATCCGTCAGCCACATTCCGGTGTAGTAGTCAAACAGCTCGCACGAAACCTCTGTAGCACAGCCTTCCTCGTAGGAAGAAATCGCACCGCTCGGCACACGGCATATCGCGTCAAAGTTTATCTCGCGTACTCCGTTTGTCACAGTATTGCTTGTGGTTTTAACTTCCCAGTAGCATTCCGTTCTGCTGTAGTCCGCGCCGCCTTCAAAATATGTGCAGAATCCGTTGTCGAGGTAGAATTCCCCTCCGTCAGCCTCGGCGTTTATCTCAAGTCCGTTCCGCTCAAAATAAGGCTCGCTCGACTGAATCTCATCCACGGGAACAAGAGAGCCGCCGTTTGCCATGTCTATAAGGTCGCCGCTCACCGTTCTGTCAAGCTGAAGCACGTCTCCGTTTCCGTCAAAGTGAAGAGTAACACCGTTTTCATCGACCCACAGCGTACCGTAGTCTATCACTTCGTCGTTCAGGTTCACAAATTCCCATGTCGCGTCCTCGTGAATTCGCAGCCAGAGATTCTGTCCGACATATCCCCAAAGTCCAACGTATTCTCCGACGTCGGGAGCTGTGCTGTCGCGGTAAACATATCCGTCCTCTGCGCTCCATATCCAGACAAGCTCGATACTGTCCCCGTTTTCGCCGGCTAAAGTCAGAACAACATCGCTCTCACCGTCGCCGTCAATGTCGTCAAAGGAAATGCTCTCAAACCTGTCGTGCGCTCCCGCAATCGTCTCGGGATATTCTACCTCGTCAAAAATAACGTGACCCGCGTCGTCGTAGTAGAAGGCAGCGCCGTTGTCACCGACAGTCACCAAAACATCCGTGCTCTCCCCACCTCGGGTTATAACTCCGTTTGCGAGAACAAGTCCCGTTGTGCGCCAGTCGTCTCCCGCTTCCATGTAGTCCGTGTCGTCGTATGAGTTAGTCTCGCCGCAGGAAACAAAACTCACGCAGAGCAGTGCGGACACAAGAAGTGTAATCGTTTTTGTCATTTTTTTCATTACGTCATCTCCTATATAATATTGATTATTCCATAAGGTAGTAAGCTCCGTTTTCGCCCCAGATTATTTCATCCTCGTCGAAATCGAATACCTTAAACTCAACTCCTTCGTAAAGCTGGGATACCGCGTAGTATGTGCTTGCTTCATCCTCGGAATATGTCAGATAACCGTAGTCCATCTCGGCGGCTTCCGTTCCCGGCGCTCTCTGATAATAGCTCCAGTTACCCTCTCCGTCTATTACGATGTATGTTTCCGCGGAAAGCTCGCCGTCATAGTACCATATCCCCTCTAATTCGCTGACATTGCGCTGATAAAGCTCGGCGTTCCAGCTGTAGTACTCGCTTACGTCGTCGGAATTGTCGGCGTTATCGCTGTTGTCGGTGTTCTCGTCAGTTGTTTCTACATTGTCGTCTTCGTACCACATATTGTCCATTCCTGTGTTGTAGAAATAACCGTATTCCGCGAAGTACAGCCTTTCGTCCTCTGTTACATAGAATCGGCTTCCGCTTCCGTCACTGTCGTTGTACGCATATTCGGCGTCAAATTCCTCGTCGTAGCCTATCCATCCCGTTACGTCGTATTCCTTGCCGTAAAGATGGAATGTGCCATCGTCGTGAACGTCAATGTAGTCCCAGTCGCTGTCCTCGTTCTCAGGCATATAGATTCCGGCAAATCCGTTTGTGTCGACCTTTGTCACCGTGTGCTCTTTTTCGGTGTCGACGTAGTAGTAATTGTCGCCATCGTAGTAGTCGCCATCGTAGTAGTCGCCGTCGTCATAGTCGTCCTGAGCTGAGCACGAGACAAACAGCAGGCACAAGAGCAGTAAAAACACTTTTCTTTTCATGTAATATTCTCCTTTAGTCTAATGAAATCACGGTTCAAGGTTGAATTTCCTCTTCCGCCATAGATAAAACCTCGTCGTGACTGAGCTCCACATTGCCGAAGCGAATGAAAATACCGTTTGTTACCGCGCTGTTCCAAACCTTAGGGTCAGAGAGCGGATGAAATCTGATTTTGTCAAGATACGGCTTCATGTTTAATAGCAGTCTGCTTCCGGAAACAAATTCTATTTGCAAAACATAGTCGTTCAGCGGCTCTACCTCGGAAATATATCTCCGTTTCAATAAAAATCCCCCTTTCGCGCAAAATAAAACCACCATACCTATATAGTACAGTGGTTCATGAAAAAATACAATTCACCAAAGGTGAGGAAGCCGCTGATTTAAGGTTTAATTCAGCGTATCCTCAGTTCTTTTCTTCCATAATCTCCGAAAGCTGTCTGCGTTTTGTCCTTATGTCGCCCTCTATACCGAGCTTTGAGTATATCTGCTTGATGTACTGCTTCACACTTCCCTCGGTCAAAAACAGCTTCTCCGCTATCTCACGGTTGGAAAGTCTCTCCGACATAAATCCGACTATTTCGTATTCCCGCTCCGTCAGCACATTGAACCTCTGTGGTCGTGACGTCGTTCCGTCAATCTGTTTCTGCCGCTCCTCGTACATCCTGCCGAGACGAATGACTTCACCGACAAACGGATTTGCTTTGTCTCCTATCACGTCAAGAAGGCCTTTTATATATCGGTAATTTTCCGCAAACGGGACTGCAATATTGTCGACCTCAGCTGTGTTCAGCGCACAAGTAATGAGTTCTGCGGCTTCACTGCGCTTTCCGAGCATTTCATAGGCTGCGGCGGTCTGGATTTTCACGTGCAGTGACACGAGCGCATAGTGCATCGCTTCACATACGGAGAGCTGCTCCGTGCTTCTGCCTATCACCTTAGCGTATGCTCCCTGCGCAAGATACACCTGATTCTCTATCATCTCGTACATGGGCTTGCCGGGGGAGAGAATGTTCATCGCCGAAAGCCTGTGTGACGCGAACACCTCGGGGATTTTCTCAACCTTTCCGCACAGCGCATAGTAGTAGGTAGCCGTCGCGCTCCAGATGTTCAGCCACGCGGAATTGTGGTGCTTCAGCAGCTGACTGTACCGTTCCTCGAAGGTGTATCTCTCCTCGATATCATCAAACAAGGACAGCCTACACGCCAAAAAGTCACAGCACAGCGCCATGTTTTCCTGCCCGTTCCCCTCAATCTCGGCATATGCGCTCTCAAGCTCTATGTGCGCGTCGGTGAATTTTCCCTGCATGAAATACGCTTCCGCACGCATGATTCTCTCCGCACCCTGCCCGTGACCCTCTGTAATCTTGTAGTAGTGCGGCATACACTCGTCCATCTCGCATAGCTCAGCCTCAAGCTCCCCTGCACCTCGATAGAACATCATAAGCACAGAAGGAGAGCCGAAGGTCCATCCTCCGCTGTTCTGTATGCTTATTGCCGGACGCGACATCTGACTGCTTGCGCTTCTGTGAAGTCTGCTCATCGCGCTGATATCGTTGTAGAAGAGGAAGCTCATGATAAGGTCGCATTCTCCGATGAGGTTTCCCCTCTCCTCGGCTGATATTTCGGTGTGCTCGTCAATCGCGGACATGAGCAAGGCTTTCAGCTGCATCATCTTCGGTATCTGCCGCCAGTTGAACATACACCGCATAAGCACAAGCACGGCAAACGGATGCTTTTTCAGTGTTTCCTCCGGGCATTCGTCAAGGAACGACAGCACAAGACGCGGCTCCAGAGACGAAAGCAAAATTCCCTTGTCCTTGTGAATGACTTCAAGAAGCGCGTCAAAGTCTCCTCCGCGTCTGTAAGAAGACATTGCGTGGATGTACTGCTTGTGCTCCTCGTACCATGCGCCGTAGTTTTCGAGGTAACGCGCCTGTTTTTCCTCCGGCAGAGACTGAAAGGTATGCTCCGCGCACTCCTTCAGCATATGGTGAAAGCGGTAGGTGTTTCCGACGGACAGTCTCTTCACAAACGCGTTCTGTGCGGTCAGTGTGTCGAGAATCTCGTCCGTGTCGTCGTTTTCCGTGACATACCGCGCCATCTCTATCGTAAACTCATCCGCAAGCCCCATGACGGCGAGGAATTCACGCTGATTTTCGGGGAGTGGGGATATCATTGCCGCGGTGAAGGTGGAATAAATGTCTGATTCACGGTCGGGCAGCTCTCCGCTCTCGTAAAACGTCCTCAGATTCAGATAAACCGCCGAAAACCATCCTTCGCTCGAGTAAAGCAGCTTTTCAATTTGGCTCTGCGAAAGCTCCGTGCCGCATCTGTGGGCGTAGACTGCAAGCTCTGTATGGTTAAGACGCAGCTGCTCCGTGCCGATTTGGTACACCTTTGAGCCGAGACGCAGTATCTCCGCCGCCGGCAAAAATCGGTCACGGCTTGCGACTATCAGGTGAATGTTTGTGGGCAGTCTGTTTGAGAGCAAACAAAGGAAAGCTGTAGCTCTCTCGTCTGTCAGAAGATGGAAGTCGTCGATGAAAATATAGCACGGCACATCACCGGCAAGCTCATGGCAGATGTCGTCCGCAAGCATTCCACCGCCTGCTGAATCGGTAGGGCATGAATAGTCGTATATGAATCCGCAGCCTGCACGAAGAAACGCGTCCTGCACACTCTTCCAGAAAATAACAAGGTTGTCGGAATAAACGCTTATCCGTATAACGCGAATTTTTTCCGTTCTGCTTCTCTCTTCAAGGTACCAGTTCACGGCGGTCGTCTTTCCGTATCCCATAGGCGCGACAACTGTAGTAAACGCACAGCGCGATATCGGACGCAGGTTCTCCTGAAGCCTTTCGGATATGTATATATTGTTTAAGTTCCATTTAGGTTTTGGCATGGCATCGTCTCCCCGAAACTGATATCTTTATTAATTTCTTCATCTCAGCACGCACCGTATCGCGAACAGCTGCATCCTCTTCGGCAGAATGTTCAGCAAGCAAAGGAGCGGATTGCGGTTTATACTGTATGCGAACGCGGGATTCTTTCTCTCCAGTATGTACGTCACCTTTTCGGCTATCTTATCGGGAGACACCGACTTTGCCTCGACACTGTCTACTATATGCCTGAATCTCGCGGCGTTGCATTGGTACAGCTTCGTCTTCTCACAGAATTTTTCAAGCGCGTCCGTTGAGGCTCCGAGCATTCCCGTGTTCACCGCTCCGGCTCTTAGCACCGACACCTTGATACCGAGAAGCTGAACCTCCATGTCAAGCGAATACGCGTATTTGTCGAGCGCGGTTTTGCTTACGGCATATATACCGGTGAACGGAAGCGGATCGAGAGTGGCAAGCTCACTGGTGGTCATAATGATCCTGCCGCCGCTTTTCAGGTACGGGATGAAGGCTTTGTTCACGAGAAACGCCCCGAAGAAGTTTATGCGCATAATCCGCTCAAAATCCGCCGTTTCCATCTCCGTGAGCGAGTCAAGCATATACACTCCCGCAAAGTGTAGGACTGCGTAAAGCTCATCCGTTATCCCACCAACCACAGCCGCGGCATTATTTACGCTTTCCTCTTCCGTCACGTCGCATTCTATCGGGATAACGTTTTCTCCTGCCTCGGACACTCTTTTGTCAAGCGCAAACACACCGAACCCGCGGCGCACAAGAGCATTCGTCACGCTTTTTCCCATTCCGCCGAAAGCTCCCGTTACAAGAACATATTTCATGTTTTACTCTTTCATAGGTCTTTTTTATGATTATACCATATTCCCGCAATATTCGCAAACTGAATTGAAAAAATGATACGATATGCAGTACACATGACCGCGTTATTCCCCGTCTTTTTTGTTAAGATTTAACATTGACTTTTGTCCGATTTCGGACTATAATACTAAGCATCCGATTTCGGACTGATGTGTATGGAGGAAAGATGGAGATATACGAATACATCAAACTAATCGAACAGCAGCGTAAGGAAGAGGACTCCGTATACCACAGCGCCGCTGTCAAGTTCGGTATGTCCGACACTGCTATGTGGATACTCTACGTCCTGTCCGAGCCCGACTCATGCGTGACACAGCAGGATCTATGCAGGCAAGGCTCGTTTCCCAAGCAGACCGTCAACACGGCGATATCGAATATGGTGAAAAACGGATATGTCACGCTTGAGCCGATACCGGGTTCTCGGAATCAGAAAAGGATTGTGCTGACCGACGCCGGACGTGAGCTTACCGAGGGGACAATGTGTAAGCTGCGCATGGCTGAGGAGAGGGCATACGACGCGCTTACTGTCGACGAGCTGGAAACGTATCTCGCGATGACAAAACGTCTCACCGATTCGCTGAAAAAAGAAATATCGAAACTATAATTCAAAGCAAACTTTTGAGGTAGAAAATGCAAATCAAACTGTCAGACCACTTTACTTACAATAAACTTCTCCGCTTCACATTGCCGTCAATATTCATGATGATTTTCACATCAATCTACGGCATGGTCGACGGATTTTTCGTGTCAAACTACGTCGGAAAGACCGCGTTTGCGTCAGTCAACCTGATTATGCCGTACCTACAGATTCTCGGCGGATTCGGTGCGATGATCGGCGTCGGAGGAAGCGCGCTTGTAGCAAAAACTCTCGGCGAGGGCAAAGAAGATCACGCAAGACGGTACTTCACCATGATGATGCTTCTCATGCTCGGCTCAAGTATTCTCTCTACCGTTGTCGGAATCGCAATTCTTCGTCCCGTAGCGTATTTCTTCCGTGCGACTGACGCAATGATAGGCGACGTTATGACCTACGGTACAATATGCCTATGTTTTAACGTAGCACTTCATGCGCAATACACTCTCCAGAGCTACATGATAGTCGCGGAAAAGCCGAAGTTTGCTATGTACGTCGTGATTATGGCGGGCGTGACGAACATGGTACTCGACTTCCTCTTTATGGCAATGTTCCATATGGGCGTTGCGGGAGCTGCTCTTGCCACAGGACTGAGCCAGTGCGTCGGAGGCGGTGTTCCCTTTGTGTGGTTCCTCAGCAAGCGCAACAAATCCGCTCTCAGATTCACGAAGACGAATTTTGAGATAAAACCTATGATAAAAGCCTGCATAAACGGCTCTTCCGAGATGATGTCAAGCATTTCCGCTTCAATCACGGGTGTGCTTTACAATATGCAGCTCATGAAATACGCGGGTGAGGACGGCGTTGCGGCTTACGGAGTTGTAATGTACGCGGCGTTTGTGTTCATCGGAATCTTCTCGGGATACTCTTCCGGAAGCTCGCCCATCATGGGATATCACTACGGCGCGGCTAACCACAAGGAGATGAAAAACGTGCTGAAGAAGAGCCTGATTATTCTCTCCTCGCCGGCGGTAGTTCTCACGGCGGTCGCGATACTTCTCGCTCGTCCGATATCTTCGATTTTCGTAGGATATGACGCCGCGCTTCTCGACATGACGACAAGAGCCTTCACGATATGCGCAACTCCCTTCCTTGTGATGTGGTTCAACATGTACGCCTCGTCATTCTTCACCGCACTGAACGACGGAGCGGTTTCGGCAGCCATATCCTTCATGCGCTCGCTGATTCTTCCGGTGATATGCATCCTCGTAATGCCGGAGATATGGCACCTCGACGGAGTATGGTACGCTCTCGCAGGAAGTGAAATTCTCAGCGCGGTTGTGTCAGTCGGATTTATGCTGGCTAAGCTGAAGAAGTACAAATATTGATGTAAAACAAGACCATGTTCAAGGCGAATGTGGTCTTATTTTATTGACATATCGCCGTGTTTACGTTATAATTTAGTATAAATATGTCTTTTTGATTCGGGAGCAGTTATGGAAAACGTGATATTGTGGATTCTTGCCGCGGGTGCAGTGCTCGGGGGAATTGATTTGATTTTCGGAAACAGGTTCGGTCTCGGGGAGCGGTTTGAGGAAGGATTTAAGCTGCTCGGTCCTACTGCGCTGTCCATGGCGGGAATACTGTGTCTTGCCCCTCTCATCTCCCTCGGACTTGAGCATACTGTCGCGTCACTCTATCGTGCTGTAGGTCTTGACCCTGCAATGCTCGGCGGGATTTTGGCTATCGACATGGGCGGGTACCAGATGGCAAAGTCGCTCGCGGAAAACCCGGATATCGGAAAATACGCGGGGATTCTCGTCTCGGCTACTCTCGGATGCACGGTCTCGTTCACTATTCCGCTGAGCGTAGGTGTGGTTGAAGAAAAGGACTCGCGCGACTTCTTCCGCGGCATACTCATCGGACTTGCCGTCATGCCCCTTGCTCTCGTTCTCGGCGGTCTGCTCAGCGGAATTTCTCTCCCACTGCTCATCGTTCAGTCTCTGCCGGTGATAGTGCTGTCGCTCCTGCTTATACTCGGGCTTGTTTTCATACCGAAGCAGATGCTCTCCGGCTTTTCCGTCTTTGCTAAGCTGATACGCCTGCTCTCGATTGTCGGACTTATCCTCGGCGCGGTGCAGTACATCACGGGAAAGACATTCATCCCGAATCTTGCTCCGATAGAGGACGCGATGAAGGTAGTGTCCGGAATTGGCGTGGTAATGCTCGGAAGTCTGCCTATGGCTGAAATACTGCGCCGCCTTCTGTCCTCTCCGCTAAAAGTGTTCGGCGAAAAATACGGACTACGCGACTCCAGCCTGACCGCGCTTCTCATCGGATTTGTGAGCGTAACTCCTGCCGTGACTATGATAAAGGATATGGATTCACGCGGAAAAACCATGAATGCGGCGTTTATCGTGTGTGCGGCGTCCACTCTTGCTTCACATCTCGGATTCACGCTAAGCGTCGAGCCTGAAATGATGACTCCGCTGCTGCTCACAAAGTTAATCGGCGGAGCTGCGGCGGCGGTGATTGCGTTCTTCGTCTGCGGAAAAAGCGAAAAAGTCAAATAAACAGAAAAAGCATCCCTTGTCACGAATGATTTTGGGATGCTTTTAATATTAAGACCAAGTCTTATTCTTTGATAAGCACTGTAGCCATTGTGTAAGGCTTCATTTCAAATGATAACGTATGTCCGTCGATGTCGCATTTTGCGTATTCATGCTGTTCGGTTATGTCAACAAGAGCTGCTGTCTTAGGTGCGCGTGCGAGGGATGAAAGGGTAAGTTTTACCTTGCCGCCGTTTCCGCCGATTTCGCTGAGACGAACGACAAGTCCGCCGTTTTCAGCATTCTTTATACCTGAGAGCATTACTGTTTCCGCGATGTCTCCTTCTATCTTGACGAGAGAGCCTGTGAGCGGGAGAGTTCCCTTATGTCCGAGATCGGAGTTGAACGATACGGGATGGCAGAACGTAAACGCTTCCTTCTTCTGTTCCGCGGACGAGCAGATACCTACGCCGAAGTTAATCTGATGCTGACCAAGCTCCGGATACGGGTCGGGATCGTATGATGAGCGGATGAGAGTGAGTGCGCCTGCATTGTCGTGTCCTCTGAAGCCGTATTTTGTTTCGGTAACGATATACGCCGCTCTGTCCTCGTCTCCGATTCTCATGAAGCTGTTGCCGGGAACGTCATGCGGGATATCTCCTCTTTCTATTGTGCCGAGCGGGATATCGTATGTGAACTTTTCGGCTTTGTATGTAACGGGGAGGTAGAAGTTGAGCTGCGGTATGCCGTTTCCGTTTCCGACTTCGTGCCAATCCACGTCAACATGGAACGAAAGCGTACTGCTCTCTCCCTTTAGTTCAACAAGAACATTGATGCTTGACTTCGAGAAGCCTATCTTATATCTGAGCCAGCGTCTCATTCCCGTGATTCCGTAATCGGTAAGACGAACGGTATTTCCGTCTCTGTTGAGGTTGGTTATGTTCATGTAAGGACCGACTCTCCATGAAGTCATACCAAAGCGCGGGTTCTCGATGATGTAGCGGAATATTGCGGTGGGATGCTCGCTGTCGGCGATTGTTCTGCCTGTTTCCTTGTCGGTAAGCTCGGTTATTGCGAAGGTATGCGGGTCGAATACTGCCTTAATCTTGGAGTTTTCAAGAACGCACGGTGTGTCAGCGATATGGTCCTGTCTGTTGTCGGAGGGAACATACGCGTTTGTGAGGTTGCCTATGCTGTCGTATTCTCTGAGTCTGAGGATGTATGTAGCGTAGCCGAGAGCCGGTATCTTTGCGTCGATGATGAAGCGCGTGTATGTGTGTCCCCAGTATCCGTTTCCTCCTTCGCAGACTTCCGAGCGGACTTCGTTTCCTTCCGAGTCGGTGAAGTATGCGCGTCCGAGGTCGTAGTTATAGTCCCATACCACTACTTCAACGGCTTCATGGCGGTCGTACATTGTGCTGTTGAAGAGATGAATTGCACGAACGGAGCCGCGTCCTCTTTCAGTCTGGGGGAATCTCCATCCCTTTCCGCTGTCCATGAATCCTACGCCGCCGCCCTGTGAACGAGCGCCTAAATCTTCATCGAACTTTATGGAGGAGGTATCTATAGCGTCGGCTATATCTCTCATTGCGGTGTTTGCGTTTGTGTTGATAGCGGCGAGAGCTTCCTGGAACTTACCGAGCGCGTATTCTCTTGTCAGAATAACGCCTGAGCCGGGAAGAATGTCATGGAAGTGGTTGAAAAGAATGTCTCTCCATGCTCTCTCATAAATCGCAGTCTTTGAGTGAGCGCCTGTGAGCACGTTAGCCGCTGCGGAAAGCATTTCTGAATCATATGCTCTGTCCTCTGCAATGCGGTTCGCCATTTTGATTCTTGTCTGAGTGGTGTAGCAGCCCGTGAATATGTAGTTAAGCTCATGGTCTACTACGGGAAGTGTGGAGCGGAATCTCTCCATCTCGGCAAAGAACTCGGCGAATGTACCGAACTTAATAGTCGGATAGAGCGGGAACAAAGCGTCGTCGATTATTGCGTTGATGTCGCATCTTGTAGGTCCGCCGCCGTGGTCGCCTACGCCGTAAACATAGAGGAACGTGTCGACTCCGTTTTTCCGGCAGAAGAGAGGAATGTTGTCAAAGCTGCCCTCTCCTACGCCGTTGCAGTAGAAATGAGGGTCGCGGAACACGAGAATTTCCTTGCCGGACTTTGCTCTCCAAAGGTAAACGTCCTGCTGAGCTTCATTTCCGCGGCAGTGATAGTAGTA
>Ga0129314_1000510_pt1 | contig 40603 bp, 38 predicted proteins | sample O1111metagenome_FD_94431 | JGI IMG/M metagenome (GOLD analysis project Ga0129314, IMG submission 94431) | Orangutan individual fecal microbial communities from fecal samples from Wisconsin, USA - O1111 metagenome | ecosystem: Host-associated > Mammals > Digestive system > Large intestine > Fecal... | reverse complement strand
GCCGTTTTAAAAATAGCCCCGCCTACTTTGGTGATGGTGAGCTGTAACCCCGCCACCGCCGCGCGCGATGTGCGCTATTTGGTCGACCATGGCTACACCGCCCAAAAAGTACAGGCCGTGGATATGTTTGCACGCACAAAGCATTGCGAGTGCGTGGTTTTGTTGTCCAAGTCCCGTCCCGAAACGGTATAACCGTTGGCTTTGGCCTGGGCAAACCGGATGGTGCTGCGGAAGCCAAGGCCGTCTGTTTTCATTTCCGGCATCCCATGGAAAAACGCCATCCGTAAAAATCTAAGGCAATACCGCATAATTCTAAGTGCCGATACGGCGAGCGAGGTGCGGCAGATGCTAAGCCAAAAGCGCAGATAATACTTTGTTGTATTATCGAGCATTTTGGCAACGCAGATACCGTGCCGCAGCCGCCGGAGCGGTGCTTAAGCCGCCAGGCGGGAATTGTGCGGTGCTGCCCTAAGTCTGTTATTTCTCCGTTTTTGCCTGAGAAAGATTATACCATCGCAGAGAGAAGAGCACACCCCATTTGTTAGACAAGTATGACAACCTACTTGCACTGAAAATGGGGGGTGTTTTTCTATATCTCGGGGCAAATACGATATGATATTCGCATCGGCAGCTTGCATGCACCGGGTGTTTCACTTTATTTTGATATTTCAAAAACCTCTCTGTTGCTTTTAGTGATACGGTCACCAAACCACTCTAATCGTAACACGGAGGTTTTTACTTTTATTATAAATTTTATCCGTTCCCAGTAAGAATCCGATATTTTGTCATGCCAAAGCATCTGATTAAAAGCAGCGTTTCCTTCTCTTATTCTTCGGTTTTTGTATGTACGTCATTTTTGAAGCAGTCTGCTTTTCTGTTTCAACGGAAATTCTTCCATAAAAATCATTATCTGCAGAAAGGAGTCAACATGGAAAATCGATTTGGGTACATCAGAGTCAGCAGCAAGGATCAGAATGAAGACCGACAGTTAAATGCGCTGCGTGAGCTGCACATTCCATTAAAAAATGTTTTTATAGACAAGCGCTCCGGCAAAGATTTTGATCGGCCGCAATATAAGGCCCTGATGCGCAAAATCAAAAGAAACGATATTATGTATATCAAGAGCATTGACCGCTTGGGCCGCAATTACACCGAAATTTTAGACCAGTGGCGCATTTTGACTAAGGATAAAGGCATTGACATTGTGGTGCTGGATATGCCTTTGCTGGACACCCGCCGGGGCAAGGATCTGATGGGAACTTTTCTAAGCGACATTGTTTTGCAGGTGCTTTCTTTTGTAGCGGAAAATGAGCGTGCGGACATCCGCAGGCGGCAAGCTGAAGGTATTGCCGCGGCCAAAGCCCGCGGTGTGCGCTTTGGCCGCCCGCCAACTCCTTTGCCGGAAGGCTTTCACACTGCCTATCAGCTTTGGAAAAGCGGAAAAATAACCGGCACACAAGCCGCAAAAAAATGCGGCATGCCGCTTGCCACATTTCGATATAGAGCCAAAATCTACGATAAAGGATAAGCCGCCTCTGTGCTATTTTACAGAAATGTGTACTTTTTTGTATTTTTACTTATGAAATCAATCATATTATATATTTATCACAAAATGATAGAAAATTCAATAGATAAGCATATTCTATGCAACGTCCCCTGTTTACAAAAAAGTACACATTTTGAAAAAGAGCCATAAATAAATCGTTTGCATTTTTGTTTTTACTAAAATGAATGCACAATCAATCAGCTCATTCTATTTTAGCATAAAAACGGAAAGGCAGATTTTATGGATCGTTTTATTGAAAAATTTCGTTCAGAAAGAAGTATCCTTTTCAAAATTGGCATTCTGACCCTGCTTTATTTTGGGGCGAATGTTTATTTTGCTTTTTCTACCGACACCTATGTTACTCTTTCTGGCAGCTTTTTATCCTCGGCCATGGATATGATAACGCGAAACGGCCGCCCCATCATTGGTTTGCTCTACTTGCTGCATTCTTTAAGCGGCTTGTCCAACGAATCCTTTTATACGATTTCCAGCGCACTTGCATTGGTATTTTTAGCCGCAGCGGTTTGGCTGTATCAACGCATTCTTGCCAAGTATCAGCTTGGAGAAAACACAAGGATTTTGCTTTCGTTCGCGGCCATTGCCAATATATTCATCATTGAATATTTTATGTTTATTGAAAAATGCGGCTTCATGCTTGCTGTTTTGCTAAACATTGCTGCCGTGTATTGCGCAGAGAGCTTTTTGTCCTCCAAACGGATTTCTTATTTGGCCGCCACGCAAGCTTTTCTGATTCTGGCCGTTCTCACCTATCCCGGAACCATTGCATTATTTGTCATATTGAGCATTCCTTTTGTCTTAAATCAGTCGAAAAATCTGAAAGCGTATATACAAAATCTTTTTTGTATTGGCTTATCTTATGCCTTTTCTGTAGCCGTTGATCTGCTGGCTTTTAAATTTATCTTCAAAAGCCCCCGCGTTTCTTATTCCATCGATTTGGTTTCCAATATTGAAACCGTTCTTCGCGGAGCGATCAAATATGCGATTTCAACCTTTGATATTTTGCCGCGATTTTTGTTTTTAACGCTTACCGCGTTTCTCTTTGCGGCTGTGATTCTATCGGCCTTCTCGCATAAAAATAAATTTTTGTATATTTTAAATGCATTTGTGATTTCCCTTGCGGCCCTGATATTTTCTACAGCAACTATATTGCAGGGCTCGGGCTGGTGGTCTACAAGAACCACTTATCCCATTGCAAGTGTTTCCGGTGCGCTTGCCGTACAGCTTTTTCTCAGTTTTCCAAGCATCCCTGCGCATGGCCAAAAAGCAAGGTTTGCACAGCGCCTTTCCCTGGGGGCTATCGCGGTTTTGCTTGTTTGCCAATATTTTTCCTTTAACAAAATTTATATGGATAAATATAAGCTGAACGCCCTTGATGCATACCGGTGCCATTATATCGGGCAGGCCATACAAGACCATCAAGAGATTACCGGCGAAGCCATCAAGCGCATTGCATTTTACAAAGACCACACCCCAACATATTCCTATCCTGGCCTATATGCTCAGGGCGATCTCATTGTAAGCGCACTCACTCAAGAATGGAGCGATCTGCTTTCCATCAATTATTATCTTGGAACCAGTTACGAAAAAACGGTTCCCTCTGATTCGTATATCGAATACTTTGCCTCCAAGGACTGGGATCAATTATCGCAAAACCAGTTTATTTTTGAAGGCGATACGTTGCATTTATGCATTTATTGATTCTTTTCTTCCGCTCTATATAAAAACAATGCCGCATCATTTTCCAGGCGCTCTGGTCGGGAAAATGGTGCGGCATTGTGATTTACGCCTGCTCTGCCAGCTTTAAAAAGGCTTTCATTTCGGGCGTACACCACTTATCCTTGTGATACAGCACCTGCCGGTACATGGTCACGCGGAAATCCGAAACCTCCAGCCTTTGCAGCTTGCCTTCCCGGACGCCTTCCTCCACTGCGAATTTTGGCAGCAGCGAAACCCCCTGATTGCTTTCCAGCATTTTAATGATAAACGAAGTATCACTGATTTCCAGGCTTGGTGAAAGCTCGACATCGTGCGCTGCCAAAAAACGGTCAAACCAGCGGCGGTAGTTGGCGTTTTTTTCCGTAAGGAAAAACGGCTTGTCCAAAAGCTCGCTCACGCAAAGTGCGCCTTGATGAGGCAGCGGCAAACCGGGCGAGCATACAAACACCACTTCTTCGGGCACTTCTACACATTTGTGCCAGTTGGTGGAATCTCGCGGTTCATCCAGAATGCAGATCAGATCCACATCGCCGCGTTCCATTTTTTCGATCATTTCCTCGGGCGAACCCGTACACACACGCACCGACACCTTGGGATGCGCCGCACGAAACTGCTGCAAAAGCGGCGGCAGCCGATAAAAGCACAGCGATTCCAGCGTGCCGATGTGCAATGTGCCGGTAAGCTCTCCGTTATTTTTAATGCTTTGCTGGGCATTGTATACTTCGTCTAATATGCGTTTGGCATTTTGTAAAAAGTTTTCGCCCTGTCCGGTAAGTACCACACGCTTTCCCAATCTGTCAAACAGGCGCACGCCAAGCTCATCTTCCAAGGCGCGGATCTGCACGGTGACAGCCGATTGCGAATAGCCAAGGCTTTCGGCCGCTTTGGAAAAGCTTTGAAACTGTGAGGCACGAATAAAGGTGACAAGCTGGCGAATTTCCATGGCAATCCTCCTGTTTTATATTGTAAAAAGCATTCCTGCTATTAGTTTTAGTAAACGATATAATTTTATTTTTGAATTTGCTTCAATTCTAACTCTATGGTAGACTATATTGCATAGGAAGTCAACTGATTGGTTGATTGATTTTAGGAGGATATGTAAAAAATGGAAAAGAAAAAAGCTAAGCTTGGCTTGCTGCCCAAGTTGCTGATCGCAATCGTTCTGGGTATTGTGATCGGCCAGTTCTTCCCCGTGTGGTTCTGCCGCATTATCGTAACGGCCTCGGGAATCTTCAGCTCTTTCCTGAAGTTTGTGATTCCCCTGATGATCGTGGCCTATGTAAGCATGGGCATTGCCGATTTGAAAAGCGGCGCAGGCAAGCTGCTGCTGATCACGGTGGCTCTGGCTTACGGCTCCACCCTGATCGCCGGCTCGGCGTCTTATCTGGTTTCTTCCAACCTGTTCCCTCACTTCATGAGCGAGGGTGCTTTGGAAAAGATCGCCGCCACCGCCGACAACTCTCTGGCAAGCTATCTGTCGATCTCGATCCCCCCTATTCTGGATACCCTTTCGGCTGTTGTGCTCGCCTTTGTGGTTGGTCTGTGCCTTTCCACCCTGCGCGGCAAAACCATCGGCAACACGCTGTATGATTGCATGCACGATTTTTCCGGCATCATTGATCAGGTGCTGCACGCTGTGATCATTCCCCTGCTGCCCCTGTATGTTTGCGGCACTTTCATCGACATGACCAAGTCCGGCAAAACCTTTGCCATTCTGGGCATTCTGTGGAAGGTGTTCCTGGTGGTCATCATTATGCATCTGGTGTGCATTGCGGTGCAGTTCACCGTTGCCGGTGCAGTTTCCAAAAAGAACCCCCTCACCCTGATCCGCAACCAGATCCCCGGCTACACCACCGCTCTGGGCACGCAGTCCTCTGCCGCCACCATTCCTGTCAACCTGCAGTGTGCAGCCGCTGACGGCGTGAGCGACCAGATCCGTAACTTTGTTGTGCCTCTGTGCGCCAACATTCACATGGCCGGTTCTATGATCACCATCACCGCCTGCGCTACCGCAGTGTGCCTGATGAACCAGCTGCCCATCAGCATTGCCACCGTTGTGCCCTTTATTATGACTCTGGGCGTTGCCATGGTGGCCAGCCCCGGCGCTCCCGGCGGCTCGATCATGACTGCTCTGCCCTTCCTGTACATGATCTTCGGTGCAGAAGCAGGCGACCCCAACGGCCCCATCTGCGCCATCATGGTGGCACTGTACATCACGCAGGACTCCTTCGGCACCGCCTGCAACGTTTCGGGCGATAACGCCATCGGTGTGATCGTGGAGACCCTGTATCAGAAGTTCATCAAAAATGCCTGATTGCATTTTATGTGACCCGGCAAAACTATAGCTATCCGTTTCCGGCGCAGGGTGCGCCTTGCGCCCTGCGCCGGAAGTGTTTTATAACAGGAGATTACAATGGCTTTTATTAGTGTTTTTGATGTGTTGGGGCCCAATATGATCGGCCCTTCCAGCTCACACACCGCCGGGGCCGAGATCATTGCCTTTTTGGCGCAGAAAATGATCACTCCCCCCTTGGTTCGCGTGAGCTTTACGCTGTACGGTTCGTTTGCAAAAACCTATCATGGCCATGGCACCGACCGTGCGCTGCTGGGCGGCATTATGGGCTTTTCGGCCGATGACACCCGCATTCGCGATTCGTTTGACATTGCCGCCAAGCGCGGCCTTGCCTACAGCTTTACTCCCAACGAAACCGAAACGGACATTCACCCCAACACCGTGGATATCCGCATGGAAAATGCCGAAGGTCAGGTTATGACGGTGCGCGGTGAGTCGCTGGGCGGCGGCAAGGTGCGAATCGTGCGGATCAACGGCGTGAAAGTAGATTTCAGCGGCGAGTACAATGCGCTGATCGTTGTGCAGCAGGATAAGCCCGGCGTGGTGGCGCATATCACCAATATTCTAAGCGAGCACGGCGTAAACATTGCCTTTATGCGCCTGTTCCGTGAAGCCAAAGGCCACACCGCCTACACCATTGTGGAATCGGATGAGCGCCTGCCTGAGGGCGTGAGCAAGCTTTTGCGCCAGAATCCGAATATCACCGATGTAATGGTCGTGCAGCCGTAAGGAGGAACTTATCATGGAACTGGAATTCAAATCGGTCAAAGAGCTTTTGGACTTGTGCGCCAAAAGCGGCCTTTCGATTTCGGGCGTTATGCGTGAGCGCGAATGCCAGCTGGGCGAAACCACGCCGGAAGCCGTGAATCAGCGCATGGCGCGCGCATGGGAGATCATGCAGGATTCTGCCCGCCAGCCTTTGCAAAGCCCTATAAAATCCATGGGCGGGCTGATTGGCGGCGAGGCCAAAAAGCTGGAGCTTCACCGTGCAGGCGGCAGCGGCATTTGCGGCGATCTGCTGCAAAAGGCCATCACCTACGCCATGGCTGTGCTGGAAGTAAATGCTTCCATGGGCCTGATCGTGGCGGCTCCCACAGCCGGTTCGGCCGGTGTGGTGCCCGGGCTTATGCTGGCCATGAAAGAGCATTACTCCCTTTCGGACGATAAAATCATCGAGGCTCTGTTCAACGCCGGTGCTGTGGGCTATCTGGCCATGCGCAATGCCACCGTGGCCGGTGCTGTGGGCGGCTGTCAGGCCGAGATCGGTGTGGCTTCGGCCATGGCTGCCTCGGCTGCTGTGGAGCTGATGGGCGGCACCCCTGAGCAATCTCTGGATGCTGCTTCCACCGTACTGATGAATATGCTGGGCCTTGTGTGCGACCCGGTGGGCGGCTTGGTGGAATATCCCTGCCAGAACCGCAACGCGGCCGGTGTGGCCAATGCACTGATCGCCGCCGAGCTTTCGCTGAGCGGCATTCGCCAGCTGATTCCGTTTGATCAAATGCTTGATACCATGTACGCCGTTGGCAAGCGCATTCCCATGGAACTGCGCGAAACCGCACTGGGCGGCTGCGCAGCCACTCCCAGCGCCTGCGCGGCCTGCGGCAGATGCTCCTGAGCCTGCTGCCACATCTGCGCGGACAAATGTGTATAAAAAATCTCTGCTTTTACCGGCATCGGCAAAGCAGAGATTTTTTGTTATCCTTTTTTTAGCTCCGCAAGCACCATGGGCGCTGCTGTTAAAAACCATGCACTGTATTTTTGCGGGTTAATTTGCAGGTCCTTTGCAAGCGCATCCAACTCCACCCACTGCATCGCCATGGCTTCTTCCGGGTTCAGCGTCACTTGGCCTGTGTATTCCCCCACAAACACATGATCGTATTCATATTCAAACAGCTCCTCGGAAAATTTATGGTGATACACGAACTCCCCTATCTCGCGGCAGGGCGTGCGCAGGCCAAGCTCTTGCTGCAGACGGCGCTGTACAGCATCGGAAAGTGCTTCTCCCACACGCGGATGTGAGCAGCAGGCGTTAGACCACAAACCGCCCGAATGATATTTGTGCAGCGCACGCTGCTGAATGAGCATGGTATTTCCGGACACCAGAAACACCGAAAAAGCCCGATGCAAAAGCCCGCGGCGGTGTGCCTCTGCCTTGCCTGCGCTGCCAACCGGGCGGTCAAATATATCCACTAAGATCAGTTTATCTTCGGCCATGGAGATTCTCCTTGTTTGTTTTTCCCCTTTATTATAACAATTTGCAGCGCCTTTTAAAACCCCTGCGGGCAGCTATGTTTATACCTTTTTATTTTGCAGCGCCGCAAAGTGCCTGCGCAGGCAAAGCGGCCATAAAAGCGCTGCATAGCTCAGCGCCATGGCGCCCCCCGCGACAAAAAGCCGCCTTATATGATCCGCCGAGGGAATGCTTCCCTGCGCAGCCATGCACACAAGCAGCGATGCCAGCAGGATCAGCCCCGGGCGCACAAGCCATTCCTCCCAGCAAAAGCGCATTTGCAGTACCTGCAGCATTCGGCGCAGATTTAAAAGGCAGGTAAACACATTGGAGGCTGCCACGATCGCCGCATATCCGGCAATGCCGAAGCGGGGCAGCAAAAATAAAATTGCCGAAAGGCGCAGCGCCGAGTTGAGCATTTCATATCGAAAGCTGGCCAGCTGTTCGCCGATTCCTTTCATAATACCGTCCACCATGCTTTCCAAATACATAAATGGCACGATGGGCCCCAGCCATGCAAGATATTGCCCCACCTCGACGTCGCGGTAGATCAGCTGGGCCAGCGGCACGGCCCACAGCGTAAAAAAAGCCCCCGCAAACAGCGATATTCCCAGCGTAACGGCCATCGTGCGCCCCACAAGGCTCTGCAGAGCACTTTTGTTCTGCGCCGTGTGGGCCCGCGCAATCTCGGGCATCAGCAAGCCGGACAGTGTTGCCAAAAAGGAAAACGGAAATGTGAGAAGCGGCATTGCCATGCCGCGCAGCGCACCAAATTGGGAAAGCGCCATGCTTCGGCTGCCTGCATACAGCGCCAAACACGCGGGCACAAGGCTGGTTTCGGCCGTTCGGAGCAAGCTGGAAACCACCCGGTTTCCCTCCACCGGCAAAAACACTTCCATCACTTTGCCCCAGCCCGGTACACAGGTCGGCAATGCTGAAATGCTTCTTTGCAGCGCACGCTTTTCGCCCCTCCAAAAACACAGCATCCACAGGCAGGAGATTGCTTCGCTCAGCGTGTTGCCCATCGTAACCAGTGCCACCATCCGGGGCATTTCAGCACCCGTGGCTGTGTGAAGCAAAAGCACGATCACCGCAATGCGCACCGCCTGCTCGGCCAACTGCGCCGCCACATTGGGGCGCACATTGCGGGCCGCCATATAATAGCCGCGAATTGCCGCCCCCACCGCCATAAACGGCAGACTGAACGCCAGGATCTGCAATGCCGCTGCTGCGCGAAGATCGCCCAGCAGCCACCGTGCCAGCACATTGGCCAGCAGGTATTGTGCCGCCGCCGCGGTGCAGCCCAGTACTGCCCCCATGCCGATCAATCTTTGCATAAGCCTGCACACGCCGCGACGGTCATTTTGCGCCAATGCCTGTGCCGAAAGGCGCGTGGATGCCACCGAAAGGCCGCCAACGGCCATTGCAATGCACACGCCGTAAGCTGTAAACACCAGCTGATACAGCCCCATGCCCTCGCTGCCCAGATGTGCGGCCAGCAGCACCCTTAGCCCCATCCCCGCAGCGCGCAGCACCAGCGACGCAGCCGTTAAAATCGCAGCATTTTTGAGATAGATGTTCGTCATACACGCTCTCTTTTCTCATTTTATGAAAATTTGTTTCGCTTTTAAAATCATTAGTATATAAGCTATGTTGTTTTCGGCGCATTTATGATATACTATAAAGAGCGCGGCCGCAGAGTTCCGTGCATGGCGGCAAAAGCCGTCCAATTATCAGGAAAGTCCGCCCCGGCTTTGCTGCGGCAAGTATCTGTCGGCGTGATTTTCCCAGAAGGAGATATGAATAACTATGAGCGAATGCACCCATGACTGCAGCAGCTGCAGCCAGAACTGCTCTTCTCGAAACGCCGCTCCCGCCAAGGAAGCCCCGCACAAAATGAGCAGCATAAAAAAAGTGATCGGCATTGTCAGCGGCAAAGGCGGTGTTGGCAAAAGCATGACCTGCGCCATGATGGCTGTTTCGATGGCTCGTCAGGGCTATGGCACGGCTGTGCTGGATGCAGATATCACCGGCCCTTCCATTCCCAAGCTGTTTGGCGTACATGGTCAGGCTGTGTGCGATGAAAACGGCATTTGGCCTGCGGAAACCTCCAAGGGCACCAAGCTTATGAGCGTGAACCTGCTTTTGGATGACGAGGAGTCCCCCGTGGTATGGCGCGGCCCCGTGATTGCCGGCGCTGTGAAGCAGTTCTGGACCGATGTGATCTGGCAGGATGTAGACTATATGTTCGTGGATATGCCCCCGGGCACCGGCGATGTGCCCCTGACTGTGTTCCAGACGCTGCCTGTGGACGGCATTATCGTGGTGGCAAGCCCCCAGGAGCTTGTGAGCATGATCGTTGCCAAGGCCGTAAAAATGGCACAGATGATGAATGTGCCGATTTTGGGCGTTGTGGAAAACATGAGCTATGTAAAATGCCCCGATTGCGGCAAGGAGATCAAGATCTTTGGCGAAAGCCATGTGAACGAGATCGCCGCCAAGTACGGCCTGCCCGTGCTGGCCCGCATGCCCATTGACCCGAAGCTGGCAAGCTTGGCCGATGCAGGCAAGATCGAAGAATTTGAAGGCGATTATCTGGATGTCGCCGTGCGCGCAGTCGCCGCCTTGGGCAAGGCATAACATAAGCCCCATAACAGCGATGCCCGCCTTGCTGCCGAACCGGTTGGATATACCGGCTTGCGGCCAAGGCGGGGCATTTTGGTTTTTTCGGTAAAGTCAGGCGGGCCGCGGGCGCTTTCACTTTGCACAGAAGTATGCGAAAACGGCTATTTTTAAAAGAAACATTTGACTAACCATGCAAAAAGCGGTATACTAATAAAGCTTCATTCATAGAAGGAAGCGAATATCATGTATCCGGGTGTAGCGCAGTTGGTAGCGCGCCTGCTTTGGGAGCAGGATGCCGTGGGTTCAAGTCCCGCCACTCGGACCATGCGGAGTGTCCTTATAGGATCTGAGTATCCTGTAATGGACACTCTGCTTTTTTATTTCCCACAAAGTTCATACTGCAACCTGTTCCGGGGCGTAGCTGAGTGCTACGCCGCAGCCAGTAGAGAAAGCCCATTTTAGGTTTCAGACCAAATAAGAAAGACCTTCTTCTGAAGAAATTTTCCTCGGTTTCTTTCACAAAGAGGGATTTTTTCCGTTTCCAAGTAGCCATTTCTTCAAATTCATAGCAGCGAATTTAAGCTTCACCCTGTTGGTAACCTGGGCCAAGCCTCTGTATTGCGTATTGATACTTCGGCTCGTGATATGGCGGAATATCTGATAAAGGAAATGGCAAAGAAGCAGGGTGTAACGGAAGAACTGAAAGCAACGGATATGATGAGATGGATAGGATTGATGAATAACATTCGAGCCTGTGCCGATGAGATTGTATTGAATGATATTATGTATTCCTAACTGATACCAACCGAAGAAGAACTGCTGTCAAACCGATGGCAGTTTTTCTTTTTCGGCAAGTATTCAAGAAGTCATTAAGTCGTGAGTATAATCGAAGTGGTAGAAAAGTTATCTCTTATATCGGTTGTAACTTTTTTATGAGCTCTATTGACAAGAAAACTTGGTATGTGTATAATAAATATGCAAAGAAAACTTGGCATGGAGGTGTTTTTATGAAAAAGGACGAAATCTTAAATGCAAGCAGAAAAGAACATCGCAATAAGGACTTGGCTGAAATGGAAGTGGTATATCAAGCCGGAAGTCACGCAAGCAGAGTTGGTGCTTTAGTGTGTTGTTTGCTTTCGCTGTTATCTTCTGTGCTTGCTCATACTATGATTTACAGTTCGTGGGTTATATACTTCAGCATTATTGCAACACAATGGTTAGTTCGTTTTATCAAAATGAAGCGAAAGAGCGATTTGGTCTTGACTGTTCTGTTTTTTGTGCTTTCCATTTTGGCATTTGTTGGATTTGTTAGCCACCTTTTAGAGGTGAGAATATGAAAGAACAATTACAACTGAAAAATCACTTAAAGGAAGTTCGCACAGAAGCAAATCTTTCTCAAGCTCAGCTTGCAGAAATGGTGGGTGTATCAAGAAACACGATTAGTTCTATTGAAACAGGACAGTTTAATCCAACTGCAAAATTGGCTCTAATTCTTTGTATTGCATTGGACAAAAAATTTGAGGAAATATTCTATTTTTAGGAGGTCATTATGGAAAATATTATAATGTTGATTTTGGGAGTGTTCATATCTGTTGTGGGAATTGTAAATATCAAAGGCAATATCAGCACAATTCACTCTTATAACAGGCGAAAAGTAAAGGAAGAAGATATACCAAAGTATGGAAAAACAGTCGGCACAGGAACGCTGATTATAGGAACATCTCTTGTATTAGGTTTTATTGTTTCTTTTTGGAGTGAAATAATTATAGATTATATCATTCTTCCAGCAGTTATTGTCGGATTAGGCTTTATATTGTATGGACAGTTCAAATACAATAAAGGAATTTTTTGAGAATCAGGGAGATATAAAGATGGAATTGAACACAATATCAGGTCTGGCGATAGCGGGAGTTATCTGCTCCGTTGTCCTCTCGATGGGGGTACCGATTGCTTTGTTCATTGCAGGAAGGGTGAAGCTTAAGGCAAGGATTTCCTCGTTCTTTATCGGAGCAGGAACCTTTCTGCTGTTCGCCATGCTGTTGGAGCAGCAGCTGCATGTTCTTGTCATTCAGTTCTGCGGACTGAACGCACAGAGCAGGCCATGGCTTTACTATGTGTACGCGGCTTTGGCTGCAGCGGTTTTTGAAGAGACCGGAAGACTGATTGCCATGAAGTTCTGGATGAAGAAATGGCTGGATTTTCCAAATGCACTGATGTATGGAATCGGGCATGGCGGTGTGGAGGCCATTCTGATCGGAGGACTTTCCGGAATCAGCAATCTTGTGTCCATGCTGATGATCAACAGCGGAGCCATGCAGAATACGCTGGCGGCACTTCCTGCTGAGTCTGCAAGCCAGACCGTGTCACAGTTGTCGGCCCTATGGACAACACCGGCACCACTCTTTTTTGTAAGCGGAATCGAAAGAATCAGTGCCATCATTCTGCATATCGGGTTGTCACTGCTGATCTACCGGGCGGTAAAGGCAGGCAAATGCAGGACAGCGGCTTTTACAGCGGTTCTTGCATATGGGATTCATTTTATCGTGGACTTCTTTGCCGTGGCAGGTCCGGCGCTTCTTCCCATCTATGTGATTGAAATTGGTGTCTTTGTGATGGCAGCCGGAACTCTTGTTATGGCGCTGAAGATGGGAAGGATGGAAGAACTGTGAATTCCAGTTTTCTGCTATCATAAAACAGAATATATCTGACAGAACGCACCGTAGAAATACGGTGTTTTTTGTTACCCCAAACCCACAATTTCATACACAACCACAGGTTAGTACAAATACCTTATGTGCGTTTTTGAAAGGCTTAGAAAGGGATATTTACCCCGATTTTCGCCCCGAGAAATGACACAAATAAGGCTGAATGTATCTTCTCTGTGGTTTTTATATTTTCGGCAGGAAAGGAGGATTGCTTGCTATGCCGAGAATGAGCAAGAAGCGGAAACAAGCGTGGGCGTTGTTTCTGAATAGCGCATTGACAAGGTGCTTTGAAAGACAAGAGCGGGATGATCGCCGATCTTGTCTTTTCTTTCAGGGCAAAGTATAATTACTGTTATAATAAATCTTGCAAAGGAGGCGTGTTATATGAAAAAATTCTGGTGGAAAGTCCCTGTTTATTGCATGGCAGCAAGCTGGATATGTTTTCAAATGGAAGTTCATTTTTTAGGAAAATGGACAATCGTGACACTGCCTGACGGGAGCATTTCATCGGACAGTACCCGGTGGCTGATTCTGTCTGCCGTTCTCTTCCTTGCAGTTGTCTGCATTGGCGGATTTTTCTTTTTTCGCAAAATGACACGCAAAGAAATTTTCTTTTCCTCTTCTGTTTTAGTGGCTTTGAATATTGTGTTGGGCATATTCACATATCTGACCCAAAGAACATTTACATCATTCACTATGTTTTGGATCGAACTTTCAGAATGGGGCAGCTTATTTTCTCAAATTGCATTTCACCTCGGCTTAAACGAATGGCTAAGCGCTGCCATTGTATGGGTATTGCCCCCATATATCTTTCTTTTGTTTGGTAAGAAAGACATTCCTACAGACTGACCAAAAGGCGGGAGCATCAATTAAAATGTTCCCGCCTTTGTTATATCTTATTCTCTTGTTTTGTCTGCTGCTTTGCCTGCCGCCCGGCATCCCAGAACCTCCTATTCGCCATCTTTTTGATTCGGTTAGTGCCGCATCATTGCAGCAACACCTACAGGCAAAAATCCCCGACATCTTCGGCTGCTTGCAGCCGGAGGATGCCGGGGAATGCTTTCTTATTTTGCTGATACGGCGTGCAGAATATACCGCAGCCTCTGCAGCGATGCCTAAATTCGCAGGGCGGGAATGATACCGTTACACCCCCGAATTACAGGCAAACCCAAAGCACGCGCTTAGTTGGCGTTGTTGGTGTTGCGCAGAGTAACATCGTGGCTGCCGCCCTCTACGATGCTTGTGGAGGAAACCACCGTCAGGCGGGCCTTTTCCTGCAGCTCAGGAATCGAGAGTGCGCCGCAGTTGCACATGGTGGAGCGCACCTTGTACAGAGTGGTCTGCACACCGTCGGCCAGGGGGCCTGCATAAGGCACATAGCTGTCTACGCCTTCTTCAAAGCGCAGAGTGGAAGCGCCGCCCAGATCGTAACGCTGCCAGTTGCGGGCACGGTTGCTGCCCTCGCCCCAGTATTCCTTCATAATGTTGCCGTTGATTCGAACCTTTTCCGTGGGGCTCTCATCAAAGCGGGCAAAGTAACGGCCCAGCATAACAAAGTCAGCACCCATGGCCAGTGCCAGAGTGATGTGGTAGTCATGCACAATGCCGCCGTCGGAGCAAATGGGAATATAAATACCGGTTTCCTTGTAGTACTCATCGCGAGCCTTGGCAACCTCGATCACAGCGGTAGCCTGGCCGCGGCCGATGCCCTTGGTTTCGCGGGTGATGCAGATGGAACCACCGCCGATGCCGATCTTGATAAAGTCAGCGCCGGCCTCGGCCAGGAAACGGAAGCCCTCGCGGTCAACCACGTTGCCTGCGCCCACCTTCACCTTGTCGCCATAGTTGGCGCGGATCCAGCCGATGGTGCGGCTCTGCCATTCGCTGAAGCCCTCAGAGGAGTCGATACACAGCACATCCACACCGGCGTTGACCAATGCGGGCACGCGCTCGGCATAGTCACGGGTGTTGATACCGGCACCCACCACATAGCTCTTGTTGGCGTCCAGCAGCTCGTTTACATTTTCTTTGTGGCTGTCGTAGTCCTTGCGGAACACCATATACTGCAGGTGGCCGTTTTTGTCAACCAGAGGCAGGCTGTTGATCTTATTGTCCCAAATGATGTCGTTGGCTTCCTTCAGGCTGGTATCAGAAGGAGCGGTGACCAGCTTTTCCAGCGGAGTCATAAACTCGCTCACCTTCACATCGGTGCTCATGCGGCTGATACGGTAGTCACGGCTGGCCACAATGCCCAGCAAACGGCCGTTGGCGGTGCCATCATCCGTGATAGCCACGGTGGAGTGGCCGGTTTTCTGCTTGAGTGCCAGCACGTCAGCCAGAGTGGCATCGGGAGAAAGGTTGGAATCGCTGGTAACAAAGCCCTTTTTGTAGCCCTTGACATGGGCCACCATAGCGGCTTCGCTTTCAATGCTCTGGCTGCCGTAAATAAACGAAACGCCGCCCTGCTTGGCAAGGGCCACAGCCAGATCGGGGCCGGAAACCGACTGCATGATGGCGCTGATCATGGGAATGTTCATCTGCAGGGGGCATTCTTCCTGACCCTTTTTATATTTTACCAAAGGAGTTTTCAGGCTTACATTGTCGGGAATGTTATCAGCCGAGGAATAACCGGGTACCAATAGATACTCACCAAAGGTGCGGGAAGGTTCTTCAAAATAATAAGCCATAAAACTTCTCCTTTTCTGATCACGTTTTCTGAACCGGCGGGCCTTGATTGCCCTGCGGGCAGCACATCCATTTGAAGTACAATATATCACTACTATACCACAAATGTCAACAAATACAAAGCCCTGTCATGCCCAAAGTTTATAGTGGAAAACAGGGATTTTCTTGTCAGAATGCCCACATTGCGGTTTTGGGCGAGAAAACGGATTTTTAGGGGCATTAGCGCACAATTCTCAGCACTCGCACTTTAGGCTGGATATACCGGCTGCCAAGCTATAAGCGAAGCATATATTTTATGTGATACCGCGTTTTTTAATACTTATGCCGCTTCAAAGCCGCCGGAAGGGTGCCGAGCCAGCCCAATGGGGGTGATTCCTGTTGTATGGCATAAAAAATCCCCCTGCCGCGCTTGCAACTGGCAGAGGGAGAATCGGCAAAAGCCGCTTGAGGGGAGCGGCTGCCCCGGCCATGATCGGCCTGCCCCGGGGCTGAGGAGAAAACACATGAAAAAGTTCTTTGCTTGTTCTTGCAACTAAATTGTAACCTTTCTGAAACTATTTGTCAATCACTTTTTTGTAAAAATTTTGTAATTTTTATCCAAGTTCCTCTGCCCTGTTCTGCAGCTGCAAGGCGCATTCAAAGGCCGCGTGGCCTTCGCGCTCAGCACACACATACCACCAGCCGTTTTCCTGATCGGCACGCTGCATCTGCACGCTTTCGCCCATGGGCACCTCCCGGTGATATACAATGCGCACTTCGGCCACACGGGCGCTGCGCAGCACCTCCAGCGGCAATGCGCTGCAGGCGGCATCCACATAGCGGGTGTTGTTCATGTGGCCGTTGGTATCGCAGCTGCTGTAATCGGCGCACTTCTCCCCTGCCGGCTGCACCCTCTCTGCGGCATGAATGCGCTGCTCCAGTTCTTCGGGCACATTGGCCTGCCACTGTGCAGGAAAGCCCTCGGGCGGGCGGCGCATAATGCGTCTGCTTTCGGTGTTCACCAGCATCCAGCGGCTGTCAGACATGGCCAAAAGCTCACCCGCCGGGCCGAAAACCTTGGTCACCCGCTTGTACACAGCGCGCTGCGGGGCCTGCCCGATGGTTTGCAGGCGCACAATTTGCCCGCGCCGGGGCGGTGTGTAAATTTGCACAGCCTGGCGTGTGAGCAAAAACACAGCCTTTTCATCACGGTAAAAAGCATCGTCCATGCCCAGCGCGGTGCATTGGTCCGTGCCCACCTGCTGCACAAGGCGCAAAAGCCCGCCTGCGGTAAGTTCACCTGCGAAATCACATTCGCATTCCAGCACCCTGAATTCTTCGGAATAGGGCTCCCCCATTTTTGTAAGCTCCACATTGCTCATAGATCCGGTTCCTTTCTGCACTTGAAAAAGCAGCCAAGGCCTCGGCGGGCTGCATAGAAGAATTTCTTATGCAAGGCCGGCTTTAGCCTGTGGCTGCTCCATTTGTTTTTACGGCACGCCTTGCCAAAAGGCACGATTACTTTAGTAATCGTTGCGCATTTTGGCACGAAGCTTGCGCCAGATGTTAAAGCAGGAAAGCGCCAGCGCGATCACCATCAGGCCCACGACCATCCAGCCGCTGCCGTTTTCATCAAAGCTTTTCATATCGCTCCAGCCCTGGTCCATGGCGGCATTCACTTCGGCGGGCAGCGTGGTAAACACTTCGCTGCGCTTGATCACATCTGCATCGGGATAGGCAATGGGGCTGTTTTTCAGCTCATCATCCAGGCTTTCGCGCACTTCATCAATGGGGGTGGAATAGCCCGTATAGTCGCAGTTGGCCGCGGCTACATCGGTTTCGCACATATAATTGATAAAGATCTCCGCCGCTTCCTTGTTTTTGCAGTTTTTGGGAATGCACATAGCATCCACATACAGGTTGCTGCCCTCTTTGGGGAACACGAATGCCAGATCCGGGTTATCCTGGATCATGGTAATGGCATCGCCTGCATAATAGGGTGCCAGCGCCGCTTCGCCGCCTGCCATTTTATCAAAAATTTCATCCATGACATAAGCCTGCACCATATTTTTCTGGTTTTTCAGCTCTGTCATGCACTGTTCCACCTCTTCCACACTGGAAGGGTTCATGCTCAGGCCCAGCTTTTTGGCAGCGATGGCCACTGCATCGCGGCTGTTATTGAACATCAGAATGCTGCCGGTATATTGCGGGTCCCACATATCGGCCCAGCTTGTGGGCGGCTCTTCCACCATGGCGGTGTTGTAAATCAGGCCCACAATGCCCCATGTATAGGGCACGCTGTAGGTATCGGTGGGGTCGTACTCCAAGCCCCGGTAACCGGGGTTGATTTTGGCGGCGTTGGGAATATTTTTGTAGTCCAGCGGTGCCAGCATATCCTCTTGGATCAGCTTGCCCACCATGTAATCCGAGGGCACCACAATATCATAGCTTGCGCCGCCGGATTTGATTTTGGCATACATACTCTCGTTGGAGTCGTAGGTGGTATAGTTCAGCTCAATGCCGGTAAGCTTTTCAAAGGCCGACAGAATATCCACGCTTTCATCCGAGCCGTCGCTGATATAAAGGCCCCAGTTGTACACATTCAGCGTGATTTTCTGATCTGCCAGGCGGGTCCAGTCATAATCGGCAGAAACCGAGATATCCTCGTTCACCACAATTTTTCCGTTTTGCGTTTCCAAACCGCGGGCGCGTGCCTGCTCGGCATAGTTTTGTGCAAAGGCCGACGGTGCAAAGCCCAGCGAAAGCACGGCAGCCAGCAGACCGCAAAGAATTTTTTTCATACTGCTCTCCCCTTTCTCAGCGGCGCTTGCGGCGGCGAGTGTCCCATGCGTTGGAGATCAGAATGATTGCCAAAATCACAAGGAACATAATGGTGGACAGGGCGTTGATCTCCGGGCTCACCTTTTTGCGGGTCATGCTGTAAATGGCGATGGGCAGCGTTTGCAGGGTGCCGCAGTTGAAATAAGAAATAATGAAATCGTCAATGGAATAGGTGAGGCAGATCAAAAATGCCGACAGGATCGCCGGAGAAAGCTCGGGCAGAACCACCTTGAAAAACGCCTGTGTGGGGTTGCAGCCCAGGTCCAGCGCTGCTTCGTACAGGCGCACATCCATTTGGCGCAGCTTGGGTGCCACATTGAACACCACATACGGCACATTGAATGTGATATGCGCGATCAGCAGCGTGGGCAGGCCGAACACCGAATCCGGCAGTGCCTGCACCTTGCCCGCAAAGCCCTGATACATCACAAACAGAAGCATCATGGAAACGCCGGTGATGATCTCGGGGTTGGCCACCGGGATATAGCTGATGTTGTTGATCACCAGCTGCGAGCGGCGGCTCATGGCCTGAATGCCCACGGTTGCCAGCGTGCCCAGCACCGTTGCCGCCACCGAGGCAATAAGCGCCACCACAAGGCTGAGCCACAGCGCGTTCAAAATCAGCTCATTGGTAAACAGGCTTTTATACCAGCTTAATGTAAAGCCTGTAAACACGGTGCGGCTTTTGCTTTGGTTAAAGCTGAACACGGCCATAACCGCAATGGGCAGATACATAAAGCCGAACACCATGATCACATAGGTGCGCAAAAGGGCGCTGCTTGCTTTTTTGTTCATCAGATCACGCCCTCCATTTCAGATTCATCAAAGCTGCTGGTAAAGCTCATGCACAAAAGCACGATCACCATCAGCACAAGGCTCATCGCCGAGCCCACATGGAAATTGTAGCTGTTGCCAAGGAACTGCAGCTCGATCAGATCGCCGATCAGCAGATTGGAGCCGCCGCCCAGCATACGGCTGATCACAAAGGTGGAAACCGAGGGCACAAACACCATGGTGATGCCCGTGGCAATGCCCGGTGTGGACATGGGGATCAGCACACGGGTAACGATGCGGCGTGTATTTGCGCCCAGATCCTGTGCGGCCTCCACAATGCTTTGGTCGATTTTGGTCATGGCTGTATACAGCGGCAGGATCATATACGGCAGGTAGTTATACACCATGCCCAGCACCACGGCGCCGCTGGTATTGATCATGTGAAAGGGCCCGATGCCAAACACACCCAAAAGGCGGTTGATCAGGCCGTTGTTTTCCAGAAGGGTCATCCAGGCATAGGTGCGCAGCAAAAAGTTCATCCACATGGGCAGCATGAGCAGCATCAGCATAATGTGCTGCTTGTTGCCATCCAGACGGCTTAAAAAATATCCCACAGGGAAAGCCACGATCAGGCAGATGATGGTGGCTTCGGCGGCCAGCAGCAGGCTGCGGCCATACACCGAGCTGTAGCGCCCGATCATAAAAATATTTTCCAGCGTAAACTGGCCGACATCGTTGGTGAGGGCGTAGTAGATCACCATGAGCAGCGGCACGATCACAAAAATTGCCATCCAAACCAGATACGGCGCGGCAGTCCATTTATTTTTGATCATGGTATCACCCCTCCATGCGGGCCATGATGTGGATCTCATCCGGGCCCACATTCATGCCGATCACTTCGCCGGGCTTGCAGGCGCGGGTGCTGTGGATCAGCCATTCCTTGCCCTCACAGTCCACACGCATTTCAAAATGCACGCCCTTGAAGATCACCTCGTTCACAAGGCCGGTAAGCATACCGCTTTCCGGCGTGGTGACCTCTACATCTTCGGGGCGCACCACCACCTGCACAGACTGATTTTTGGCAAACCCCTTATCCACGCACACGAACTCCTGGCCCGAAAAGCTTACGCGGTAGTCCTCGAGCATAACGCCGTCAATGATATTGGAAGCGCCGATAAAATCGGCCACAAAAGCATTTTGCGGCTCGTTGTAGATATCTTCGGGGCTGCCGATCTGCTGGATCTTGCCCTTGTTCATAACCACCACCGTGTCCGACATGGTCAGAGCTTCTTCCTGATCGTGCGTTACATAGATAAAGGTGATATCCATTTCACGCTGCAGGCGCTTGAGCTCTACCTGCATTTCCTTGCGCAGCTTCAGGTCCAACGCTCCCAGGGGTTCATCCAGCAGCAGCACCTTGGGCTGATTTACCAGGCTTCGGGCAATGGCCACACGCTGCTGCTGGCCGCCGGACATCTGGTTGATGCGGCGGCGCTCGTAGCCCTTCAGGCCCACGACCTCCAGCATTTCTCGCACCTTCTTGTTGATGGTTTCTTCGTCCAGCTTTTTCAGGCGCAGGCCGAATGCCACATTTTCAAACACATTCAAATGCGGAAACAGTGCATATTTCTGGAAAACCGTGTTCACCTGCCGCTTATAAGGCGGCAAACCGGCGATATCCTTTCCGTCAAAAAACACATTGCCGCTTTCCGGCTCTACAAAACCAGCGATCACGCGCAGGGTGGTTGTTTTGCCGCAGCCGGATGGGCCAAGGAATGTTACAAATTCCTTGTCGTGAATATCCAGCGAAAGGCCATTCAGCACCTTGTCACCGTCAAAATCCACAACGATGTTTTTGAGAGATACGATCACATTGTTTTCCATTTTTCTTACTTGTCCCCCTTGCGGTCATTGCCCGGGTAAAGCCGGGCGATTATGTTTCATCGCAATTTTCTTCTTTCTTTTCCGGCAAAACCTTGATGCGCAGTTGATGAATGCGGCGGCTGAACACCTTTACCACATCCACCGTCAGGCGGCCTTGCTCAAAATGCTGTCCTTCCCGCGGCAGTCGGCCGATCTGTGCCAGTGCCCAGCCGCCTACGGTCGTGTATTCCTCTACCATTTCATCCGATATCGGGAAATCGGCAGCAAAATCTTCCATGCTCATTGAGCCGCTTACCAGCCAGGAATGGTCGGCCTGTTCCCGGCAATCATCCACGGCTTCGTCGTGTTCGTCCCAAATCTCGCCCACCAGCTCTTCCAGAATATCCTCCAGCGTAACAAGGCCCTGCGTGCCGCCGAATTCATCGATCACGATCGCCATGTGGTTCTGGTTTTTCTGCAGCTGGTGCAGCAGCTCGCTGATCTTGGTGTGGCCGGTGGTATATTCCACCTCGGTGATCAGGTGTTCCAGATTGGCTGTGCCCTCCACATAAGCGGGGAAAAAGTCTTTTTCCAGCACCACACCGATCACATTGTCGATGCTTTCGTGATACACGGGAATGCGCGAGAATCCGCTTTCCTCAAAGCAGTCGGCCAGCTCTTTCATGGAAACCGTATCCTCCACGGCTTCCATATCCACGCGCGGTGTCAGAATCGATTCCACTTCCAGATCGTCAAACTCAATGGCCGAACGGATCAGCTCGCTTTCGCTTTCGTTCAGTGTGCCATCGTTGTGCGCTTCACTCACAATGCTGATCAGTTCATCTTCTGTGATGGTATCCACATTTTTCAGGTGGAACAGCTTTTGCAGCAAACGCTTCCACGCGCGGAACAACGCGTTGAGCGGGCTGAACACCATCATCAGCGCATGAACGACCGGGGCCACCATCACGGCGCAGTCCTCCGGCATTTCTTTTGCAAGGCTTTTGGGCGTTACTTCGCCAAAGATCAGCACAACAGCCGTCATAACGACCGTGGAGATCGTGGGGCCGTTATCTTGAAACAGGCGCGTGAAAAACACCGTAGCCAAGCTGGCAGAGGCAATGTTTACAATATTATTGCCGATCAAAATTGCCGAAAGCAGATCATCGTAGCGGTCGATCAGTTTTACGGCGCGCGCCGCGCGGACATCGCCGTCATCGGCACGCACCTTTAAGCGCACACGGTTCAGGCTGGAAAACGCTGTTTCCGATGCCGAAAAAAACGCCGAGAGCGCCACCAAAACCAAAATTGCAAGCAAAATCGTACTGTTACCGTCGTCCATGGGAAAATTCACTCCTATAAATCAAGAAAAATACAGTTCCAGTGCGCGGCACACCACGGGGATGGTGGCGCACAGGGTTTTCTGTCCGTTATACGTTTCAGCGGCATCCTCATCGGCATTGTCCGAGATAGCACGCAGCACAGCGCAGCGAATATCCGCTGCACGGCACACCTGCGCCACCGCGCCGCCTTCCATTTCACAGCTGATCGCGTGGAATGTATCACGCAGAAAATCATTGAGCTTTTTATCCGCCACAAAGCGGTCGCCGGTGGCGATCACGCCGCGCTTGCAATGAATGCCCGCTTCCTCTGCGGCTTTTTCCAGGCAGTCGGCCATGGCGGCATCGCAGGGCAAATAGGCTGTAGCCTGGTCGCCGTCCGGGAATTCCTTGCTCACCTTTCCCCAGGGGATCACACCCAGCGGGGTTCCGGCTGCGGCCATGTCCATATCATACTGCACACAGCTTTCGGCCACAGCCAGATCGCCCAGGCCAAGGCCCTTGCACAGGCTGCCGCCCACACCGGCGTTTACGATCATTTCCACATTGTAGCGGCAGATCATGATCTGTGCGCAGCGGGCAGCGTTCACCTTGCCCACGCCGCTGACAGCGCCCACCACAGGGCGGCCGTTCAGCTGGCCGGAAACAAATTCAATGTGGCTGATGGTTTCACTGGTTTTGTTTTCCAAGCGGTCCAGCAAGGGGGCCAGCTCAAACCCCAAAGCAGAAAGAATACCGATCATGTGTTGTTTCTCCTTTAATATTCGTAAAATAATATCCGTAAAATTTTATGGTTTTGTTCTTTGTCTGGTTGCCGCATATACGGCCAGAGTGCCCAGAACCGAGGCTGCCACACCCGCCATAAGCATGGCTCGCACCCCAAGGGCATCCAGCAGCCAGCCGCCGCTCAGGTTGCCCACAAGGCCGCCCACCACGGTGGAGGTGGTCATGAGTGCCTGCCCTTTCACTTTATCCTGCGGCTGCATGATCTCGTTGGCATAGTACACACCGGCCGGAATATACAGCGCAAATCCAAGACATTGCAGCGCACCGCCTGCGCACAGCCCGGCCACCGAGCCCGCCAGCAGGCAAACGATCCCCTTCAACGAAAAAAACACTGCCGATATCCGCAGCCAGAAGGCGCTGCTTTTGCGCTGCACCAGCCAGCTGAACACCATCATAGTGGGCAGTTCCACTCCGGCTGTGATGGCGCTCACCGTGCCCAGTGAAGCACTGTCGCCGCCCACTGCCAGCACCACCTGATACAGATATGTGTTCAGATAGTAGTGATTGATAAACAGCAGCCCCACGCCCACCAGCAGCAGGCCAAAGCCGGGGTATCGCCGCAGCAGCGCCATGGCCGATTCCGAGCTTTGGACAGTTTTTTGCTCATCTCCCACCGGCTGCAGCCGATAGCCGCTGAGCAGCGCCGTCAACAGTGCCAATATCAGCAGCACCGCAAACGGCATGGCATCCGAGCCAAAGTGCGCCGTCACGCGGCCCAGCACATACGAGATCGCCGCATAGCAGATGGAGCCGGTGCCGCGCGCCTTGCCGTAGTCCACCGTTTGGCCGCGGTCCATAAAATAAGTAGCCAGTGCATTCATCAGCGGCTGCTGTGTCATAATGCCTACGCACAGCGGCACATAGCACAGGGCTGCCGCCGTGAGCGTATGGGGGCCGATGCACAGCCCCACGGCCGCCGCAAGACTGATGATTTGGCAAATGCGCAGATAAAAGTTCAGCGTATGCGTGGCCGAGCGGTCAGCCGCGGCCGCCACCGCCGGTTGTATAAGTGCGCCCGCCGCGTTCACACCGGCCATCAAAAGGCCAATGTTTCCGGCAGAAAAGCCGCGCCCGGTCAAAAATACCGAGGCATAGCCAATGGCCGCACAATAGCTCATCCAGTAGGCGCCCTGCCCGGCCGCATAGTGCAAAGTTAAGTTCTTGGCCATGGTTTTATTCCTCACAGTCTTCACAGTACAGCATTTTCTGCAAAAAGATCTTGTCCGCTATCGTTTGGGTCATGCGCGGCAGAATCAGCCCCTGCGGGGCCGCGTGTTCCTGCTGGCCAAAGCAGCTGTGCACCGCGCTTTCCAGCGATGCGCAAAAGGCATCGTAGTTTTGCTGGGGCGTTTTGCCGCTTTGCCGCTCGGTAAGGCGCAGCAGCTGCACACATTCGGGAATGCTGCACACCTGCTTGAGCGGGCAAAGCATCAGCAGCATGGCCAGATGACGGCGATCATAGCGCTTTTTTTCGGGCGGCGGCAAAACACGCTGTTTCACATAATTGTTCACCATGGATTTGGTGAGCAGCAGCTCCTCGCTGCTGTCGGCACTGGAAAGCGGCGCAAGCACCCGGTTTACGCAGTTGACAAGCTGATCCATATACAGCTCAATCTCGGGCAGTCGGCTGTAGCGCGGCATCGTGAACGCCGCCATTTCCGCGTGCACTTTTTCCAGCCGCTGCTGTCGGCGTGTTTTTTGCAGCGGCGAATTCCGCTCGCTCACGGTTCGTCCTGACCCGGGTGGTTTTTGCGCCACGCCAGATAGGCTTCCAGAATAACGGCAGCGGAAACCGAATCCAGAATTTCCTTGCGCTTTTTGCCAAAGGTGTTGGTTTCGCTCAGAATGGCCGCCGCCGAGATCGTGGTTTGGCGTTCATCCCACATGACAGGCTCACTGCCCCACAGCTCGGCAATTTTGCCCGCAATACGGCGGCACTTTTTTGCCTGACTGCCCTCGGTGCCGTCCATGTTTTTGCAAAGGCCCACCACGATTTTTTCGGCGCCGTTGGCTTTGGCAGCCTCCACCACGGCTTCGGCCACCTTGTTCATGCTTTTTTCTTCGATCTGCGGTGTAATGGCGCGCGTGAGCATCTCGGTGGCATCGCAGATGGCCAAGCCGGTGCGCGACTCGCCGTAATCAACTGCAAGGATCTTCATACTGTTTTGCTCCTCTTTATTTGCGCAGGCGCTTATCGCTGTGCACCGCAATGGTGCTGCCTACGGTTTGAATGATATTCACGATCACGACCAGCAGCACCACGGCCACCAGCATGATCAGCGGTTTATAACGGTTGTAGCCATAGCTGATGGCGATTTTGCCCAAGCCGTCGCCGCCAATGGCGCCTGCCATAGCGCCGTAGCCCAGAATTGTGGTGAGGGCCGTGGTCACCTGCCCGGCCAGACTGGGAATGCTTTCGGGGATCATCACCTTCCAGATGATCTGAAACGGCGTTGCGCCCATGCTCTGGGCGGCCTCGATCATACCGGCATCCACCTCACGCAGCGAGCTTTCGATCAGGCGCGCCATAAACGGGAACGCAGCCACCACCAGCGGCACGATGGTGCCCTTGGTGCCCACGCTGGTGCCCATGAGCAGGCGCGAAAGCGGCATGACCATGATCATCAGGATCAAAAACGGCACACTGCGCAGAATATTGATCAGCGCATTCAAAACAGCCATCACCGGCTTGGGCAGCGGCAGCACGCCGTCTTCCCTGCCTGCCACCAGCAAAACGCCCAAAGGCAGGCCGATCACCAGTGCAAAAAAGGTTGCCAGCAGCGTGGTGTACAGCGTGGCCCAAATGCCCGCATAAAACTCTCCGCTGGCCCAGATTTTGAAAAGTTCATTCACCGCTTCGGCGGTAAACATTTTTGCATAGTTCATGCTTGCACCTCCTCTACGGAAATTCCGGGGAACTTGCGCAGATAATCCAGCGCTTTGGCTGCCTGGCCCTTATCCCGCGGCAGGCCCAGCAGCATACTGCCGTACACCTGGCCGTCCAGCAAACTGGTATCGGCCGAGATCACGCTCAGCAGAACGCCGCAGTCCACTGCCATGGCCGCCACCAGCGGGCGGTCGGTAGAATTGCTGCCGTTGAACGCCACGCGAATTCTGGGCGTATCATTGCTATAGCCATGGCCCGACATCCCGCCGGGATACACCAGCTTGCGGGCAGCGTTGGTTTTGGGGTTGGCGAAAATTTCGGCCACGGGGCCTTCCTCCACCACCTTGCCGCCGTCCAGAATGGCCACGCGGCTGCAGATCTCTTCCACAACGCTCATCTGGTGCGTGATCACCACCACCGTGATGCCCATTTTCTGGTTGATCTCTTTCACAAGCTGCAGAATGCTGTGCGTGGTGTTGGGGTCAAGTGCGCTGGTGGCTTCGTCGCACAGCAGCACCTTGGGCTGTGTGGCCAAAGCGCGGGCAATGGCAATGCGCTGGCGCTGGCCGCCGCTCAGCTGGGCCGGAAATGCCTTGGCCTTATCCGGCAGGCCCACAAGCTCCAACAGCTCCATGGCGCGCTTTTCGGCCTGTACCTTGGGCACACCGTCCAGCTCCATGGGGAAGCAGATGTTTTTCAGGCAGTTGCGCTGCATCAGCAGATTGAACTGCTGAAAGATCATGGTGATCTCGCGGCGGGCCGCACGCAGCTGGGCCGGTGTGAGTGCTGTCATATCGCGGCCGTTTACCAGCACCTTGCCGGAGGTGGGACGTTCCAGCATATTGATGCAGCGCACCAAAGTGGATTTGCCCGCACCGGACATACCGATGATGCCATAAATTGCGCCATCTTCAATGGTGAGGTTGATATCCTGCAGTGCATGCACCTCACCACCGTCTATGGTAAAGCTTTTGGTTAAATTTTTCAGTTCGATCAAGAAAAGCCTCTCCCTTACAATGCCCGCAGCCATGATCGCGCGGGCTGATTCGCATATAAAAAGTATTATAGCATATTTTGTATTATTGTGATAGTGTGTTTTTCGCATTTACGGGGGTTTTATTGTATATTGATCCGCTGTTTACACAGCCAATACCTGTTTTTTGCGAAAGCAAAAGATGCAAAAAGCCGCCGGGAAGGTTCCCGACGGCTTTTTGCCGCGGCAGAAGCATCCTGTCAAGGGCGCATTCTGCCTGTTTTTGAGTAAAAGCGTTTTCGCACGATCTCAAGCACCGATGCGGCGGCTGCCGTGCCATGACTGTGCCCGGTTCAAGGCACCCGTGCAGCGCTTAGCTTTTCCGCCGCGCCGGTATTGTGCGGGGATGCTTTCCATCAGAAAATGCACAGCACAGAGCCGTCGCTGTAAGCGGTGCTGATGTAATCCTTTACTGCCTGGCTGGTAATAGCGGCCACCAGTGCCTTGGTAAGATCCGCATCCTTATTCTGCTCGGCTACCGCCAGAATATTGGCGTAGGTCTGTGCGCATTCAGAATCAGCAGCTTCCACATACAGGCCGTTTTCGGCGGGGCTCAAACCGGCCTCCTTAGCGTAGTTGCCGTTGATCACAGCCATGTCAACATCCTGCAGGGCGCGGGGCAGCTGTGCGGCTTCCATCTCCACGATCTTCAGATTCTTGGGGTTGGCGGTAATGTCCAGCTGAGTGGCGGAAAGGCCGGCGTTGGCATCCAGCTCGATCAGGCCTGCATCGGCCAGCAGCTGCAGGGCGCGTGCCTCATTGGAGGGGTCGTTGGTCACAGCGATCTGTGCGCCGTCGGCCAGCTCATCCAGGCTGGCAGTTTTGCCGCCGTACAGTGCATAGGGCTCGTAGTGAACTGCTGCAACGCTTACCAGATGCGTACCGTTTTCTGCGTTGAAGCTGTCCAGATACGGGGTGTGCTGGAAATAGTTGGCGTAATATTCGCCTTCCTCCACCACATTGTTGGGCTGAATGTAATCATCAAACACATCCACCTGCAGGGTGATGCCAGCGGCCTGCAGAATGGGGGCCACGGCGTTTTCCAGAATTTCTGCATGGGGCGTGGCGCTGGCAGCGATTTTCACAGTGGTGCCTGCCAGAGCGGCATAGTCCACAGAAGCATCGTAGCCGTCACCGGTCAGCTCAGCAGCCTGGCTGGCAGAAGCAGCGGGCGCAGCCGAGGAAGCGGCAGCAGAGGAAGCGGGAGCAGCCGAGGAAGCAGCAGAGCCGCCGCAGGCAGTGAGGCTGAAGGCCAGAGCGCCTGCCAGAACCGAAGAAACGATTTTTTTCATGATATATACTCTCCTTTTTGATTTCGTGTGCCGACTGCACACTTTTTTTCTGATTCAGAAGATCAGAACAGCTGTTTTTGGCAATAAAAAAAGCAGGCCAACCTTTCGGCGCCTGCACATAAGCCTTTTTGCCCCGGAAAAACTTTACCGGGCAGCACAAAGGGCACATGCAGCGCTCATCGGCATGCACATGTACATCTGCATCATCATGGTAGCACACACAAAACGAGTCATCGCAAAAGCCCTTCCTTTCTTCTGAAGATGGTTTTATTATAACGCCTGTATTCCCATTGTCAAGCTGGGAATTCGTTTGTTACTTTTTTGTAGTATTTTCCGTTTTGGCAGCTTTTCAGCCTTTTGCATTGGCTGCAAAAAGCCTTCGCATACGGTGAAAAGCTTCGCCGCTATTTTAAATTTATCGTGTATATGATATTTATTTTATGCTCAGTCTGCTTTATCGCGCTAATGCATTGCCCTGTAATACAGACAATGAGCATTTTTCATGCCGCAAGTGATTGAATTTTACAGCATGATATTTTATAATAATACACATTATTTGTTATTTGCAAAAGACCGCCGGATGCCCCGGCGGCAGGGAAAGGAAAGCCATGAGGGATTTAGAATCGATCCGCCGCGAGGTTGCCGAGTGTGACCAGGAGATTTTGCGGCAGTTAGAGCGCCGTATGAACTGCGTGAATGAGATCATTGATTACAAAAAAGCTACCGGTGTGCCCATTTTGCAGCCCAATCAGGAAAAGCGCCAGCAAAAAGCCCTGCGTGCTTTGGCTGCCGGAAACCAGTATGAAGACGAAATGCTGAATATTTTTGAAAGCATTACCGAAATGAGCAAAAAGGTGCAGGCCAAAGCACTGGTACACGGCAATATTGCTCTGGTGGGCTTTATGGGCGTGGGCAAAAGCACCGTATGCGCCCTGCTCAAGCAGATGCTGGCCATGGACAGTGTGGAAAGTGACGAGATCATTGTGCAGCGCGCCGGAATGAGCATCAACGATATTTTTGATCATTACGGCGAGGCACATTTCCGCGATATGGAGTCGCAGGTGCTCAAGGATCTGGGCGTATGCCATCAAACCGTCATCAGCTGCGGCGGCGGCGCTGTGTTGCGCCCCCAGAATGTGGAAACGCTGCGCCAGCACAGCCGGATCGTACTGCTGACCGCCAGCCCCGAAACCATTCTTTCGCGCGTGAAGGACAACGATGATCGCCCCAAGCTGCGCGGCAAAAAGAATGTGCACGACATTGCCGCCATGATGGCTGTGCGTGAGCCTGCCTACATAGCCGCCGCCGATGTGATCGTAAACACCGACAATAAAAGCGTTTTGCAGATCTGCGAAGAGATCATCACCCGCCCCATTGCCTTTGGCAAAAGCCAGAACGCCTGATCGCAGCTTTAAATTTTGCAAAAAAGAGCGCCCTTTGCTGAACCAACCGTCGGCAGGGGCGCTCTTTTTTTGTAAGGCACCGGCACGCGGCTCCCAGTGCCGCCGCAGCCATGCACAAAAGGCCGCAGGGCAGAGATCGCGCGGTGATGCCTGAATTTTTAATACTTAGAAATGGGCAGGGATTCATCGTCCTCACCGGGCTCAATGGCGCGGATCTCCACCTGATAGCGCACATTAGGGTTGGGCTCTACCCACACCGTTTCGCCGATCTTACGGCCAAAAATTGCTTCTCCCAGCGGAGATTTGCGGCTGATCAGGCCATCGTCGGCATTGATGCGCAGTGAAGTGACCACACGAACGATCATTTCTTCTTCATCGTCCGGCAGCCAAAGGGTGACTCTGTCAAACAGGCCCACGCCGTCGCCTTTGGTTTCGGCGCTCACCACGCGGGCGGTTTTGATCATATTCTGCAGATAACGAATTCGGCTTTCGTTTCGGCCGCGCTGGCGCTTGGCCTCTTTGTATTCGTAGTTTTCACTCAGATCGCCGAATGCCCGCGCCGATTTCACCTCAGCGTTCAGCTGCGGGCGCAGCTCGCAAATGCGGTGGTCGATCTCCTCCTGCATTTTGCGAATATCCACCTCGGTAAGCTCATCATGCATACGATCCTTCTCCTTTCCCCATTTGTGCGCAAAATGCCCTGCACCGGAACCCCCGCCCTTTTACAGCAGGGTGCGCAGATATGCAAGGCCGGCTTCCGCTGCATTTATAGGCGGCTGGGCTTTCATTAGAACTTGCTGCCCATTTTTCCGCCCAGCTTGTCGCCCTTTGCGCCGCCAAAGCTGAAGCCCTTGAGGATATCGGTTTTAAAATCATAGCGAATGGCCTTGTTTTCGCGCTCGCGCTTTAAGGCCAGCTTGATCAGCCGATCCAGCAGCTCTTTATACTCTACCCCGCTTTCCTTCCACAGATAGAAGGCCAGCGAACCGGGGATCGTGTTGATCTCGTTCACATACACCTGATCGGTTGCGCCGTCGATCATAAAATCAATGCGCACCACGCCGTTGCAGCGCAGCGCCTGGAAGGTGGTGACCGCCAGCTGCTGCACCAGAGCATATTGGTGGGCAGGCAGATCGGCAGGCAGCTTGCGCTTTACGCTGGCCATACCCTTGCTGGCGCCGCTGCTCATGTATTTATCTTTATAGCTCAAGATCTCATCGCTGCCCGCAGGCTCTTCGCAGGCGCTGGCAATGGCCTGTTCGGTATCGCCCAGCACCGAGCAGTTGATCTCACGCAGCTGCATGATGGCAGGCTCTACCAGAATGTTGCCTGCATATTCAAAGGCATACTTCATGGCTTCCTGCAGGCCGTCACGGTCATGGCCAATCTTAATGCCCACGCTGGAGCCAAGGTCGATGGGCTTTACAATCACCGGATAGGCAAACTTAGCCTCCACGGCCTCCACGCAGGCCTGTTCGTTTTCTTCGTATTCATAGCGAGAAAAACGAACGCAGTCCAGCACAGGCACACCGGCATCCTTGAGGATCGTTTTCATCACATACTTATCCATGCCCACAGCGCTGGCCAGCACATCGCAGCCCACCACGGGTGCGCCCAGATACTGCAAAAATCCCTGCAGCGTGCCGTCCTCTACATTGGTGCCGTGTACAATGGGGAAAGCCACATCCAGCACGGCACAGGCCTTGTTGCCAAACATACCGAAAGGATACTTGTACAGCTCCATGCAGCCCTTGCCCTTTACAGGGATCACCTGACGGCACTGCTTGAGCAGCGCAGGCTGATCGGCAAAGTTTTCGATCGTGCGCAGAGCCTCACCTGTGTAGAACTCGTTTTCCCGGGTGATATACACGGGAATGATCTCGTATTTATCGCTGTCCATGGCATTCATGGCCTGCAATGCCGAAATCACCGAAATTTCGTGTTCCACACTGTTGCCGCCAAAAAATACACCTACTCGGATTTTCATAATACACTTTCGCACCCTTTGGGGTGTGCCTCCCTGTTTATAAAGAATCAATAATTATCGGGCAGATCGTTTTCCAAAAGCACCACCAGTTCTTCGCCGGGCAGCGTGGGAATGATCTTCCATGCATCCTGCAGCGTATCCACCTGCTGCACATGGCTTTGGTCAAACGCGGTTTCCTCGCGCACGCCCTCCAGCAGGGGCTGTGTTTGCTTTTTGCCAACAAGAATAATATAGTCGCAGCCCGTGGCAGCATAGTGCCCGGCCTGCTTGTTCAGCTCGTATTCCTTTGCGCCCAGCTCGATCATGCCGGGAGTCACCAGAACACGGGTTTTGCCTTCAAAACGGCGCAGTGTATCAATGGCGCCATGGAAGCCCTGGGGGTTGGAGTTATAGGCATCGTCGATAATGCTCACGCGGCCGCGCTTGGGCAGCAGCTGCAGGCGATGCTCCACCGGGTGCAGGCGGCGCACCCGGCGCTGCAGCTCGGCATTGCTCACCTGCATTTTGTGTGCCACCGCAATGGCGGCGGTGATATCCAGAATATTGTGATAGCCGATCAATTCCGTGTGGAACTGCACCGTTTTTCCCTCGATGGATACCGCAAAATCCGTGCCGTGGGCAGTCAGCTCCATGTTGAGCAGGCGCACATCGGCCTGTTCACTTTCGCCAAAGCCGATCTGGGGCTTATCCCCCTTGTGATGCAGAATGTACTCGTTGTCGTAGTTCAAAAAGGCCATTCCATCGGCGGGCAGGGCATCATACAGCTCAAACTTGGTTTTCACAATGGTATCCATGCTGCCAAAGGTTTCCAGATGCTGGGGGCCAATGGCCGTGATCACGCCGTATTTGGGGTGTACAATATCGCAGATGGTTTGGATATCCTTTTCGTAGCGCGCACCCATTTCGCACACGAACACCTCGTGAACAGGCTGCAGATCCTCGCGCACGGTGCGGGTCACGCCCAGGTCGGTATTAAAATTGCGGGGCGTACACAGCACATTGTACTTGCCGCTGAGCAGCTCGGTGAGAAAGAATTTCACGCTGGTTTTGCCATAGCTGCCGGTGATGCCGATAACCGTAAGCTCGGGCATGGCCTTGATCTTGTTTTCGGCTTCCTTGATGAATTTCCGGTTGATGGCCTTTTGAATGGGCGCATTCAGCCGGTTGACCAGCAGGATCAGCCAGGGCAGCAGCATGGTGTAGAAAATCAGCGCTGTAAACACATCGTATGCCGGCAGCACCCAAACGAGGGCCGGCACACCCACCAGCAGCAAAATGCCATGGGTGACCAGCATACGGATCACGCGCGCCGTGTACACCAGCGGTTTTTTGGCCTTTTGTTTGGGCTGCCAAAACCAGAGCTGCAAAATCAGCAGCAGGCAAATGGCCGCAAAGGCCAGCCCCTGCGGGGCCTGCCCCACGGCAGGGCGAGTGAGCACATAGCCCGCCAGCGTTACCGCCAGATAAACAATGTGGCGGCCCAGAATGGCGGAATTCTTTTTGTTCCATGCGCTCTGTTCGTTATTTTTATAGGTATTCAGCTGGAACATGTGCATCAGATATAACAGATACTGCACATATACCAGCAGTGCCAACAGGCAGCAGCAAATCTTTGCGATCATGCTTGATGCTCCTTTACCAAAATCATCCTAAAAAGGATTGTATTACCGCAATTACCAGATACGGATCTTTCAAGAAAGAAAAATGCCCGGCATTTTTCACCACCACCAAGCCCGCATCGGGGATCTCTTTTTCCATGATATGCGCATCACGCATGGGGGTGGCGGTGTCCTGATCGCCCCAAATCAGCAGCGTGGGGCGGGCGATGTTTTTCAGATACGGCTGCAGGTCCTCGTTGATCGCCTTCACCATGGTATCCCGCAAAAATCCGGTGGCCGCATTGTAATCGGCCGAGCCGAAATGCGCGCGGAAACGATCCAACGCGTCCGGGAAGGCCGCCTTTACCGGGGGCAGATTCAGCACAGCCTTGCCCATTTTGAACACCCGCTGCCGCACGGTTTTCTTCAGTGTTTTCACCGGCAGGATACCGGCGCTGTCGATCAGAATGTTTTTGTCGATCTCAAAGGGCAGCTCCCGGCGGCTGTTCAGCTTGATGATCACACGGCCGCCAAAGGAATGCCCGGCCAGGCTCAGCTTTGTAAGCTGCAGGAATTGAATAAACTTTATTGTAATATCAACATAATCATCCACGCAGAAAGCCCGCGGCACCGGGCTGCTTTTGCCAAAGCCCGGAAAATCCAGCCGGATCACCTGATATTTTTCGCTAAGAGCCGGAACCAGACACTGGAACGCCTGCAGATTAGAGCCCCAGCCGTGCAGCATCAGCAAAGGCTGCCCCTCACCGGCAATTTCATAATTCAGTTTCAGCCCATCGATCACGCACTCCATGGCACGGCTCCTTTATTCTTTGCAGAATTTTCACTTGTTGCGCTTATTGCAATGTATTGAATCGGGTATTATTTTAGTATAAATCCCCCGCCCCGTCAAGAAAAAAGGAGCGCTTAGGCAATGGCGCTCCTCTTCTTTTTACTCAGCGTTCGGCGCGCATGGGATTGTGCAAAAAGTCCTCATAGGCCAAACGGATACCGTCTTCCAGTTCGGTTTTATAGGTCCAGCCCAGCTTGGTTGCCTTGGAAACATCCAGCAGCTTGCGGGGCGTGCCGTTGGGCTTGGAGGTGTCCCACTGGATCTCGCCCGTATAGCCGACCACCTTGGCCACCAGCTCGGTAAGCTCTTTGATGCTAAGCTCCTTGCCGGTGCCTGCGTTTACGGTTTCGTTGCCGGAATAGTGGTTCATCAAAAATACGCACAGATTGGCCAGATCGTCCACATACAAGAACTCGCGCAGGGGGCTGCCGTCGCCCCAGCAGGTCACGCTGGTCAGGCCGTTTTCCTTGGCTTCGTGGAAACGGCGGATCAAAGCGGGCAGCACATGGCTGTGGGTGGGGTGATAGTTATCGTTGGGGCCGTACAGATTGGTGGGCATCACGCTGATATAATCGGTGCCGTACTGGCGGTTGAGGAATTCGCAGTACTTGAGGCCCGAGATCTTGGCCAGCGCATAGGCTTCGTTGGTTTTTTCCAGCTCACTGGTCAGCAGGCAGCTTTCCGGCATGGGCTGGGGAGCCATGCGGGGATAAATGCAGGAGGAGCCCAGAAATTCCAGCTTTTTGCAGCCGTTTTTCCACGCCGAATGGATCACATTCATTTCCAGGATCATGTTGTCGTACATAAAATCCGCCAAAGCGTTTTGGTTGGCCACAATGCCGCCTACCTTGGCGGCTGCCAGAAACACATACTCCGGCTTTTCCTGCGCAAAGAATTCTTCCACCTTGTCCTGACGGCACAGGTCCAGCTCTTTGTGGGTGCGGGTGATAATATTGGTGTAGCCCTGGCGCTGCAGCTCACGCACAATGGCGCTGCCCACCATGCCGCGATGGCCCGCTACATAAATTTTTGCATTCTTTTCCATCATTCCGATTTGCCTTCTTTCTAAAAATCCGTCTGAAATCAGGCGTTTTTCATTGCTTTTTCGCGCTTGGCCAGCTCACGGTCATGCTTGGCCATGATCTCTACCAGCTGCTCGTAAGTGGTTTTCTGGGGGTTCCAGCCCAGCACGGTTTTTGCCTTGGTGGGGTCGCCCCACAGGTTATCCACATCGGTGGGGCGGAACCACTGGGGGTTCACGCACACCAGCATTTTGCCGGTGTGGGCATCATAGCCCTTTTCGTCAATGCCGGTGCCTTCCCAGCGAATGGTAATGCCGTTGGCGGCAAAAGCTTTTTCGGTAAAGTCACGCACGGTGTGCTGCACGCCCGTGGCGATCACAAAGTCATCGGGCTGCTGCTGCTGCATGATCAGCCACATACACTCCACATAGTCCTTGGCATAGCCCCAGTCACGCAGGGAGTCCATGTTGCCAAGCTCCAGATGATCCTGCAGGCCCTCGGCAATGCGCCCGGCGGCCAGCGTGATCTTGCGGGTAACAAAATTTTCGCCGCGGCGTTCGGATTCGTGGTTGAACAAAATGCCGTTCACGGCAAACATTCCATAGGCCTCACGGTATTCTTTTACGATCCAAAAGCCGTACTGCTTTGCCACGGCATAGGGGCTGTAGGGGTGGAACGGCGTGGTTTCACGCTGGGGCACCTCCTCAACCTTGCCATACAATTCGCTGGTGGATGCCTGATACACGCGGGTTTTCTTGGTAAGGCCCAAAATGCGGCAGGCCTCGAGAATGCGCAGCACGCCCAGTGCATCCACATCGCCGGAATATTCGGGCACATCAAAGCTCACCTGCACATGGCTTTGTGCTGCCAGATTGTAAATTTCATCCGGCTGCACCAGGCCAATGATGCGGATCAGGCTGCTGGAATCCGAAAGGTCGCCGTCATGCAGCGTGATCCTGCCCATCAGATGATCGATGCGCGCCGTGTTGGAAATGGAAGCGCGGCGGGTGATGCCGTGTACCTCGTAGCCTTTTTCCAGCAGAAATTCTGCCAGATAAGAGCCATCCTGACCGGTGATGCCGGTGATCAATGCTTTTTTCATATAAACTCCTTATTTGCAAACACGATGCGGTGCCGCCGTTATTTTTTCAGCACCTTCGTCAGCCAGATATAACGCAGATTGGTTTGCAGGTATCGCGGCAAAAGCCGCACAGGGTCCTGCATAAGGCGATAAAGCCATTCCAGGCTGCAGCGCTGCATCCAAAGCGGTGCGCGCTGTATGTTGCCTGCCTCGTAATCAAATGCCGCGCCCACGCCCAGCATAATGCCCGGCAGTGCCCCGCGGTGGGCCGCCATCCAACGCTCCTGCTTGGGCGCCCCCAGCCCCACCCAGATAAAATCCGGGGCGGCCTGGCGGATTTTTTCCATGGAAGCGGCTTCCTCCTGCTCGGTAAGTGGGCGGAAGGGCGGCGATTCCATGCCCACCACCTGTGCGCCGGGATAGCTTTGCGCCAGCTTTTGGCGCAAAAGCTCCAGCGTTTCAGGCGTTGAGCCGTAAAAGTAATGCTTCCAGCCTGTTTCGGCGCTTTTTTTCAGCACCTCACGCATAAGGTCCGGCCCGGTTACACGCCGCGCATTGGCAAAGCCGTGCTTGCGGCTGTAGGCCGAAAGCGGGCCGCCGTCCGGCAGGGCCATTACCGCGCCGTTTTGCACGGCACGGTATTCGGGGCTTTGATAAGCCGTGACCGTGGTGTGTACATTGGATACACAAATATACTCGCCCCGCCAGCTTTCAAGATTCTGCTGCAAAAGCTGCAAAGTTTGAGCCATATTCACCGCCGCAATGTTTACTCCTAATATGCTGCAGGTTTCAAATTGCGTGTTCTGCTTCATAAATGCTTTGTTTTCCCCTTTTACAGGTTATTCTGCGCCGCGGCGGCTGAACACCACCGCCACAGTGCGCAGTAACAGCTTGATATCCAGCCAAAGGCTCCATTCGTCGATGTACTGCACATCCAAACGAACCACTTCTTCAAAATCTTCGATCTCGCTGCGCCCGCTCACCTGCCAGAGCCCCGTGATGCCGGGCTTCATGCTGAGGCGGCGCTTGTGGTGGCTTTTGTAATGCTCATATTCGTCCAATGTGGGCGGGCGGGTTCCCACAAGGCTCATATCGCCCATCAGCACATTGAAAAACTGCGGCAGCTCATCCAAGCTGGTTTTCCGGATAAAACGCCCCACCCTGGTAATGCGGGGGTCGTTTTCCATTTTAAACATAAGGCCGTTCATTTCATTATGCTTCATCAGCTCGGCCTTGCGTGCTTCGGCATCCACATACATACTGCGGATCTTATAAATGTTAAAAATGCGGCCGTTCAGCCCCACACGCTTTTGCTTGAACAGCAGCGGGCCCGGGCTTTCCAGCTTGAGCGGGATCGCGATCATTGCCATGGCGATCAGTGCCAGCACACAGCCCACAAGCGCACCCGCAATATCTAAGCAACGCTTTAAAATTTCATCGGTAATGCTCATGTGCGTGCCGTTCATGGTGATCACCGGGCTGCCCGCACAATGGGAAAGGCTGTCGCTGATCTGCGGCTTCCAGTCATCCGTTTTCTTGGCGCCGTATCGTTCTAGGATCGGCAGTGCCAGATTGATGGTCACACCCATGCTTTCCAGCTCTTTCAGATATGGCATCAGCGAGCGGCCGCTGTCCATGGGCAGGTCAATATACACCTCGTCCACAGCTTCGCGGCGCAGCCATTCCATAAAATTGCCGTAATCCGCCTTGATCTCAACACCTTGGATCTGCGTGCCGATCTCATCCGGTGCGGCATCCAGCAGCGCAAGGCCATGCAGCTTGCGGCTCCAGTTCTGGTTCATATCCTGTATGATAGCCGCCGCACGGTCATGCGTAGTCAAAATTGCTGTAAGTGTGGCAAATTTGGCATTATTTTTACTGTGATACAGATATTTTTTCAGAAATTCATGCCCGACAGGAAGCATGAACAGGTTGATGAGCGGTGTTCCAATCAACATATAGCGCGAGGCCATCATGGGAATCTTGGTAACCACCAGCAGCAGCGCATGAACCGCCAGCAGCACCACATTGAACTTGATCGAGATCAAGAATTCATCTTGTATGTGCCTGTCGGCGATATTCTTTTTTTGATCGAAAAATAAAAATGTGACCAGAAAGGCCACCAGCAGCAAAACCGCGAACTGATAAACCTCCTGCCGGTCAAACAGGTCAGCCGCGCGGCGCATCCAAACACCAAACAGCATCCATGCAAACAAAAAGCTGCACGCCAGCGAAATCAGATCCGCAAAAAACACAAACAGGAATTGCAGTTTTTCACGCTTATTCATTCCGTATAATTTTCCTTCCCGTCAGCAGAGGCTTTGCATCTCTGCCGATAGATATTCTCTATAGGATAAAGCAAATTTTACCTTTTATATCCTATATAGTTTACTGCAAAAAACGGTATTTGGCAAGCCAATCTTTCCTTCGTACAAAAAAAGAAAATTCCAAAAATCGGCTTTGCACAAGAAAGCCAGCGCTTTTGCCTGCTTTCCTTTCAAAAGCCGCCAAAAGCAACGAAAAGCCGCCCTCATACAACACGCGCATGAGAACGGCTTATTCGCAGATTGCCATATTAAGTTACGCTGTCGGCACACCTTGGCCGGTATGGATTCAGCCCCACAGCTTTTCTGGATACTCGCCCGCGGCGATCATATCTGCAAAGCCCTTTTGGGCAGCCTCGGTATCCTCTTGATAAGTAATGCCGATCCAGCGGTCCGGCGTTTCCAGAACCTTTACGGTAGCCTTGCCGCTCTTGAGCAGGCCATCAATGATAATGGGCACCAGATATTCCTTTTTGCAGGGGTCACCCTCGGCACTGGCCAAAAATTCTTCAAAGCCCTTGCCAAGGCATTCCAGAAAATCGGGATAGCAGGCCCACATATTCATCGAAACCCAGTTTTCCGGCTGCAGCCACTGCTGCACATCGGGGCGGTCACACACCAGCTTGCCGTCCTTTTTGGCAATGCCGGTGGTTTCGATCACCTGCGTGAGCATTTCGTTTTCATCCGCCACGCAAACGCCGCGGGTCACTGCGCCGTTTTCGCTCAGGGTGTTTTTCAAAATAAAACCAGCCATGCCCATGGTCATCACATTGGGGGTGGTTTCATGGTTCACAAGGAAATCGTGCAGCTTTCTGAATGCGGTTTTGCCATAGTAATCATCGGCATTGATGATGACAAAAGGCTCTTTCACAACGCCGCGGCAGCACAGAATTGCCTGGCCGGTGCCCCAGGGCTTTGTGCGGCCTTCGGGCACGGTAAAGCCAGCGGGCAGGTCGCTGAGTTCCTGATAAACATATTCCACCTGGATCTGCTGGGCGATACGGTCACCGATCACCTCACGGAACTCAGCTTCAATATCCTTGCGGATAATGAAAACCACTTTATCAAAGCCTGCCTGCTTGGCATCATAGATAGAATAATCCATGATCACTTCGCCGCCGGGGCCCATTTTTGCAAGCTGCTTGATGCCTTTGCCAAAGCGCGAGCCAACGCCCGCCGCCATGATTACAAGTGTAGTGTGCATAGTAAACACATCCTCCTATTTTGCTCGGGCATATCAGGCCTTCTGCCGCTGCTCTATGCTCGATCTTCGTTCCGTTAGATTCGTTTTATTATAACCCCGATTTGTACTTTTCGTCAAGCAATATGGATTTTTTTACCGCAGGCCCTGATATACCAGCACCAAAACCAGCAGCGGCAGCACATAACGGAAATAATATTTCAGCCAGTGGGGCAGTTTGATGCCCTCGCCCTCGTTGGTTTCCTTCAGGTAGTTGTCAAAGCCCCAGCCCCAGCGGCTCACGCAGAACATCAGATAGATCAGCGAGCCGATGGGCAAAAGCAGATTGCTCACCAAGAAGTCTTCGCTGTCCAGCACATCGCGGCCGCCAATGATATGCAGCCAGCTCCACTTGTTGTAGCCCAGCACACAGGGCATGCTGGCGATCAGAATAAAAATGCAGTTGAGCACAGCAGCCT
>Ga0129314_1000508_pt1 | contig 40798 bp, 36 predicted proteins | sample O1111metagenome_FD_94431 | JGI IMG/M metagenome (GOLD analysis project Ga0129314, IMG submission 94431) | Orangutan individual fecal microbial communities from fecal samples from Wisconsin, USA - O1111 metagenome | ecosystem: Host-associated > Mammals > Digestive system > Large intestine > Fecal... | reverse complement strand
CAAGGGCCGCACCTACAAGCGCATCGGCTACGACTGGATCGAGTACGTCGCGCAGATCGACGATGGGCGTGCGCTGTCCATCGGACTGACAGATATTGACTGCGTTCCGGGCACGATGCCCGACGTTATCCTCAGCGGCATGACGATCCAGTAACGATACCGCCAAGCGCGATTTTTTCAGCAGCATTCTCTTTGCATGACCCAGGCATCTGAAACGGCGCCCGCCCGCAGCGCGGGCGGGCGCCTCTATGGAAGACAATGAAAGAGGTGGAACCATCTATGCCAGCACAGGTGACCAACTATCAATGCCCCGGCTGCACCGGACCGCTGCACTTTGTGGGCGCTTCCGGCAAGCTCGAGTGCGATTACTGCGGCGCGAGCTACGACGTAGCGGAGATCGAAGCGCTTTACGCAGAAAAAGAGGAAAAAGCCGTGGCCGCACAGCAGGCGGCCGAGGAAAAGGCAGCAAAGCAGAAAGAAACGTCCGCCGACGGCGGCGATTGGGATACCTCCGGCTTCAGCGACGACTGGGGCGAGGAGGCAGACGGCATGAAGGCTTACATCTGCCCGAGCTGCGGCGCGGAGCTCCTCTGCGACGAAAGCACGGCGGCAACATCCTGCCCCTACTGCGGCAACCCCACGGTCGTACCGGGGCAGTTCTCCGGGGAGCTGAGGCCGGATTACATCATTCCCTTCAGGCTCAGCAAGGAGGACGCCGTCAAGGCGCTCAAGGCGCACTACAAGGGCAAGATCCTCCTGCCGGGGAGCTTTACCAAGGAAAACCACGTACAGGAGATCCGCGGCATTTACGTCCCCTTCTGGATGTTTGACGGTGAAGCGGAGGGCGACGCCCACTACGAGGCGACCCGCTCCCACAGCTATGTCTCCGGCGACTACGAGATCACGGAAACGGAGCATTACGATGTTTACCGCGCAGGCTCGGTTGCCTTTGAGATGGTGCCGGTGGACGCTTCGAGCAAGATGCCGGATGACCACATGGACTCCATCGAGCCCTACGACTACGAGGAGCTGAACAACTTCTCCACAGCCTATCTCCCCGGCTTTCTTGCCGACAAGTACGACGTGAGCGTAGAGGAGAGCCGCGAGCGCGCAGACGCACGCTGCGAAGGAACGCTCGTTTCCGCGCTGCGCGCGAGCGTGACGGGCTATGACACCTGCGTTCGCCTGGCCGGAGAGGCAAACCTGAAGCGCGGCAAGGTGCACTACGCCCTCATGCCCGTGTGGATGCTCAACACCAAGTGGCAGGGGAAGGATTTCCTCTTCGCCATGAACGGGCAGACGGGAAAGATGGTGGGCGATCTGCCGATCAGCTGGGGGAAATTCTGGGGCATGTTTGCCGGCATCGGGGCCGGCCTGTCGCTCATCGGTTCGATCGCGACCACGCTGGTCATGCTGCTGCGATAAGGGGGGACGGACATGAAAAGAAGAATAAGCGCTTTCCTGACGGCGCTGCTGCTGGCGCTGAGCCTGTGCGTTCCCGCCATGGCGGAAACAGATTACGGCCTCATCTATGATGAGACGGAGCTGCTCTACTCAGAGGACCTTGCCACCCTTGGCGAGCATACGCTGCCGGAGCTTTCCGAGGAGCTCGGCTTCGAGATGCGAGTCGACGTGCTGACCGGAAACAGCTACGAGAGCATCAACGCCGCGGCCGAGGGCATTTACGAAAGATTCGGCTACGGCTACGGAAGTAAGAGTGAGGGCGCAACGCTGACCATCCTCATGGAGCCGCAGGACGACGGCTCATATGCCATGCCCGAGCGCGGCGGCTGGTGCGTTTATGTCAGCCTGAGCGCGGAGCGCGGCAGCGACCAGGCGCTGACCGACGCGCTCTACGCCGCAGCAGCGCCCTATATGGACGATCCCTCCACATGGAGCGGCGGGGATATGGACATGGCCTCCGCAGCGCTTTCGTGGGCCGTGAGCGACATGGCGGCAGCGGCGGCAGACTATCTCGATGACGGCAATTCCGGCGCAGATGATGCAAGCTGGGCCGGCGAGCCGGATCCGGACGAAGACCCGGGTATGAGCAATGCCTACTCTCCCTATGTGTACGATGTCGCCGAGCTCCTCACTCTCGAGGAATGGCAGGAGCTGGAAACGAAGGCGGAGATGATCTCGCTGCGCCATGATTGCAGCGTATACGCCATGCTGATAGACGACTACCTGGACTACAGCTCCGGCGGAGATGTTTACGATACGACCACCGAGATCTACCACGCGCTCAAGCTCGGCTCCGGCAGAAGCCGGAACGGCATCATCATCCTGCTGAGCATGGATGATCGCGATTACGCCATGTTCGTCTACGGCGAAAACGCGGAGTACGCCTTCAACAAATACGGGCAGGAGCAGCTGGAGGACGAGTTCCTCGGCTACTTCGGCAACAACGACTGGTACGGCGGCATCTTGCATTATCTGGACGCCTGCGACGAGTTCCTCACGCGAGCGGAAGAAGGAAAGCCCGTGCGGCAGAATCCCCTGCCGATCTATCTCATCGTTGTGGCGGTCTCCTTCGTCATCTCCCTTGCAGTCTGCCTTGTGCTGAAGTGGAAGATGAAGACCGTCCACAAGAAGATAGAGGCCAACGAGTATGTTTCCGCGGGCGGCCTGCATCTGACAGAGCAATACGACCGCTATACGCACACCACCGAAACGCGCACCAAGATCCATTCCGATTCTGACAGCGGCGGCGGCAGCTCCAGCTGCAGCGGTGGCGGCGGCAGCGGCCGCAGCGGAAAATTCTAAGGAAGGAGGACCGCGCCAATGAAGCATCTGCACCTGCGCCGTTTCCTCCCGGCAGTTCTGTGTCTATCGCTCATTTTGAGCCTCACTGCCTGCGGCGGGAAAGACGACGCGCCGGAAACGGGCGGAGGAAACATCGACGTAGAATCGTTTTCCGGCGGCAAGGGCGGCGCGTCGCCGGTAAAATCCGATTCCAGGCAGGCGGCGGCATCTCTCGAGCGCGTGCGCGACTGCCTTAGCTACAGCGATGAGATCACCGGCGCGGTGGCCTACCTCGGCCAGCGTGAGCGGCGCGACCGCTCGTCGATGGCGGACTGGCTGAACGAAAACTGCGGCGACCTTGCCGCCGAGCTGCCCTTCCTGCTGGATATCCCGGATGATCTCATCCTCGGCGCGGGCTATGGCAAGCTCTACTGCATCGTGCCGCGCGACGAGAACACCAGCCTTGCCGTGAACCACATCACATGGCAGGCGCGCGGAAACGGCCTCCATCCCGAGGTGGACGAGGTGCTCTACCGTGAGGAATGCGCCCAGCCTGTGCTGGTGTTCGTCGACCCGGGCGAGCCGGACATTGAAATCTCCCTTGTGACGAACGAGGGCGCAGCGCTCACCTGGACACCGCAGATCGACGAAAATGAAATTCCCATCGTACCGATCGGCGATGACGGCGAGGCGCTGCTGATGGACTTTGCCATCTTCGGCTACACGACCGGCCTCGACTACGGCGGCGACTGGGACGACGGCGACTGGGATGACGGCGAGCCGACGGGCGACGATTGGTGGCTGCCGCCGACGAACGAAGGCCTTCAAAACACCCATTGGGTCTGCGGGGAATGGGCCATCGAGTTCCTTGCCGACGACAGCGAGCCGGGCTACGCAGGCTCCGCCTACGTCTACTTCCAGCCGCAGGAGTATCAGGAATACGAGCTTGTCCGCGCCGGCGTCTGGCGCATGGAGGATGACTGCGTGCGCTTAAAGCTCATCGCGCCTGTCATCGACGGCAACGTGGACGCCGCCTTCCCCATCCTCATCGCCCCCTCTGGCGAGGAGATGCACTTCCAGCGCGCACGCACCGGCGAGGGAATGCCCTTCCTGCCGGACGGGCTGGATTCCATCGACCTGACGCTGAGCTACGGCTAAAAAATCGCACCCCATCCCGCGGAAACAGGCAGCCGCCTGACCTAAGGGATGGGGCGCTTTTTTCGTTCATTCTTTTTCCAGCGCCTCGCCCACCTGTCAGAGGGTCCTCGATCATCGCCGCGCCGCAGGGCGAAGAGGGGGCAGAATTTACAAAAATTTCTCTCTTCCCCCGCAAGGATATGCTATGATAGATATGAAAACGATCACACCGCGGAAAGGAGACACTCCCCATGTCACAGGTGACCAAACGCGCGCTCGAGGCCTCGCTCAAGAATCTGCTGCTGCAAAAACCCCTGAGCAAGATCACCATCAGCGATATCACCGAGGACTGCGGCATCAACCGCATGACGTTTTACTATCATTTTAAGGACATCTACGACCTTGTCGAGTGGTCATGCCTGGAGGACGCGAGCCGCGCGCTCGCTGGCAACAAGACCTACGAGACATGGCAGCAGGGCTTTTTGCAGCTTTTCAAGGCCGTGCAGGACAACAAGCCTTTTATCATGAACGTCTACCACTCCGTCAGCCGCGAGCAGGTGGAAAATTACCTCTACAAGGTCACCTACGACCTGCTTGAGGGCGTGGTGGAGGAGCAGGCGCGGGGCATGAGCGTGCGCGACGAGGACAAGGCCTTCATCGCGACGGTCTACAAGTACGCCTTCGTCGGCTTGATGCTCGACTGGATCAAGGGCGACATGAAGGGTGACCCGCAGGCCATCGTCGACCGGCTCGAGCAGGTCATTCACGGCAACGTGCGCGGTGCGCTCGAGCGGCTGCGCACCGACAAGGCGTGACTTCTTTTCCTGTTTTCATCAAAATTGCAGAATTGATAAATTTCTTTACACCTTTCCGGGCGGTGATAAGTTTCTTATCACCGCCTGCTTTCTGCTGATTGTTCTTTTATTAAAAAGCGCGGTATGCTTTCACCATCGAAAGGAAAACATACCGTTGATTCCCAAGGTTGAATGTGTTTCGTGGATCAGCGGTTTCACAGACAGTTTGAAAGGAGAAATGATTTATGTATTATTCCAGCGGTAACTATGAAGCGTTCGCCCGTCCCAAGAAGCCCGAAGGCGTTGACAACAAGTCTGCCTACATCGTCGGCAGCGGCCTTGCGGCCCTGAGCGCCGCCTGCTACCTCGTGCGCGACGGCCAGATGAAGGGCGAGCACATCCACGTTCTTGAAAAGGGCGAGCTGCCCGGCGGCGCGTGCGACGGCTACAAGTTTGAGAATCTCGGCTACGTGATGCGCGGCGGCCGCGAGATGGACAACCACTTTGAGGTCATGTGGGATCTCTTCCGCTCCATCCCCTCCATTGAGACCGAGGGCGTGAGCGTGCTCGATGAGTACTACTGGCTCAACAAGGAAGACCCCAACTACTCCCTCTGCCGCGCCACCGAAAAGCGCGGTCAGGACGCCCACACCGACGGCAAGTTCGACATCTCCGACAAGGGCGCGATGGAGATCATGAAGCTCTTCTTCACCCCCAACGAGCAGCTCCAGGACAAGAAGATCACCGACTTCTTCGATGAGGAAGTTCTGAACTCCAACTTCTGGCTCTACTGGCGCACGATGTTCGCCTTTGAAAACTGGCACAGCGCGCTTGAGATGAAGCTCTATATCCAGCGCTATATCCACCACATCGGCGGTCTTCCCGACTTCACGGCGCTGCGCTTCACGAAGTATAACCAGTACGAGTCCATGATCCTCCCGATGGTCAAGTACCTCGAGAGCCACAACGTCCAGTTCCACTACGGCGTGCAGGTCGCAAACGTCGAATTTGACTGCTCCGACCCCGCCCACAAGCTCGCAAAGCGCATCGACGTGATCCGCGAGGGCAAGAAGGAGGCCATTGACCTCACCGAAAATGACCTCGTTTTCATCACCAACGGCGGCTGCGTCGAGAACTCCTCCATGGGCAGCCAGAACACCCCCGCTCAGTTCAACACCGAGCTGAAAGAGGGCGGCGGCTGGGATATGTGGCGCAAGATCGCCGCGCAGGACCCGTCCTTCGGCCATCCCGACAAGTTCTGCCATGACCCCGAGCAGACCAACTGGATGAGCGCGACTGTCGAGACGCTCGATCAGAAGATCATCCCCTATATCAAGAACATCTGCAAACGCGATCCCTTCACCGGCCATGTCGTCACCGGCGGCATCGTGACCGTAAAGGACTCCTCGTGGCTCATGAGCTGGACGATCAACCGTCAGCCGCAGTTCCGCGACCAGCCCAAGGATCACTGCCTTGTCTGGGTCTACTCCCTCTTCACCGACAAGCCGGGCGATTATATCAAGAAGCCCATGCGCGAGTGCACCGGCAAGGAGATCTGCATGGAGTGGCTCTACCACATCGGCGTGCCCGAGGATCAGATCGAAGACCTCGCGACGAGCAGTGCCAACACCGTGCCCGTCATGATGCCGTATATCGATGCGTTCTTCATGCCGCGCGCCTACGGCGACCGCCCCAAGGTCGTGCCCGACGGCAGCGTGAACTTTGCCTTCCTCGGTCAGTTCGCCGAGACCCCGCGCGACACCATCTTCACCACCGAGTATTCCATGCGCACCGGTATGGAGGCCGTCTACACCCTGCTGAACGTCGACCGCGGCGTGCCCGAGGTCTGGGGCAGCGTGTATAATGTGCGCGACCTTCTGAACGCAACTGTCAAGCTGCGCGACGGCAAGAAGGCCACCGACATGGACATGGGCTTTATGGAAAAGATGGCCGTCAAGAAGGCCCTCGGCAAGATCGAAGGCACCGACATTGAAAAGCTCCTCAAGGAGTACGGCGTCATCTAAGGATAAAAGCAAGCAGGATAGCAAGGAAATAATGAGGAAGGGCGGGAGCTAAAGCTCCCGCCCTTACCCTATTCCGAAAAGATTCAGTTCTTTGTCAGCACGCATTTGTCGCAGGGAGTGAGGCCTCTGCCCATCGCCTCAGCGAGCGTTGCTTCGTAATAAGTACCGCCGTTGCAGGTACCGGAATAGTGATAACGCTTGCCCGTCTTTGTCACATAGATGTGCTCGCCCTTCGTCTTATTCGCAACTGCCGCCGTCTGCGTCTCATTATACCATGTGACGACGCAGCCAAGCGATTCCGAAACGAATCGTGCCGGAACCATTGTCCGGTTTCCGATGATTTGCGCAGGCACATCCAGCGTGTACGGCACATCGTTGACGTAAGCTGTTGTATTATCGATCTGGATGATCACGACTGTGTCATCCAGCGTACCAGTCGCCGTTCGAGTGTCATTGTCCCACGTGACCTCCGCGCCCAGATACTCAAAAATCGCCCGCATGGGCACAAGCGTGCGGCCGCCCACCAACTGCGGCGGCACATCAGTCTGCACCAACTCTGTGTCGACATACAGCTCGACTGCGTTGACAGACAGGCAGAGCAGTAGTGTGCAGGACAGCAGGCCAGGCATCAATGCAAATAGCTTTTTCATCGTTTCTCTCCTCTCTCGTTATACAAATAATTTAATCAGGGGATTCCTGTTATTTTCATTATATCCGTCGTTGCATATAAGTCAACAAAGAAAGGGCGGGAGCATAGCTCCCGCCCTTTCTTTGCGCTCTCGCGTCTATTTCACCGGTGCATTAAATCGCTCAGCGCGCCGTCCACGGCGGTACCCATCTGCTGCATGGTTCTGCCCACGCAGGTCTTCATGGCGTTGCGCTTTTCCGCGACCATCATGCCGGTGACTGCGCCGGCGACCACGCCGGCTGCCATTCCGCGCCAGAATGCGCTCTCACACATTTGATCTCCCTCCCTTTGCTCACGCGCTTATTCTGTCCGCGCGGAGAAAAGCGATACGCGGCAAATTTTGCCGCGTCGATTTTTCGGGCAAATCGCCCTTGCTGAAAGCTGTCTTTCGTCCTATAATGATCCTGAACGATCATAAACATGAAGGAGAACCACATGACCACGATCTATCTCATCCGCCATGCCGAGGCCGAGGGCAACCGCTATCGCCGCGCGCACGGCTGGTACAACAGCACCATCACCGACCGCGGCTACCGCCAGATTGCCGCGCTCTCGAAGCGCTTTGCCGACACAAAATTCGACGCCGTTTATTCAAGCGACCGTTTCCGCACGATGATCACGGCGCTTTCCATCTACAAAACACACGGCCTGCCGCTGCGCACCGTCCGCGCGCTGCGCGAGATCGACGTGGGCTACTGGGAGGATACCCCCTGGGCAGAGCTTGAGCGCATCGACCCTGAGCAGCTCGCGAATTTCAGCAGCGACTCGCAGAACTGGCACGTCGCCGGCTGCGAGAGCTTTGCCGAGGTGCGCGAGCGGATGCGCAAGGCGCTCACGGACATCGCCGAAGTGCACCCGAACGGCACGGTCGCCGTCTTTTCCCACGGCATGGCCATGCGCATCATCGTCGGCACGCTTCAGGGCATGACGCTGCACGAGATCGACAAGACCGGTCATGCGGAAAATACCGCCGTTGCAAAGCTCGAGTATGAAAACGGCACATTCAACGTTGTCTTCCGCGACGACGCCTCCCACCTCGGCGACGAGATCGCGACCGTGCGCAAGCAGCCCTGGGTCAACGACCCGAAGGGCTTTGAGGGCGGCATCTACTACCGCGCCTCGGGCGAAGCGGGGCATTTCGACGTCATGCACGGCGAGGAGATCATCGGCGCGGTCAGCGTAAAAAGCTGCCGCGGCGGTGTGGGCACGATCGGCGAATTCTGGCTTGAAGACTATGCGCAGCGGCGTGATCTCGGCGAGAAGCTCGTCGGCCAGGCGCTGTCCTATGCGCGCTCACGCGGCTGCTCCATTCTCTCCACCGACCGCATCCCCAAGAGCAACGCGGTCGCGCTGCACTGCGCGGAAAAATGGGGCTTCCGCCCCGTTCAGGAGGACGCGGAAAGCGTCACATTTGAGAAGAATTTTGAATACGATGAGGAATCCTGCTATAAAAGATTGCAGGAAGTGATCGAAAAATGAAGAAAAAGAAGATCGAAAAGGCCTTTTTGCCCGTCTCGAAGGATGAGATGGTCGAGCGCGGCTGGTACTACTATGACTTCCTCGTTGTCACGGCGGACGCCTATGTTGACCACCCGAGCTTCGGCACATCCATCATCGCACGCGTGCTGGAACACGAGGGCTACCGCGTGGCGGTGCTCGCCCAGCCCGACTGGCACAGCGCGGACGCCTTCCGCGCGATGGGCCGCCCGCGCTACGGCGTGATGATCGGCGGCGGCAACATCGACTCGATGGTGGCGCACTACACGGCGGCGAAAAAGCGCCGCACGACCGACCTCTATTCCCCCGGCGGCAAGATGGGCCTGCGGCCTGACCGCCCGACCATCGTATATGCGAACCGCTGCCGCGAGGCATGGGGCGACATTCCCATCATCGTCGGCGGGCTGGAGGCGAGCCTGCGCCGCTTTGCCCACTATGACTACTGGGACGACAAGGTGCGCCGCGCGCTCATTTTCGACGCGCATGCCGACCTGCTCGTTTACGGCATGGGCGAATACGCCACGCGCGAGATCGCGCGCCGGCTCGCAAAGGGTGAAAAGGTTGATGCCTTAACAGATATTCGCGGCACGGCGTTCGTGACGCGCACGCCCGAGGTCTGCGCCTATGAGCACGTCGACTGCCCGTCGTATGAAGAGGTCGCGCAGGACAAGCACGCCTACGCGAGCGCGACGAAGCTTGAATACGAGGAGCACGACCCCATCCGCGGCAAAGCGCTCTGGCAGGCGCACGGGCGCGACACGCTCGTTGTCAACCCGCCCGCGATGCCGCTTTCGCGCGAAGAGCTTGACGTGGTCGCGGAGCTTCCCTATATGCGCGAGGTGCACCCGATGTACGACGCCCTCGGCGGCGTCGCCGCCATCGAGGAGGTGCGCTTTTCCGTCGCGCACAACCGCGGGTGCTTCGGCGGGTGCAACTTCTGCTCGCTCGCCTTCCATCAGGGGCGCATGATCACCTCGCGCTCCATCGAGTCCTGCGTGCGCGAGGTCGAGGGCTTTACCCACGACCCGAAGTTCAAGGGCTATGTCCACGACGTCGGCGGCCCGAGCGCAAACTTCCGCCATCCATCGTGCAAGGAGCAGCTAAAGCGCGGCATGTGCCGCAACAAGAACTGCCTTGCCCCCTACCCCTGCAAGAACATCGACCCCGACCACTCGGAATACGTCGAGCTCCTGCGCCGCCTGCGTGCGATCCCGGGCGTAAAGAAGGTCTTCGTCCGCTCGGGCATCCGCTACGACTATCTTCTCGAGGACAAGGGCAGTCCCTTTTTGTCCGAGCTTGTCAAGTATCACATCTCCGGCCAGCTCAAGGTCGCGCCCGAGCACTGCGTGGCGGGCGTGCTGGACTACATGGGCAAGCCCCACTTCGACGTATTTGAAAAGTTCTGGGACAAGTACCGCGCCGTGAACGAGAAAAACGGCCGCGAGCAGTACCTTGTGCCCTACCTCATGTCGTCGCACCCCGGCTGCACGCTCGAGGACGCGGTGCAGCTCGCGGAATTCCTGCACTCCACAGGGCATAAGCCCGAGCAGGTGCAGGACTTCTACCCCACGCCCGGCACGCTCTCGACCTGCATGTACTATACCGGCATCGACCCGCGCGACATGACGCCTGTCTTCGCCGAGACGACGCCGCACGGCAAGGAATTGCAGCGCGCGCTGCTCCAGTGGTTCCGCCCCGACAAGAAAAAGCTCGTCATTGAGGCGCTGAAAAAGGCGGGGCGCGAGGACCTCATCGGCTACGGGCCGAAGTGCCTTGTGCGTCCCTACGGCGACAGCCGTCCCGCGCCGCAGGGCGGCAAAAAGAGCGCCGCAGGAGCGAAAAAGAACGGAAGACCCACGGAAAAGCCCAATGCACATTCGGATCCGCACAAGGGCGCGAAAACAGGCGAAAAGGCAAAGCCCTTCAAGCGCAAGGCCGGCTGGGCCAAGCCAAAGAAACGCTGACACCCCATCCCAAGCAAGGAGAACCCCCATGAAAAGCGAAGTAAGCAAAAAACTTGTGGCCGCGGCGCTGCTGCTGGCCCTTGCGCTCGTCTCATTCTTTCCCATCGCGCAGAAGATGAGCCAACCCCAGACCTTTTCTCACGCCATCGAATCGCTCGACAAGAAGCAGGAGACGGTGCTTGAGCTGACGGCGGCCTCCACCGCCGCCTCCGCCGCCATCACGCTTTTGCCGGGCGACGCCGCCACCCCCATCGCCGAAAAGCTCGCGGACCTGAGCGGGTACTTTCTCATCGTGCTGTGCGCGATCTTCCTTGAAAAGTACCTGCTGACCGTCACGGCGGGCGCGGCCTTCCGCGTGCTGCTGCCGCTTGCGTGCCTGCTGCTGGCGGCGAGCCTCTTTATCTGCCGCGACATGCTGCGCGCGCTTTCCAAAAAGCTCGCGCTCTTTGCCCTCGCCGTCGTGCTCATCATCCCGACGAGCATTTTCCTCTCCGACTCGATCGAAACGACGTACCGCGCCTCCATCGACGCGACCGTTGAATCCGCCATGCAGACAACTGCGGCCATCGGCAAGGCGACGGACGAAAAAGCGGAAGACGAGGCAAAAGGCGGCCTTTCCGGCCTATTTTCCAAGGTGACGGAGGGCGTTTCCTCCGCCGCGACCGCCGCGGTCGACAAGCTCAAGCACGTGCTCAACGATTTTCTCGAGGCACTGGCGGTGATGCTCGTCACCTCCTGCCTCATCCCGGTGCTGGTGCTCGTCTTCTTCGTCTGGCTCTTGAAGCTTTTCTTAGGCGTGGACGCGCCCGCGCCGCGCCTGCGCGCGCATACAAAGCCCCAGGTATCGGACGAGCGGCAAGCGCAATGAAAAAAGGTCCTTCTGCACCATGCAGAAGGACCTTTTCTTTATAGCTTCACTTCTCCGCAGTGCGTGGGTAACGCCAGCGTCTCGTGCGCTGCAAGCAGGACGATCTTCTCCTCCGCGGCGCGCAGAACGACGCGCAGCGCCGCGTCGCGGCTCGCGCGGTCAAGCCCCGTGAAGGGCTCGTCGAGGGTGAGCGCATCGCAGGGCGCGAGCAGGGCGCGCGCAAGGGCGAGGCGGCGCTTCATGCCGCCTGAATAGTCCCGCGCCTTTTTTTCTCCCACGTCCCCGAGGCCGAGCGCCCCGAGCAGCGCCTTTGCGCGCGAAGCGTCGTAGGCTTCGCCGAGGGCAAAGCGGAGATTTCCCGCCGCGTCCAGCCCCTCGATCAGGCGGTTCTCCTGAAAGACCGCCGCCCAGCGAAGGTTTTTCGGCGCGACTTCTCCGCCGTCCGCCCGCTCCAGCCCCAGCAGGATGCGCAGCAGCGTCGTCTTCCCGATGCCCGAGTTTCCCGCAATGCGCGTCAGGCCGACGGGCGCGGTGAAGCTGACGTTTTCGAGCACCGCCCGGCCGTCGTAGGACTTGCTGAGATTTCTTACGCAAAGCTCCATCACGCGCCCATCCTTTCCGCCATCTTGTCCACCGCAAGGAGGAAGAGCTTTTCAAAGCCCGCCGACAGCAGCACGATCACCGCCGTCCACGCGAAGAGATCCGGCGTTTCGAAGTATACCTTCGCGGTATAGAGCCGCTCGCCGATCGTGCCGCCGCTCAGGGCGATGACCTCCGCCGCCGTGCCCGCCTTCCAGCAAAGGCCCAGCGCCACGCTGACCGCCGCGCGGAAATACGGCAGCACCTGCGGCAAATAGATCCCCCGCAGCGTGCGCGAAAAGGGCACGTGGAAGACTCGCGCCATCTCGAGAAGCGAAGCGTCCGTGCGTTTTATGCCCTCGAGGACGTTCAGATACACCGCTGGGAAAACCATCAGCGCGGAGATGAAAAAGGCAAGGCCGCGACTCGGCAGCCACACGAGCGCGAGGATGATGAACGACGCGACCGGCACGGCCTTGACGACCGCGACGAGCGGCGCGAGCAGCTCCTCCGCGCGGCGAAAGCGCGCGGAACGCGCCGCCAGCATGACCGCAAGCGCACAGGAGAGGAGAAAGCCGCCGAAAATGTGCGTGGCCGACATCCCGACCGACTGCCAGAATTTCTTCGTCGCGGCAAGGGATATGAGCTTCGCGAGCGACGAAAGCGGGGAGGCGAGCAGCAGCGCGCCGTGCGGATACAGCGCGCGCAGGAGCATGGCCGCCGCCTGCCAGACAAATAGCCAGAAAACGACCGCCCATGCGCGTATTTTCTGCTCTCTTCGCTTCATGTCTTCCCCCCTCCCCTCTCAACGGTCAGCGGCGGGACAGCGCCCGCCGCCGCAATGAATTTACGCAAAATAGAAGCTGTTATCCGGCATCTCGCCGCCGACGGCGGCGGGATCTGCATTGTAGAGCACCTCTAAATAACCGGGCAGCGCTTCAAGAAGGTCCGCCCCCGTCAGGCAGACGATGTTGCAGTAGGGCAGCGCCTTTTCCGCAACGGCCGCGTCCACGATGCCGTACTCGCCGATGAGCGCGGCGGCGTCGGCGGTGCTGGCGTTCACCCAGTCGACGCTCGCGGCGTAGTCCTTCAGAAATTCGTTCACGGCCGCGGGATTTTCCTCCACGACCGCGCGGCGGGCAACAATGACGCCCGTGATGAGGCTCGAGCCGTTACCCAGCGCGTCCCACTCCTTCGTCAGGTCAAGTGCCATGCGCAGTCCCTCGATCTTGCCTTGCGCCACGGTGACGAAGGGCTGGGGCAGCAGGGCGATCGTCGCCTGACCGGAAGCCAGCGCGGCGACGCACTCGCTGTGCTCGCTCTTCCAGTCGATCGTCACGTCGCTGTCGGGATCAATGCCGTTTTCCGCGAGAAGATAGCGCAGGGCGTATTCGGGCGTGGAGCCCTTGCCCGCGGCCACGATGGTCTTCCCCTTCAAGTCGGCCATGGATCGCACGCTCTCGCCGTTTTCCACAATGTAGAGCACGCCGAGCGTATTGACCGCCAGCACCTCGATCTCGCCCTCCGTCTTATTGTAGAGCACGGCGGCGAGGTTCGCGGGCACGCAGGCCATGTCGAGCTCGCCCTTGATGAGCGCGGGCGTCACCTCGTCGGCAGAGCCCGCGAGGGTAAAGGTATAGTCATTGCCGCTCGTCTCACCGCTCTCACTGTCCTGCATGAGCTTCACAAGGCCCATGGCGGTCGGCCCCTTGAGCGCGGCGATGGAGTAATGCGCGGGGGTATCGTTCTCCGTCTGCTGCTCGGTCTGCTGCTCATCCGGCTCGTCCGGCGCGTCCGTCTTCTGTCCGCAGGCGGCGAGCGCGAAGATAAGCGCGAGCGTCAGGCACAGGGCCAAAATGTTTTTGAGGTTCTTTTTCATTGGTTTCCTTCCTTTCCGATGCTGCGTTCGGGGGCGTAGACGGTCTTCGCTGTGATGCCGTCGAGCCGGCCGAGCTTGCCCGAGAGCGCCGAGATCACATCGCCTGGCGCATCGAGCGCCACGCTGATGATGTTCACGCCCTTTTCGCGGTACGGAACCCCCATGCGCCCGATGATATACTCCCCGTAGCGATGCAGCAGCTCGTTGAGCGCCTGCACAGAGCTTCCCTCGCGGACGATGACCGCCAGCACGGCAACGCGCGTTTCCATTTGCGTCCCCTCCTGAAAAATAGATCATCCCTTCCGCCGCTATGGCAGAAGGGATGGACATGGCAAGATAAGACACAGCTGCCGCCGCATCCTGCTTCCCCTCTTCTTAAGGCTCGGAACGTATCCTTGCCGCCAGAACGGTAGAATGAATTGTACTTGTCCGCCGGTCAGAACGCATCTTTCCGGGGACAGCGTGATGATACCACGTTTTTTGCCGTTCGTCAAACGCCATTTTGCGCGCTGCGGGCAAATCGTCGTGGACATTTCCCCCTTCCTGCGGTAACATGGAGGAAAAAATGAACAGGGAAACGGAACTTCTTCTATGGATAAGCACAGCATCTTAAAGCAATATTACGGCCACAGCGCCTTCCGCCCCGGGCAGGAGGCGCTCATCGACGCGATCCTCTCCGGGCGGGATACGCTCTGCGTCATGCCGACGGGCGGCGGAAAGTCGCTCTGCTATCAGATCCCCGCGCTGCTCCTGCCGGGGATCACGCTCGTCGTCTCGCCGCTCATCTCGCTGATGAAGGATCAGGTCGCGGCGCTCAAGAGTGTGGGCGTGCCCGCGGCCTACATTAATAGCTCCCTCACGGGTGAGCAGATCCGCACCGTGTACGCCCGCACGCGCAAGGGCGCTTACAAGCTCATCTACGTCGCGCCCGAGCGGCTGGAGACGAACAGTTTTCTCTCGCTCATGCAGGAGATGAACGTGTCGTTTCTCGCCGTGGACGAAGCGCACTGCATTTCGCAGTGGGGACAGGATTTCCGCCCGAGCTATCTCGGCATCGCCGATTTTGTGAATGCTCTGCCGCACCGTCCCATCGTCGCGGCCTACACCGCCACGGCGACAGCGCAGGTGCAGACAGACATTCTGCGCCTGCTCGCGCTGCAAACGCCCTACCGCATCGTGACAGGCTTTGACCGCCCGAACCTTTATTTCGATGTACAGCGCCCGAAAAACAAGTTCTCCGCCCTCGCCGCCCTCATCGACGAGCGGCGGGAGAGGAGCGGCATCGTCTACTGCGCGACCCGCGCCGCCGTCGAGCGCGTGTGCGAGGGGCTGTGCGAGCGCGGCATCGCCGCCACGCGCTACCACGCGGGGCTGACGGACGAGGAGCGGCGGCAGAATCAGGACGATTTCCAGTTCGACCGCAAAACCGTCATGGTCGCGACAAACGCCTTCGGCATGGGCATTGACAAGTCGAACGTCAGCTTCGTCATCCATTATAATATTCCCAAAAGTCTCGAGGCTTACTATCAGGAGGCAGGGCGCGCCGGACGCGACGGCGCGAACGCCGACTGCATCCTGCTCTTTGCCCAGAATGACGTGGAGACCGCGCGCTTTCTCATCGAAAATGGCGGCGCGGAGCAGCTTTCGGAGGAGGACGCCGCGCGCGTAAAACGGCGCGATTACGAGCGCTTGCAGGCGATGACCGGCTACTGCAAGAGTGTCGACTGTCTGCGCGGGCAGCTCCTTGACTACTTTGGGCAGACGCACCCCGCAAGCTGCGGCAACTGCTCGAACTGCAACGCCGCTTACGCGACCGAGGACATCACGCTCCCCGCGCAGATGATCCTCTCGTGCGTGCTGCGCATCCACGAGCGGCTCGGCTACTACGTCGGCAAAACGCTTGTCATCCAGGTCCTGCGCGGAAGCCGCGAGCAGCGGCTTTTGTCGCTCGGCCTTGCGAGCCTCTCGACCTACGGCCTCATGGACAAGACCTCGCCGAGTATCATCGAGCGCTATATCGACTATCTCGAGTCCGCGGGCTACCTTATGCTCGAAGCGCGCTATTCGACGCTCCGCCCCACGAAAAAAACCTCCGCCGTGCTCTTTGACGGGGAATGCGTGCTGATGCAAAAGCGCCTTGAAGCGCCGGGCGCACAGAAAAAGCGCCCGCGCGGCGCATACTCCGACGATTTTGAGGAAAACGGGCTCTTCCCGGTGCTGCGCGCCCTGCGCGCGGAGCTTGCCCGGCACGAGAGTGTCCCCGCTTACGTCATTTTCTCCAATGCGACGCTCGCCGACATGGCGGAAAAGGCCCCGCGCTCGATGGAAGAGCTGCTCGAGGTATCGGGCGTGGGTGCAAAGAAGGCCGCGCGCTATGGCAGGGCCTTTTTGCAGGCCATCGAGAATTACGAAAACGAACGATAAGTCCCCGCAGAAAAAAGCGAATGTCCGGCACGCGCCGGACATTCGCTTTTCTTATTTACTGATAGTTGCTCACGAGGAACAACGGCTTGATGACCACGACCTCGTCATACTCCTCCTGCTCGACCTGTACATCGGCATTGAGGGCCTTGAGATCGGCCTTAAGCACCTCCAGTGCCTCCGCAATGCTCTGAGCGCGGCCCTCGCGCAGAATGCGGACCATGCGCCTTGCCACAATGGGATGCGCGTAGCGCGCGGGCAGCGGAAAATCCTCGGGCAGGATGTTTTCCATCGCATCGACCGCCTGCGTCCATGCGCGCTCAACCGCACTGCGGTTGTTTTTCGCCGTGGGCAGCACGTGCGCGCCGGAGAAGAAGAACACCGCCGCAAAACCGAAGAGCGCAAAGTACACACCGAAGTCTCCGCCGCTGCGCCAGGAAATAATGCCGTAGATGAGCGACGCCGCGCCCGCCAGCACGATGGCCAGCGCCACCCAGCGGTAGGCGGGATTCGTATGCTCGTTGACGCGCTTGGCCTTGGCCGCGAGCGCAAGCGTCTTCGTCATTTCAGGGTAGCCGGAGAGGAAGGTCTCCGCCTGCTCGAGCGTTTCGCGGGCAGAGAGCGCCTGCGGCGAAAGCTCCTTGCAGTAGCGCTTGGCCTCCTGCTCCGCTTTGGCCTGCAAGCGCTGCTCGCCGCCTACGCTGAGCGTCGGGATCTCGGGATGCGCAGCGCCGATACAGGCGAGCATCTCGTCCACGTCCTCCTCGCGCTTGAAGGTGCACTGCTTTTCCTGCCCGTTGTCATACTGCACAACGAGATAGGGGATGGAGCCGAACACGCCCTGCCCGGAAAATCCGCCTTTGCTCAGCGCCACGCGCTTGAAGACGCGCTGCACCGAGGAAAGCGCGACATAGCAGCGCCGGTCGAACAGGAAGCTATTGAGATACAGCGCCTTTTCCCCCACGCCGCAGGGGCCGAAGCGCTTGCAGGACTTTTTGTCCGCAGCGAGCTCGCTTGCTTCAATGCTCGTCTCGCCAAGGCGCACGGGTGCAAAGATCATAAGATACCTCCCGAAATCTGAAAAAAGCGGTGGGAGTACATTCTCCCACCGCTCTACGATTGGTTTACTTGTGCAGCGTCTCGTAGTGAGGCTGGGTGTGGCGCTTCTTGATGGTGTACAGGAAGATACCAAGGAACAGAGCCGCAGCGATGATGCCGACAGGGTAAGCGACAGCGGTGTTGTACACGGTCGCGCCATCAGCGGTCTTGCTGTTGAGGAACTGGCCGAGGCACTCATTGCCCAGCAGGAAGTAGGTCACGGACACGGCGCTCATGAAGGTTGCGGGAACGGCGGTGATCCAGTAGTTCTTCTTATCATAGAAGAGGTACATGGAAGCGGCCCACAGAACGATCATGGCGAGGGTCTGGTTGGTCCAGCTGAAGTAACGCCAGATGATGGTGTAGTCGATCTTGCCGAGGGCGTTGCCGATGCCGAGGATGGCGCCGACGCCGAGAACGGGCACGCAGAGGATCAGGCGGTTCTTCCAGCTCTTCTGCTCCATGTGGAACCAGTCAGCCAGAACAAGACGAGCGGAACGGAACGCGGTATCGCCGGAGGTGATGGGGCAGGCGATAACGCCGAGCATGGCAAGCGCGATGCCCACGCCGCCCATGGTCTTGGAGCAGACGTCGTAAACAGCGGTGGAACCGCCGCCGCCGAGAGCGAGGAGCTCTTCGCCGGTGTAGAGCGCGCAGCCGGCAGCAGCCCAGATCAGGGCGATGATGCCTTCAGAAACCATTGCGCCGTAGAAGACGAAGTGGCCCTGCTTCTCGCTCTTCATGCAGCGAGCCATCAGGGGGCTCTGCGTGGCATGGAAGCCGGAGATCGCGCCGCATGCGACGGTGATGAACATGAAGCTCCAGATCGGAGTGCCCTGCGGGTGGAGGTTGGCGAAGTTGTTCCAGATCTCGGGGATCTCATAGCCCTTGGTGAAGATACCCAGAGCCACGCCGAGCGCCATAATGATCAGGCAGATACCGAACAGGGGGTAAATCTTACCGATGATCTTATCGATGGAGAGGAACGTTGCGATGAAGTAGTAGATCAGGATCAGGACCAGCCAGAACAGCTTGCTGGCCACAATGCCGGTGCTGCCGCCGTTGGTGAACAGCAGCTGGATGAGGCCGGCGGGGCCGACAGCGAACACGGTGCCGACCATCACGAGCAGCACCACGCTGAACACGCGCATGACGTTCTTCATTGCGCCGCCGAGGTAGATGCCGGAGATCTCGGAGATGGACGCGCCTTCGTTACGCTCGCTCATCATACCGGAGAAATAGTCGTGGACCGCACCGGCAAAGATGGTACCGAAGGTGATCCACAGGAAGACCACAGGCCCCCACAGAGCGCCGCTCAGAGCGCCAAAGATCGGGCCAAGACCGGCAATGTTCAGAAGCTGGATCATAAACAGCTTCCACTGGGGCAGGACCATGTAGTCCACACCGTCGTTGATCTTCACAGCCGGCGTTTCACGGTCATCGGGGCCGAAGGTCTTTTCGACGACTTTGCCGTAAACGAAGTAGCCGCCGATCAGCAACGCGAGACAGATCAAGAAGCTAAACATTTTCTTCTCCTCCTATTTTTTTGACATGGTGTGACAGCAAATTTGTCATACAACTTGCTTTCGCCAAATATATTAATTTTTTGGGAGAAAAAGTCAATGGGCAAAATGAACAAATTTTTAACGAATATTAATTCATTTCACACGATTACTCATTCATCATTATTCATGAATGACGTCTTCGATCGCATTCAATAATTCGTCATAGCTTTCAAACGCCGGAAGATGCGGGTATTCCCGCTTGATCTGCTCGGTCGTGCGGAAGAGAAAACCGGCCTTGGAGGCCTCGATCATCTCAAGGTCATTATAACTATCGCCGCTGGCGATCGTGTCGAATCCGATGGACTGAAGGCCGCGCACGGTCGTGAGCTTGGAGTGCGCACAGCGCATTTTCACGCCGGAAATGAAGCCCTCGCCGTCCATCTCGAGAGAGTTGCAGAAAATGGTCGGCCAGCCCAGTTTTTTCATCAGGGGCTGCGCAAACTCCTCAAAGGTATCGCTCAGGATGATGGCCTGCGTCTCGGAGCGGAGCTTGTCGAGGAACTCCTTTGCCCCCGGCAGGGGATCGATGCGCGCGATGGTCTGCTGAATTTCCTTGAGCCCCAGGCCGTGCTCGCGCAGCACGCCAAGACGCCATTTCATCAGCTTGTCGTAATCCGGCTCGTCGCGCGTGGTGCGCTTGAGCTCGGGAATGCCGCTCTCGCGGGCAAATTCGACCCAGATCTCGGGGACGAGCACGCCCTCCATATCAAGACAGGTAATATACATCTTTATCCTCCTTACCATTTCGGCTGCGCGGCCTTGCGCAGCACATAATCAAGCATTTCCTCCTGTGCGATCACATCGCGGTGGCGCACCTCGCGCTCGCGCAGCGAGGCAAGATTTTTCGGCACCGGCACACCTGTCACGTCGTGCAGCTGCTCCATCACGTCGAACTCATCGCCCTTCGCGCGCTCGCCGATCCCCTCGAGCACGGCGGCGGGGAACTTGTAGGGAGAAGCGGTGGAGAGCACGACGACCGCGTTGTGATTGGGGTTTTCCTTCTTATACTGCTGCGCCACATCCCAGGCGACCGCCGTGTGCGTGTCGCAGAGATAATGATCTTCGCGCCAGACCTTGCCGATGGCGGCCTTTGCGCCCGCATCGTCGCAGCAGCCCGCCCAGAAAAGAGAACGCAGCTTTGCGAGCATCTCGCCGTCCACCTCGTAGTATCCCTCCTCGCCGAGCTGCCGCATGAGGCGCGTGACGAGCGCATCGTCGCCAGAGAGCAGATAGAGAAGGCGCTCCAGATTGCTCGAAACAAGGATGTCCATCGAGGGGGAAACGGTCTTAAAGAAGGGGCGGCGGCGGTCGTAGCGGCCCGTGCGCAAAAATTCGGTAAGCACATTGTTGGCGTTGGACGCGCACACAAGCCTGCCGACGGGAAGCCCCATCTCCTTTGCAAAGTAGCCCGCGAGGATATCGCCGAAGTTGCCCGTCGGCACGACGAAGTCGACCTTGTCGCCCTCGCGGATGCGGCCCATCTTCAAAAGATCGGCGTACGCTCTATAGTAGTACACCACCTGCGGGGCGAGGCGGCCAATGTTGATGGAGTTGGCGGAGGAGAGGCTCACGCCCTTGCCATCGAGCAGCTTTTCCCTGCCGACGGCGGAGAAAATCTTCTTCACGCCCGTCTGCGCATCGTCAAAGTTGCCGCGCACGGCGCACACGCAGACATTGTCGCCCGCCTGCGTCGCCATCTGCGCCTGCTGCACAGCGCTCACGCCGCCGTAGGGATAGAAGACGATGATCTTTGTGCCCGGCACGTTGCAAAAGCCCTCCATCGCGGCCTTGCCGGTGTCGCCGGAGGTGGCCGTCAGGATGAGGATCTCATCGGTAAAGCCGCACTTTTCCTTTGCCGCGGTCATCAATCGCGGCAGCATCGAGAGCGCCACGTCCTTGAAGGCGCTCGTCGGCCCGCGGAACAGCTCGAGGATAAAGTCTTCCCCGACGGGGACGCTCGGCGTGAGGTGGTCGCTCTCAAACTTTCCCTCGTAGCCCGCGCGCACAAGAGAGGTCATCTCCTGCTCGGAAAAGTCCGGCAGGAGCTTTGAAAGGATTCTGGCGGACATCGAGAAGGTGTCGAGGTTCAAGACATCGCGATAGTCGAAGCGCGCCTCGTCGAACGACGGCATCGTATAAAGGCCGCCGTCGGGCGCTAAGCCGTTCAAAACCGCCTGCGCGCTGCCGGCTTTGAGATTTTTATTGCGGGTACTCTGATACTGCATGGACGTTTCCTCCTGTATCCCACGGGAAAAGTTTTTTTCTTTTCCCTATTGTATTTTCACAAACGCTATGTTATATTGTTCCCATCCAAAAGTCAAGTGTTTTTCTCTTGAAGACAATTCCGGCATAAGTTACAAATCCGTCCGCACTTGACGGAGCATCCCCAAATCAGAAAGAAGGTCATTTTCCGTGAATATTGCGCTTTTGGGCTTCGGCACTGTCGGTTCCCATTTCTATAAGCTCTGCGAGGGGCGAGACGATCTCAAGGTCACCGCCGTTCTCTCCCGCCGTCCCCGCCCGGAGCTCACATGCACCGTGACTGCCGATTTCGATGCGATCGTGCGCGACCCCTCTATTGATATTGTGGTCGAGGTCATGGGCGGCATCGAACCGGCGTACCGCTATCTCTGCGACGCCATGCGCGCGGGCAAGCACGTCGTCACGGCGAATAAGCAGCTCATGTGCGCCCACTTTGAAGAGCTCACCTCCCTTGCAAAAGAAAAAGGCGTGGCGCTGCGCTGCACCGCCGCCGCGGGCGGCGGCATCCCCTGGCTCACCTCCCTCTCCCGCGCGTCTCAGCTCGATGAGATCACCGCGGTCGAGGGTATCCTCAACGGCACGACGAACTATATGCTCTCTGCGATGACGAATTCCGGCGCGGACTATGCCGCCGCCTTGCAAAAGGCACAGGAGCTCGGCTACGCCGAAGCGGACCCCACCGCAGACGTGGAAGGCTTTGACGCGCGGCGCAAGATCGTCCTCTCCGCCGACCTTGCCTTCGGTGCAAACATCAGGGAAGATGATATCCCCTGCGTCGGCATTTCGTCCGTCACGGCGGCGGACATTGCAAGGGCAAAGGAAGCGAGCCTTACCTATAAGCTCATCGCCCGCGCGGAAAAGTCCGGCAACGCGGTGGCCGCCTTCGTCTGCCCCACGCTCTTTCCCTCCTCCGCGCCCGAGGCGCACACCGACGGCACGGGCAACCTCGTTACGCTCTACGCCGCGCGCTTTGGCAAGCAGAGCTTCTCCGGCGCGGGCGCGGGCGGCTATCCGACCGGCTCGAACGTCCTGCGCGACTGCCTCGACATTGCCGGCGGCTGCCGCAGCTTCTACTCCGACTCCTTTGTTCCCCGCCCCGTGCATCTCTCGGGCGCGCAGGGCAAATGGCTCTTCCGCTGCATGGGCGAAACCTTCGTCCGCGAATGCAGCGCCCGTGAGGCGTTTGACGCCTACGATTCTTACCGAAAGGACGACCCGCACGCGCTCCTTGCGCGCTACGCGGTCGATGAGGAATGATCTCCATGCTCAAGGTTCTGAAATTCGGCGGCTCCTCGCTCGCCGACGCGCACCAGTTCGCTAAAGTGAAATCCATTGTGGACGCAGACCCCGCCCGCCGCGTGGTCATCGTCTCCGCGCCGGGCAAGCGCTTCTCCGGCGACCATAAGATCACCGATCTTCTCTATCTCTGCGCCGCGCACATCAAATACGGCGTTTCCTGCGAGGATATCTTCGCCATGATCCGTGACCGCTACAACGAGATCATCTCGGAGTGCGGCTTAAAGCTCTCGCTCGACAAGGAGTTTGACGAGCTGTGGCGCAAGATGCAAAGCGGCATCAGCAAGGATGAGCTTGCCTCGCGCGGCGAATACTTCTCCGCGCGGCTGATGGCGGAATTCCTCGGCTTCGAGTTTCTGGACGCGGCGCTGTGGGTCAAGTTCAAGTTCGACGGCAGCGTTGACCGGGACGCCTCCTATGCGGCGCTGCGCGCCGCCGCCGACGGACGCAAAGTCGTCATCCCCGGCTTTTACGGCGTGATGCCGGATGGCCACATCAAGACCTTCTCCCGCGGCGGCAGCGACATCACCGGCGCGCTCGCCGCAGCCGCGCTCGCCGCGGACGTATATGAGAACTGGACGGATGTTTCCGGCATCCTGATGGCCGACCCGCGCATCGTCAGCGATCCCGAGCCGATCCGCCGCGTGACCTACAGCGAGCTGCGCGAGCTGAGCTACATCGGCGCGCAGGTGCTGCACGAGGGCACGATCTTCCCCGTGCGCGAGAAGAATATCCCCCTCAACATCCGCAACACCAACTTACCCGACCACCCCGGCACGATGATCCTGGAATCCATCGGCGACGAGCAGGAAGAGGGCGGCTTCATCACCGGCATCGCCGGCAAGAAGGGCTTTTCCATCATCACCATCGCAAAAACCGGCATGTCGAGCGAGCCGGGTTCACTTCTGAAGATCCTCAACGTGCTCGCAAAGCACGAGGTCAACGTCGAATATCTGCCCTCCGGCATCGACAATGTTTCCCTCGTCGTCTCGTCCGACAAAGTCTCCCGCTCGCTCTATGAAATGCTGGGCGAGCTGCAAAAGGAAGTGCAGCCGAATAAGATAACTGTAACGGAGCACATCGCCATCGTCGCCGCCGTCGGCCGCAAGATGGCCTACCGGCCCGGCGTTTCCGGCAAGATCTTCGCCAAGCTCGGTGAAAACGGCGTGAACATCCGCATGATCACGCAGGGGCCGGAGGAACTCAACATCATCGTCGGCGTAGAGGAAAAAGATTTCGAACAGGCCATCCGCGTCCTGTATCACAGCTTTGTAAAGGAGAATGTAGTGTTATGAAGCAGGTCAACATCGGTATTCTCGGCGCAACGGGCGCCGTCGGTCAGGAAATGATCAAGATCCTCGAGGAGCGCAATTTCCCCGTTGCGTCTCTTCGTCCCATCGCAAGCGCCAGAAGCGCGGGCAGCAAGATTTTATTCCGCGGGCAGGAATACACCATTGTCGAAGCCTCCGACGAGGCGTTTGAAGGGCTCGACATCGTCCTCGGCGCGGCCGAGAACGACATTGCCGAGCGCTTCGCTCCCGCGATCGTCAAGGCGGGCGCGGTGTTTGTCGATAACTCGAGCGCCTTCCGCCTCGACCCCAACGTTCCCCTCGTCATCCCCGAGATCAACCCCGAGGATGTGAAGTGGCACAAGGGTATCATCTCGAACCCCAACTGCACCACCATCGTCACACTCGTGGCCATCAATGCCCTCGCCAAGGAAAGCCCCATCGAGACGATCATCGCCTCGTCCTATCAGGCCGTCAGCGGCGCGGGCAAGGGCGGTATTGACGAGCTCAACAATGAGGTCAAGGCCCTCTCCGAGGGCAAGCACCTTGAGCCCAAGGTCTTCCAGTATCAGATCGCGTACAACATCATCCCCCAGATCGGCGGCGAGGCCTTCGAGGGCTACACGAGCGAGGAGATGAAGATGCAGAACGAGGGCCGCAAGATCCTCCACCTCCCCGAGATGAAAGTCAGCTGCACCTGCGCGCGCGTGCCTGTCGTGCGCAGCCACAGCGTCTCCGTCGTGCTGCGCACGAAGGAAAAGATCAGCGTCGAGCGCGCCAAGGAGCTCATCGCAAACGCCCCGGGCTGCAAGCTCGTCGACGACCTTGCCAACAAGATCTACCCCATGCCGCTCGACACCTCCGATCAGGACATCGTCTATGTCGGCCGCATTCGTGAGGACCTGACCGACGAGCGCGGTCTGAACCTCTGGTGCTGCGGCGATCAGGTCCGCAAGGGTGCCGCCACCAACACCATCCAGATCGCGGAGCTGCTGCTCAAGTAAAAAACTTCTCCCCTTTTCCGCTCATTTCGCTGACAGATTTCCAATTTCGTGCTATACTGCCCATCAGCAGACGCAAACCGTGCCCCGCTGCGCTTTTTCTGCGCAGCGGGCGCGACTTTTTTAAGAAAGCAGGGATGCTCCTTGATCGAACGCTCCGCCGGCATTCTGCTGCCGCTCTCCTCGCTGCCCTCCCCCCACGGCATCGGCACGATGGGCAGGGCCGCCTACGACTTTGCTGATTTTCTCGCCGCCGCGGGCCAGAAATACTGGCAGCTCCTGCCGCTCGGGCCGACAGGCTGCGGCGACTCGCCGTATCAGAGCTTTTCCTCCTTTGCGGGCAACCCCTACTTCATCGACCTTGACCTGCTCGTGGAGGACGGTCTTCTGACGCGCGAGGAAGTGAACGGGCGCGACTGGGGCGCAGACCCCCGCCGCGTCGACTACGGCAGACTCTATGAAAACCGCTTTTCACTGCTTGAAGCGGCCAAGGCGCGCGGCTTTGCGCGCGACCGCGAGGCCGTCGCGGCGTTTGAAACGGAAAACGCGCACTGGCTGCCCGACTACGCCCTCTTCATGGCGCTCAAGCGTCACTTCCATATGAAGCCGTGGAGCGAGTGGGACGAGGACATCCGCCTGCGCAAGAGCGCCGGGGTCCTCGCGCGTTACCGCGAGCTGCTGCGCGAGGACGCAGAGCTTTTCACCTACATCCAGTTTCTCTTTTTCCGCCAGTGGGCGGCGCTCAGGGACTATGTGCACGCTCGCGGCATCCGCATCATCGGCGACCTCCCCATCTACACCGCGATGGACTCCGCCGACGTGTGGGCAGAGCCGAAAATGTTCCGTCTCGACCCGCAGGGGCATCCCACCGAAGTCGCGGGCGTCCCGCCCGATTATTTCAGCGCCGACGGGCAGCTCTGGGGCAATCCGCTCTACGACTATGCCGCCATGGCGCGCGACGGCTACGGCTGGTGGATCCGGCGTGTCGGCGGGGCGCAGAAGCTCTGCGACGTGCTCAGGATCGACCATTTTCGCGGCTTTGCGAGCTATTGGGCCGTGCCCTATGGCGAAACGACCGCGAAAGGCGGCCATTGGGTCAAGGGCCCCGGCATGGCGCTTGTCGGCGTGCTGACCGACTGGTTTCAGGGTCTCGACTTCATCGCCGAGGACCTTGGCGCACCCGCGGAGGAGGTCACGGCGCTGCTTGAAGCGTCAAAGCTCCCCGGCATGAAGGTGCTTGAATTCGCCTTCGACCCCAAATCACTCAGCGACTATCTGCCCCACAACTGCGGAGAGAACAGCGTCTGCTACACCGGCACGCACGACAATCCCCCCCTCGCCCTCTGGCGCGAGGAGGCGGATGAAGATGAGCTTACCTTTGCAAAGACCTACCTCGGCCTGAATGACGAAGAGGGCTTCTGCGAGGGCATCCTCCGCGGCGGCATGAGCTGCGAGAGCCGCCTTTTCATCGCGCAGATGCAGGACTGGCTGGCGCTCGGCGCGGGCTGCCGCATGAATACCCCCGGCACATCAAGCGGCAACTGGCAGTGGCGCTTGCTCCCGGGGGAGGCGAGCGAGGCACTCGCCGGGCGCATCCGCGAGACGAGCCGCATCTACGGGCGGCTGTAACGAAATATCAGCGGCGGCCGGAACATTTTCTGTTCCGGCCGCCGCTTTCCGTTATATTTCGACGAAATATTACGTTTTGTATTTGGATTTTTCAAAAAAGCAGGGAGGAAAACGGGGTTGACTCCCCGTTTCCTCCCTGCGGCATATTTCGCTACAACAGGAGCAGTCTGTCCAAATCCAGCGCGACCGTCACGCGCGCGCCCGCTTTTAACGGAAGGCCGCGCGCCGCCGTGATGCGCAGCACCGGCGCTGTTTCCGCGCAGCCCTCGGGGCGCAGAAGAAGGATGCTCTCCTCCACGCCGGGGATGACGCGCAGGATCGTGCAGCGCAGCGCGCCGTCATCGCACAGGGCAAGCGCACCGTCCGGGATACCAATGGTCGTAAAGGACTTTTCCTTTGCGGCAATGAGCAGCGTCAGATCCCATTCCGGAAGATAGACCGCGCCGTTATTTTCCTCGGCGGCAAAAAAATTCTTGCAGCCAGCAAGCCGCGCCGCGCTGACGCTTTCAGGGCATCGGAGCATCTCGTCCATCCCCGTCACCGTTCCTGTCTTTCCGTCCTCCATCACGCAGACGCTGCGGCAGTTGCGATAGCACTCGCCCAGATCGTGGCTGACCCACAGCACGGGGCCGCCGAATCCCGCGAGCAGGTCGGCAAGCTCCAGTTCAAGGTTCCACTTCAAGTAGCTGTCGAGCGCGGAGAAGGGTTCATCGAGTAAAATGGCCTCCGGCTCGGACGAGAGGATGCGCGCGAGCGCCACGCGCTGCTGCTGCCCGCCGGAGAGCTGCGCGGGATGCTTCTTTTCAAGCCCCTCCAGGCGGAACATCCGTATCTTTTCCGCCAGCAGGGCTTTTTTCTCCGCGCGGTGCTCGCGGCGGATGCCGCAGAGGATGTTCTGCTCCACCGTCATGTTCGGAAAGAGCGCGTACTGCTGGAAGAGGTAGCCGACCCGGCGCTGCTGGGGCGGCAGGTCGATCTTTCTCTCGCTGTCGAAGAGGACGCGGCCGCCGAGCTCAATGTGCCCGCGGTCGGGCGTCATGATGCCCGCGATGCACTTTAGTGTCACGCTTTTGCCGCAGCCCGAGGCGCCGAGCAGCGCCGTCGGCTCGTCCTGCGCCTCAAACTGCGCACGCAGATGAAATGCGCCGAGTTTTTTTTCGATGTCTACGCAAAGGCTCATCGGCCGCCCCTCCTCTTCCTGCCCGCTTCGCTCAGAAGGTCGCGCCGCTCAAGCATATTGACCGTCAGCAGCACGACGGCGGAGATGGCCATATTGACCATGACCCACTTCGTCGCAAGAGCGTCGTTGTTCGTCTGCCAGAGCTGGTAGACCGTTGTGGAGATGGTCGCGGTCTTGCCGGGGGTGTAGCCTGCGATCATGCTCGTCGCGCCGTATTCGCCGAGCGCACGGGCGAAGGCCAGCACCGTGCCCGCCAGCACGCCCTGCCGGCAGTAGGGCATACGGATGCGCCAGAAGATATAGGTGTTCGAAAGCCCCAGCGTCTGTCCCGAATAGGCAAGCGTTTCGTCAAAGGACTCGAACGCGCCGCGCACCGTGCGGTACATCAGCGGGAAGATGACGACCACCGTCGCAAAGATCGCCGACCACCAGGTCATGACCATCTTGACGCCAAAGGTCTCGAGTACCCACGCGCCGACGACGCGCTTGGGACCCAAAACGCGCAGCAGGAGATAGCCCACGACCGTGGGCGGCAGCACGAGCGGCAGCGTCAGGAGCACATCGAGCACGCCCTTTATAAGCCGCGGGAGCCTCGCAATATAGTAGGCGGCAAAAATGCCCGCAAAGAAAATGATGACCGTAGAGATCGCCGCGATGCGCAGCGAATTCCAGAGGGGATACCAATCCATATAACACCTGCCTTCTGCCGCCGACGGCGGCAGTCCTGTAAAGGGGACCATTCTTAGCGTAAGAATGGCCCCCTTTGCATCCCCCAAGAAGCGCAAGGGGCTAAAAGCCCCTTGACCCCAGGGTGCCATAGATATCATGCTTCTCAGTAAAGAACGCTGCCGTTTTTTACAATCGATTTGGTCTGCTCCTATCTCCGCTGTCGCTGCTACCCAGTTTGACCGGGCATACTGTAGACCTTACGCCGCAGACGGCCAAGGCGCAGAGCGTAGTGCAGCTCTTTAAAATGAAAGCCTTTTAGGCTTTCATTTTAGTAAACCGCGCTGAAGCCGACGCGCTCGAAGACGGTCATCGCGGCATCGGTCTCAAGATAGGCGAGGAACGCGCGCGCGGCCTCTTCCTTCTCGCCCTTGAGCACGGCGGCGGGATAGATGACCTGACCGCACATCTCGGCCGTGGCACTGTCGACGACCTCGAGACCCGCGGAGAAGGCGTCGGTCGCGTAGATGATGCCGCAGTCGGCGGCGGCCTCGCTCACCTGCGTCGTGACCTCCTTAACGTTGTTGCCGTAGGTGAGGCAGTCGGTCATGGCCGCTTCGTCAAGGCCGTAGTAGGCAAAGATCTTCTGCGTATACTGGCCGACGGGCACGTCGCTGTTGCCGATGGCAAGCAGCACATCGCCGCTTTTCAGGAGCTGCGCGAGCTGGTCGAAGCTCTCAATGCCCTTGGGGTTACCCGCAGGAACGGCGAGCGTCACCTTGTTTTCAAGAAGGTCAACGCGGCTGTCGGTCACGATGAGGTCAAGCCCGTCGGGGTTCTTCTCCGTGTCGCCGATGAGGCTGCCGTCCATCGCGTTCATCTGCTTGGGTGCGGCGGAGATGAAAAGGTCGCAGTCCGCGCCCTCGCTGATCTGGGTGAGGAGCTTGCCGGAGGAATCAAAGTTAAAGGTGAGCGTGACGTTCGGCGCGACCTCCTTGTACATCCCGGCGATCTCGTTGAGCGTCTCGGTCATGGAGGCGGCGGCGAAGACGATCAGCTCGACCGGCTCGGCCGCATCATCCTGCGTGTCGGCGTCGTTCGCGCCGTCATCCTTGCTGCCGCAGGCAGTCAGGGCAAGCACGAGCGAGAGGGCAAGGAGCAGCGACAACAGTTTTTTCATCTTGGGGTACATCCTTTCAACATTCATTTCCGCTATTCTTCAAATAGATAGCGATGATCTAAAATGTCGCGCCCGCAGGCGCGATATTTTACTTTCCAAACGGGCACAGGGGATAGTGGCAGGGCTTGCAGCCGAGACACAGCCCGCCCTCGCCCATCGCGGCAATATCCGCGCGCGTGACGGGTACATCGGCCGCGACGCGCGGCAAAATGAGGTCGAAGACCGTCGCGCCCGCGTACATCACGCAGCCGGGCAGGCCCATGACGGGCGTGCCGTCGTCAAAATAGCCGAGCAGGAACATTGCCCCCGGCAGCACCGGTGCGCCGTAGGCGACGATGTTCGCGCCCGCGGCGCGGATGCCGCCCGGCGTGTTGTCGTCGGGGTCGACGCTCATGCCGCCGGTGCAGAGGATCATGTCGGGCTTTTTCCCGCGCATCGTGAGCACCGCGTCGCGCACGTTCTCCACCCCGTCGCCGGAGCAGACGACCTCGAGCGTCTCGATGCCGTAGGCCTTGAGCTTGTCGATGACAACGGGCGTGAAGGTATCCTGAATGAGGCCCTTTTTCACCTCGCTGCCGGTGGCGACGATGCAGGCGGTCTTTCGCACGAAGGGCCTGAGCGCAAGGAGCGGCTCTTTCCCCGCCGCCGTTTCCGCTCTCTGGAGCTTTTCCTCCTCGATGATGAGCGGGATGACGCGCATCCCCGCGAGCTTGTCGCCCTCGCGCACGGCCGTGCCGCCCTTGCGCGTGGCGATCATCACCTCGTCCTGACTGTTCACGGCGATAAGGCGCGAAGAATCAACGAGAAACACGCCGTCGCAGGCGGCTTTCAGCTCGATCTTGCCCTCTTTCACCTCGCTGCGGAGCATATTCTCCTGCCCGCAGAGGGCGAGGAGCCTTTCCGCCGCGTCGTTTTCGTGCACCATGCCGCTTGTCATCTCCCAGACATAGAGGTGCTCCTTTCCCATGCGGAGCAGCACCGGGATATCCTCTTCCGTCACGACATGGCCCTTGCGGAAGCGCGCGTCCTTGTATTCATCCTTGATGATCTGCGTCAGGTCGTGGCAGAGCACATGCCCCACCGCGTCTTCTGTTTTGATGAGCTTCATTTCAGCACCTCGATCGTATCGCCCGCGCGCACGCGGCCCTCTTTGACCACGACGGCAAAGATACCCTCGGTCGGCATGACGCATTTTCCCGTCGCCTTCTTGATCGCGCAGTCGTTGTGGCACTGCTTGCCGATCTGCGTGACCTCAAGCTCCGTTTCGCCCACGCGCAGATGCGTGCCGACGGGCAGCGTTTTGAGCGTAATGCCGCGCGTGTTGATGTTCTCTGCGAAAATGCCCGCGTCCAGTTCAATGGGACAGGCCTTTCGCATCGTATCCACGCTTTCGTCGGCAAGGAGGCTGATCTGGCGGTGCCAGTCGCCCGCGTGGGCGTCGCCCACGATACCGTGGCGCAGCTTTAAGTCGATATAGGGTACGCTCTCCTTGCGCACGCCCTTTTCTCTGCTGATGTTGACCGCGGTCACTTCCGCCATGTTTCTCCCTCCGCTTCGTAAACGCCGCTCTTCCCGCCCTCTTTATAGAGAAGATGAACGTTGTCTATCCTCATATCGCGCTGCACGGCTTTGCACATATCGTACACAGTGAGCGCCGCCACGCTCACCGCCGTGAGCGCTTCCATCTCAACACCTGTTTCGCCGCGGCAGCGCACCTCGCTGAAAATGTGCAGCGCGGTATCCTCGATCGAAAATGAGATGTCCACCTTTGTCAAAAGCAGCGGGTGGCACATCGGGATGAGCTCGCTGTTCTTCTTCGCGGCCATAATGCCCGCGACCTGCGCGACCGCCAGCACGTCGCCCTTGCCGATGGTACCTTCTTTGATCTTGTCCATCGTCGCTTTCGCCATGCAGACCGTCGCCTCGGCGCGCGCGACGCGGAAGGTCTGCGCCTTTTCGCTCACGTCCACCATACGGGCGCGGCCCTGTTCGTTAAAATGCGTCAGTTCCATGTGCGCTCACCCTCCGATCTCAAACATGCCCCGCTGCGTTTCCGTTTCTCCGGTCGCATTCATATGATGGCGCTCCGGCTTCATCAGAATGCCGCGGCGGATGGCTGCTTCCAGTTCGTCACCCGAAAGGCCGCGCAACGAAAGTTCCGCCGCCGAATGCAGGCAGGGCTTCAATTTCCCGTCCACCGTGATGCGGATGCGGCTGCATTCGCTGCAAAAGGCGTGGCTCATCGGGGCGATCAGCCCGACCGTCCCCTTCGCGCCGGGGAAGCGGCAGCACGCGGCCACACCGTCGTGCGAAACGGCCTCCAGCTCCGGACAGCGCTCCAGAACCACCTTCGCGGGGAGATAGGTCCCAAAGTCCCTGCCGCAGCCCATCGGCATACGCTCGATGAAGCGCACCTGCCAGTCGTGCGCGCGCGTCAGGGCGGCAAAATCGGCAATCTCATCGTCGTTGACGCCGCCGAGCAGCACGCAGTTGAGCTTGATTTTTTCAAAGCCCGCGCGCTCGGCGCTTTCCAATCCGCGCAGCACATCGGAAAGCGTCCCCGCGCGCGTGATGGCGCGGAAGCGCTCCTCTTTCAGCGTGTCGAGGCTGATGTTGAGGTGCGTGACGCCCGCTTCCCGCAGCGCCGCCGCCTGCTCTGCAAGCAGACTGCCGTTCGTCGTAAGGCACAGCTCCTCAACACCTAGAATTTCCGCAAGCATCCGGCAGAAATCAACCGCGCCGCGCCGCACGAGCGGCTCGCCGCCCGTGACGCGGATCTTCTTGACGCCGCAGCGCACAGCCGCGGCGGCCATATCCCGCAGCTCCTCGAGTGAACAAATATCTCCGTGCGCACGCTTTTTCACGCCCTCTTCCGGCATACAGTAGCGGCAGCGGTAGTTGCAGCGGTCCGTGATGCTGATGCGCAGATATGTAATTTCTCTTGCAAAGCTGTCCAGCATCGCGTTCCCCCGCCTTTTTTGAAGTGGTTATATTTTAGCAAAAATAACGCTTTGCCGCAATACTTTTTGAAAGCCCGACTGACAGATTTTCAGCTCTTTTTGTCGATATTGGTTTTTTCCATGGATTATTCCGCCGTACAGGATGCAAAACCGCCCCGGCGCACAGCGCCGGAGCGGTTCATTTTCTATTCTTGTTCAGTGGCCTTCGCCGGCGAGCATCCTGAGCCCGTGGCCCAGCGCGCCGAGGATGGCGGTGAGATTTTCACGCGCGCCCTTTTCAGAGCCCGGCAGGTTGACGATCAGGCTAGCGCCGCGTGTACCCGCCGCCGCGCGCGAGAGCATGGCGTGCGGCGTGATGGGGAGACTATAATAGAGCATCGCCTGCGTGATCGCGGGGATCTCGCGCGCAAGCACCGCGCGCGTCGCCTCGGGCGTCACATCGCGCGGGGAAAGGCCCGTGCCGCCGGTCGTGAGGATGAGGTCGATCCCCTCATCGTCCGCGCAGCGGATGAGCGCATCCGAGATGCGCTCCTGCTCGTCCGGCACGATGGCCGTATGTGCGATCTCATAGCCCGCCTCGCGCAGCATCGCACACAGGGCGGGGCCGCTTTTGTCCTCGTACACGCCCGCAAACGCACGGTCGCTGACAGTAATGACTGCCGCACGGTAGCTCATGCTTGCCCCTCCGCTTCTCAGAAATCGACGCTGCCCTCTAAAACGCGCAGATCGTAAGGCTCAAAGGTGACAGCGCGGTACTTTTCCACATCGAGCTTCACGCCCGTCCAGTCGGAGTGGATCTCGCCGTTCTGCTTGATGAGGATATCGTAGAGGATATCGTAGGTGACGCCGTTTTCGTCCGTCTCCACGATGGTAGAGTAGGGCAGGGTCTTGTGGTAGGTCATGTGCAGACCCTTGTAGTCAAAGTGATAACCGTTGCGCATCCGGCAGCCGTCAAGGCCCTTGTAGGCAAAGTGCTTTTTGAGATCGGCAAGGATGCGGTCGCCCTCCTCCTGATAGAGATTCTCGGGCGTGGTCTCGGTGTAGTCGTAGCGGAACTGCACAGGAATGTCGTACTTGCGCCAACGATCGGCATACTCCTCCAGCTCGTCGGCGGGATAGTCCATGTAGAGCACGCAGTTCACGCGCTTTTTCGTGGCGATTCTCGCCACGACCTCGTCGGGCGATTCCTCGACATATTTCGTCAGGTGGCGGGAGACATTGATGCAGGTGATCTTGTCGCGGTTGCGCTCGGTGAAGGCGATCATCTCCTCGGCGCTGCAGCCCGGCTGCACGGGGAAGGTCGTGTTGATATACACCTTATGCGTCGCGGGCACTGCGTCGAGCATCCGCTGCAAATCGTCCAACTCCGCAAACGGCTCGCCGCCGGTGAAGACAAAGTCGCAGTACGGGGTGATCTTGTCCATCACGGCGATGCTCTCTAGGATTGCCTCCACGCTGAAGCCCTCGGCATTGGCATACTCCTGTTTGTTTACGCAGAAGGGGCAGTGGTTGCGGCAGTCATACGGCACAAAAACCGTGACCGTGGCGCCTCCTTCGCGCGTCTTATAGGGATGAGTCATTGATACTTGTCCGTCCTCTTAAAAGAATGATGAAAAATGATAGAAGTATTTTACTCTTAAAAGTAGCAAATTGCAAGTCAAACGGGGGAAGTCGTCACTTTATGTTCCGTTCCTGCGCAAGCAGCGCGCGCACATGGGCGAAGGCCGCCTCTTCCCCCTGCTCCTTGAGTACGAGCAGCATCTGCTCGATCAGCGCGCCGGTTTCGGGGTGGATGAGAATGTGCTTTTGCGAGCGGATGTAGTAGTCGTAGGGTGAAGCGTCGGTGTACGCCGCACCCTGATAGACCTTGCAGGCGGCGATGCGGTCGCAGAACATTTCGGCAACATATTTGACGGGCATCCTGCACCCGCCCATGTAGACCTTGCCATCGGGGGCGATGCAATAGTCGATCCAGTACTCAAAGTGGTGGCGGTTGCGCCCCTTGTGGTGGAGCCAGGCAAGGCTCACGCCGTTTTCGCGGCGCTCGGCGTCGTTCGGGCTGCGGTCGCCCTGATAGTATTTCACGCCGCGCCAGAACTCCTGCGGACTGTACTTGCTCAGATCGTGCGTAAGCCCCTGGCGGTAAAGCCCCAGACGAAAGCAGTATCTGCACACCAGATGGCGGTGGTGCGTGATTGTCTTGAAGTGCGCCAAGGCGCGCATGGTCGTCCCTCCCCGTGTTCATGCAGATGCGCCCGCCGCTTTGCAGCGCGGGCGCGCATATATCAATAGATTATATCGCAATAATACAAAAAATCAATCATGTATTTTTAAGCAATTTCTGCGCAAACTGCCCGCAAGGGCGGCATTTCCCCTGCCCTTTTGTCTCCTGCGCGCGGCGGGGAGCTGCCGCGCCGCGCGCAGCGAGCGTGCCCGTTCTTTCCTCCGTGCAGGCTGCTTTTTTAAGGCGGCCTGCTTTTTTCTCGCGCGGGCGGCTCCCGCTGCGCAGAGGGAGCCGGGACATTCATCCCGGCTCCCATCGTATTTCTGACCGTTTTCCCCGTTAGATGCCAACCGCGTTCGGCGCGTCGAGGCCAGCCATGGCAGCCTCGTAGCCCGCGTCCACCTGCCGGATGGTCTCGGCAATGATGCTGCGCGCCGTCTCCGTCAGGTCGATACGAGCGACATGGTCGATGATCGGCTCGTAGCGTTCCTTCGGCACGTCCAAGATCTTGTAGCAGCAGGAAAGATAGTCGCGCAGCTTCTGCTCCATCGGGTAATCCGCCGTGCAGGGCACGACCGTATAGCTGCGCGTGATGCCGCCGGTCGCCAGCTCGCGCGCAAGCCAGTCCTGCCGCTCCGCGCCGGGCAGAAACTCGCCGAAGATCCCCGCGAGCTTTTCCACCATTCCCTCGTAGATGTAGTCCGAGGTCGTCGGCAGCGTGTAGGCCGTAATGTACAGCTCACGCAGCGGCTCGGAAAGCTCGGCGATGTGCATTTGCAGCGACGTTTCCAATCCATAGAGCAGCAGCGGGTCGGTCACATTGCCGATCAGGTTTTCCGCCGTGCGGAATTGTCCGGAGAACATCCACTTGACCAGCTCGAGCAGCACGCCCTCCTTGTTGCCGTAATGGAAGAACGGCGAACCGTTCGACACACCCACAAGCTCGGAGACCATCTTGCTCGATGTACCGGCGTAACCCTTTTCCAGAAATACCTTGGCCGATGCGCTCAGGATCTTTCTTTTCATTAATATTCCTTTGGAATAAGGTCCTCTTTTCACAATATCCCTCCAAAACTGGATTAGAGCAAAACTTTATCATAAAACAGTGCGCGCCGCAAGTGCAAAAATATGCATTGCAGCACTTTTCTGTCTGCTGCCGCCCGCGCCCTTTGCCGAAAAGAAAGAGCCGCCGAAATCAGCGGCTCTTTCGAAGCAACGTTTCCGGTCAACGTCAGCTTGTCACAAGAAAGCTTACTTCTTGTGATCTTCCGTCATGAACTTGGTGTAGTTCGGGTCGATGTTGTACTTCTTCATGGAGAACTTGTGCAGAATGATCTGCAGGAAGTACAGCGCAACGATACCGATGGCAAGCAGAATGAACGGGGACAACTCGGTAAAACCAAAGATCACATACAGAACGGCGATAACACTGATGACGGTGGCAGCATAAGGCACCTGCGTACCGACGTGGTCGATGTGATCAGCGCCGGAGAAGATGGAAGCCATAACAGTGGTGTCGGACACGGGGGAGCAGTGGTCGCCGAAGATCGCGCCGGAAAGAACGGCGCCGGTCATACCGGTGGCAAAGATGGCATCGCCGGTGATGGCGTAGCCGAGCTGGATGGCGAGCGGGGTCATGATGGCCATGGTGCCCCAGGAGGTGCCGGTAGCGAACGCGACAAGGCTGGAGCAAACCAGAACCAGCAGCGGGAGCAGACCGGTGGGGATGTTTCCGCCGACATAGGTCGCCACGAAGTTGCCGAGGCCCATGCTCTTGGTGATGGCGCCGAGGGACCAGGCAAGAACGAGGATCGCGCCGGTCATGCTCATGAGCTTGAAGCCGTCGACGATGGTGGTCATGGTCTCTTCAAAGGACATGATCTTGGAGGTAAGCGCGATGATGATGCCCATGAGCGCCATGGCGAAGGAGCCCCAATACAGAGCGAGCTGCGCATCGCAGGCATCGAGGATGGCCATCAGGTCGGCGCCGGTGCGGTCGGGGTTGGTGATGCCGGTGTAAAGAATGCCGCTGATGATGACGACGAAGGCAGCGGCGATGGGGAGAACAAAGCTGCGGATCATGGGCTTGGTACGCTTGGCCTCGCCAAGCTCGGAGCCAACGTCCAGCATGGGCTTTGCCTCGGGGCCGTTGAACTCTCCCTTGGTGAGCGCGCGGACCTCCGCCTTGAGCATCGGACCGTAGTCGCGGCCGGTGTACATCATGATGCCCACAAAGATGAGGGTCAGGATGGAGTACATGTTGAAGGGAAGGCCGTTGATGTACGCGCTGACAGCGGTAGTGCCGGTGATGCCGGCGGCGTCAAGGCCCTGGCCGATCATGCTGATCTGGTAAGCGATCCAGTCAGAGATGAACAGCGCAGCCGCGGGAGCCGCAGTGGAGTCGAGCACGTAGGAGAACTTCTCGGAAGAAATGCGGTATTCCTTGCAGATATCGCGGAACACGTTGCCGTCGACCGCGGCGACCAGGCAGTCGTTTACGGAGCACAGCATACCGAGGATCCAGGTGCCGAGGCACACGGAACGTCTCTTCTTGAATTTCTTCTTGGCCGCTTCCGCCAGAGCGAAGCTGCCGCCGAGTTTCCAGATGAAGGAAATGCCGACGCCCATGAACAGGGTGAACATGAGCAGGATCACGTTATCCGCCATGTTTTCAGCGAGAGTCTGCAGCGAAAGGGCAACAGCGCCGAGCGGATTCCAACCGGAGATGACCAGTGCGCCGACAAAGATACCGGCGAACATGGACACGAGCACCTGCTTGGTCGCAAAGCAAAGAGTAATTGCGACCACAGGGGGGAGCAGAGCCAACAGGCCATAGTTAACGTCCATTTTTTATCCTCCTAAAATAGTCCTTGTCTCCCGCCACACTCCGGGAAATTTAACCGGCTATTCCCCGGATCACAAAAGCGTGAGACGAAGGCGTTCTGCACTGTAGTAAAGCAAGCAATGTGCCAAAAAGCCCACCGCATTTCAGATTTTTTTGTCTATATCAGAAAAATGTCGGAATTCGTCCGGAATTACAGAGTAAAATCTCCCTTTTTCTGTTCAGAATAATTCATTTGACCATTTTAACGAAATGATGATTTCTCTGCAAAGCGACACTTGCTTGCCATATCAATGACAAAAATGGCACAGCCTGATGTGGCTGTGCCATTTTGTGGCAAAGTGCGCTCGCTCATCTGCGCTCGCCGGCATCCTGCAAATGGCTGATGCGGCGGTAAAGCGTGCGCAGGCTGATCCCAAGCTCCTCGGCGATCTTCCTTTTCCCCTCGAGCGTGTAGCCGTACTTTTCAAGAAGCGACAGCACATCCTCGTCGCGCGAGCCGCCCGGCGCGGAATACACGGATGGGCGGGTCTGCGCGCGTTCGCGTTCGCGGACAGTCTCCGGGAGGTCGGAGGGCATCAGCGTATCGGATTCGCAGAGGTTCGCCGCATATTCGACGACGTTTTGCAGCTGGCGGATGTTGCCCGGCCAGTCGTAGTCCAGCAGCTCCTCGCACGCCTCGGGCGAGATGGATGTAAGGGGCGTGTTCATTTTCATCTTGAGCTTTTTGAGGTAATTTTCCGCCAGAGGGATGATATCATCCCTACGGGCGCGCAGCGGCGGCAGCTCCAAGTTGATGACGTTGATGCGGTAATAGAGGTCGCTGCGGAACCTGCCTTCGTCTACCATCTCGGCAAGATCGCGGTTGGTCGCGGCGATGATGCGGATATCGAGGTGGATCTTCTTGCTCGAGCCGATGCGCTCAATCTCGTATTCCTGCAAAATGCGCAGCAGCTTCGGCTGGGCGAAGAGCGGCATCTCGCCGATCTCGTCGAGAAAGAGCGTGCCGCCCTGCGCCATTTCGAGCTTACCGATCTTGCCGCCCTTCTTCGCGCCGGTGAACGACCCTTCCTCATAGCCGAAGAGCTCGCTTTCAAAGAGGTTATCGGGGATACTCGAGCAGTTGATGGCGACAAAGGGATACTTGTTGCGCCCGCTCTGCTCGTGGATGGCACGGGCAATCAGTTCCTTGCCAGTCCCTGTCTCGCCCGTGATGAGCACGGGCGTGGGGCTGTCGGCAATGCGCTTGATGACCTTCTGCACGCGGGTGATGGCCGGGCTTGAGCCGATGATGCCCTCAAAATAGCTCGTGTCCTTCGAGGGCTTATAGAGGTTATCGGACAGGCGGATGAAAAAGCCCGTCACCTGATCGTCCACTATGATGGCGCGGGTGGAGATCTTCGTGGCCGCCGAACCGATATTGACGCTCTTTTCATAGAGGTTGTTGCCCTCCATGATGCGCTTGACGACCGACTGGGGGAAGATCTGCCAGAGCGAGGTCGAGGAGATGTTGCAGACGCTGAAGAGGTTCTCGGCCAGCTGGTTGTACTGCAAAATGACGCCGTGCGCGTCGGTAAGAAGCATCGGCTGGCTGCACAGCTCCATCGATGTGAGCAGGTTCGCGTCCAGATTGACCGGGCTTGTCCCGCCGCTGTGTGAGATGAGCAGGCTGCCGATCATATTGGCGAGCTCGGTGATCGCGTTGAGGTAAACGGTCGTATTTTCCGTAATACGCTTCTGCCCCTCCTTGGTAAAGGAGGTAAAGGCCAGCACGCCGGCAATGCATGTATCCGCGCGGATGCAGCAGAGGATCTCGATCGTCGAGGGGCAGTGCGTTTTGAAGCGGCAGCCGATGCACGAGGCCATCTCACCGGGCTTGTTGACCAGCACGCTCCCGTTTTCCATGACCTCGCGCAGCGACGGGGCATGGACGGTGCGGCCCTTTTTCTTCACATACGTCGGCGTGGAGTAAAAAAGCTGGCTGTCGCTGTCGAACACGGCAACCTCCAATCGCATCGAATTGCTCACCGCCGTGACAAAGCGTTCGACCGACGGACGGATATCTTTCAGGGCAGACATGATTGTTCCTTTCTCAGCATCAGAAATCATCGTTTTTTCGAATAATCAATCTTTCTTTTCTTTATGATTATACCGCACAGCGCCGCGCGGCGCAAGGGTGATCTGACAAATTTGTCAGAAGTTTGTCAAATGACAACAAGGTGAAGGCCTGAACTGCCGCCTTGATCGTTCTACCATTTCCCCTGCCGCAGCGCATGAAAAGGGCGCAGCCTGTTGGCCGCGCCCTTTCTATGCCGGGAAGAAGTCCTTACAGGCTCTTCTCGTAGCTCTCGATCATCTTCTTGAACATGTGACCCGCAGGAACCGCTTCTTCCAAGGGTATTGCATCTCCTTGCTTTTTGCTCTGTTCGTCCATATCCCCGGTGATGATACCTGCGCGACTTTTGAACTTCCGCAGGTACTTTTCCGTGGTTTCGCCGGTGAAGATCTTGATCTGGAGGAGGAGCGTATTGTCCTCTGTGGGAGTGACAAAGATCTTGTCGATATACTTGTCCACGAACTCCTTGGTGATGATCCCGCTCGCCGCGTCCCGCTGGGCGTTGGCAAGCACCCTTCGGATCTCCTCGATCTTTTTACGGAATTCCTCCCCCTCCAGGGCATCCCGCTCCAATTCTGCGATCTCTGCCTCTGCCGCCCGGATCTCCTCGTTGCAGGCGGCGGTCATGGACTTGAAGTCGGCATGGGTCACGCTGTCGTCTGCGACCAGCTGCAAAAGCTTGTTCTTCTTTCGGTTGGCAAGATCGATGATCTTCTGCTGCTCCTCGATTTTCTGCGGCAGCGCGCCGTTTCTCGTCAGCTCGTTGTACATCCGCACATACTCTGCGATCATGGCGTCGGCGTCGGCTTTGGTGTCGCGGAACACTTCGTAGAGCACGGGCTTGATCTCTTCTTCATAGATCGCAAACGAGGCGCAGGAGTCCGCGCCGTTTTT
>Ga0129314_1000504_pt1 | contig 40929 bp, 61 predicted proteins | sample O1111metagenome_FD_94431 | JGI IMG/M metagenome (GOLD analysis project Ga0129314, IMG submission 94431) | Orangutan individual fecal microbial communities from fecal samples from Wisconsin, USA - O1111 metagenome | ecosystem: Host-associated > Mammals > Digestive system > Large intestine > Fecal... | reverse complement strand
TGTAAGCGCGCAAAATTTTTGGCAAAAATTATCAAGTAAAATGGCAAAAGAAATTGAAGTAATTCAGTGAGAAAAGCGGGAGGTTTAGCCCCCCGCTTTTTTGCGTTTTCAGGGGTGAGAAACATGCTTATCCGGGACGTATTCGAGGAGGTCGGAAAGAGGGCACTCAAGGACGCTGCAAATGCGGTTCAAATGATCGAGATTTACCCTCTCGATCAGCTCGTTGTAAATCTCATTGATTGTGGCGGGACGGATGCCCGTCAGGATGGCCAGATCCTTCTGTTTCATGCGCCGCTCGCCGAGCAGCCGGGAGAGATGAATGCGGATCATGTAGACACCTCCAAAGATCATCAGATTTTGTTACTGCATAACGGAATGGGTAATTTATGCCTTAAAAAAATATGATGATCAGTAATTGCGGATCAGCAGCTCGCGGTACGGCTGCCCGCCATCGTTATAGCGTGCCTTGAGGCTGTGCTGTCGTGACAGTTCCTCGATTGTGAAGCCGCTGTAAAGCTCCCGTATGTAGGGATCGTCGTTGTAGGAGAGAAGGAAGCGGCCCTGTATCCTGCCGAGAAGCTGCCGCAGGCGTTGATGCTCAGTGTCGCCAAAAGGTCCGTTATAATAGTCCTCAGTGCCATGGTAGGGGGGATCAGCGTAGATCAGCGCGCCCGGCTTATCATATTGGAGAATCACCTGATCAAAGCTTCGGCGTTCAATCTTCACCATCCGCAGGCGGTGGGAAATCTTCTCAAAATATCGAACCGTCCGTTCAAGGTCCTTTGCGCTGGCTCCATAAGTCCGGCCGTCGGCCCCGTAGCTCCCCTTACAGACCAGAAAATAGAGGGCCGCGCGCTGAATATCGGTGAGCCCGCGCGAAGTCTTGAGCGCCAGCGCGTCCTCGAACAGCTCGCGGGAGTTGAGAAGCCAGGACATCTGCCGCTGCAGCTCGGCGCAATGGTGCTTGACGCAGCGGAACAGGTTGATGAGCTCACCGTCGGTATCGTTGAATATCTCCTCGGGCGCGTGCCTCTCGCGGGAAAACAGCAGCCATCCGGCCCCGCCGAACGGCTCGATATACCGTAGGATCTCCGTCGGGAACCTCGCCAGAATATCCTTCCGCAGCAGTCTTTTGCCACCGATTCTGGGAATGAAACTTTCCATGTTGCTCCTTTCCGGGCCGGTTTCCCGGCCCTTTGCATTAATCTTTTGTAATGGCCGCGATTCGGTCATAACGTTCGGCTTTATCTTTTGCCGCCAAATAGAGGGCCATCAGCTGCTCGTATTCGTCGCGGGAAACGGCGGCTTCCTTTGGCAGCACAGGGATCGTAAAATCCTCGGAATTCAGCCATGCGGGATTGTAGGTGGGATCTACGACGACCTGCCCTTCTCCGACATACAGGAGATCAGACGGGTTCACGCTGCTGTCGGTCCCTTTTTTCAGGATGGTCCCGCCCGCCACCTGCGGAGAATAGCAGGGATACGCGGTATCGGTGTCAAACTCAAGGTGCAGGTGGTAGTCCCATCCGCCCATACCGGATTTTCCTTCCACGCCCAGCACGTCTCCCTGTGAGATCTTCTGTCCGGCCCTCACAGCAATACTCTCGAGGTGCATGTAGCGTGCCACGAGGTCGCGGCTTTCTCCGGTTTTGTGGTTATATACCTCCCGGTAGATCACCACAATCACATTCCCCACACGGTTGTCAGGTCCCACCGTCACGATTTCGCCGCTGCCGGAAGCATAGACGGTATGTTCCTTGCCGACGCCGCCCTGAATCGAGGATAGGTCGATCCCATAGTGGTGATATCCCCAGTGTCTTTTGTACTCCGAATTTTTGTAGCCGCAGAGCATCATCTGCCGCTTAAATGGCATGATCAGCTTTTGCATATGTCCTCCTTTACCAGAGCCGGTAGCGTGGCCGCTCCTCGCCGTACCACCGCCAGCGCAGCCAGTCGTCCAGCGGGATCACGACCCCCGATACCAAAAACCACAGGGCCGAAAACCTCGGGCAGACCTGCCCCCAAAGATTGCCCCACTCGGCGGAATAGTCCCAGACCGCCCAGCCCAGCCAGAGGTTGACGACGCAGCCGGTGAGCAGCTCCAGCGCGGTCACAATCGCCGCGCCGAGCAGCATCTGCAGGAGCAGCGGCATCTCCCAGGGGAGCCACTCGTTAAGCCCTCCGATCAGCACAAAGCAGGCGCCGCCGCACAGCAGCATCGACGGGTGCGAATGCCCGCGCCAAAGGCACTCGGCAAGATAATAGAGCACCCCGCCGGTCAGCCCGAGCGCGAGGTTACGACGCATTGGAGCCACCGGCCAGCCGCGCGAGCACCGCCTGCATCTGCTGCTGCGCCGTCTGGATCGTCGCGTTGTAGTGCTCAAGCCAGGCTCCGGTAAGCGGCTGGCCGTACACGACCGCATCGACCTCGGCCACCGTCTCCAGCGTCTGCACATAGTCCTTGAGCTGGTGGTAGTAGGTGAGCTGCGCCGTCTTTTGCCCGGCGAGGGTGGTGTAGATCGTTACGATGTCCGCCGCCTGATAGACGGCGCAGGAGCCGTTGGCAGGCTGGTACGGGTAGCAGCTCGCGCCGAGCACCACCGCCGAAAACATGTCGGAGATATTGAGCTGGTCCTCGGTGGAATAATCAAAATGCTGCGTACTGCCGCCGGCAAGCCGGATGTCCGCGCCCGCGACGATCAGGGCGTTGCAGACCGCCGAGAGCTGCGATATCTTCTCGGCCCGCGCCTCATCCAGCGTGCGGTTGGGCCGGGAAAATACCCCGTCCTCCCAGCGGTCGCCGATTGCCACCGGGAACTGCCCACAGTCCCAGGAGAGCTGGCCGAACGGCAGGGTGATGCCCATCGCGGTATCGGCCGTCACCTCGATGATGTTGGCCACCGTTCCGGCGGTCATGCTGCCCTCGTCGAGGGCGATGATTGCTAATTTCATGCGCGCTGCACTCCTTTGTTTTGATTATTGGGCGGCCCAACGGACGATCACGAGACCGGAGCCGCCGGCCGCGCCATTAGCCCAGCACGCACCGCCGCCACCGCCGCCGGTATTGGCAACTCCCGCAGCCCGGCTGCCATCATTTCCGGCGCCCCTGCCGCCGCCGGGCGATCCACCCGCGCCGCCGACGCCTCGATAGCCGTTGCTGTAGTACGCGGCACCGCCGCCTCCACCGCCATACAGCGGCATCGAGGCATCGTCAAACGCCCGCTTATTGGATGCGGTGCCAGGGAATCCGTTGCGGTTGCCGGTCGTGTCGTTGTTTGCCGCGCCGCCCGCGAAGCTGCCTCCGGTAGTGCCGCTTCCACCGTCGGCGGTAATGATCTCTCCTCCGATGGTGACACTGGTTTGTCCCCCCGCCTGCGGCGTCTGCTTACTGCTTTCGGCAGCACCTGATCCAATTGCCACCGGGTAACTGCCCGGAGTGACGGCGATCTGCTTACGCGTCTGCATGTAGCCTGATGCACCGCCGCCGGGGCCAGTGCCGCCCGCGTTGGGTTTGCCACCGCCTGATGCACCGCCGCCGACAAGGAACAGGTCGTAGATTCCTTCGCAGAGGGTCAACGTCCCGGAGGTCTTGCAAAGGATATATCCGCCCTTAGAGGGGTCGCTTGTGTCGTTGAGGGTCATCACATAAGTACCGGTAAAAGCCGGCGGGTCAAAGGCGGTATAGACCAGCTGCGCCTTGCTGTTGGCGTCGCCGATAAAGACCTTCTTAATCTTTTGGGCCTTGCCAGCCGCATTGCCGATGAACAGTTTTTTAACCTTTTGGGCCTTATTGTTTGCATCACCGATAAAAATTGCCATCCCGCCACCTCAAATCTGGAAGTAGACCAGCCCCTGCGCAAGCGCGGTGCTGCCGTCGGTCATGGCTCCCGTCCCCGCGTAAATCCGTCGTGCCGCCTGCGTCCCGATCGCCGGGTTGCCCACCACAACGGTCCCCGAGAAGGTCTTGGCCCCGGCAAAGGTCTGTGTGCCGGTCGTCACCGCCCCAGCTGCGGAGGCGGACGCCGCTCCCATCGAGAGCGCGCCGTTGGAGAGGGCAAGCCCATTGCCCGTTGTTACCTTGATGTGGCCGTACTCGGCGGTGGTCGCTACTCCGCAGGCCGCATCGCTCGATGCGTGGGACGCGGGGGCCGCCCCCACATCGGCAGCGGTCAGAGCGATATCCGCCGAGAGTGCCTTGCCGTTTACGGTGCGGGTCAGCGGGACAAATACCGCCTCGAGATAGCCCTTGATCCGGGCCTTGACGGTGCTCCACAGCACCCGCATCAGGGACGGATTTTCCCCCTCGCTGTCTGCAAGCAGGAAGGCGTCCGCATCCGCAATGGTGGCTTTGGCGTCTCTCCCGGAGAGGTCCGCATCGGTCTGCCCGATGGCATTGATCGCGGCCTGAATGCCCTGTTCCATGTTGTTCAGGTGCGCGGCGTTGACCTCGGTGCCGAGGGTCGTCACCTCGCCGGTGGCCGGATCTTCTACATGGTCGATCCATGTGGTAGGGGTGTAGGTTGGTTTGCTCAATCAGACCACCCTTTCTGTGATTTCGTAGACGAATGAGATGTAGAATTTTTTGCCCAGCGGCTTGATGAAGCTCATGGAGCTCTCATCCACCAGAACGCTGTCCGAGTCGTAGATCCTGACGTTCCCAACCGTCCCGGCGATATCGATCCCCATCTCCACCATCACCCGGACGGTGGAACCGGAGGTATGGACGGATACCGACGCGCTCCTGCTCACGCCGTCGAGATCATAGGCCGCGCCGGAGGCAATCGAAGAGGCGAACTGCGCCACGATTTTTGCCAGTTTTGTTGAGGTCAAATTTCATCCCTCCCCGGAGGATAGGTCCCGCAGCGGAAGGTTCCGCAAAGCGGCACCATGCGCTGGCCCAGAATAACACTGCGGACAATCGTGATTCCCTGCGCCTTCTCCGCCCCGTAGTTGGGCAGGGAGGACGCCTGCTTGACCTTGCATACCTTTTCGTCGATCAGTGACAGGTCGTTGATGCCGGTCGCCTTCGACGCCCGCAGCCACACCATGAATTCGGCCCAGCGGTCCCCGTCGTAGTTGTAATACGGCTCGATCTGGCAGAGGTCATATCCAAGGGAGGAAACCGCGAGCTGGACGCTTCGTCTGGTCCCGGCCAGCCGCGCGACCTCCGCCTTGGACTTAAGCCGCTCCCGGTAGACCTCCAGCGATTCCCCTTTGAGGCGGGGCATTTTGCGCTCGTTGCCATGCACCGCCAGCATCTCGTCGTCACAGGTATTCAGCATCGTCTGCCGGCGCACCCAGCGGAAATCCTCCGCCGCCTCATCGAAATATTCGCCCACCACATTGCCGAAGACGGCCCATTTGTTGACCGCCGCCTTCAGCTTCTTCATCGGCATCGGCAGCAGATAGAAAAAATAGTCTTTGAAGCTTGTGAATACCGCCATGTCACACCTCCGAAACGGTGACCGACAGGGTACCCGGCAGGATCACCTTGTCGCTGTCGAGCACCACATCGGCGGCCGGAACGGTCACCAGCACATTGCGGACGGTGGAAAGCTCGGACCGCAAATAGAATACGATGTCGCTCACCAGCAGCTCATTGAGGCTGCGGTCGGAGGAAAGGGTGAGCATCCGGGTCAGGATGCCTTTGGCCTGCGCCGCCAGATCGTCGGTATAAAGTGTAGAGGGGACCTTGAGGGTCACCGTAATGTTTTGCCGGACGACCGACGCGGACTTCACCAGCAGGTTGTCATAGGGTCCCGCGACGGCTTCCACCGCCGCAGTGACGGCGGCGAGCAGGGCGGAGGACGCCTCGCCTGCGGATGACGTCACGATAATATCCACCGTTCCCTGGCCGCGCGGGTGGAGGTCGTCCACCTGCGCCCGGAGCACCCCCTCCACCGCTTCGGCAGCCGCCTTATAGGTGTCGGCGGTCGGGAGGGTGGCCAGCCCGGACCATGCGTTGAGGATGCGCTGGCGGAAGACCTCAAGGTCCTCGATGTCGGCGCCCTCTTTGGTGATCCAGTCCCCGCCGTTGGTAATTGAGATAATGTCCGCGCCGCTCTCCAGATTGATCAGCGTTTCGGTGATGGTATCCTTCGCGCAGTTGTAGGCGCTGCCCGCGAATTCCGCCTCCACCGGCACACTGCAGGAGGTTTCCCCCAGCTTGAAAACGGTATCCTGTGTGACGATGAAGCAGAGCTGCTCCCCGTTGATGTCATATGAGGTCTTGAAGACGTGCCCGGCGGGGATCTTCACAGCGCAGGTGGATGAGGCCCGCGAAAGGGTGAGAACCCCTCTGGTCTTGGACGCCTGCTTGCGGACCATGCTGTAGTCCTCGGCTTTCGCCTCCAGCCAGCCTTCGGCGGCAGTCATGACAAAGCCGTTGGCCAGCAGGGAGCGTGCCAGCCGCCTGAGCTCGATGTAGAACTGCGCGACGATCCGCAGCAGCATATAGAAGACCGAGCCGCTTTTGGCGGCGGTGATGGGGAATCCGGCAGCCGCAAGGGCGGCCTGCATCTGGCGGATGACCGTCCCCAGCTCCGGCACCGGAAGATACTCATCCAGAAAATCAGTGTTAATCAATGGCTATCACCTCGATATCGACCCGGCCCACAGAGACCTGCAGCCGGTTGGTTTTGCTGTCTCCGGCCCAGCGCCAGACGGCGGAGATCACAACGGTGTCCTCCGCCCGCACCACGACGCCGATGCTGGTGGTCTCGACCTCCTCCCGCGCGGCAAGCCGGGCATAGACCCGCTGCTCGATTTCCAGCAGGGTGAGCTCATCAATCTGCAGATGCAGAAATTCCGGCAGGCTCCAGCCAAATTCAGGATCGAAGAACAGCTCTCCCTGCGTGGTCAGCGCCTCAAGGCGGATCTCCTGTATCAGACAGTCCAGGTCCGAGACGGTGGCAAAGTCCCCGTTGGATCGGACGGCCGGCTGCCAATTTTCGTCCAGCGCAATATCGGTGTAATAGCGGTTCATGGGATCACCGCCTTCCCGACGATGTAGGGAGCGAGCTGGCCATACGGGAAGATGACCGCCACATTGTCTCCGACGTCCAGATTCAGCTTGCTTTTGATCCCCGGAATGGTGGGGACTGAGTGATCGGCCTGTCCGGCGGCGTCCAGCAGGCGGACGCTGTAGGTATATGCCTCGCCGGACTGCTGTTTGGCGGTCACCTGTGCGTAGGATGCGGCCGGGTAATGGATATGCGGATAGTCCTCCGCGACCAGATCCCGGAGGATACGTCGGACCGAATCACGCAGACTGCCCATGGTCAGACCCCCTTGAAGAAGATTTTGGACCGGATGAACCCCGCGTCGCTGACAGTGAAGAGAACCTTGCGGATCATAAAGTCCCCTGAAAGCTGCGGATGGACCAACCGGAATTTTGTGGAGTGGCGCAGCTGCGGGACCGACACTGTGGTCAGGACCCAGAGCCCGCGCTCCTTGGTAAGAGAGACGATGTTTTTGCCATATTCGAAGAGCATCATCCCGGTCTGCGCCGGCGGCTTCCCCCAGCGGTAAACTCCATCCTGCATATAGCCGGACGCGGAGACGCCCCAATGGTGGTTGATTCCCTCGATTGCCGAAAGAGCCGTCCCGCTGATGACCGGATAGACCCGCTGCGGGTAGACGGCGGAGGAGAGCTCCAGAGAGGGGATACCCGCCGCCCGGCAGCAGTACCGGACCACCTCCTGCGGGGTTGCTCCCGCAAAGCTGTGATTGAGCGGGGTCAGCGCCAGCCGGAGGGCGGCGTCTCGGAGACGAACCTCCCTGACGCTGCCGGAGCTGGCAAAGTCTGCGGCGAGCAGGCCCTCGAAGACCTTTGTAAAGCTGCCGCTGTACCCGAGGTAGAGGGCGGCGGCATCCATCCGCTTGAGCTGCACCGCATCCCCCAGCGGGCGGGTGAAGCGTACCGTCGCCCAATCGCTGGGCGAATCATCGCTGCTGCAGATCGTGAGGGCGACGCCCTGTTTGAAGGTATAGCTGCCGAGCTGCGCCGCCGCGGCCGGGTAAAAGCAGTCCATCATGGCGCTACCTCCCCGGATCGAAGATCGGGCTGCTTGCCGTCTTATCCTCGATTTTCGGTGCCCCGCCGCGCGAGCTGTCCAGATAGCTCCGGTAGTCCTCGGTGAGATCGGGCGCCGCGCCGCCGGCGCTTCCGGATGAGCTGACCGTTGCCGTCACCGGCATCGGGATGTATTCCCAAAGCTCCAGCTTCGCGGCATACTGGTCGCTTTTGTTGGTCCGGCTGTGCGAAAAGTCCTTGAACAGGACGGTGGAGAGGCCGATGGCGGCGGCCTCCGAACAGACCAGAGTGAGGGGGACGGGCACCAGCTGCCCGGACGCCTTGAAGAGATTGTTGATCCGGGTGAGCTTCTGCAGGGCGGTTTCGTTCGCGGTGGCGTCGATGATCAGCTCGATGGTGACCTTGGCGTCCTCGTAGCCGACCGCCTGCTTCGGCTTAACCGCCGAGCCCTCTACCTCCACCTCGTCGATGGCGGCGGCGCATTTGATCTCCAGCTTTTTGACCAGTCCGGGGAGCGTAACGCCCCCGAGCCGGATCAGCTGATCCTCCTGATATATCATTCGCTTCCCTCCCCGGAGACAGTGATATCGATTTCGGGGGCGCTGTTGGTTTCATCCTCCAGCTCCTCGAGCAGCGCCCTGAGCTTCTGGATGTCCTCAATGTCCTTCAGGCTGATGGCCAGCACCAGCTTCTCGATGATAAGCTGACGTTCGCCGTCCGCGCCGGTCAGACTCTGTACGGCCCCTCCCTGCAGCTCCACCGCCTTCTCCATCGTCTGGGCGGGCAGGTCTGCGGTTTGCTCCATGCCGTCCCGGAAGGTGGTGAAGACGCGGGAACCGGACAGGGTGAGATCCGAGAGCGGACCTTCCTGCGCGTCCGAGAAGGGCAGCAGCTTACGGATGCGGCTCAACGCTCCGCGCACCGCCTCAACGGGCGCTTCCACCATGCTCCTGATCCCATTGGTGAAGAAGCTCAGGATATTCGCGCCCATCTGCTGGAACCACTCGGGCAGCCCGATAAAGAAGTCCTTCACCCGCTGGATGCCGGTCATGAAAGTCGTACTGATATTGTTCCACAGATTGACCATAAAGGCGCTGATCTGATCCCAATGGCTGATGATCGCCATCGGAATGCTGATGAAGGGGAGCAGCGCTGCGACAGCCTCCTGCATCCATCCGGGCAGCCCCTCGAAGAGGCCCCGAATCCAGTCGAATCCAGCGCGGATGCCGTCCACGAATGCGTTCCATGTGTTCCTGCACCATGCGGTGACCGAATCCCAGTTGCGCCAGAGAAGGATGATGGCTGCGACCAGAGCGATGATGCCGATGACGATCCATGTCACCGGGTTTGCCAGCAGGGCGGCGGTGAAGCTCCAGACGGTTCCGATCAACGGAACCAACGCACCCTTTGCAAGGAAGAATCCGTATTGGATGAGGAAAAGGCCGTATTTCACTGCAGGGCCGATTCCGGCGAGCAGTTTGAAGCTCTTGAACACTCCGCCCAACAGGGCGCCCGCACTGCCAAACAGGACTTTTAGACCTCCGGTTGCGACCATCAAACTGCCTATGACCATAACAAGCGACATAAAGCCGCTGATAAGCTTTGGATGCTTCTCGGTAAAGGCCGCAAATGCCTTCGCGCCCCGGTCAAGCGATTGCATCATTTCAGTGAAACGCGGCAGCATGGCGTTACCGATGGTTTCACTGGTCGCCTGCATCTGCTGACGGAGCAGTTCCCAGCTCTGGCCCGGAGGGGCGTTGATGGTGTTGGCCATCTCCTCGGTGATCTTGGTTCCCTTGCCCATCGTGTCGTAGAGGGTCAGGATGTTGCCCTGCAGGTCGCCGATATTGCCGTAGAGCAGGTCGATCAGCTTGACCGCCTCGATCGTGCCAAATGCCTTCTGCAGCTCTACTTTATCCGCCGCCGTCATCGTCTCCCCGAATTTGCCCTTCAGGAGACTGAGCACCTCGGGCATCGATTTGAGCTGCCCGTTGGCGTCGGTAAACTTGAGGCCCAGCTCCTCGCCGGCCTTGGCGGCCGACTGAAGGAAAGCGGTATACTTCGTCCCGGCCTCGCTGCCGCCCATTGTGGCCTGCAGCATTCCAAGCACTGAGAGCTGCTCCTCCAGCGGCACATTGGCCTGCGTGGCCGATCCGCCCAGCGCTGAGATTGCGCTTGCCATCTCGCTGCCGTTTGTCTTAAACTGCTTGACGCTCTGGGAGATCCCGCCCGAGAACATTTCGGCAAACTCGATATCGCTGAGGTCCTCGTAGTAGCCCTTGTAGATGCCGTATCCGGTGGCAAAGAGATCGGTCATCTGGCCGACCGTTGCCTTGGTGGCCTTTGCGGTCATACCCGCGAGCCGGGTGTATTCGGTCACTCCTTCGTCCGAGAGGGAGGCGATGCCCGACTTGATATCGTAGGCGGCGGAAATGAACTCCGCCTTGCTGGTGCCCGCCCAGGTGGAGGTGAACTGCTTGGCGGCGTCCTCTACCGCCCCGAGACTTTCTACCCCAAGGGATTCCAGCTCCGCCAGCGCGTCCTGTGTGGCAAAAATCGATTTGACGGGAGCAATAGCCCAGTTGGTGATTTCTTTCCCGGTACCAACCAGAACCGCTCCATCCCGCGCAACCTTAGCCAGGTCGATCCCGACATCTTTCAGTGCACCGGAGGTATTGCCGAGGGTCCGGTTAATTCGGGCGGAAGGCCCGGAAAACTGATCGATCAAGCCGACCAGTATCGACAATTTAAAAACCGATTCTAATGACATTTTGTTTTCACCCCCTTGCATTTGAACTGGAGTTTGATATACTAAAATTAAAGAAACAATACGGAGGTGGCAGTATGTTCAGCCTTTTCGACGGCCTTTTCGACGGCTTTTGGGGCTATTTCGTCCTGATTCCAGCTGCAGGGATCGCTTATGTGTTCCTGCTGTTTTGCATGGCCTGCTTCCTGTTCGACGTTCCGTATGCCCTCTGGCGCGGCTTCAGTTCGCAGAAAATCCCTACGATCTCGGAGGAAAGCTCTCTAAAGGGGTTTCTTCACGAAACGGCAAACGCTTTTCGCCTGTATCGTTCTTGGATTACGAAAAAGCCGCATGGAATCCGATATTTTACTAAATAGTCTGTATCATGAGCCGGGACGTTGTTCCCGGCTCATTTTTCTTTGTTAAAAGCCCGCGCCACGCCGTTGGTGACGATGCGCTGGAAGTCCTGCTCTACGATCCGGGCCTTTGCCTCCCACTGGCAGAACTCCTCGAGGTCACAGGCCCCGAGCTGCTCATCGGTGACATAGGGCAGGAACGCCCGGATGTGCAGGCAGAACGACTCATATACGCTGCCCTCAATGGCAGCGATATGATCCTCTATAACTTTTTTACCGAGATATCCTTCGAGAGGCCCAGCAGGGCGAAGAGCTTGTCGGTCAGGCTCATCGCGATCGCCGGGTATTCCTCGATGTCGGCCGTCAGCGCGTCAAGCTGCTCGGGGACGATGTTATCGATCACAAAAGCGCGGGTTGCCTTGGTCGGACTGTTGGCGCTTGTCTTCACGAACCGGTCGTAGCTGGCCATCGTCGGCTTGCGGAAGAGGTAGCTGCGCTTCTCGGTGGTATCGTCGTCGAGCTCCAGCGTCACATCGACGGTGTAGAGCTTCTCATACTTGGCCTTGATTGCGTCGAGGTCAATCACGTTACTCATGGATTTTCTCTCCTATCTTTTTTTGCCATTTAAGTTGGAATTACAGGGCCTTTAACCCGTCGCGGATGATCTGCCCGTAGACGAGGAATTCCACCTCGACGGTGAGGCTCTTGTCGCCCTGCGCTCCCTTGTTGGTCACCTTGCTGGGAGTCAGGCGGTTGATCACGTCGTTGCGGATTCTTTCGCCGTCTTTGGCATAGCTCACGATGACCTTGGGGATTTGCAGGCTGTAGATCCCCACCCCCTGCGATTTGCAGTAGGCCGCAAAATCGTCGAAGTCCTCCTTCAGGAAGGAGATCTTGCAGTTGCCCTTGTAGTTGCCGCGCCCATAGCCGCGCGGCATCGAGCCGCTGCCGTAGACCAGCTCCTTCTCGAGCTCGTCGTCATAGTCGATGCTCTGTCCCTCGAGGTCGAGGCCGGGCATCTTGAGCGTGATATTGGACCAGCCGTAGCTGACGCCGTTTACAAGTCCCATTGTGCTCCTCCTCTCTAATTACCCGCATAGGGGTTTTCCATGCCGAGGTCCACTTCGATCCCCCGGACATGTCCCACCGGCACATAACGGATTACCAGCTCCAGCGTCTCGCTGGTCAGGATGTCCTGTCCTTCCGGTACGACGACCCGCGCGGAAGAGATTTCCTTTGCCGAGATCATTTCATCAAGGGGGATCATCGCCATCTCGCCGATCGCCGAGAGCTCCCGGTCGAGGTTGCTGATATCGACATACCGCTGCAGCTGGGTCAGCAGCCGCGCGCGGACCTCCCGGCAGATCTTGTTGGTGACCCGGATACGCTCGGCATACTGGTAGTCGCTGCCGTCCGGGCAGAGCAGGCGGGCGTTGGTGACATACCATCCGGACAGTCCCTCATAGCGCCGCAGCGTCAGGTAGCCCGCCGCGTCGAGGGTTTCGGTTTCCGCCTCAATTCCCATGGGGGTGAGGGAGAACAGCTTCTCATCCGAGATTGCGAAGGAGCGCGTCTCGCCGATCGACTGCTGGACCGATGCACGTGCATAGAGGCCGCAGATGAGGCCGGCAAGATTGATTTCCTGCGTGGTGCCGTCCATCCGGCGGTAATTGCCGCGCGCCGTTACCACCTGCAGGTAGATGCTCTCCACACCTTTGCGCTGGCTCACCAGCGAGGTGACATAGGCGTCCGCCGCCTGACCGGATGTAGGCGGTTCCGCCTCCATCACAAGGAAAAGAGGCTTCTTATAGACGCTGTGGTAGTCGGCCGCCGCTGCCGCGCAGGCGGACCAGAGAGCCGGCTTGGCACTGCCCACGATATGGACGAACTCGATGGTGTCATTGATGTACCGTACTTTTTCCAAAGCACCCAGTACATCATCGTTGGTCATGGCCGGAGCGGTGGTTGTGAAGGAGAAGAGATCCCCCTCGAGGAAGCCGTCCTCCCCGGCGGTGAAGGTGAGGGTCAGGCCGGTGTTTGCGAGGGCGATGCTGCCATTTGCGGGGACTGTCTGCTCATCAAGCCATGTGCCGCCGCCGTCCAGACTGACCCGGACAGCCGCTTCGTTGAGTCCTCCCGCCGCCGTTACCTTGATCTTGATCCGGTAGGCATTGTTGGGAGATCCGCTGACCGCCACCGTTCCGCTGCCCTGTGCGTCGGCGGTTACGCTGGAGGGCGTTCCCGCCGTCGACGCGGCGACCGGGATGCAGTAGATCAGGTTGGCGCCGTTCTCGACGCTGTCCATTACCGCGTCAGCCAGAGGAGACAGCCCCAGCAGCTCCCGGATACGCCTTGCACTCATCGAGCTGCGGATCACAATGGCCTCGCCGGCGGTGACCGGAGACGCGCCGATCTTCGCGTGGATGCCGACCGCGCTTACCGCAGAGGCCAGCGCCCCGTCGGACAGGTTAATATTAACGTCCCGAAGCATTTATCCCCCCACCTTTCCGGTCCTGAATTTTTTGACGGCCGCGAGGAAGTCCGCGCGGGATACGCACTTGCCCTTCCGCCAGCCCTGCTGGGTCATCACCCCGGCCATTACCGGGGCGGAGATTCCATTTTCCCGCTGATGCTGCTCCACCGGAAGCAGCTCCGCAGAGTTTTCCTTTGCCATTGATATCCTCCTGTTCCTTTACGCCTACGCCCTTATGGGCCTCAGCCATTTTCGCGCTGTGCATTTACGGTATAGTCACTGACGGGCGCGGTCTCGACCGGCAGGTAAATTCCACCGGTGCAGTTGACGGTTAGAATCACCGATACGTTTGCCCGGAGCAGCTCGTCGGACTTCTCGCTCCATTGGACCTCGCCCGGCTCGAGCCGGATGCCGAAGCCGTCCGCATCCGCGATGACCGGCTTGATCGCCGCCAGAAGCCCGACGTAATACTCCTCCAACGGCGCGAAGGTGTATTCCCCAAGCACGACCGAGAGGGCAACGCTGCGCTCAAATTTGCGCCGGGCGCGCCCCTCCTGTACAGCGACTCGCTTGCCGCTGGCGGTGAGGCTCTCCGTCGAGATCAGTACCCCGGCGACATGGCTTTCCGCACAGGCCGCCAGTTCCTTTTCAGTCAGGTAGACAAGCGTTTCCGTCCCCATGATCGATCGGATCAGCCCGGTCAGATAATCTCTCGCTTCGGTAATCATCGCCTAGACCTCCTTGGATACTTCCTGTTCAAGCCGCGTCCGGATTTCCTCCAGATCCTCCTTGCCAAGCCCCAGAAAGGGCCGGGCGGGCAGCTGCACCCGGACGCTCTTCTTGCTGATCCAGCGTCCGCCCACCTGAAAGCGAAGGCACCTGGCCTTTTTCGCCCGGATGGTCACCGGACGCTTATCCCCGAACTGATGGCGGGCCGCGTAGATCACGTTGGTTCCGACCGCGAAGCCCTTTTCGTCCGCTCTGGAACGGATGGAATTGCGCAGCCGGGCCGTCTGCACCAGCGTTTTTCCCTTACCCAGCCGCGCCCGCAGCGAGGGCTTCCACGGCTGACCATCCGGCCCCTGCTGGGTCTTGAACCGCAGCCGGGTGCTGGTCCGCACCCCTTCGGCGAGGCTCTCGTTGAGCCCCTCCAGATCAAGGTCCGAGAGCCGCCGGAGTTTAGCCGTCAGCCGGGCAATGTCGCCGGTGAGCTGTACGCCCGCCATTACATGCCCCTCATCCGGTCGCGGGAGAAAATCCGCTGCGGCCCGGACATCTGAAAGCCGGTGGCCGACGCGGCGGACGGGCTTTCGCTGTCCGCCCCGATGCTTACTGTCCCTGCCGCCGCAAGCTGCAGGAACTTGAGGGCAAATTTGTACCGCTCAAGGTAGTTCTGTTCCCGGTCCGCCTCAGTCCCCACACCGATGCGGGAGACCAGATTGTAGACCGCGATGTCCTTCGCATACTTGGAAATCACCTTCGGGACCCGGGTGAGCGGGACGGCGTACCGTTTGGCGAGATAGCCGTCAATTTCCGCCTGCGCGTCCTCTGCCGCCGCTTCGATGAGGGGGAGGAGACGCTGCTCGCGCTCCTCCTCATCCCGGATGTACTGATCCCCCAGCAGGGAATTGATCAGATCGTCCTTGAGCATTACCCTCACGTCGGCGGCTTCACAGTAGGCGGCCATCAGGTCGCGCTGCCGTCGGACTTATAGGCGCACTGCCACAGGCCGAATCCGGCGTTGCCCCGCGCGTCCGCGCCGTAGACATACTCGGCGCGCATAAATACGTTGACGTCGCGCGGATTGTCCAGAGTAACCATTTCCGGCTTTTTGCGCTGCTGGAAGATCAGCGGCTTGATGACCCCGCCGGTGGCCATGAGGTACCATTCGGAGGCGTTTGCCGACAGCTCCGGGACCACCTCGACCTCTGCGGTGTCCCTCATGACGTTGGTCGTGCCGTCGATCGTTTCCGCCTTGATAATCTGCCTTGCGGCCGATTCCAGCTGCGGGGGAACGACCAGCTTGTTGGGAGTAATTTTCAGCGGCTTGCCTTCCTCATTGACCAGCGACATCATCGACGACCGGGCGGCGGCATAGCTCGCGGAGGACAGCTTCGCGGTTCCAAGGTTGGAGGCGGTGACTCCTTTTTTCACCGGGTGATTGGTCGCAAAGAACGGCTTGCCGTCATAGCAGAGGGCGGTCTCTCCCTTCAGCAGCAGCCCGAAGACCAGTTCATCCGGCCAGAAGGCAGCCGCCTCGCCGAGCCGGGAAAAGAGCGGGGAATAGACGCCGTAGCGGTCGTCCTCGATCGCGTCCCTCTTGACCGATACGGTCATCTCGAAGGGCTTATTGATGATTCGATAGCCGTCTGCGGCGAGCTGCTTGATGACGCGGTCGCCGATCCATTCCCGCATACCGGGCAGGGCGGACAGCCAGGGGTAAACCTCTTCGCCCGTTTCGCTGGGAACAAGGGTAGCGAATTTATCCCACTTGGGAGCGGAGTTTTCAAACGCCTTGTTGAACAGGGCTTTGAAGCCGGTATTCAGTCCGGCGAGGCTTGCACTGGTAATCTGCATAACTGTTTCCCTCCTTATCTTGTTTCAACGATGACCTGCCCGCCGTCGAGGCCAAGCACCTTGCCTGCGGCAGAGCTGCCGGTGGCGGTCTTGCAGACGGTGCAGTCATCTTCGATGTAGCAGCTCTGGCCAACCAGCGCGATGGTCACCGCGTCGCTGCTGCTGTTGTCCCACAAAAATGTGCCGCGCCGGATCGTGACCTGCTCCCCGGCCGCCGCGTCGTTCTCCGCGCGGCCCAGAGCGGTCAGGCTTGCGGCTTTAGTGGCTGCCGCCGCCTTTCCGCTGGCGTTTGCCACTACCAGAGCTCCGGCGAAGATTGCGGAGGCCGCCTCCAGTACAATGATCCGGCCCTCGGTTTCAGCGGTTTTTCTTGCTGCTGTCAATGCCATGATTTCTCATCCTTTCTGGCAAAAATCGGTGTATTCATTCTTCTTCCGCGCCGCCGTACTGCTTCAATTCCTCCGGCGTAAGGCCGAGGCTCTTGCAAACAAGCAGCCTGTCGGCGTCCCCGGCGCCCCTGGCTTTGGGCGGGACGTCCGTCCTGCCCATCGGCACCGAGGCCGGGGCGAGCGAGACGAACTTCTCGAAGCCTTCCTTATCCTTCAGGACATAGGCGGCCGCCCACCCCTTCTGAGCCGGGGTGATCTTACCCTCGGAGAGCGCCTTCTCCACCAGCTCGGCGGACTGCCGCTGTTCGAGCTGTGCCTTGAGCGCGAGGAAGTCCGCTGCCGGCACATAGTTGGCGGGGTTCTTCAGCGCCATGATCTTCGCGCTCACCGTCGCGGCGTCGGCGTCCTCCGGTACCTCCAGCAGCCCAGCGACCGTCTTGCAAACCACCGGCTCGGCGGGGGGCGGGGCCTCCAGCCGGGCTTTGAGCGCCTCCATGATTTCCTCCTCGCCGGCGGCGTTATCCAGGCCGAGGAGCTCCGCGAGTTTCTTCAGGATATCCATGATATTGTCCTCCTCATCTTTACAGGCGATCGGGAATTGTCCCTCGATCGCCGGGGTGTTGGTCAGCGCCACCGAATGCAGCAGCACCGCCTTGTTATCGGATTTTCGTGCCATGACCACCGGGGAGCAGTAGCGGTACTCCCGCTGCCTGATCCGGTCGCTGGCGCGTTCGGTCCAGTCCACCTTCGCCGCGATCGAGTGGTCGGTGAGCAGCAGCTCCCTGATCCATCCGGCGGCGGGGGCCTCCTGTCCGTACAGCGTCTGGTGCTCATAGTCCACCACAATGTCGACGCCCTTGTCCTCCATCGCCTGCATCATTGCCTCGAAGCTCTCGGCATCCACCACGAAGTCACCCTTCGTGCTGTGCACCTGTCCAAGGGGCAGGATATCGAATACTTCGGGAGCGTCGCCGAGCGGCTGCAGGGTAGACATTACAAATCGTTTCATCGTTTCCTCCGTTCCGTCTTAAAATCGCCGCTGGCCGCGTGAAAACGCGGGAAAAACGGGGTGATGGGTTTTCTCCGGGCAGGTTTCCGTTTATCCGCCAAAACGTCATACAGGCGATTTCTCGCGGTCTTCCCGTTCCCGGCGTTCATACGCTGTTTTGATGCTCTCGGGAAAACCGTCCAGGTCAGGCTCATAGGCCACCGTCGCCGCGTTGTAACCAAAGCCCCGGTCGGGTCTGACCGAGATAAACCCGCTGCCGATGTCCACCCGCTGCGGGACCTGTGTCTCCACCTTCAGACCCATCCGCCGGACCTGCGCCCCGGTCAGACTGATCACCGAACAGCGGCAGCGAAAGCCGTTGGGCGGGTACCATGTGTCCCAGACCGGCGAATCCGCCGGAAAAACCCTCCCGTTCATGGCCAGATGACTCTTGCGGGTGTGGGAATCCTCGACCGCGTCGTACATCCAGTAGGGCCGGTCCCGCAGGACGGCGGGCGAACGCATCTGCCGGTATGCCCCGACATTGTAGGCCGTTTGGAGATTGGTGCGAAAGACATTCTCGGCCTGATAGGGGGTTGCCCCCCGGTAGCCGCGTTCCTTCAGCCAGTCGTTCATATCGGCGCGGAACTGCTCGAGGGTTGTGCCGTCTTCGATTGCTTTTGTCAGCGTGTCCTGAAACTGCTTGAGAACGGTGGCCGACGCATACCCCGAGACGGTAAAGGCCAGCGCCCGGTACCGCGCCCGCAGACGGAAGAATTCACGTGGAGAAAGGGCGAGCTTGCTTTGGAAATATTCGAGAGCTTCCTCGTAAGTCATCCGCTGCCCGGCGGCAATCCCAAAGAGATCGGCGATCCGCTCATCCATGCGCCCTCAGCCTCCCCGCGAGATCCGCCGCCAGCATGGCGTCGGCCAGAAGGCCGGTAAGCTTGTCGCTGCAGGATTCTTCAAACAGCTCGTTGACCGTTTGTTGGTCCTCCAGCTCCCGGCGCAGCTCCTCGAGGGAACCTGCCTTCAGCGCCAGCTCCCGCACCGGCCGGAATACCTGTTCAAACAGATCCGCTGAGAGGGAGATCGACCGGTCCCCCAGCGCGTCGATCCGCTTTTGATAGTCCGAGGCGGCGGTCAGCTCCGGCGTCTCCTTGTTGACAAACGCTTTGAGCGGCAGACCAAAGCCCTGATTCTGACGGGCGGTGACCGCCTCGCCGTCCTTTGGCGCGGGAATCCCGAACCGCTCGTAGATGTGTGACAGCGGCAGCGGAACCCCCATCGAGGACAGCTCCGAGAAGATCTCGGCCAGCAGCTTCAGGTCCTCCGGAATCTCGCAGTCGAATTTGATCGACGGGAGCCGGGAGGTTTCGCCGAAGTTGAAGAGAACCAGCGGACGAATCAGGTCATCCCGCAGGGTGGATTCCAACGCCGCGCAGTCGGCGAAGGTCAGGTCATGCCGGACCTCGTTATGGGTCTTGCTCTGTGCGTAGCTGCCCCCGCCGCTGTCCGAGGTGAGCGTCTGCCCGAGGATGGCCTTGGACGTCTGCTCGTCGCAGTAGCGGGCCAGCCGCTCGAAGACGTCCGAGGAGGAGGTCTTGTTCGCTTCGATGAACTCGATCGCGGCGGTGGCCGGAATCATCCCGGCCGCGTCGCTGCCCAGCTGCACCAGCGCCTGCATGAGTTTGTTTCGGTCATCCTCCGACGCCGCCGCATCGTATTTGCCGAGGCGCAGCGGCATCCCGTAGACCTCCGCGAACGCCACCCAGTCCTTGACCGAGTAGTTTTTGAAGAGGTACATCCACGCGCAGACCCGCAGGACTCCGGCGCGGGAGGGATGCCCGGAACGGGCGCGGTAACGGTGGACGATGAATTTGTTCGGGATAAGGTCCCTGCCGGTGGGAGCATCGTTTGTGATCAGCTTCATCCGGTCATCCTGATCCCAGAGCAGCAGCTTCTGGTGGATCGGGATGATCTCTCCCACTGCAACGGCGCCGTTTTGATACCGCCAAATGATCTCCGAGATGGAGATGCCCTTCCCGATCGCGTCAAGCAGCTCCAGCAGGACGCTGTCAAAGTTGCGGATCGCCCCGATCTGCTCCGAGACGAAGGCGGCGATTTCCTGATCCCGCGCCTCCTCGCCGAAGGGGACGACCTCATAGTCGAGGCCGGTGACCGCGTTCTTCCGGGTCTGCAGCTGGCTGAACAGGTGCGGGTCTTTTTCCTCCATCTCCTCGAAAAGCTGCATCTGGCGGCTGACGTCGCCGTCGTCCGCCTGCCGGAAGATCCGCGCCAGCTTCTGCGGGTCGAGTCCGTTGGAGGGATAATCCGACCAGCGGCTGTATTTTGGCGGGATGGCGATCCTCCCCATGGCGGGCTGGGCGCGGGGACGGACAATCACTTTCTTCATTTTGGCATCACCTCCTTAGTCTTAGTAGGCCCCGCCGCCGAAGCGCGCGCCGCGCCGCTGCACGGTGCTGTATCCGGCGTCCGCGCCGAGATGGCTGCCCATTGCCAGACGGACGGCCATCTCCAACCCGTCCGGGCCGTCGTCGTTCCTGCCATGGGGATATTCCTCCAGCTGCTTGAGCAGGGTTTTGTGTTTGCTCGAAAATTTGATGTAGCGGTTCTTAACAAGCGGCTGCAGGGACAGGATGCGGATCTCCTTGCTCTGGCGGTTGTTGATCTCCTCCACCGGCAGATAGACGCCGGTTTCGCGGGACCGCTCCGCCATGACCTTCGCAAAAAAATACTGGAACTGCACCGTCTCAACCCCGAAGCGCTGATATGGTTTGCGGAGATCCCGCATCGCCCGGCGCTGCATCTCAATCGCGTCGTCTATGATGACGTCCGGCGTCCGGCGCTCGGTTGAGCCCTCGATCACATAGAGATAGCCGGTGCGGATGTTTTTGGCAATCCCGATCAGGGTGCTGGTATCCGCGTGCTTGTTTTTGCCCAGCGAGGGGTCGTTGGCGGCAAAGAGGACAAATTCGGGGGATGTAAAGTCCGGCGGATCGTCGTCCCAAAATTCGAACCACTCCGGGTTGAAGGCGCAGCTGTCCGGGTCGATGGGGTTGTTCTGTAGCTCGGAGTTGAAGGACGCCTCACCCTCCGATACCCTGATGACCATGAGGGCGTAGTAGTCGAGCTTCTCCGGCCAGAGAACTTCTGTGCCCTCCAGCATGGCTTCCCGGTTTTCCTCGAAGAATTCCTTCGCCAGCTCCTTTCGGCGGGGATTCTCCAGATCGGTGTAGACCTGCTCCCATGCATCCCAGAGATCCGTATGTACCGCCGGGCTGATGATGGCCCGGTAGGTCACCGCATCATACTCCGCGTTTTTCAGAACTTTTGACAAAAGGGAATCGAAATGCAGGATTGTACCGATATAGACGATATCGGTGTAGGTGTCTCCGGCCTTGGAAACGGCCTTATAGTACCAGCTTGCCAGCTTGCGGCGCTGCTCGGGCGTGTTGACGTTCTCATCGTTCTCGACGTCGTCGAGGGTTATGAGGTCCGGCCGCCAATTGCGGTGGCGGCGGCCGCGGATTTTCTTTCCGCTGCCAATGCCCTCCACCTTGATATCGGTCGCGGTGATCATCACGCCCGAGGTCCATACCTTGCCGCCGCGCAGGCTGCCGAAGTCCTCGAGGATCCGTGGGTTCTCTTCCAGCTCGGTTTTGATATCTCCTAAAAATCCCTCCGCCTGCTCCGAGCTGTCCGACAGGATCAGGAGGTAGTGCTTGTATTGGTAAAGGATCGCGTGAAGGTTGTCCTTGAAGGTAAACGACGTGGATTTGGCGTGCCCTCTGGGCGCGGCGATTGCGCGCTTGCAGCCCGGTTTCCTGTTGATGATTTCGGCCGAGGTCAATGCGCTGCACCCCTTGAGCACGCCGTCCGTCCAGATGTCGTCCAGCTCCTCGTGGAACCTTGGGGATTTCCTGATGAAATAATGCGGAAGATATGCCCTGCCGAAATAGGCGAGGTCGATTGCCCCGAGCTGGCGGCGCAGCCCGTCTTTCCCGGTGAGGGGAGTGAGGCCCGCCCGGTACTCCTGCCGGAGCCGCCGGCGTTCTTCCGGCCAGCGGCCCGGCCGCTGCACATACTCCTCAAACAGCTCCCGCTGATAGCGGGCCTCATCGACCGCCTGCGTATCAACCGACAGGACGCCGATGTATTCATTCAGGTTGATCCCCATGCGATCACTCCTCCGCCAAAATCATCTGCTTGGCTTCGATCAGCAGGTCGCGCATCCGGCGTGCCAACTCGGGGCTTCCCTTGACCGTTTCCAGCATCTTTTCCTCAAGACCGGCAAAGGCCAGTTCGATTTTCCTGCGTTCGTCCAGCTTCAGGCGTTTATCCTGCAGCTCGACCCGGCGCAGCTGCGCGAGCAGCCGCCCCGCTTTATCCAGGGGCATTTCGAGGTAGTCCTCCTCGGCGGTGGACATCCGCTGCATCAGCCCGTCCATCATCAGGGCGGTGGAGGCTTTTCCGGCGTCCAGCTCGGGGTTGCGTTCCAGCGTTTCGAGGATCGCCTTGGTCTTCTGCAGATTCTCGTTCACCCGGCGCGCGGCCTCGTTTACTCGGATCGCATAGCGCCCCACCGCTGACCGGCTGATCTCAAAGCCCTGCTCCTTCAGCCATGCCGCGATGTCGGTGTAGGTATAGGCCGGGTCGGAGACCATTCCGTCAATCTGCTGCTTGACCTCCGGCGGCAGCGCGTCCAGCTTTCCGCTGATTCTGGTCTTGCGGCGCCTGGTATCCTCCGCCATCAGATATCAACTCCGTCATCCTCAACGGTACCTTCGACCAGGTCGATCCCTTCGCGGGTCAGCCGGATCACGCCTTCCTTGGTGTAGGCGTTGTAGGCATTGGTTTTAGGTGTAACAAATTCGATGTACCCGGCCTCCTGCAGGTACGCCAGATGCTTGCTGATGTCCGGCGAGACGATCATCGCGGAGGCCAGCAGCGAGTTGACGATCTGCCGGACATAGAGGCGGTACTGCGATCCCTTGACCAGCGACCGGAGGATATATCCCCGGATCGCCTTGTTCTGGGCCGCCGCCGTCTCAAAATCAAAATCATTCACTGTTGCTGCCTCCTGTCCTGTAAAGTAGTTTATCGAGCTTGGCGTCAACGTTGTTCATCACCCGCAGGAAATCCTCCCGCAGCACATACACCAGCGGAAGGTCAGCCTTCAGATCCGAGAGCTCCTTCCTCAGATCGGCAGCCTCCTTCGTATGTTTGACATCCATCTGCTCGAGCTGGGTGCTCTGCTGCTTCATTCCGGCCTCGAACTTATCGAGGGTGCGCTTGAGAAAAAAGGTGATCGCGCCGATCAGCAGGGTGATGATCAGTTGGGACGCCCAGATGATCCAACTGTCCATTCCTTAAACCGCTCCTTCCAACAGCAGGGAGGGGGAATGCTTCAGCTCATACACCTTGCTTTCGACCACCGATTTCACGTAGCTTTCGAGGTCGATGCAGGCATCCGCGAGTGCATCCTTGTACTCATCCGAGAGGTTGCCGATTACTGTTTCACAAGCCTCTTTTCCAAGTGCCAGAAGCTCATCCCTTGTGATCCCTTCCACACCGTTCTTTAATGCCTCCCGGATTGTACCGGCTGCTGTCTGCTCGATGCAGGTGACGGTGACCTCCGCCAGCGTGTCAATCCGTTCGAGCGCATCGTTGACGAGGTGACGCCAATCGTCGTTGGCAAGGCTCTCCGATTCGCAGCGCAGCCGTTCAGTGAAGCTGTTGATTCCCCGCAGTGCCATGGCGGCCAGCAGGGCGAGCGCGGCGCAAAGCAGGTTTACGAGCAGCGGGGACAGGGTGTCTAAAATTCCGTTTGCCATGATTTCAAGTCCTTTCTTTCCGGTTTTGTGGGCAAAAGACTAGGAGCAGGTCTTTGACCTGCTCCTAGGGTAACAATTTTCAGTTGAAGTCTCGAACGAAGCAATTCGTTGAATTGCTTCAGAAAAACCTGACTTGGCTTTCGTCTTCCTCACGCCCGACGATCTCGTAGACCCACCGCTCGGTAATCCCATATTTGATGGCCAGAGCTTTCTGGTTGTACCCATCGAATTCAGCCCGGATGCGCTGATTCCTGATTTCTGCGAGGGCACTGTCCAGTTTCGGAAAATAGACCCCTGTCCCTTGCACGAGATTGGCCAGCTTGAGGGTGTTTTCCAACCCGATGGCCTCGGCAATCCCCGGATAGGGAGAGGGAAGCTGCTCGAGCTTGAGTTCCCTGATCCACTCGCCCCCGATCATCCCGCCGCCTCCTTCCGCTGGTACATCCGCTTGAGCGCCTCGATCACCTTGCTGGCCTGCACCTTTGAAAGCCACTCGACCGCCGGCGTCTTGAAGCGGTTTTTCAGGAAGGCCGCCAACCGGTCCGGGTTATCGTCCCACCCGAGCAGCCGCTCATATTCGCGGATGCGGTAGAGCTGCTGCTCTGAGGCCCGGTTGGGGTTCTGCAGCTCCGGCGCCTTGCGTTCCTTGTAGGCGATCATCCCATAGCAGACCTCGTTGATCTCCCGCTGGGTCAGCTTTCTGAGGCTGTCCTTGCCGCTGAGGCTGTAAGCCATCTCCTTTGTGTCCTCCGGGGAGAGTCCGAGCGATTTTCCCAACCCGAAGATCGTTCCGATGGTGTATTGCTGTGCGTGTCCGGCCATGCCTTTTCACCCCTTTTTGTCATTTTTGTTGGAGATTTTCGCGGTGCTTCAGCTCCCGAAGCCGTCATGTCCGTCTCCGCCTCCGTTTCCCATGTACCTGCGGGAAGGGGGTCCCACCTGGTTGACCCTCCGCATCTCCTCAAGCGCCTCCGTATGCATCCGCAGCTGAAGCGCGGCGGCGGCAATGAGCGCTTCCTGCGTCAGCTCATTCGGTTCCAGTCTCAGCATCCGGTCCCATTCATCCGCGCCGACCTCCTGCCCGAGCAGGCGGGCGGACAGCGCGATTGTGGATACCAGCAGCTTCCTGATCAGGGAATCGGTGCGCTGCATGGTTTCCAAAGTTCCCTGCTCGTTCTGCGCTTCCTTGTGATCCATGCTGTTTTTTCTCCTTTTTCTGTTTTCTCCCCGCTGCCTGAATATCCCGGATGCACCACCCCAGCGCGATTCCCATGGCCGGAAGCAGCAGGATCAGCAGCGCCAGATATCCGTCTACCGTCACATGCAGCGTATTCATGCAGGCTCCTCCCGTTTGGCCCCCCACCGGTCCCACGACCGGCAGGGCTCCGTTTTGAGCGCGTCGTACCAGTTGGCCGACCGCCGGGTTTTCAGAGTCCGGCCGAACAGCGCGCAGGCCGCCCAGCAGCTTCCGGGTGGGTACTGCTCAAGAAACCGGCAGGACGGCTCGCACACCGGCGCGTCTTTTCCGGCCATCTCACTCCTCCGGGGCGTTGAGCGCCTCCCGGTCCACCTCATACCAAAATTCATCCGTTTGCTTGAGATAGGCCCCTGTTTCAAGAATTTTCTCGGTGGGCAGCCGCTTGAGAGCCTCTTTGTTGATCGATTCTTTCACAGTGATGCATCCCTCCAGCGCCAGCTCCTTCAGGCGGTGCAGGACGTCGCCGGGGTGAGGGATCATAACCTTGCTGGAGAGTCGGTATCCCGTCCGCCCGAAGGTGAGCTGTCTGGTCTTACCGCCCAGCTCGGGCCGGTGATCATCCACAAACGCCTTAATGTCCCGCTCCAGCGACCGGACCTTGTCCCGCATCGGGCGTGTCATCAGCTCGGTCTCCGTCTTGATGTCGGTGATCCGGCGGTTCATCTCGATTTCACTCTCGTCGATCAGGTTCTGGCATTCACCGATCTGACGCAGCGCCCCGTCTACCTCCTGCCAGCTTTTGATCGCGGGTTCGCTTTTTACTTTCTGCCTTGCCATTGCCATGCTCCTTTCCTACATCCAGCCGATGCTGATTCCGCCGCAGTTCCGGCAGCGCAGCACCTGCACCGTTTTGTCTTCCAGCTCCTCCTCCACCGTAAACCGGTGGGAATGGCCGCAGGGGCCGTCCTCTGTGCCGCGCACCCAGCGTCCCGATTCATCCAGATATTGATAGCTCGTCATCCCGCAGTCCCGGCAGCGCAGAATTTGCACCCGCCGGCCGGAGAATACCCCGGCCTCTTCCAGCTGATGGGGCGAGAGTTCCGCGCCCATAAACGATACCCGCACCGGGTTTCCTCTGCCGCAGCTCATCTCCGCGCCGCCTCCGTCTCATAAAGCTCCGTCAGCCTCCGGTACTCCTTCCGGCTGATCTCCTGCAGCTCCACGCCGAACCGTCGGCTCATCTGCTCCGGGGTGGCGGTCTCCGCCGCGCTCCCCGGCTCGATGACCAGCGCAACGGTGTTTCTCGTGGCGGGCATATGGAAATATCGGATCATGAAAACACCCTCCCTTTCTGTGCTCTGCCAATCACTTTCCTGACCCTCATGACCCGCCCCTCCGAACAGGCTTCCCGCCATGCCAGCCGTTTTGCTTTTCGGCCCCGGCTCTCGCGGCAAGCTCTTTTGTGACTGCTTCATCGTCCGGCATGTACGCCACGCCGGAGCCCTTTCCAAGCTCCCGCGCGATCGTTTCAACCGCGATCAAAGCGCCCCCCGGCGTTTGGTAGGTTCCCATCCGGTACCCGGCCCCGGAAACCGACGCCTTGATGCCCCGCCCGTCTGCGGCGATGTAGACACAATCCGCCCGGTTAAGATTGATGATCGTCTGGCGGTCCTTGCTTACCAGCTGCATTTCGCGTCCTCCCTTGTCCCGGTAATCCGCTGCTCCCCGTTGCAGAACCGGACCCCCTGCTCATACCCATTCCGAAACCACTTTTCCCGGCCGAAATCCTCCCCGACCATGTAGCCGAAATATGCCAGCATGGGGATCACGAACAGCGTCATCGCCTCGCCGCCCGGCCATCCGCCGCCCCTCAGTGCCAAAACGTAAAAGCCCTGTGCGATGAAGAGTCCGCTCCAAAGTCCCGAGATGAATGTGATGAAAATCCTTAAAGCCTTTTTCTGATACATTTCAATCCTCCTGTTCCGGCCGCCCGTCCGCGTCCAGCGGCGGCAGCCCTTCCTTGCTTCGATAATGGTTGACCGCCCGCAGCACCTGCGCCGCTGCCTCCTCTGAGGCGATCCTTGCGGCGACCTGCGCGTCGATCTGCCTGCCCACCCGCCGCGACAGAAGCTTCAGCTCCACCCGGTCCAGCCGTTCCGCCACGCCGGGCGGCAGCGCCGCCGCGTAGTGCGGTATTTCCACCGTCAGCAGGTGGTCCAGCGATGCGGCCCGGTCTCCCGAGTCCGGCGCCCGCAGCAGCCTTCTCAGCCGGCGCTGGGTATATGCCAGCCCCGCCAGCGCATCCGCCGCAGTCAGAGACGTCTCGCTCACAGCAGCATCATCGCCGACGCCTGCCCGATCATCTCGGCGGTGATGGACGTCTGTCCGCCGTCGCGCATAACCCGCAGCACGTTATTCAGCGTCCGATCCAGAAGCCTGAAGCACCCGAACCGCCGGTTCATCGCCCGCTCCTGTAAAATCTGCAATGCCTCTTCGTCACAGGGCAGCGGCGCGAGATATTCGGCCACCTCCTCGCGGGACAACCCCCGAAGCTCATATTCATAGGCCATACGGGTGCGGGCGCGGGTGATCTGCTCGATGATCCCTTTCAGGACAGGCTCTCCCGCGAAGATCATGCCCACGTTGCTCTGGTCTCCGATCGACCGCAGCATCTCGATCTTTTTGATATTCTGCCGGTCCGCCAGCTTGTCCGCCTCATCAATGATCAGCAGCCATCCGCTGTTCAGGTTGAAAAAGTACCGCAGACTGTTCAGCCGGTCCCACACCGCACCGTCGCCGCGAGGGATATTCAGGCTGCGCTCGATCGCTGTGACAAGATTGTTGCAGGTCATTGTGACGTCGCACTCAACATAGGCAACGCGGGGCATCGCTGCAAAGTGACGCAGGGTGTGGCTCTTGCCGAACCCTGACTTTCCGGTGATGATCCCGTTTTCCGCGAACTCCTGACAATCGCTGCACACTCCCAGCACCCCACGCACATCGCGGGATTCAAAGAATGCGGGCTTCGCGGCCGGCGTCCCGTCCGGAAATAGCTCAATGCCCTGCTGGCTGAAATAGGCGTTCAGGGAATTTTCGATCTCCACCGTATTTGCCCCGTAGCTGTTGTTGAGATATTTCGAGAGGGACGAACGGGTGAGTCCGGCACGTTCCGCCAGCTCCTTGATGCTCAGACCGCTGGCCTTCAAATAACGGGTAACCCCCGCGATCATGTTGATATCGTTGCCCCCGAACAGGTTCAAAGCTGCTGTTGCCATCATGCTTTCCTCCGTTTCCTAGCCCAAATTTTTGATCTTTTCCAGTGCGGCGGCGCCCCTGCGGTCGAGATATTCCGACCGGGCGGGCTTCTGCCGCCTTGCCTTCTGTTCCTCCCGGTACTGCCGGTCCGCCGGCAGCGCGACCACCTTGCGCTCTCCCTTCACCGTCAGCGCCCCGATTTCCAGCGCGCCCGCCACCGGTCTGGCTGTGCTTGCGGCCTCCTCCGGCCCGCGATCCTCAAAGGGGGTGGTCCATGCGGCCAGCTTCTCGCGCTCCCGTTTGATCTGCGCCGCCTGCTTTCGCTTATGCTCCCCGATGGCGGGGTCGTCCAGCCGGTATCCGACCGGCAGCCGCTGTTGGGCATACGCCTCGCAGATCCGCTTGCCGTCCTTGGTGTAGCAGATGATCTTGGACTTGTCCTCCGGGTTGTACCGGATATCCACATAATCCTTAATATAATTGCAGAGCTCATCCGCCATATAGACGCTGCCCCAGCGTTTGATACCGATGTTTCGCACCAGGCAGCGTTCCGCCTTCATCAGCAGTACCTCGGCGTAGCTCTCCGGCGGGGCAGGGCGCTCGTACCGGTCGGGGCAGTTCTCAAACAGCTCGATGGGCTTGATCCACCGCTCACCGTCATCCCTCAGCCCGCTGTGCTCCCTTCGCAGGTAGACCTCGCTGACCCACTTCTGCCAGAGTGCATAGAAGGCGTCCAGCGAGAGCAGCTCGCCGTTTTCGTGCATCCCCTGCACGTCCTTTTTGATCTTTCCTGCGGTGAGCGAGCCGGTGAGAGTGCCGGTATAGCTGTCCAGCCATTTGCTGAACATCCGGCAGACCGTCCCGAAAAAGCGCTCGATCTGCGCCTTGCTCCATGGCTCATAGGGCAGCGACCGCATATCGTCCTTGATGCCCAGCGATCGGTAAAATCCGATTGTCTCGCTGTCGAAGCAAAGGCCGCCCCGGTCGTTTCGATGCCGTCCGGTCATCTCCCGCGCGGTATAGTCCTTGCCGTTGTCGATCAGCAGATATTCCGGTACGCCGTAGCTGTAGATCAGCTTCAGCAGTGACTGCTTGAGGAGCTGTGCATTGGCGTCGATGCACATCACATCCCCCATGATGACGCGGGAGCGCATGTCGATCCATGCCACCAGCTTCGGACGGACCGGCCGGGTCTTTCCGTTCCCGCAGTCTACCGATACCCAGCAGTCGAAGGTATGCTCGTCTCCCTGCACAATTCCCATGACCGGGATGGAAGAGATGTCGCGGCGGCCCTTGCGCATGATCTCATTTTTGTAGCCTCGCAGCCCGCGTTCGGCGAGCAGAGCCGCCGTCCGGCCCCCTTTGTCCTCCATGAGATGATTGATATACCGGGTCACCGTCTGGTACGACGGGCAGGCGCATTCCGCCTTGAGTGCCGCTTCCTGCAGCCGGTCATAGAGCATTGTCACCGTCCCCCGGTTGGACCGGAAGCCCTTGTCGAACCAGATGTTCTCAATCAGCGCCTTCATCTCGGGGCTGACCGATGGAAATCGCCCCGCGTCCTTCGGCTTGCGGCAGAGCGCCATGACCTTCAGGTGATCGTAGTTGCCGCCGGTGAGCTGCTCATACTTCATCGCCCACAGCGATCCCTCGAGATATTCCTTGCCCAGCCGGTACAATGTCCTCTGGGTCAGGCCATGCTGCTCCGCGAGCCGCGCCGAAAACTCGGTCTTATCCGCGCCGGTGTAGTTGTGCAGCTCCCGCACGATCTCTGTGAGTGCCAGCGCCTTGTAGTAGGCGTCCCGGTAGTTTTCTATGTACCAGTGGTGATCTACCTCGACGTACCATGGCCGCTTCATCTCCGTTTCACTCCCTTCCGCCCCGCCCGGCGGGGTCCCTTGTGTGGGCGTCGGCTGCTGCTCCAGCTTTTGCTGCTGCCGGTAGGCACGCTGTGCCTTGGGCGACAGCGACGCGACCGCCAGCAGCTTCATCGGCTTGCCGTATCGCTGCACTTCCATTGTGACATACCGATCGGGATTGCGGTTGAGCCGCATGACCAACGCATAATAATCAATCTCCTCCATCTGTGCCGCATCCGAAAGGGTAATGAACCCCTGCATCTCCGAGAGCATCCAGCCTCCTCCTTTCCAAAAACTTTTGCCATTTTAGATGATCTGTGTTATACTTAAATCAAGTAAGCATTAACCTGCTTACTTGGACTTGGGCGCACGCTGTTCACTTGCCTGGTGGGAGCGTGCGCTTCCTTTTTCTTCGGCTTCGATCTGCCGCCGCCGTTCCAGCAGCGCTTCGACTGCGGCGTCCATCTCGCGGATCGACGCCATCTTCAATGCCAGGATCTTTCGGATCTCCCGCAGGTCCTTTTCGATCTGCCGTTGTCCCTGCTCGATGAGGCTGTCCACTGCCGCCAGCCGGAACTCCAGCTCCGCCTCCGCCCCGATCTGGTTCTCAATGTCCTCCTCGCCGCCCAGTGCTGCGGCGTCCATGAGCTTTGCGATCCGTTCTTTGTACTTCATACTTTTCACCTCCGAAATTGTGGTATACTGGGGTTAATAACGAAAGGGGATGTAATAGAAATGTTGCCGAATGGTCCTTACGGTTTGGCTCTCAAAACCTTTTATACCAAATGCCTGCATAAACCCTCATGCTCAGAATCCTTTGCCTATTTAGGAGAAATATCTCAATCTTATACGCTGGAACAGCAACGTAACCTGTGGGAAAGCCAAACAGAAAAAGATATTTGTCAGATCGCTGAGTTGCGTGACGAGCATCAGATTAAGACTTATCTGCGGCATCGGTCCAAAGAAACCAGAGCTTTTATCTTGGAGCGCACACTGGCTCTCATGATGATAATTATGACGGAGCCTGATTTTGCATCCACGCAAGAAATTGACGGCCCGTTTCCCAAAACACTCTCTCAAACTCTTCTTTTGTTATGGGCTGATCTGCGTGAGTATCTGGATCAGCGGGGGGTTCTCCTGAACGTGTACTTATCGCAGACGGCGAAAAAAATGGAAGCCTGCAGATGGGATTTCCCTGCATATTTTTGACCTGAGTCCCCTCCAGCAGCACGTACTGTCCGATATATTCAGACAACTCCAAGGGCATAACGTGCTTCCCACGATAGGGGATGCCGTAAATTCTGACTAAAACTTTCATATTGGTCTCCTTTCTCAACGGGTCCACCGTCCGCCCGTCGAATAGTCCCATTCGATCGTGCCGTCCTCATACTGGCACACCCCATGCGCCGTCAGCGTCCAGCCGTCCTTCAGGCGCACCATGATGGCGGAGCCGTCCTCGTTGACCTTCGTGCAAAGGTATTCGTTGCCGTTGTGGTTGAGATAGATCGTGCCAATCTCCGGCGTGATCCGGGTGCTTTGCTCCATCTTCATGCTGTCGCCTCCGCCTGCCCGGTCATGAAGTCGTACAGTTTCGCCTTCAGCTCGATGACCTGACGCTCGGCGGCCTCCGCCCGGCGCTGCTCTTGTGCGGTCCTTGCGATCTGCAAAGCAAGGCTTTCGTCGAGAGCTTTTGCGGCTCCTCGGGCATCATCCAGTTCTTCCTCCAGAGCTGCGGCCCTGTCCTTTTCCGCGATCAACGCTTTGCAAGCCTCGTCGGAAATCTTCTCGGCCTTGTCCGCTCGATCTTGTGCATCTTTCGCCCGCTGTGCCATACTGCATCCGAAATCATATTCGATGTTCTGGTCTGCGTCCTCGAGGCACCCTTCGAATGCGGTGCCGACGTAGGAGCCCGCTCCGAGCCCTTCAACAATTTTGCGGATTTTTTCAAGCGCCGCCCGCTCCTCGGCTTTGGTGGCCATGCTCATCTTCCCGCTCCTTTCTATGCGCTTCGGTTTATCCTGGTCATTTCGTCGATCCGGTCGAGCCAATACCGCCCGCCCCGGTGCCCGTTCAGGATTCTGGACAGGTACACGTTTGTGATTCCCAGCTCCCGCGCCAGCTCATACTGCGGACGGCCTGTGGTGGCCGACCAGACCGCCACCTGTACCTTGAGCCTTCTGTGTGCGTTCGGGCGCTCCGCTTTGCTCTTTGCCATGCTGCTGCCTCCTCTCTCTCAAAATTTGAACCGACAAAACTTTTCTTCCCGCCTCCTTTCCCCTTGAACTTATTCATGGGATACGCTATTCTTGAGTGGATAAAATATTTGCCAACCATATGATACTCAATAAAATTTAGTAAGTCAATATATTTTAGTAAAAAATATTGATTAAAATGTGAGGCGTAATTATGACAGTGACTGAACGAATGTACGAAAAGCTGGAACAAGACGGTCAAAAAGCCGCTGATTTATGCCGATTTTTGAATATAAGCAGTAGCCTTATGGTATCATGGAAGGAAATACCTCCTTCTAAATATTTACTCAATATTTCTAAATTTTTGAATGTAACGACCGATTGGCTTTTGAGCGGTGAAGGGGTGATGTCGCCGCCGGAACAACAGCTTCCGGCACAGCGGCATTCTCCATGGGTGCTAACCCCCGAGCAGCTACAAACCGCCCGTCTCTGCTTCCCCGAATTAACCGAAGAACAGGTGGCCCTTTTGAACAACTTTGCAAAGCTACCATTCAAAGACCGAAACGAGGTCAAGCAAATCATAGAGATGAAGCTTGAACTCAATGGGGGGGCAGAGTTCTCCAGTTCTGCAAACGGTGAAAAGGCGTCCGGCATCGCCTGATTTTTTAGGCGTTTTGTGGCTAATATGTTATCCATTTTTTATTAGTTTTTTCGGGCCGTTTTCCGCCCGATTTTTAACCGTCCTTTGTGGCTAATATGTTATCCGCTTTTCGGTGGCATGTTTTGGCTAACATTTTAACCGCGTTTCCGGCTTCCAAAATCGGCCCGACGCGCGGCGATTTTGGTTAAAATTTTGCCAAAAAGTTGTTATATAGGTATTTGGCAAAAAATTTTTCAAAAAAGCCCGAAAAACCGCATTAGAAAGCCAATATAACAAAAAATCGTGTTATATAGCTTTTGTTATATAGCTCCCGCGCCGTTTTGGGCCGCACAGCGGGCGCGTTTTCACGCGCCGTTCCAAATTCTTCACGCGTCGACACTCTCAAAAATCCGCGTTGCAACGCCGTTTTTCGGCCCAGTGCCGCGCCGCCGCGCAGGGTGTTTCACACCCTTGCACGCCGCGTTCGCACACCAGCGCCCCCGCGCGCCGCTCCGCTGCCGGTTCGCGTGCCGGTGCTGTTGGCTCACAACAAACAAAAGTGCCTACATTCCGCATTCTTGTGCGGTTTGTAGGCACTTTCTTTTTCTGTTTGGTTGTGCTGGGCGGCGCGCGGCGCTCGTGGGCTTTGCCATTTTCGTTGGGTGCGCGGTTTCGCGGCGTTTCCCCCTCAATCCCGCATTGTAGCGCGGTTTTCCCGTCCTATCCCGCCTCGTCCCGGTGTATCCCGTTTTGTCATTTATTCTGTTAAGTTACATCCAGCGCCGCAGGGCCGATCAGCGCATCTGCATAGCTGCCCTCCCGGGTCTCCACTTCGACGCCGGAAGCCTCCAGCGCGTCAAAAATATTCTGTTTGATCGTTTCCGGCGTAATGCTTTCAAACATCAAGGTCCACCTCCCCGTAAACCGTTTCGAGGACGCATGAGACCCGCAGCGTCCCCTCGTCAAATTTTACCCGTACCTCCGATACCTCCGAAATGTACGGGTGCACCAGCAGGCATTCCCGGACATACCGCGCGGCCTCCGCCTGCTTGAGCTCGTCGGTGTAGGCCGTCCCGATCAGGCTTTCGCACTCGTTGCCGTAGCCCCATGTGTAAACCGCAAAGCGGTACCGCGGGACCTGCAAAGCCCGGTAAGCCCACGAAAGCACCGCCTGCGCGCCGCTGACGATGACAGGCTCGCCGCCGCGCCAGACGGGGATATTGTTTTCATAGTCCCATTTGACCTCCCGGCAGAGCGGCAGGTCTGCCGTCTGTTCCGCCGTTTCCGGCTGGATGATGGGGAATAAGCTCATGACAAAGCCACCGCCTTACACAAAATAATAAACCTCTCCCCGTCGGGGGTAATCAGCGCCACCTGGTCGCCTGCGGCGAGTTCTCCGGGGAGCTGCGCGGTCAAAGCGGCCGAGCCGTTGGAAAAGCCCGTCCCGGTCCCCGGCGGGGATGGAAAGTCCGCCGTCCCCTCGAGGCCCGACGCGGTAACCGCACGCTCCCGCGCCAGCAGTCGGGGATCGATCAGCAGATCGCCCGCATCCAGCGTCAAATCCCCGGACTGTACGGTGAGCGGCGAAACCGAAACGACGACCCCGGTACGCACCATCGGCAGAAACTGCCGCCCCGCCTCGCCTCCCATCACAGAAAGCATGGCCTGATATGGATTTTCCTGCATGTCATCCTCCTTCCCCGGACACCTTATTGTGCAGGTTATCGAGATACTGCTGGTACTCCCCGGCGCTCTGCGGGGAACCGGACGAGCCGCCCGAAGCCGCCAGTTCCTCCCCGGCGCTCTTTTCATCCATGACAGCGTTGAGATTCAGCACCAGCTTGTTTGTATAAATGCCGTTTTTCCACTGATGAGTGTCCGAATCGATGAAGAACCGCCCGCAGAGACCGGTCGTGCCCTCCTGCATCATGACCGACCCGCCCGAGGTGCAGGAAGCATCCCCGAGGCAGTTGACGGTGATCCTCTGCTCCGGGCCGGAGCCTTTAAGCAGGTCCGCGGCGGCCGCGTTGGCGTCCTCCCCCTGCTTCTGCTTCACAACCTTCTGCATCACGCCGTAGAGGGTCTCGCTCGCCGCGTCCTCCATAACGGACAGGAGGTTTTCGTTCTGGTCGTAAACCGCCGCCCGGTTGACGAGCTTCTGCGCGTCCTCGGTGGTGGAGGCATCAATCAGGTTGGACCCTCCCTTCACCACGAGGATTCGCCCCGCTGCGCCCTTCTCCAGCACATTGAGGGAGGTCCCCGAAAAGTGCACGAAATACTTTTTCCCCGTCTGCTTCGCCGCCTCGGTGTACATCGTCATGATAATTTCATAGAGGCTTTTTCCGAAAAACTTCCGGCTTACCGGAACCCCCGCCGCCGCAAGGCTCCCCACCGGAATCCCGAACTCCCCGCAGACAGCGGCGGCAGCGGCCTCGGGAGCCATCTGCGTGCATTTCATGCTCGTCTGGTTCTGTTTGAGATAGATCCCGTAGTCGAAGGCGGTCAGGTCGATGACCCGCGAAGCGGTCGATCGCGTCCGGGTGAGCACAATCCCGGTGAAGAGAGCCGTCCCGTTCTCACTCATGCTGACATGGCACCCCAGAGAGCAGTCCGGCGCGCCGTCGGCCAGCAGCCCAAAAGAAAGGGTCCGGGCGCACTGGGTGCAGCTCCCGGACCACTGAACAGTGGATACCAGCTTTGTGATGTCGAAGCTCCCGGAGGAGTTGGTTAATGTCAGTGTCATAGCAGTGTCCTCTTGTCGGTGCGCCCGACATTGTTGAGAACATCCAGCGGCGGGCATACGATCGTCTGATCCGAAAACAGCATTGCCGGGACGGTGTTCTTTTCACTGTTGTTGTACCGGGAAAGCGCAAGCCCCAGCCGGTACATTTCGCTGCCGTCATTCACGCCATACTTTAGCCGCGCGATCTCCGCATAGGACTGATACTTTGTTCCCTTGTAAGTTATCCTCTCCTGCACCGGCGCGGCCGCATCCGTATCGCCTTCTCTCGGCAGGTTCACCGCCGGGCTTGTGACAGCCGGAACCGCAACCGCACCGGCCGCCGCCGTCTGGCTTGCCGACACCTTGCGGTATCCGCGCATGGTGATCGTCGCATACACGTCCCCGGTACCGTCCCGCTCGCCGTAGCCGATTTCCTCGATCAGCACCCGCTCGTTGATTCCGGTGCCCGATACGACGAAGCGCACCGGCTTCTTTCGTTTGATGATCTTCTCGATCCGCTCGACATACTCATACGGCTCGCCGGAATCGAGCGCGAACGGGTAATCGTTCTCCGGGAACATGCATCCGACCTTGATCGTCCCCAGCGCCATCCCGCCGGGCAGGTTCACGTCCCCGACCTCATGGATGTTGACCGTCTCGGTGCGCCTGCCGCAGGACACCTCGAAGCTCTCCGGCGTGACCGGCAGCGTGATCTGTCCGGACGCCTTGATGATAAATTTTCGCATAGCCGCCTCCTTCCGGGCAAAGAAAAGGGCGCCCCGTTCAGAGCGCCCCATCAGGGAAAACTATTTTCTATTTCACAATTTCAAATGGGAAAACTGCTAAAACCTGCCCTGTGCTTTCGATGGTAACCGTAACGCTTCCTTTTCCGCAGGCTTCGCCCAAATAGCGCGCGCTGTTACTTTCGTCCTTTCCATCGACTTCATAGTAACGGGAATTCGTCTCGGAAGACCCATCGGGAAATTTCCATTCAAAAAGGATCCCTTCTCCTCCTTCCCAGCCATAACAACGAAATTCCATCCAGATCGGTTCGCCGGACCGAAACGCCGTTTTAGGCGTCAAATACTTGCTTCCTTTTTCGCGAAGGAAGCCTATGAGCCTTGGAGGGCCCACCGAATATTGACTTTCTTTTTCCGGGATGATGTTATCATAGGTTCCAATCAGCTTGTTGTCCGGCATGTATGCTGTGATTGAGTCGAGAAAAGCATCATCAAAGTGAATCATCGCATATTCTGCGATTGTTTTTACTTCCTCGGTCGAGAAGCCATGAAAACTCCCTTTGAAATCAAGATCCATGCCCGCCAACAGTGCTGCAACGAAGTCAGGGCCATAGCAGGCGTCTATATTCTTCATAACCTGCAGCTCAGTGGTGCCCGGTCCCAAATAATCCGCTATATATTGATACACCGGAATTCCGTACGAATAAAGAGCGGCGTAATAAGTTCTTATTCCGCTCTCTTTGTTTAGTATCAGACTGATCGTGTCGCTCACCACAGCCGCTTCCATTTCGTCAAGATCTAACGCCGCCGCCGCATCCACTACCAAGGGAATCACCAGATCCGCCACTGCGGGAGTATAATTCCGCAGGGCAAGCAGCCTGCATTCCCAATCAAAGGGTTTCTCGTTTACGATTAATTCCCCATAATAGCGATCGTCCTTGCGAAAAACCTTCAGGCTCTCGACGTATCGATACCAGTCCGCGGCATAAAGAGGGTTTCCATACCCGCCGAAATGATCACGCAGCGATTCTGTCAGCTTTTGTGATAAGTCACTGTCTTCTATTTTACCGTCAATATGAAGTGCCGCCTCCGGCTCTTCGCCCGCCTCGGAAGCAGCCGGCTGACTTGCCGCGCCACACCCTGCCACCACCAACACGCATAACAAAACAGAAAGCAGCTTTTTCATCCGTTTTCCCTCCTGTAGTTCTTTGCTATCAGCCTACCACATTCAGGAAAATTTTCCAACCCCTACGACAGTATTTGTGCCTCCTGCAGCTTTCTCGCAAGTTCTGACGCAATCCGGCCGATGTCCGCGTCCTCGCGCACCACAATGGTGTCGGCCAGCTTGGGAATGGTGATGCTCGCGCCTCCGTTTTTATATGCTCTTGCCTCGGCGGCGGTCAGCACCCGCTCGCCCTCATGCAGCCGGGCGGGGTAATTGTCATACGGCACGTAGGAAAGGCCGTAGGCGTCGGAGCTTTCGTTTCCGGAAAGCGGACTTGAAAAATTGCCCGCCCCGCCGTACTCATAATTGGAGGCGTATTCAACCCCTGCGCCCGGTGTGTAACCGATCCGCTTCCGTTCCTGCTCGATATAGGCGGCATTGGCGGCCATTCGTCCTTTTGTGAAGACAAGCCCCATCTCATATCCGAAGTTTTCCCAGTCGTCCGCGAGCGCCACCTGCAAACGCTGTACGGTGCTCTTTTCGGTTTCGAGATACTTCTGATAAGCAGGCCCTTCCCTGTAGGCGGTTTCCGCCTCTGTCTCTGCCGCCGCGAGAATTTCACCCATCTTCGCGCCGTCGCCCTCTGCGGCGGCTTTCAGGTATTCGTCAGATTCCATCGCGCCGGTCATCGCGTCGATCCACGCCTGCTCCTGCGCGTTTTGCAGATCGCCCTGATAGACGCCGATCAGGCGGTATGCTTCGTTCATCTTCTGCCCAAGCTCGCTTTCCGGATCCAGCTGCGCGTTGAGCTTTTTAAGCATCGGCGTGCGCGTTTCGGTAAAGCCCGCGCCCATCGAGGATTGCAGTTCCTGCTCCAGGCCCTCCTTGGTGGACATCAGCCCCGAATAGGTTTTGGCCATCTCCGCCATAGCGTCGGAATTGGCCTCGCCCATCGCATTTGCGATGATCTCCGCCGCCTCCGCGCCGGGAATCAGCCCCTTTGAAACCATGTTGTAGACTTCGGTATTGCTGGCGCCCATCGCCTCAGCCAGATAATCAACCGCCGGGATTCCCCGCTCAATGAGCAGGTTCAGGTATTCGAGGGTCGTTTTCCGCTCGACTGCATCCGTCCGAGGCCGGTCGCCACCATCGACATGTCCGCGCTGCTCATGCCGAGCGCCGCGCCGGTGTCGCCGATCTGGGTCAGCCGCTTTTTGATTGTCTCCGGGTCGGTCGTGCCGTAGGTCGCAAGGATTTTGGTGATGCCCTTCAAATCCTCGTACAGGAACGGCGTGGTGTTGGCCATCGTTTTAACGGCCTCGAGGGTATCGGTCGAATCTCCCTTGAGGATTTTGTCAAATGCAATCTTGTCAAGCTCCCGCTGCGCGGCAATCGAGGTGCCGGTTGAAAGTTCTTCGGCCCGCCGCCCGGAGATGGTGTCGTACTGCTCCTGAACGGCGGATTTAAAGGCTTCGTCCTTGTTGGTTTCGATCTGCGTACCGCCGTTGATCAGGCCTGACGCACCGCCGATGACAGCGCCAATTACCGGTGCACCGGCCATCGCGCCCATCGCCGCACCGGATGCCACTCCGGACATGATTGATCCGAGCATATCTCCTTCGGGCGTTCCAAGGCGGGAATAAACTGCATAGCTGGCCAGTCCGCCTATGGCATTGCCTGCTATTTGGAAAATCCCTGCGTTTTTTAACCCCGCCATTACCGATTTGCTCTCCATTTTGGAAAACGCACCCGAGGCGCTGGTCATCGACTTCTCTGTTTCTCTGGCGGTTTTGTCAAGCAGGCTGAGATTGCTGCGCGCCTGCTCATATCCCCGGTTTGCTTCGTTCAGCTTTTTCAGCAGCTCGTCACTGACCAAACCGTCTCCCGATTTTTTCGCGGCATTGTATTCCTTTTGAAGTGCCTGCAAATTTTTCTTGGCTTCCGAGACGTCCAGTTTCAGCGTTGCGCGATTTTTATTGATCGCATTGAGCTGCGCCTGCATCTCTTCGAGATTCTTGTTAAACCGTATCCCGGAGTTGTTCATTTTGTTGACCGCATCGCTGAAATTGTCCTTCGCGGAAATGGCAATAGAAACGTTTCTGCCCATGAATATCCCTCCTTTCGGGCATAGAAATGCCCCGCATGAGCGGGGCTTCCTTATTCTGATATAAGACAGGATATCAAATAGACAACCAAAAAATTTCCCAAGCAACTATGCAGCCGAGCCAAGTCCATAGCGTCTTTGGTTCCATTTCCTCCATACGCGGTATGATATAATACATTGGGAGTAGTCCCAATGCGGCAAAAAAAGCCCCCCAAATGTCTCTGTTGCTCTCATTTTTGCCCCTCCATTTCCAGTAATACCACCGCCCGCCGGACCCCTTCAGCCCGGCTGATGCCTTCCCGCTCGCAGAAGCGGTCGAGAATCGCCAGCGTCTTTTCATCAAAACGAATCGCAATCTGCACCCGCTTGGGCGCGTCGGTTGGTCTGCCTGTTCTCAATGGATCACTTCCTTTGCATACCATAATTATAACCAATCGGTATGCAAAAGTCAAGGTCTATTTCATTCTTCCAGTTCCTTTTGGCAAAACGCCGTCAGCAGCAGCCGTTCTCCCGGAGGCATCCGGTAAAATTCCCCCGGCGTGATGTTTTTCTTCCGAAACAGAAAATACAGCAGCATCAACCGGGGGTCTTTATTCAGTTTTTTTTAACTTCCTCGAGCGTCGCCGTCCGGTAGCCCGAAAGCCGCTCCACCTCGCGGGAAAGGTCCTCGATCTCCCCCGGCAGCAGCAGGCTCTTCACCAGCTCGGCAGGGGTCGGGGCGTGGTGCTTCTCCAGCAGAGCCTTGTCCCGCAGGTTGGGGGCCGTCACTCCCGCCAGCAGGATATCGATCGCCATGTCCTCCGAAGATGCCTCTTTGATCTCCGCCACCCGGTTATAGGGCAGCGCCCGCAGCGAGAACACCACAGGCTCGCCGCACTCCTTCGAAAGGCGCTTGATTTTGACCTTCTTTTCGGGCAGCTTCGCCTTATCCAGCCCCATCAGTAAATCCAATACGTCCGGCATAAAAGTCCTCCCTTGACTTTCTGTGCCGCCATGCTATAATAAAGACACGAAGGGCGCTGCCGTTTGCGGTTGCTTCCCCGAAACTGTGTGGATTACTCCGTCAGCTTGCTAGGGCGTGGACGGAGTAATTCTTTTTAGAACTACTTTCGCTTGATCGAAACGACCAGAGCGATGACCGAAACGATGAGCATACCGAAAGCAAACATGCTGTCGTATGTAACATACATATGGCCATCACCTCCCAAACAGGGAAGCAACCGTCCTGCCGCAAATGGCAGCGCCACGCTTATTCTAGCATGGCGCTTAATTTTTGTCTAGTTTTTCGCCGCTTCGCTCTGCATCCCTTCGGCTTGCCAAATTATGCTTCGCTTTCGCTCGCAAATTTGGAGCCTCAGCCCTCCGTAATCGTGTCGAGGTATTCGTAGTTGGTGAAGGTGAACGGGGTCTCCACCTTTCCCAGCGTGTCGGCCTCCCAGTCGGTGAGGTGATATGAGCACAAATACGCTAATCCGCTGTCATGTCAACGCGTTTCGGTATTGCGGGGATTATCCCGAAGAAATCCTGTACGACAACATGAAGCAGGTTGTCATCAAGCGGCTGCTAAAGCAGGAGGACAGCACTCTGAACCGGCAATTCGAGGACTTTGCCGGCTTCTATGGGTTCAAGCCT
>Ga0129314_1000503_pt1 | contig 40938 bp, 39 predicted proteins | sample O1111metagenome_FD_94431 | JGI IMG/M metagenome (GOLD analysis project Ga0129314, IMG submission 94431) | Orangutan individual fecal microbial communities from fecal samples from Wisconsin, USA - O1111 metagenome | ecosystem: Host-associated > Mammals > Digestive system > Large intestine > Fecal... | reverse complement strand
CTTGATATCCTCCATCATGCGGTTAAACTCTACACGCCCTTCAATGGACTTGCCGGATTTACCGGCATCCTCGTATTCGCCCACAATCTCATAGTCATTGAACTCGGCATAGGCTTTCATTCTAGATTTCTGTGCATCCAGAGAGTATCCGTCAATCTGCATGGCAGTAGACACGCGAGTATAGATATAGACTTTTACCTTTTCTTTTTTCATCGCATCTTCTCCACCCCAGCTTACTTTTTATCTGTTTTCTGCTCCAACAACTTGATGGAATCCAGATAATCGCGCTCAACTTCGCTGAGGGTACGGGCTTTGTATTTTCTGTACTCACCGGTTGCCTTGTCGATAGCCTGCTTATGGCTGACACTTCCGTTGCCAATCAGCAGTTGCTCTCCACTCATAGTCAAAATCCGATCAAGATGCTCCGACCAGTCCTGCATGGTCATTGCCTGCTCCCGCTCCGCCTGTCGTTCCGCAAAATCCAGATAGCCGGATACAAGCTGCCCCATAGCACGAAGCTCTTTCTCGTTCAGATAGTTCTTGGCAACTACTGCCTCTTTCAGCGTGGGCTGACTGCCCGCAAAGGTGGTCAAGCCCATAAATTCTTTCTCCGCATCGGCGCGTGTGTAGATGACCTCCGCCGCTGTTTGCCCATGAATGGCATAATGAATTTTATTTTGGACTTTCTTGAAAAACTGAATGGAGATTTCCGCCTTGGGGTCATAGTCAATACTGGTGGCGTAGATTTCAAGCACCTGACGGTAAAATACCTTTTCGGAAGCGCGGATATCGCGGATACGCTCCAGCAGCTCCTTGAAGTATCCGCCGCCGCCCAGATTTTTCAGGCGCTCATCATCCAGCGCGAAGCCTTTTCGCATATACTCCTTCAAAATTCCCGTTGCCCAGATGCGGAACTGCACGCCGCGCTGGGATTTCACACGGTAGCCAACGGAAATGATGACATCGAGATTATAGTAATCCACCTGATAGGTTTTGCCGTCAGCGGCAGTTGTTGCAAAATTTGCAACAACTTCTTCTCTCTTCAATTCGCCCTCAGTGAAAATGTTCTTGACATGTCTGGAAATGGTAGATTTGTCGCGCTGAAACAGCTCCGCCATCTGGTCAATGGACAGCCAAACCGTATCGCCATCAAAGGTCGTTTCGATCTTTGTCAAGCCATCCTCTGTGGTATAAATCATCATTTCAGAATTGTTCTGCTCATTCTCCCAGCGTTCCATGGTCGCTTCACCTCGTTTTCTGCCATTGCAGGAGTAAAAGCTCCTGCAATGGCGGTTTGGACAGTTATTTCATGATAATTATATCATGCCGCTTTCGCTGGTTCAATATCGTTTTCGTGAATATTCTTATTGGACTCATCTTTTTCAGGCACGGCTTCCTCTATGACGAGATCGGGCAACGCGTCAAGATCCAGAACTGCGGCATACTTCTCAATCAAATTTGCCAGCAAAGCGGCGAAGCCGCTCCATTCATCTACCATAGGCAGTTTCCCTCTCTTTCTCCGTTCTGTGCGTATATGCCGCCAGCACTTCCTTTGGAATACGATCCAGCACGGCGACGGCATCCTCATAATCCCGGTGCAGCTTGGCGTCGGCCAGCTTTTTCAAGGTGCTTTCCTGCGTAGCCTTGTCCAGCGACTGCGCCAACTGCTCCGCTTTCTTTTTCAGCTTTTTGTTCTCGGCAATCGTGGCGGTAAACGCCGTATTGTACTTTTTCAGCGTCGTGTGCATCTGCTCCACAGCCGGGATATACTTGTCCAAGAAAGCGCCGATTTCTGCTGCTTTTCCCTTGGCATTGAACGCATTGACACCTGCAAGCAATTCTTCCAGCTTGGCCTTCTGCTTGGTCAGGCGAGTCATCTCCTTGAACACCCTTGGCGGAATATGGTTACGCCCGGTCTTGCTGGCACTCTCGCCACGCTCCAGATTGGGATATTTATTCACCATGTGCTCCCAGAAACGATCCTGCCACTGCGTCAATTTTTTCTTGTTGCCGACAATCTCTTTGGCGCTGAGCCGCCCATCCTCTGTCAGCGGGACAAAAGAAAGGTGCATATGGGGCGTTTTCTCGTCCATATGCACCACGGCGGATATAATTGTTTCTGGATTCTGGTTTTGCTTGATGAAGTCCAACGCCTCCTGAAAATAGGCTTTGATCTCGTCTTTCTTCTTTCCTTTGAAGAACTCTGGCGTTGCGGTTACAAGTGCTTCCACCACGCGCACGCTGTCCGAGCGTGTACGGCAGCCAGCGTCCTTGATCTGTCGCTCTGCCTCTGCCCGGTATTTTTGTTCCGGCGTAATCAGGTGAAAATTCAAGTGGCTGCGGGATGTGTCCACATCGGGATTGCTGGCGTATTTTTCCTTGGTGCGCTCGTTGTGCGCCTCAATATTGGAAATCTCCGGCCCTTTGTACTTAGCAAAGCGGAGAATGGCAAACTGCGACTTGCTCATTTATCTCTCCCTCCGTTTCTGCCATACGAGGTCATACCCCAGCACATCAGCCAGTTCCATGACTTCTTTGTAGCGGATGCTCTCCCTTTGCAGCTTGGCAGACAGATTGGAAACACTGTCCGACCAGCCGTATTCGTCATGCAGCAAGTCAACAACCTCCTGCATGGTAAAACCGGCGCGAACGATCTGCGCCTTGATCTCATTGCGTACACTCATATTCAAATCCCCTCCATAATTCAGATCATGAAAAAGCGATGCCAACACGCCATTCGGCGCATTCGCTTCGCTGTCTGGTGAAAATTTCTGTTGTCATCGAATCCGCTCCGAATTGCCGCTATGATGTCCTGTTCACAGGTGACACCTATCGACTTTTCTGTTCCGTGTGGCTTTGCTCTAAACCGTGTGATTTCTCATATTTCCGCGCATCTGCTTTGCTATTCCGAGAAGCGCGATTCCGTGAAACCATTTCTGCCATCAGGCAAATACTTTGCGGATTTCACTTGGCCTGATTTATGCTCGAAAATATAGGCTCTGCTGGTCAGAATTTTTCAGTATAGCAGCATTTTGGTGTAAATGCTGCGTACATACGTACACGGCACGGCATCGAAAAATCACTCCTGCCATCTGTCCGGTACGTACGTACGCTCCGAGACATCAGAAAACCCGTTTATATTGGGTTTTGCAATCGCCTCAATACCGAAAAAACCCCATACGCGCCGTCCGGCAGCGTTAGTGATCTTGTTGCAGTATTCCAGATTATACTTGGTCTGGCTGGCAATCACACTCTCACTGAAGCTGCGGCGCTTTAATGGTGTTAGATTGTTTTCCTCACACCACATCCGGTAAATCTCGTACAAATCTTTAGAGCTGATAGTGCAGTCCGCCTTCAGCCGGATATAACCCTCGGATTCCAAAAAATCAAAGACGTTGTTGCTATCCCGCTTGACTGCCTCCCGATTATCTCGTGTGCGCTGGCTTTCCGTGAATTTGAAGTTGTTGGCAACAAGCCGCTGCAAACCCTCAAATGCCCACAGGAAGATACCTTCGACCTCCGCTTTCATTTTTTCGGCAAGATCAGGATCATCTATCCGCCCCGCAGGCTTTTCCTTGGTGGTCAGTACAAGCTGGCGGCGGTAAAATCCGTCGCTTCGGTCATATAGCGCTTGCAGATCGCCATTGGAGAACGCCAGCAGGCGGGCAAACATCCACCCCTGATAGCTCTGCTTACCCTTGCGCTCCAAATCCATTTTTCCTTGGGCGGTCACGATGGACTTGACATAGTTGGTCTGCCGCAGTGCTTCCATTCGCATATCATCATCGACACACAGCAGAATGTGTTCCAGATCCGCGCGGGCAAACCGGTTTTCAGAAATTTTACCGATGCTGCCGTCCTTCATGTTGCTGCCGAGAAGCGCACCCAGCACAGCTCCGATCTGCGATTTTCCTTCGCCGCCGTTACCCTTAATCACCATCATGCGCTGTCCTTTATTGCTGGGAATCAGGCAATAACCGATAAACTCCTGCAAGGTGGGAATATCCTCCGCGTAAAGAAGTCCATCCAGAAAGGAAAGCCACCGAACAGGAGCCGGTGCGTCAGGACGGTATGCTACCGGCAGTCTGCTCCGCACAATGCTCGGTCTGCCCTCGATGAAGCTGCCATCCAGCTTCAAAGTGCCATTTGCCAGATGAATTCTATCTGCCTCCGGTGCAAAGTCCTCTACATGAGCTGCCAGCCTCATCACTTCCAAAATGTTAGTGATCTTGCGGGGGATATTGTTCACAGCGCAGCATTTCAGTTCCTCATAGATTTCGCCCCGAAGCGGCAGATCATCGGTCACCCTGCCGTCCTGCGTAAAAAAAGCACCGTTGGCAAAGATGATTTTCCGGCTGTTCAGAAATTCATCACAGAACAGCGCCTCATTGATATTTGCGCCATCAAACCAGATGGGCGCATCTAAATTAGCCGATTTCCGTTTCATCACGGGCATCCACCTCCTTTTCCGTCCGTTTCAGGCGTTCTTCCAGCCGGTTGATCATGCCGTTCTTTTGAAGCATATCCACGGTTTTAACGCGACCCTCCAACTCCGCAAAGGTTAAAATATCTGTCAGATCCTCGATATAATCGAGCATCTGGCAGGCTTCCACAAAGCGGTCATCAAGAGTATCCTCCGGCGTTTTGGGTGCGTACTGCATCTTCCAACGCTCCAAAAGATGCAGATAATCGTACAATATCCGCTGACAATGTAGTTCCTCTTTCTGGAACGCCTTTGCCAGCGGATATTTCGGCTTCCGCAGCGCTGCCGCGGCCGGGGGCTTGTCCGGGTCGATCCCAAAGTCATACGCCAGCTTTTTCGCTGCGTCATAGCTGCTCAGGTTGAACAGCTTTGCCACAAGGTCGATCACGTCACCAGTTGCCCCACAGCCAAAGCAGTAAAAGTAATCCTCGTTCAGCTTCATGCTGGGTGTACGGTCATTGTGGAAGGGACAGCAGACCATGTTGCCACGTTTTACTTCCAATCCATAGTATTCGGCAGCCTCTTTCACGGAAACTGCCATCTTGACTTGTGTAAATAAATCCATACCTGTTTCCTCCTGTAAAATAATTGAACTTCGCCGTTCTGCCCGATGCCGTTCCTGCCCGAGTCCTTACCCCGGCGTTGGCTCTTCCTTGGTACGCGGAATGCGGTACTTCTCCGGAAGGCATATCCTCATCGGACGGTCATGAAATTTTTAAGGTGCTGTGTGGTTTACGTCTAAATTTTAGTAAGAAAACAGGCTCTTTCCCGTATATCCGAGAGGTAGGAAAAGTGGGATGAAAGTAGGATTTTTCCACGCTTTTAGACAAAAACGAAAAAGCATGATATACTACAGAAAAAGGTGAAACGGAGGCTGGTGTATGCAGGTTAAGCTGACAATCGGGGAACGTTTGAAGGATTTGCGAACAGCACAAAAGCTGTCGTTGGAGCAGCTTGCCGCCGAGGTGGGCATCTCAAAATCCGCACTCGGCAAATATGAATCGGATAACGGCAAGGACATCAGCCCGTATAGCATTTTGGTGCTGGCTGACTATTACGGTGTTTCCTGCGACTATCTGATGGGGCGGACGGAAACAAAAAATCACCCAAACACAGCTCTGCATGAGCTGCATTTGAGTGATGCTTCGATTGATGTATTGAAAACGGGCAAGTTCAACCACCGGCTGCTGTCGGAGCTGATCTGCCACAAGGATTTCCAGCGCTTCATGCTGGATGCTGAGATTTACGTTGACCGGATTGCGGATATGCGGGTCAACGACATGAACGCCGTGCTGGAAGCCGTCCGGCAGATGGCACTGATGAAAAACGGCGGTGAGGAAAATGACCTGCATCTGCGGACATTGGCATTCCGTTGGTTTAAATAGTATTCGTCATAATCAGCCCCAAGAATGCAAACATTTCCATAATCATCTTTGCCGACCGTTCCAGTGAGTGACATAACCAAATCTCCAGGGAATACCTTGTAACGTGCAAGCGCTAAATCATCTGGCCAATAAACCATATTAACCGGGAGAAAATGCCCCGAATTGATGTTTCCAATTCGTAAGACAGGAATGCCTTCGTCAGTAAATCCATCACTCTTAAAAGCGTATCCTCCTATAACTTTAAGATGATGACTCAATTCATCTTCTTGCCAATGCTTTGGATTTTCATCCGGTTCCCCAAATACCTCCACAAACCTTGCCTTGACCGCTTCATCCAGCTTATCCAGCTGCTGTTGACGTTTCGCAATCAGGTCGCTCACTTTGTCCAGAATCGCCGCGATTTTGCGCTGTTCGTCAATGGGTGGAAGGGGAATTTCTGTTTCAGAAAGTGTTTTTTTATTGATGGCCTTGAATGTACTTCCAGTACCTTTGGAATTTAGTTCGTCAACCTTACCTGATAACGCATGCCATAAATATTTCTGAGCACAAATATCCTCGTTTACCGTTAAAGCAGCTAATCCTCGGCCTATACAGCATTCACAATTTGCGATATTCAACGCGCCAATTGGTGCACGAACAGAGATTAAAATATCTTTTTCCCGTGCTATTTTGGTTGGCTCAGAGCACCACATACGAACCGCAGGATAAATCTCTCCAAAATCTGCATTTCCCTGAAAAAACGGAAGGCCGTTACCATCTTCGTTGTATGTGGAAGAATCCGGAGACTGTCCCATATTTATCGCACAAATTTCTTCTAACCTCGCCATCATAGCATCTCCTCCAATTCCGCCAGCCCTGCGGTAATCTCCAGTTCCAGCTCATGCAGGTCTGCCATCAGTTCTGTGGTAGAGGGGTACTCCACCGGCACATACTCCACCTTTTTGTACTTGTTGATGGACAGGTCATAGTCGTTGTCTGCGATTTCCTGTTTCGGCACAAGAAAGCTCTGCTCTGTGCGCTGGCGGTCAGCTTCCTGGTCCAGATGGTGGAACCGCTCGATGATGTCGGGAATGTCATTTTCCGCAATTTCGCTGCGCTTGTCGTCCAAGGAAAAACCGTCGGCTTTCATATCATAGAACCACACATTTTCCGTGCCGCCCGCTCCGGTCTTGGTGAACACCAGCACCGCCGTGGACACGCCCGCATAAGGCTTGAACACGCCGGAGGGCATAGAGATCACCGCCCGCAGCTGATGGTTCTCCACCAGTTCTTTGCGAATAGCTTTGTGCGCCTTGGAGGAGCCGAAAAGCACGCCGTCCGGCACGATACAGGCGCACTGACCACCCTTTCTCAGCATCCGCAGGAACAGGGCCAGAAACAACAGCTCGGTCTTTTTGGTGTTGGTCACGGCTTTCAGGTTGTCGTTGATGCTTTCCGCGTCCACGGTGCCCTTGAAAGGCGGATTTGCCAGACACATGGTAAACTTGTCGCTGATCTGGTTCTGCTTGGAAACGCTGTCCTTGTAGTCAATCTCCGGGTGGCTGATGGAGTGCAGCATCAGGTTCATCGCAGAAATGCGCAGCATGGTGCGGTCTGTGTCAAAGCCGGTGAAGGCATCCCCAGCAAAGTGCTCCCACTGCTCGGAAGTCATGGTATCCTCGTAGTGGTTGCGAATGTACTCCGCGGCGGAGACCAGAAAGCCTGCCGTGCCGCAGGCCGGGTCGCAGATGGTGTCGTTCGGGGTGGGTTGCAACAACTCCACCATCATTTCCCGGATGTGCTTGGGAGTGCGAAACTGGCCGTTCTGCCCAGCGGTAGCCAGTTTGCCCAGCATGTACTCGTACAAGTCGCCCTGCATATCCAAATCGGCAATGTCATGCTCATACAGGTCATCCAACCCTGTGATGATTTTTTGCAACACCTGCGGCGTAGGAATCAGGAACATCGCATCGCTCATGTACCGGGCAAAGGCCGTCTCATTCTGCACATCACTGCTGAAATCGTCGGCGATTTCCACCAGTTCCCCCTGCTCGGTGAAGTCCGGCAGGCGGCCATGTTTCATGTTTTTGATGGCAGGGAAGACCCGCTGGGAAATTACATTGAAAATATCGCGGGGATCGTTGTTCTTGAATTTACTCCAGCGCATAGACTGTCCAACGGCAGACTGGGGGAAAATCTTCTCCATCTTCTCGCCAGTCATATGCTCAAATTCTTCCGTTTCCAGCTCTTTTTCGTCCAGAGAGCGGACAAACATAAGATAGGTCAGCTGTTCGATGACGGTTAGAGGATTGGTAATGCCGCCCGCCCAGATGTCCGTCCAGATTTTATCTACTTTATTTTTAATCACACCTGTAATCATGCATCTATTCCTCCGTTTTCTGTATCAGGGATAAATTCCATCACGTCTCCGATATTGCATCCCAGCATGGTGCAGATTTTTTCCATGCTGTCCATGGAGACAGGCTCACCTTTACTTAATCGTGCTAAAACATTGGTGCTGATTTTTGCACGGTGCATCATGTCGGTTTTGCTCAAACCATGATCGATCAACTGTTTCCACAGCCGATTGTAACTGATTGCCATCCCGCACCTCCTGATTTTTTCCTATTTACTAGTATAACGGATATTGTGCTAAAAGACAAATAAAATTCACGAAATCGTGAGATATTGATTGGCAAAAACGTGGTCTGGATATTGGAATCCCAGACCACGTTTTGCTTTGAGCAAGACAGGCTTGCCATCAAATCATTTGAAAATGCTTTAGTGCATCCATAATTGCAGCTTCCTTTTCCGGCGGGCACTGTGGTACTTTCGCGTCTTCTTTCTTTGACAGATTATAATTCTGCCCCACATCTAGCCCGTACTTCCGCTTAACCTGGGAGATATACAGGCTGGACACCTTCAGGCCGTGCTTTTCCAGCACATAGGCTTTGATCTCATCATAAGTGGCTTTACTCTCCGCCGATGTCAAATCCAGCTCGTCCAGATTCAACTCCACCTCGATATGCTGCTTGGTGTTGAGTTTGGACAAAAGTACTACCGTCTCGACGTGCTCCGTATGCGGGAACAAATCCACCGGCCAGGCCCGCTCCATGCGGTAGCCAAGGCGGGTCAGCAGCTCCAGGTCGCGTGCCTGCGTGGTGGGGTCACAGCTCACGTACACCATACGGCTGGGCTTCATGGCGGCGGCGGCGCGCAGAAACTCCGGCGTGCTGCCCGCCCGGGGCGGGTCCAGAAAGATCACGTCGGCCTTCTGCCCTTCCGCGGCCTGCCGGGTCAGCCACTGGGTGGCGTCCTCCTGATAAAAGCGCGCGTTGGCTGCCCCGTTGCGTCTGGCGTTGGCCGCCGCATCCCGGGCCGCTTCCGGGTTCAGTTCCACGCCCACCACCTGGCCCGCATGGGGCGCGGCGCACAGGCCAATGGTGCCGATGCCGCAATAGGCGTCCACCACCCGCTCTTTGCCCGTCAGGGCAGCCGCCTGCAGGGCCAGCGCATACAGCCGCTCGGTCTGCACCGGGTTCACCTGATAAAAGGACCGGGACGAAATGAGGAATTCCTGCCCGCAGAGGGTGTCTTTCACTGCGGGGCGGCCCCACAGAAGCTTCTCCTGGGTGCCCAGCACTGCGCTGGTGCGGCGGGGGTTCAGGTTCTGCACCACGCCGCTCACCTGCGGGGCCAGCGCCCGCAGCCGGGTAATAAAGTTCCGGCTTCCGGGCAGCTGGGGGGTGGGAGTCACCAGCGTCACCAGCACCTGCCCGGTGGTGCGGCTGTGGCGCAGCAGCACATGGCGCACAAGGCCGGTGCCCTTGTCCTCATCGTAGGCCGTCCAGCGGCAGGCCTTTGCAGCGGCCAGCACCGCCTCCAGCACCTGATTCAGGCTCTCGTTCTGCAAACGGCAGCCCTGCACCGGCACCACCCGATGGGTGCCCCGGGCATAAATGCCCAGAATCAGCCGCCCCCGCGGGTCGGTGCCGAAGGTGGCAATGGCCTTGTTGCGGTAATTCCAAGGTGTCTCCATGCCCAGAATCGGCTCCACCGGGCCGAATTTCCCCAGCAGCTTCTCCACGCGGCGCTGCTTTTGGGCCAGCTGCTCTGCATAGGCCCGCCCCAGCAGCGGGCAGCCGCCGCAGCCTTTTTGTTTGTACTCACACCGATCGGTCATGGAACCTTCTCCTGTCACACATTAAAAGAATGCCTTTTGCACGGCCATCAGCACACCGGCCCGGCTGGCCGCAAAGTTCAGGCCGCCCTGCAGGTAGCAGGTATAGGGGGCGCGCAGGGGGCCATCGCAGCTCAGCTCAATGCTGCTGCCCAGGGTAAAGGCACCGGCGGCCATCACCACCTCGTCCTCATAGCCGGGCATGGCGTAAGGCTCGGGCGAAACGTAGCTGTCCACGGGGCTGCCCGCCTGAATGCCCTGGCAAAAACTCACCAGCGCGTCGGCACTGCCCGCGTCAAAGCAGGTCACGATGTCGTTGTGCTCCTGGTTGTAGCGGGGCACCGGGGCTTTGCCCAGCAGCTCCAGCAGGCACTGGGCGTACATGGCGGTTTTGAGGGCCTCGCAGGTCACGCCCGGGGCGTAGTACAGGCCCAGGAACATCTCCCGCATCACATCGAGGGTGCAGCCCAGCTCCCGGCCCACACCCGGGCAGGTGAGGCGGTTGGCGCACTTTTCCACCAGATCGGCCTTGCCGGCAATGTAGCCGCCGGTGGGGGCAATGCCGCCGCCCACATTTTTGATGAAGCTGCCCACGATGATGTCCGCGCCCACGCTGGTGGGCTCGGCGGTCTGGGTGAACTCGCCGTAACAGTTGTCCACCATCACAACGATGTTGGGGTTGGCCGCCCGGGCGGTGTCGATCACCTTTTTGATGGTGGCAAGGCCGAAGGCATTGCGGCCGGTGTAGCCCCGGCTGCGCTGAATGTGGCAGACCGTGGCCTGAGGTGCCTTTTGGGCAATCAGGTCGTAATCCGGCTGGTAGTCCGCCGTCAGGGGGGCCTCGTCGTACTTCACGCCATAATCGGCCAGCGAGCCAAGCCCCTTGCCCGCCCCGTCAATGCCGATGACGCTTTCCAGCGTATCGTAGGGGCGGCCGGTGGCGGCCAGCAGGGTATCGCCGGTGCGCAGCAGGCCAAACAGGGCCACGGTGAGGGCGTGGGTGCCGCTCAGAAAATGGCTGCGGCAGAGGGCATCCTCGGCGCCCACCAGGTCGGCAAACACCCGGTCCAGCTTTTCGCGGCCCGCGTCGTCGTATCCATAGCCGGTGCTGCCCACCAGCTGGGTGGCGCTCACCTTATTGTCGGTAAAGGCGCGCAGCATCCGCCACTGGTTTTCATCGCGGATCGCCTCCACCTTGGCAAACTCCGGCGCACACAGTTCCAGTGCTTTTTTATCCAGCTCCAGCACCTGGGGCTTCAGGTCAAAATACTGTTCAATTCCACTCATACGGTATCCAATTCGCTACTTTCTGTATAATATTTAAAGTAATTTCCGGTTTGTTGCATCCCAAGGCGGGTGTAAAAGGGCACAAGGGCCGGCCGGCAGAGGAATTCCACCGCCTGGCCCTCCTCCAGCAGCTGCCGGGCCATGGCCGGGATGAGCCACCCGGCCAGACCCTTTCCGCGGCATTCCGGGGCGGTCAGGCCCATGGCCATGTAAGCCCGGCCCTCCCAGACGGCCCAGGCGCTCACCGCAGAAACCGGTTTATCCCCTGCCTCCCGGGCCACCCACATACGGGCCAGGCCGTGGTTGCGGCGGGTGCAGCACTCGGCGTAAAAATCCTCCCAGGCGTCCCGGGGCTGCCCGGCCATGATGAGGTCCGCCACCTCCCCCATGGAAGGTGCTTTGTCCAGCCGGAAGCCTTCCGGAGCAGGGCGTTCCGCCAGGTCCGGCCCCGGGGCCATCCGCGCCAGCACGGACTTCTTCCAGCCCGCCGGGCCGGGGCCGTTGGAGTGCAGGCTGGCTGCCCCCACAAAGCCCAGAAAGCTGGCCAGTTCGTCCCCTTCCGGGGCTTCGCTGCCGTGGGGCACGGCCAGCCAGGCCGCCCGGCCTTTTACCGCCAGCGGGCAGCCCTGAGCCAGATAAAACGCCCAGCCGCTGGCAGGCTTTTCTCCATACAGCGCAAAGGCAGCGCCAAGCTGAGGCCCCAATGCGGGGACCCCAGCCAGCGCCGCCCGAAACTGCGCCGCCCCCTGCCCGGGGGTGACGGCTGTAATCACTTCAGTTCGTTGACCAGCCGCTTGAAGTGCTGACCGCGCACCTCAAAGTTGGGGTACAGGTCAAAGCTGGCGCTGGCAGGGCTGAACAGCACCTCGTCGCCGGGCACCGAATCCTTGCGGGCCAGCTCCACGGCCTCTTCCAGGGTGGCAGCGTGCTCCACCTTGATGCCGGCCTCGGCATAGCCGGGGCACTCTTCCAGCGCCTTCTCAATCACGGGGCCGGTGGCACCCATCAGAACCAGCACCTTCACGTGGGCCACGATCTCCGGGGCCAGAGGCGCATAGGGGATCTTCTTGTCGTAGCCGCCCGCGATGAGGATCAGCTTCTGGTCGAAGCTGCGCAGGCCGGCAATGGTGCGGGTGGGGCTGGTGCCGATGGAGTCGTTGTACCAGGTCACGCCGTCCAGCGTGCGCACCGGCTCAATGCGGTGCTCCACACCCTTGAAGGTGCGGCCCACCTGCTGAATGGCCTCCAGAGGCACCCGGCCCCACACGGCGGCAATGGCAGCCAGCAGGTTCTCCACATTGTGCAGACCGCGCAGCTTCATCTCGCTGTGGGCCAGCACGGGGGTCACCACGCCGTTCTCCGCCATGCACAGCATGTCGTCCTCTTTGCGCAGGAAGGCACCGTTGTCGGTGTCATGCAGGCGGGTAAACCACACCTGCTCGCCCTTGCAGTCGGCCTTCATGCCGCGGCTCACGTCGTTCTCGTAGCCCAGCACGGCGCGGCAGGGGGGCTGCTGCCACAGCAGGATGTTCCGCTTGGCGTTGATGTACTCGGCCATGTCCTTGTGATGGTCCAGGTGGTTGGGAGTCACGTTGGTCACCACGGCCACATTGGGGCTCTGGTCCATGCTGATCAGCTGGAAGCTGGACAGCTCCACAACCGCCTCATCCTCGGGCTTGACCTCGCCCAGAATGGGCAGCAGGGCGCGGCCGATGTTGCCGCCCAGATGCACGGTGCGGCCCGCGGCCTCGAACATGGCGGCGATCAGGCTGGTGGTAGTGGTTTTGCCGTCGCTGCCGGTCACGGCGACCTTTTCGCAGGGGCAGTACTTGAAGAACAGCTCCATCTCGCTGCTCAGCTCGGCGCCGTGCTCATGGGCCTTCTGCAGGGCCGGGGTGTAGAACTCAAAGCCGGGGGTCCGCATGATGATGTCCTGCCCCTCAAAGCCGTCCATGTAGTTCTCGCCCAGGCTCAGGCCAATGCCCAGCTTCTTCAGGGTTTCGCCGTACTCGCCGAAGGCTTCCAGATTCGGCTTTTTATCGCACAAAGTAACCTTTGCGCCCATTTCAACAAACTGGGGGATCAGCTCTTTGTGGCTGACGCCCGCACCGATAAAAGCGACTTTTTTGCCGCGCACATAGGCGGCCAACTGCTCATTCAGATGCATCTTACACACCTCACTTGAATTTTTCCGGTGGAATCCGGCGGAGTCTCTCTCCGCTGCCCCGGCATGAAACAGCAGGCCGCGCACACACTTCGCCGACCTGCTGGGCGTACCGCGTTTATTATAGCCTGTTTGCCGTCCGGTGGCAAGGAAAAATGCCTTTCCCCTGCCTTTTTTCTTTCACGCTGCCCGCTGTTTTTGGGCAAAAGTAAAAAATTCCTGAATTTTTGCCAAGATGACCCGGAAGGGTTTGCGTTCCGGGCCAAAACCTGCTAACATAATTTCGTATTGTATATACATATACCTATAAATAATACTGCTGCCCGGCGGCAGTGCGCGGCGGCCGCTGTGCTGCTCCGCCCCGGGTACGTTCCATATATGACCGGTTCCGGTCCAGATCAAGGAGATCCCCTATGTTCCATGCTGCTTTTTCCCGCTTCGCCCGCCGTCTGGCGGCCGGGGCTGTTGCCCTTTCTCTCGCGTTCAGTCTTGCCGGCTGCGGCAGCAGCCTGAACAGCTTCACCTGGCAGGTGGAGCACGTGCCTGAAAACCTCGACCCTCAGCTGGCCAGCGAAAGCCCGGAAGTGATCGCCGTGACCCACCTGTTCAGCGGGCTGTTCCGCCGGGATGAAAACGGCACGCCCCAGCCGGAATGCGCCGAAAGCTACGAGTGTTCCGCCGATGGAAAGACCTACACCTTCCACCTCAAAGACGGGCTGGTCTGGCACACCTACAAGGATCAGGACACGTCCACCCCCGTCACCGCGGCGGATTTTATGTTTGGTCTGCAGCGCACCCTTCGCCCCGAAACCCAAAGCCCCTGGGCCGAGAGCTTCACCACGATCCGGAACGCACAGGCCATTCTGGACGGGCGCATGGACGCCAGCCAGCTCGGCGTCAGCGCCCCGGACGATCACACCCTGGTCATTCAGCTGGAAGCCGCGGACAGCAACCTGCCTGCAAAGCTCTGCCTGCCCGGTGCAATGCCTTGCAACGAGGCCTTTTTCCAGAGCACCGGCGGTACCTACGGCCTTGGCAGCAAAACCGTCCTGGCCAACGGCAGCTTCTATTTGTACAACTGGACCGAGGGCGGCCTGTTTCTGCGTCGGGCCGCCAACGGCAGCCTGATCAACAGCCTGCGGCTGGTGACGGCGGACACCGTTTCTTCCTCCAGCAGTTCCTCCGCTTCCCAGTCGGCAGCCGCCAGCGTGGACGCCGCCCAGCAGGTGGCCAGCGGAAAAGCGGACGCCGCCTTCTATACCGGCACCGGCGATGTGGGCAGCCTGAGCCAGACCCAGTATGCCGCCACCACCTGGGTGCTGGCGTACAACTGCTCTGTTCCCGGGCTTTCCAACACCGCCGTGCGGGCCGGGCTTTCCGGCATTGCCCAGAGCGTCTCGCTGGAGCTGAGCGACCTTCGGCAGCCCGCCACCGGGCTGATTCCGCCGGTGGTGCAGCTGAACGGCAGCAGTTACCGGGAAACCGTCGGCAATGCGCTGGCTGCCCCCTCGGACCCCCGCCAGAGCTACCGGGACGGCCTGGCCGAAGCCGGGCTGACCAAGCTGGGCAGCGTAACCATTCTGGTGCCGGAGGGCGAAAGCCAGCTGGTGGGCCAGATCAATCAGGCCTGGCAGAAGGAGCTTTCGGCCTTCTTCTCGGTGAAAGAGCTGCCCCTGGCCGATTTGCAGCGGCAGGTGGCCGATGGAGATTACCAGATTGCCCTGCTGCCGCTGACCCCCTCCGAAAATTCTCCTCTGAGCCTGCTCAGCCAGTTTGCTTCCGGCGGCTTCAGCGGATTCTCCGACAATAACTACGATGCCCAGCTGGCGCAGATTCAGGCGGACGCGGCCCACGGCGGCAGCGCCGAGCGATACGCCCAGCTGGAGCGCATGCTGCTGGCACAGGCCCCCATTACCCCGCTGTTCTTCCAGGCGGACCGTCTGGTGATGGTCTCGGGCATTCAGGGGCTGGTGTTTGACCCCTTCATCCCCTCGGTGGATGTGACGTTTGCCACCAAGAAGTGAGTGGCTTGAAGTGAGCAGCTTCTTGCTTTCTCCGAATGTTGAACGCAGCGGTACACCCCGCCGCAGGTGCTTTCAAAGCAGCCGGTCGTTGTTCGACCGGCTGCTTTTTTGCGTGCAAACAGCGGCGTGATTGGGGCCTATACAAGATCCAAACTGCCCATTGTAAATTCATGAATGGTTTACGAAGTGCTTCCCGTGGGCCATATCCCATATAAATCACCCATATAAATAATTAGAAACAATTGAGGGGTGCAATCTGCCTGCCGCAAAACGGGCACAGTTGTTGCGGCTGTTTTGCAGCCCTTTTTGCAGAAACCGGATTTCTGTGCTCCCGCGGCAACTTAGGCAAGGCCGCCGGAATCCACAGCCGTTCTGCACACGTTTTTAGCCACCGGATTCTATGGCAGTTCAAGGGAGGAATGGTTCATGTTTGCGTTGTTTCTCAGCTCCATCGCCACAAAACTTCTTTATCTGGCGCTTCATCTGGAAACCGGCAGCTTTCCGCGCCCGCTGAACGCGCGGGAGGAGGCCGAGGCCTTCGCCGCTTACCGCGCCGGTGACGCCGCCGCCCGCGACAAGATCATTCGGCACAACCTGCGGCTGGTCGCGCACATCGCCAAAAAGTATTATGCGGCCCCCGGCGAACAGGAGGATTTCATCAGCATCGGCACCATTGGGCTGATCAAAGCCGTGGAGAGCTTTGACTACACCAAAAAAGTTCGGTTCTCCACGTATGCGGCACGTTGTATAGAGAATGAAATGCGGATGCACCTGCGTCACATCCGGCGCTCCCCCGCCGCCCTTTCCATGCAGGAGCCGATCGAGGCCGCGCGGGACGGCAGCGCCCTCACGGTGATGGACGTCATCCCGGATGACTTTGCTCTGGACGAACACTTTGAGCAGCAGGACGAGGGCCGCCGTCTGCGCCGCCTTGTGGACACGCTGACGGCGCGGGAACGCCAGGTGATCCTTCTGCGCTATGGGCTGGGCGGGCAGCCGCCCCTCACCCAGCAGCAGGCGGCCGCGCTTCTGGGCATCAGCCGCAGTTATGTCTCCCGCATTGAAAAGCGCGCCCTGGAGCTGCTGCGCCGCCAGGTGGAGCAGGAATAAATTTATCGTTTATTCGTTTCATCTCAAACATTTTCAATTTTCACATTTTTGCCGCTGCAATTTTTATTGACATTTTCCCACAAGCGCGATATCTTTAGCCATGTAAACAGTTAAAGAAACCGTTGAAGCGGAGATAGCGTCCGTTCTGACCTTACAGAGAGCCCGTGATGCTGAGAGTCGGGCAGGCAACAGGCAGGCAAATGGACCGCTAAGGGCGGGGTGAATCTTTTCTCCCGCTTAGTATTCTACGACGTGAGGCATACGTTACTTGCCGGGGAAATGTTGGTATCCTGCAAAAGCGCACAGCTGATGCTGTGAATTCAAGGTGGCACCGCGGATAATTGCAGTTATTCGTCCTTGACAGAACCCGTTCGTTCTGTCAGGGGCGTTTTTTATTTTGTGCAAAACGGCCTGGCAGCCAGCAGCGAACAACCGTTTCGTTCTTTCTGATAAGGAGGTCTGTCCCATGAACATCCAGTCGGAATCCATCCTGACCCCGGACGGCATGACCATACTGAAAAATTTTCTCTCGATTTAACACAAGTTCATTCAATCAGAAAAGGAGCAGATACCATGATCAAAGAAGCCATTGTAAAAATTGTGGGCAAATAGGACCTGACCTACGACGAAGCCTACGCCGTGATGAACGAGATCATGAGCGGCGAAACCACCCTCACCCAGAACGCCGCGTTCCTAGCCGCCCTTTCCACCAAGAGCGCCAAAGCCGAAACCACCGATGAGATTGCCGGGTGCGCCGCCGCCATGCGAGACCACGCCGTCAAGGTCAATCCGGGCATGGACGTGCTGGAGATCGTCGGCACCGGCGGCGACGGGGCACAGAGCTTCAACATCTCCACCACCTCGGCGCTGGTGGCCGCGGCCGGCGGGGTCAAGGTGGCCAAGCACGGCAACCGTGTCGCCTCTTCCAAGTGCGGCACGGCCGACTGCCTGGAGGCGCTGGGGGTGAACATTCAGCAAAGCCCCGCCCGCTGTGTGAAGCTGCTGAAGGAAGCGGGCATGTGCTTCTTCTTCGCCCAGAAATACCACACCTCCATGAAATACGTGGGCGCCATCCGCAAAGAGCTGGGGGGTGCGCACCGTATTCAACATTCTTGGCCCCCTCACCAACCCCGCCAGCCCCACCATGCAGCTGCTGGGCGTCTACGACGAATATCTGGTCACCCCGCTGGCCCAGGTGCTCATCTCGCTGGGCGTCAAGCGCGGCATGGTGGTCTATGGGCAGGACAAGCTGGACGAGCTCTCCATGAGCGCCCTCACCACGGTGTGCGAGATCAAGGACGGCTGGTTCAAAACCTACACCGTCACACCGGAGCAGTTCGGCCTGCCCCGCTGCAAAAAAGAGGAGCTGGTGGGCGGCACCCCCGCCGAGAACGCCGCCATCACCCGCGCCATTCTGGGGGGCGAAACCGGCCCCAAGCGGGACGCGATGCTGCTGAACGCCGGTGCCGCCCTGTACATTGCGGGCAAGGCCGACACCTTTGCCGACGGCGTGGCACTGGCCGCCGACCTGATCGACTCCGGCAAAGCGCTGGCCGCGCTGGAGAAGGTGGTCGAGGTCAGCAACCGCCCTGAGGTGGAAGCATGACCATTCTGGATCAACTGGCCGCCCACGCCCGGAAGCGGGTAGCGGCGTACAAGGCCATTCTTCCCCTTGAAGAGGTTCGGCGGCAATGCGAAGCGCTGCCCACGGGCAGCTTTGCGCTGGACGCCGCCCTCGCCAAGCCTGGCCTTTCCTTCATCTGCGAATGCAAAAAGGCCTCCCCTTCCAAAGGGCTGATCGCGCCGGAATTCCCCTATCTGGCCCGGATTCGCGCCCTTGCCCCAGGCCGCCCGCTGTGGCAGGCCTTCCGCCTGCACCGGCCTGAGGACGCGGCCCCGGCCAATGCCTCTTCGGCGGAGGCGATCCTACTGGGCTCCGGCCGCGGCAGCGGCGAAGTCTTTGACTGGGCCCTGCTCGCCGCAATCCGCCGCCCGTACTTTCTGGCGGGCGGCCTTGGGCCCGAAACCGTCACCGCCGCGCTGAACGCCCTGCACCCCTACGGGGTGGACGGGAGCAGCGGCATCGAGACCGATCACAAAAAAGATGCAGCAAAAATGGCGGCCTTCGTGGCCGCCGTGAGAAGAGGAGATGCCCTACGGGGCCGAGCGCTTCATCTCCACCTGCGCCGAAATCGGGGTGGACGGGCTGATTCTGCCCGACCTGCCCTTTGAGGAAAAAGAGGAGTTTCTGCCCCTGTGCCGCCAGTATGGGGTGGACCTGATCTCCATGATCGCCCCCACCTCGGAAAACCGCATTGCCATGATCGCCAAAGAAGCCGAGGGCTTTTTGTACATTGTGTCCAGTCTGGGCGTGACCGGCACCCGCAGGGAGATCAAAACCGATCTGGCCAGCATTGTGGAGGTGGTGCGCCGGAACACCGCCATTCCCTGTGCCATCGGCTTCGGCATCTCCACTCCCGAGCAGGCCCACCGCATGGCCGCCATTGCGGACGGTGCCATTGTGGGTTCGGCCATTGTGAAGCTGATGGCCCAGTACGGCAGCGAGGCCCCGGCCCACGTGGGCGAATTTGTGCGCCGGATGAAGCAGGCCCTGTAAATTTTGGGCTGCCGTGGCCTGCGCTTTCTGTGTGCGGCGCGTTTTCCCAATCTAATTTTCCAAAAATTCAAACGCAAAGCCCGGCCCCGAACTGCACTGCTGTGCGGTTCAGGGCCGGGCTGCTTTTTCTTAGGGCCTGCTTATGGGTTCGTGGTTCTTGCGTTCCATCTGTTCGCTCAGTGCATCCAGCCGGGTGGCCAGCTGGGCGGGGTTCCACTCCGCCGGGTCGGCCTGGTCGGCGCTGAAGGCGGCCACCGGCACCCCAAGCTCTGCGCTCAGGCGGCGCTCCACCTCCGGCAGGGTGCCGCACCAGGGGCGGCAGCTTCGGTTGTAGTGCACCAGCACCCCTTCAACGCCATAGCGGCGGCAAAGCCCGCACCGGCTTTCCAGCCCCTCCTCCAGCGGGGATCCGTTTACCGTGCGGCAATAGGCCCGAAGCAGCCCGTCCAGGTCCTGATAGGCAAACCCCAGCGACGGGGTCAAGGGGTCCGCCGTTACCAGAAGGTTCCGCTCGTCCAAGGCGCGGCACAGTGCGTCAAAGGCCGGCCAGCAGGGCGTTCCCTCAAAGAATACCCGCCGCGGCTTCGGCCTGGGCCTTGTCGGGCGGCGGCGCAGGGTTTCTGCCGCCGCCCGCAGCTTTTGGGCCGTATCCGGGCGGCAGCGGCCGGTTACCAGCAGGGGCATAAAGTCGGTCAGCTCCAGGTTGGTCAGCGGCGGCGGGTCCAGCCGGGCCACGTCCAGCACCTGCTGCCAGGCGCGGCTGCTCTCATTTGCACAGCGGCAGGCCGCGGCAAACCGCGCCTCGTCCCACGGGCGGCCGGTGATCTTCTCCAATTGGCCGATCAACGCCCGCACCTGCCCCCGCAGATAGGCAAGCTGGCGTTCGCTCACCTCCGGCGTGTCCCGGTAGGGGAAATCCAGCAGAAGCAGGGGCACATTCAGCATACGGGCCATCTGGCTGTACCACTGGAACATATTGGAGCAGATGTTGTCACAGCAAAGCAGCAGGTCCGGCCTGGGCAGCCCGGCAGCACCCCCGGCCGCCGCGGCCGCCAGCCCAATGCGGCTGTACGAGCACAGGTCGGCCGGATAGCCCAGCTCCGCCGCCTGCTGCAGCAGGGCCGCGCTCTGCCCTTTGCGGGCGCTGGCCGCGGCAAAACTCTCCGGGCAGTACACCTCCAGCTCAAAGGCCGCCGCCAGTTCCAGCGGAAATTTCGTGGACATCCACGCAATGCAGGGTCGTCTCATGGGTTCAACCGGCTTTCTGTTCGCATTGTTCGCGTTTCACTCCGGCCTGCTCAGGCCTTTTTCTCACCGGCCATACGCTCCATGGCGGCCAGCGCGCCGGACTTCTTCAGCACAAACACCAGCACCGCTGCAATGATGGAGCCGGTGAGGGCCACCGCCATAAACGGCACAAAGTAGGTGAAGGGGCCGCAGGCCCGGCCCATCAGCAGGTGGGCAATGGGCCACGCCAGGAAGGAAGAAATCACGCCGGTGCCCACGATTTCACCCAGGCAAGCCAGCGGCAGCTTGGGCTGCCAGCGGTACAGCAGGCCCGCCAGCAGCGCGCCGCACATACTGCCGGGGAAGGCCATCAGCGTACCGGTGCCCAGCAGGTTGCGGATGACGCTGGTGCAGAACGCCATGCCCAGCCCGTACCAGGGGCCGACAAACACTGCCGCCAGCACGTTTACAATACTCTGCATGGGGCAGCAGCGGGTAAAACCGATGGGAATGGACAGGGTGCCGCCGATCACGGCCAGCGCCGTGAGAATTCCGGCAATGGCAAGTTTTTTGGAAGAAGGCAGGTTTTCGTTTTTCATCGTAAGGCTCCTCTCGAAGGCCGCACAGCACGGCCGTAGAAGTAAAAAAGAAAGGGCGGACGACCGAACAGGGCACACAAACTGGATGCAGCGTGCCTTTTCAGGCCAACCTGAACCCACCCGCCGCCATGGCGCCGGGTGTTTGGTTCAGGGGCGGTCGGGGCTTACTGGCCCCCTCTCATGCCGGAACACGGCCTCCCATCGCTGCATCGCCTGCCGGTACGGATGCAGGGCGCTCCCCCTCCATCCGTTGGCACGGGCGGGCTTTTTCAGCCCCGCCGTGCCTGCCGGCCTGCGTGTGTCTCCCGTTCGGTCATCCCCCTTTCCGCTTTATGGGCGCAATGCGCCCGCCTTCTTAGTTGTTTCCCGATTCTTGCGCCGGCGCAAAAAAGCACCCGGGCCGCCTGCCCGCAGTGGGGCCGCGATCCGGGTGCTGAGCATCCGTGGTTTCGACAGTCCCTCCGTTGGCATGATCCAAATCAGGTCGGCAGGTCGAAGCCGCTGCTTCCTCTCAGCCCCCGCCGGGGCTCCCTGCTGTCGGGCTCAGTATAGCGCATTTTGCGTGGGCTGTCAAATCACAGCGCCCGCTCAATGGCGTCAATGACGATCTCCATCGCCTTGATGCGGGCATACCGCTTGTCCACCGATTCAATGATGTGCCAGGGGGCGTTGGCCGTGCTGGTTTTTTGCAGCATTTCGTCCACCGCCTGCTCGTAGGCTTCCCATTTTTCCCGGTTGCGCCAGTCCTCATCCGTGATCTTCCAGCGCTTTTCGGGGGTGTTCTGTCGGTCGTTAAAGCGGGCCAGCTGGGTGTCCTTGTCGATCTGCACCCAGAATTTCACCACCACGGCGCCCCACTGGGTCAGCTCCCGCTCAAACTCGTTGATCTCGTTGTAGGCCCGCTTCCAGTCCGCCTCGGTGCAGAAGCCCTCCAGCCGTTCCACCATCACCCGGCCATACCAGCTGCGGTCAAAAATGGTGATGTGCCCGGTCTTGGGCAGTCTGGTCCAGAAACGCCACAGGTAATGGCGGCTCTTTTCCGGCGGGGTCGGGCTGGCAATGGGCACCACCTCGTAGCCGCGGGGGTCCAGCGCACCGGCAAGCCGCTTGATGTTGCCGCCCTTTCCGGCGGCATCCCAGCCTTCGTACAGGATGACCACCGGAACCTTTTTGCGGTACAGCCGGTTGTGCAGCCGGGCCAGCTTTTTCCGGCATTCCTTCAGGCGCTGCCGGTACTCCTCCTCCGGCATGCTCACGTCCAGCGGAACCTGGCTCAGTGGCTGCATGGGCAGCAGCGGCCAGTGGGCATCGGGCATCATGCCCTCGCCGGGGCGCTTTTCCAGCGCGGCGCGGATGCAGCGGCACAGATACTCCGCCGCCTCAGCCCGGGCGCCGCCCTCATCGCCGCCGTTCAAAATCTTCCAGGGGGCCCAGCCTGTGTCGGTGGCCTCCAGATATTCGTCAAAGCAATCCAGCGCCCGGTCGTAATGCTTTTGCTGCCAGCGGTCGTTTTCGCTCACCCGCCAGGCCGTGTCCTCATCGGCGGCCAGCGCCTCCAGCCGCTTTTTCTGGGTGGCCCGGTCAATGTGCAGGAACAGCTTTACCAGCAGGTACCCGCCGGCCACCAGCTGCCGCTCAAACACCTCAGTGCTTTGCAACCGAAGCTCGTATTCGCCGCTGTCAATGGTTTTCTGCTGGCGCTGGCGCACCACCTCGTCCATCCAGCCGGAATCCAGGAACACGATCTTGCCCTCTTCGGGGATGGTCTGCACATACCGCTTCAAAAAGGGATACCGCTGCTCCTCAGGGGTGGGGCGGCCCATGTTCACCACCTGGAAAAAACGGGGGTCCAGCTCCTTGATCAGCGAGCGGATCAGGCTGCCCTTGCCGGCCGCGCCCCAGCCCTCAACCAGCACCAGTACCGGCAGCTTGTTCTCCTTCAGTTTCATCTGAAGCGCTGCCAGCTCTTCCCGGCTTTGCTTCAGCCGGGCCTTCTGCTCGCTCTGTTCCCCGGCCGGGCGTGGCATCCAATCCTTCAGCATTGCGGCATCCTCCTTTTTGCAGGGGCTATGGCCCTGTGTATGGCCCTATTGTACCGCATCCCACCCGATTGCACAAGAAAAATCCGTCACTCTGTTGAATTTGAGCAATTCACAGCCATTCTTTTCGTAAAACACTCACAATCCGCCCTGTTCCCGGCGTTTGTTCCAGGCGGCGCGGGCGCGGGCATATTTTTCGCGGGTGGCCTGCCCGCCCCGCAAATGCCGTTCCGCCTTGTTGCGGGCCAGCACCTTCCGCACCTCCCGGTACAGCCCGGGGTTCTGCCGGCGCAGCCGCTGCGAAACATCCTTGTGCACCGTGGATTTTGACACCCCGAACTGCCCGGCCGCCGCGCGCACGGTGGCCTCGTTTTCCACAATGTAGCGGGCCAGCAGCACCGCCCGTTCCTCCATGTTCCCCTTCATTGCGCAACACTCCCATTTCCGGCGGCCTCGTGCAGGTTCCGCCTGCCCTGAGACACTATATGCGCCCAACGCGGCAAAAAGCACCCCGCATAAGGGATGGTCACCCCGGCCATGCTGTGTTATAATAGAGTTTTAGAAACAAAGCCGCGCTTTTACAGCCCGGGAGGAGGTTACATGATGCAGGAGCAGAAACTGGATTGCGCCGTGATCGGCGGCGGGCCGGCAGGGCTTTCAGCCGCCGTCAATCTGCGCCAGCGGGGCAAAACCGTGCGGGTGCTGGGGGCTGCCCCCGGCCTGCTGGCCAAGGCGGAACAGATCGACAATTATCTGGGCCTGCCCGGGCTGACCGGTGCGGCCCTGCTGGAGGCCTTTGCCGCCCACGCCCGCTCTCTGGGCATTGAGGCCGAGGAGGGCCGGGTGGCCAACCTGATGCCCTTGGGCGACCGTTTTCTGGTCAACTTCGGCGGAGACATTCTGGACGCCGGCAGCCTGATTCTGGCCTGCGGGGTGTCCAAAGCGCCGCCGGTGCCCGGCGAGGCCGAGCTTCTGGGCCGGGGCGTGAGCTACTGCGCGACCTGCGACGGAATGCTCTACCGCGGCAAGCCGGTGGTGGTGTGGGGTCTTGCGCCGGACGCCGTCCACGAGGCCAACTTTCTGGCCGGCATCGGCTGCCCCGTCACCTTCGTGGCCACACAGCGCCCGCCGGAGCTGAATCCCGCCGTTGCCTTTGTGCCCGGCGGCGTGCGTCAGGTTCTGGGCACCGAGCACGTGGAGGGCGTTCGGCTCACCGACCAGACCATCCCCTGCGAAGGGGTGTTCATTCTGCGGGCTTCCATCGCGCCGGACACGCTTCTGCCCGGCCTGGCCACCGAAAACGGCTTTGTAACCGTGGACCGGCAGATGGCCACCAACCTGCCCGGTGTGTTTGCCGCCGGCGACATCACCGGCACACCCCTGCAGGTGGCCAAGGCCGTGGGCGAGGGGCTGACGGCCGCCCTCAGCGCCGCCCGCTGGCTGGACCGGCAGACCGCCGCCCAGCCCTGAGCCGAACCATTCACCCAAATTCATCGCAATGCAAGGAGACCATACCATGGAGCAGCGTAAAGACTACATCAGCTGGGACGAATACTTTATGGGCATCGCCCTGCTTACCGCCATGCGCAGCAAGGACCCCAACAGCCAGGTTGGGGCCTGCATCGTCAGCCCCGAAAACAAAATTCTCTCGCTGGGCTACAACGGTATGCCCATTGGCTGCCCTGACGACGAAATGCCCTGGGGCCGGGAGGGGGACCCGCTGGACACCAAGTATATGTATGTGTGCCACGCCGAGCTGAACGCCATTTTGAACAACGCCCACGGCAACCTGAAGGGCGCGCGGATCTATGTGACCCTCTTTCCCTGCAACGAATGCACCAAGGCCCTGATTCAAAGCGGCATCGGCGAGGTGATCTACCTGTCGGACAAATACCACGACACCCCGGCCAGCGTGGCCAGCCGCCGCATGATGAAGATGGCCGGCATCAAGTTCACCCCCTACACCCTCAAGGGCCGCCAGGTCAACTTTGAGCTGTAACACCCGTTGAAGCGGCTTGTGTTCGCGCATACATAGAAAGGCAGATGCGTTATGGAAACCATGTTCATCGGCATTGCCGGCGGCAGCGGCAGCGGAAAAACCACCCTTACCCGCCGCCTGAAAGAGCGCTATCCCCGGCAGATCGCCGTGGTGAACCACGACAATTACTACAAGCGCCACGACGAACTGCCCTTTGAAGAGCGCTGCAAGCTGAACTACGACCATCCGGACGCCTTTGACAACGACCTGCTGCTCGCCCACTTAAAGCAGCTTCGGGCCGGGCACTCCATTCAGTGCCCGGTGTACGATTACCGGGTTCACAACCGGAGCGACCGCACCATCCGCATTGACCCGGCCCCGGTGGTGATCGTGGAGGGCATTCTGCTGTTCGCCGTACCGGAGCTGTGCGACCAGCTGGACATCAAGGTGTTTGTGGACACGGACGCCGACGTGCGAATTCTTCGGCGCATTCTTCGGGACGTAAAGCGCCGCGGCCGCACGCTGGACAGCGTGATCAACCAGTATCTTACCACGGTGAAACCCATGCACGAACAGTTTGTGGAGCCTTCCAAGCGCAAGGCTGACCTGATCGTACCCGAAGGCGGCCGCAACCAGGTGGCCCTGGAGATGCTGATGCACCGGGTTGCCCGGCACCTGAACGCGCAGGATTGACTGCGCTCTCTTATTGCATCCCTGAAAAAGCAAAAAGCGTCCCCCTGATTGGCGTGCACATTGTGCCGCCGCCCAGGGGGACGCTTTTGTTATACATGATTATAATTTAAAATCCGTACTCAATCGGCTCAGAAGAAACTCAGCTGGTTGGAATCCGGCAAATCGCCCAGAGCGCCCGCCTGCCGCAGCGTTTCCATCACAGCGCTGGACACGCCGCTCATGCTCTGCAGCTCCTCCACCGAGAGGTAGCCGCCCTGTTCCGCCGCCTTTTCCAGCGCGATGGCGGCCGATTCGCCCACGCCCTTCAGCGAAGCATAGGGCAGGCGAACCTTATCGTCCTCCAGCACGTATTTGGTGGCGCGGCTCTTGCCCAGACAGATGGGCAGGAACTCATACCCGCGCTGCAGCATCTCGTTCACCAGCTGGAGCGAAACCTGAATGTCCTCGTCCTTGGCCTTGCGCTCTTCCCGTAGGCGGGCGTTGATCTCTTTCAGGTGGCGCATGGCCACGTCCTTGCCGCCCACGGCCGCCTCGTAATCAATGTCATCGCCGCGCACGGTAAACCACACCGCATAGAACGCCTGCGGATGGTACACCTTAAACCACATCAGCCGGATGGCCGCGATCAGGTACGCCACCGCGTGGGCCTTGGGGAACATGTACTTGATCTTCCGGCAGGAATCCATGTACCACTCGGGCACGTCGTGCTCCCGCATGGCTTCTTCGGCGCCCTCCGGGAAGCCGTTTTTGGCCACCTTGCCCTTACGGGTCAGCTCCATGATGTTGAAGGCCAGCTTCGGTTCCAGCCCCTTGTGCAGCAGATAGGTCATAATGCTGTCGCGGCAGCCGATCACCTCAGAAATGGAGCAGGTGCCGTTCTTGATCAGTTCCTGTGCGTTGCCGTTCCACACGTCGGTGCCGTGGGAAAGGCCGGAGATCTGAATCAGGTCGCTGAAGCTCTGGGGCTGGGCCTCCAGCAGCATCTGCCGCACGAAGGGCGTGCCCAGTTCCGGAATGCCGAAGGTGCCGGTTTTGCTGTCGATCTGCTCCGGGGTCACGCCCAGCGCCTCGGTGGAAACCAGCAGGCTGATGACGTGCTTGTCGTTCATGGGCACCTGGTCCATGGTAATGCCCGTCATTTCCTCAAAATACTTGTACATGGTAGGCACATCGTGGCCCAGCTCATCTAGCTTCAGCAGGGTATCGTGCAGGTATTTGAATTCAAAGTGGGTGGTCAGCACACCCTTGTCCCGGTCGTCGGCGGGGTGCTGAATGGGGCAGAAATCGTAGATTTCATTGTGGCTGGGCACAACCACCATGCCGCCGGGGTGCTGGCCCGTGGTACGCTTTACGCCGGTGCAGCCCAGGGTCAGCCGGTTTTCCTCCACACGGTTCACGGTGCGGCCCCGCTCCTCCAGGTACTTTTTCACGTAGCCGTAGGCCGTCTTGTCCTGCAGGCCAGACACGGTGCCCGCCTTGAACACGAACTCCTTGCCGAACAGCTCTTCGGTGTAGCGGTGCACGCTGGACTGGTACTCGCCCGAGAAGTTCAGGTCGATATCCGGCTCCTTGTCGCCGTAGAAACCCAGGAAGGTCTCGAAGGGGATGTCATGCCCGTCCACCAGCATCTGGGTGCCGCACTCGGGGCAGACCTTATCCGGCAGGTCAAAGCCGTCGGCCACGCTGCCGTCGGTGATGAACTCGCTGTGCTTGCATTTGGGGCACAGATAGTGGGGCGGCAGGCTGTTCACCTCGGAAATTCCCGAGAAATGCGCCACAGCCGAAGAACCAACGGAACCACGGCTGCCCACCTGATACCCATGCTGGTTGGAATAGGCCACCAGCTTGACCGCGATCACATACAGCACGGCGTAGCCATGGCCGCAGATGGAGTCCAGCTCCTTCTGCAGGCGCTTTTCCACCAGCTCGGGCAGCGGGTCGCCGTAGTGCTCCTTGGCGGTTTTCCAGGTGGCGTCCCGAAGCTGCTGCTCCGCGCCCTCAATGGAGGGCGGATAGGTGCCCCAGGGAATGGCACGGAACCCGTTTTCAATGCGGTCCGCCAGCCGGTTCGGGTTTTCGATGACCACTTTGTGGGCCATCTCCGGGCCGAGATAATCGAACTGCGCCAGCATATCGTCGGTGGTGCGGAAATACAGGGGGGCCTGATTGTCCGCATCCTTAAAGCCGCTGCCCGCCTGAATGATGCTGCGGTAAATGGCATCCTCCGGCTCCTGGAAGTGGACGTCGCCGGTGGCCACCACCGGCCGGTGCAGCGCCTCGCCCAACTCCACCACCTTCCGGTTGAAGTCCTTGATCTGCTCCAGCGAGTTCACGGTGCCGTTGCGCAGCATGAATTCGTTGTTGCCCAGCGGCTGAATCTCCAAAAAGTCGTAGTAGGCGGCAATGCGCTTCAGCTCGTCCATGTCCCGCCCGGCCACAATGGCCCGGTACAGCTCGCCGGCCTCGCAGGCGGACCCCAGCAGCAGGCCCTCCCGATACTGGTTCAGCAGGCTGCGGGGCACACGGGGGCGCTTGAAGAAATACTCGGTGTGGGCCGCGCTGACGATTTTGTACAGGTTTTTCAGGCCCACCTGGTTTTTCACCAGAATGATGAGGTGATGGTACTTCTTCTTCAGCACCTCTTTGTTGCCGCCAAGGCCGGTGTTCACGTCCTCCACCCGGCGGATGTCCTTCGCGGCCAGATCCTCCAGCATCTTGCAGAAAATCGCTGCCAGCGCCGCCGCGTCGTCTCCGGCCCGGTGGTGGTTAAACTTTGGCAGTTCCAGATATTTGTTCACCGTATCCAGCTTGTAGTTGCCCAGGCCCGGATACAGCGCCTGCGCCATGGGAAGGCTGTCGATGTAGGGGTTGCGGAATTCCACCCCCGCTCGCCGGGCCGCCGCCTGCAGGATGGGAATGTCGAAGCCGTGGGCGTTGTGGGCCACCAGCACCCGGTCGCCCGCGAACTCCAGAAACTGCTTCAGGGCCGTATCCGGGTCTGGCGCACCGGCCACCATGCCGTCGTTGATGCCGGTCAGCTCCACCACCTTGGACGGGATGGGCATGGCCGGGTCCACAAAGGTGTCGAACGCCTCGGTGACCTTCCCGTTTTCCACTCGAACGGCGCTGATCTCGATGAGCTTGTCCATCTGGGTGTTCAGGCCGGTGGTCTCGGTGTCAAACACCACAAAGCTGCCGTCCAGCGGGCCGCTGGCCCCCTTGCCGTACACCACGGGGATCATATCGTCCACAAAATAGGCCTCGCAGCCGTAGATCAGCTTGAAGTCCGGGTCCTTTTTGCGGATGTCGTCGGTGGCCAGCATGGCCTCGGGGTAGCCCTGGCACACGCCGTGGTCGGTGATGGCAATGGCCTTGTGGCCCATGCGGTGCGCCAGCTTCACGATCTTGCCCGGGTCGCAGAAGCCGTCCATGCTGGAGAGCTTGGTATGCAGGTGCAGCTCCACCCGCTTTTCGGGGGCGTTGTCCTCCCGCTGCTTGCGCTCCACGATCAGCACATCGTAGGGGTACACCACATAGTCCCGCTCGTACTTGTCAAAGGCGCAGTCGCCTTTGATCACCAGCGTGGTGCCGGGCTTCAGACCCTCCCACTTGCTGCAGTCCTCCCCTTCCTGGGCGCGGACCTTCAGGTTCACCGAGCCGGTGTAGTCGGTGATGGAAACGGTGTAGATCTTGCGGAAGTTGCCCTTCACCTCGCTGGCGAACACCTCGCCCCACACCGTCACCTTGCCGCCCTCGCCGCCGATGTCCTTCAGCGGCTGCAGGGCCTCCGGCTTGAAGAGCTTGCCGTGGAACACCTCCACCGGCTTGTCCGTCAGGTCCAGGCCGGGAATCTTCAGGGCCGCCGTCTGCTTCTTTTCCACAAAGGCCGTCACCGGCACCTTCTGCTGGATGTGCTCTTCCCATGCCTGATTGCTGAGCGCCTGCTCCATGGCCAGCTTCACGGTGGGCAGCACCCCCGTGCGGTCCTCGATGCGCTGGGCCAGCTTGTCGCCAAAGCCGATGCTCTCCAGAATGTGCAGGCCTGTGCGCAGATGAATGGTCAGCTGGCTGCCCTCCAGGTCCACCCGGCTTTTATCCAGAAAGCCGTTGACCGGCAGCCCCTCCTCCTTCAATTCCTCGATCAGGTCCATCACGGCGGAAGGCGTGATCTGCCCAAAGGGGAACAGGCTGTACACGGAGACTTCAAACCCCGCAAACGTAGAGGCAAGCGACAGGGCCAGCTGCTTGCGCAGGGTGCTGGCCAGCGGCGCAGACCCCTGCAGATAGATGTGGATCCGCTTGCTCTGGCGCATCAGCTCCACCCGGTCCACAAGCACCTTGGCAAAGCTTGCAGCAAAGGTCGGGTCCTCCCCAAACTGGGGCCAAAGGGCCGTCACCAGCGGCTTCATAGGCGCGTTCTCCTTTCGTTTGTTTTATGCATATCTCTGATTGTTGCGTTCGCAAAAAGTCTGCAAAAACCGGCCATGCAGCCGCGTTCAAAAAACGTCAGGCCGTTTGCTGCGGCGCTGCCGCTTGAATGGCCCAAAGGCCGCCAAAGGCCCGCAGGGCAGCAATGCCCCGGGGCCTTTTTATGGTTTGTGTTCGGAATCCGGCGGCGGCCATTTCCAATTTTCGGAATCGACCGTCAGGAGCGGCTCAGCCCAGGCGGCACACCTCGTCCACCAGCTGGCCCACAATGTCGCCCCGCAGCATCCGGATGCGCTCGCCCTTGATGAACAGCAGGGCCTCGTCCTTGCCGCCGGCAATGCCGATGTCCGCCTCGCGGGCCTCACCAGGGCCGTTTACCACGCAGCCCATCACGGCAATTTTGATGGAGCGGTTGAAGCCGCGGCGGCGCAGCTCCTCTTCCACCTGCTGGGCAATGTTTGCCACCGGAATGTTCGTGCGGCCGCAGGTGGGGCAGCTGATGATCTCGGGGCCGGGCACCTTGTGGCCCGCCGCCCGCAGAATGTCCAGCCCGGCCAGCACTTCCTTCTCCGGCTCATCGGTGAGCGAAACCCGGATGGTGTCGCCGATGCCGTCCAGCAGAAGGCCGCCGATGCCCATGCCGGATTTGATCAGGCCCATGCGGTAGGTGCCCGCCTCGGTCACGCCCACGTGCAGGGGGTAATCGCACTGCTGGCTCAGCAGCCGGTAGGCCGCCATCATGCGGGGCACATTGCTGGATTTGATGGAAATGACGATGTTGTTGAAGTCGTGCTTTTCCAGAAGGCGCACATGGTACATGGCGCTTTCCACCATGGCCTCCGGGGTGGGCGCGCCGTAGCGGGCCAGGATCTCCTTTTCCAGGCTGCCCGCGTTCACGCCGATGCGGATGGGAATGTTTTTGGCGTTGCAGGCCCGGGCCACCGCCCGCACGTTTTCGTCCGAGCCGATGTTGCCGGGGTTGATGCGGATCTTATCCGCCCCCGCCTCCACGCAGGCCAGCGCAATGCGGTAATCGAAATGAATGTCCGCCACAAAGGGAATGTCCACTGCGTTCTTGATGGCCTCCACAATGCGCACATCCTCCAGCGTGGGCACACTGGCCCGCAGGATCTGGCACCCCAGGGCCGCCACCCGCTTGGCCTGGGCCACATTGCCTTCCACGTCCCGGATGGGGACGTTCAGCATGGTTTGCACCGCCACGGGGTTCGTACCGCCAATGGTCACGTTGCCGATCTTCACTTCTCGTTTCAGTTGACGTTCCATCGTTGTTCTCCCTATCATTCACCAAATCCGGGCCGGTTCAAAGCAGGCGGCCCACATCCTGCATGGTTACAAACATCATCAGCGCCAGCAGCAGTGCCATGCCGCATACATTGATCCACTGCTCCACCTTGGCGGGCAGCGGCTTGCCCCGCACCCCCTCCAGCAGCAGCAACACGATGCGCCCGCCGTCCAGCGCGGGCAGGGGCAGCAGGTTAAAAATGCCCAGGTTCACCGTCAGCAGGGCCATCAGGCTCAGCACATCCCGCCAGCCGTAACCGGCGGCCTCGCCAATGGCACTGATGATGCCCACCGGGCCGGAAAGGTCGTTGATGCCAGCCCGGCCGGTGGCCAGGTCCTGCAGGCTGCGCACCACAATGCGCCCATAATACAGCACCGAGCATCCGGTCTCTTTCAGCACGTTCAGCGGCGCTTTTTTCAGCCCGTACACCACAAAGCCCAGGCTCATGCGGGTGGTGCCGTCCTCCTGCTGCTGGGTGTCAAACTGCACCCCCTGCAGCTGAATGGTCGCGCCGTCCCGACGCACGGTAAAGTCAGCCCGGCCGTCCTCGGTACGGGCCAGCTCATACACGATGTCGTTGGCCACAAAGCAGCGCCGCCCGTTCACGGCCAGAATTTCGTCTCCCACTTCCAGGCCGGTGGCATGGCACATGGCCCCATCAGAAAAGCTATAAATCTTCCGGCTGACGATCTGATCCTGGCCGCAGATGAGAATCAGCAGCACCAGAAACCCCAGCACAAAGTTCATCAGCGCACCGGCGGCCACCACCAGCACCCGCCGGGGAATGCTCACCTGGCCAAAGGGCAGCCCGCTGGCCCCATCGGGGCGCTCGTCCGGGTCGGCCTCGCCGTCCTCCCCTTCCATGCTCACATACCCGCCGATGGGCAGCAGTCGCAGGCTGTATCGGGTGCCGCCGTGAACCCGGCTGAACAGCGCCGGGCCCATTCCGATGGAAAACTCGTTGACCTGAATGCCGCACTTTTTGGCCGTGGCGAAATGCCCTGCTTCATGAAACAGGATCGCCAGCCCAAACACGAACACCGAAGCCGCAAGCGTAATCAAAAAATGCAAATTCAGCCTCCCTTACCCAGGGCCTTTTCACAAAGGGCGCCGTCCGCCCCTGCCGACGAAAACAAATCTCTTACAGATGGCTCAGCACAAACTGCCGCGCCATGCGGTCGCACTCATACACATCTTCCAGCGTGTAACTTCCGCCGAAGCGGTCGCTGTCCACCACGGCCTCCACCAGGCGGCCGATGTCCAAAAAGCCGATCTTGTCCTCCAGGAACAGCCGCACGGCCTCTTCGTTGGCGCCGTTGGCGGCGCAGGGGGCCAGCCCTCCCTTGCCGATGGCCCGCTTGCAGGCCGCAAGGCACCGGAAGGTCTCATCGTCCGCCACGTCAAAGGTGATGCTCTTCAGCTGGGTGAAGTCCAGCTCCGGCGCGGGGCCGGGGCAGCGCTTGGGCCAGGTGAGCGCATACTGAATGGGAATGCGCATATCCGGTACGCCCAGCTGGGCCAGCACGGAATTGTCGCTGAACTGCACCATGGAATGGATGATGCTCTGGCGCTGCACCACGATCTGAATCTTCTCCGGAGGCAGGCCGAACAGCCACACCGCCTCGATCAGCTCCAGGCCCTTGTTCATCAGGGTGGCGGAATCAATGGTGATCTTCGCGCCCATGCTCCAGTTGGGGTGCTTCAGGGCGTCCGCCTTGGTTTTGCCCGCCAGCTCGGCCTGCTTCATGCCGAAGAAGGGGCCGCCGGACGCAGTGAGCAGGATCTTGGTGAGGGACTTGGCCGACTCTTTGTCCTGCAGACACTGGAAGATGGCCGAGTGCTCGCTGTCCACCGGCAGCAGCTTGACGCCGTGGCGCTTCACCGCCTCGGTGACCAGATGGCCGCCGGTAACCAGACTTTCCTTGTTGGCCAGCGCCACGTCGTGCCCACTTTCAATGGCGGCCAGCGTGGCCCCCAGGCCCGCAATGCCCACAACGGCATTCAGCACCACATCCGGGCCGTCCATTTTCGCCAGCTCCACCAGACCCTCCGGGCCTTCCAGAACTCTGGGTGCATCGGCCATGCCGGCCAGGTCCACCCGCAGGCGGGCCGCTGCGGCCGGGTCCACCATGGTCACATAGCGGGGGTGGAACTCCGTGATCTGCGCTTCGATCTTTTCCACACTGGAATGGGCCGCCAGGGCAAACACGCCATACCCCTGCGCCCGGATCACGTCCAGGCTTTGGGTACCGATGGAGCCGGTGGAGCCCAACAGGCTGATTTGCTTTACCATATGCTTCTCCTTACGCTTGGTATGCGTAGAACACCCAGCGCACCACAATGGTGACAAAGGGCGCAATAAACATCACACTGTCAAACCGATCCAGAATGCCGCCGTGGCCCGGGAAGATGCTGCCGTAGTCCTTGATGCCGCACTGGCGCTTGACCGCCGAAGCAAACAGGTCGCCCAGAATGCCCAGCACCGACGCCACCGCGCCCATCAGCGCAATGAGCAGGTACAGCTTGCCGCTCACGCGGCCCGCCGTAAACATCTCCAGCCGGTTGGCCAGCGCGCTGTAGATCCAGGTGGCCAGCACGCCCAGCAGCACCGAGCCGCACACGCCGCCGATGGCGCCCTCCACGGTTTTGTGGGGGCTGACCTCCGGCGCCAGCTTGTGCTTGCCCAGAAAACGGCCGGTAAAATAGGCCGCCGAATCGCCGCCCCAGGCATAGCACAGCGCCAGCAGCACAAAGAACACCGCGTCATAGTGATAGGTCTCATAGGGCAGCAGGCGCTTCAGCTCCACCAGCGAATAGAAGCAGAGCATCATCAGGCCCGACAGGCACACGAAGCCGCTGAGCTTGGCCACATCCACGGTGCGGTGCTTGATGATGACGCACACGCACAGATACAGCATAAACACAAACGCCGCCGGCAGCAGCGCCGCCCGCGCCGCACTGCCATGCGAAAGCATCACCAGAATGGTGAAGGGCACAAAGGGTGCGTACAGATACAGCTGGCCGGTTTTGAAGCCGAACGCCGCAAATGCCTCATGAATGCCCAGCAGGCACAGGGCAGCTACCACCAGGTCCAGTACAATGGTGTTGAACATGCTCAGTACCAGAGCCAGAAAGCACAGCCCCACCACCGAGGTAATGATACGAGTTTTCACAGGTCGTTTTCCCTTCCTTTGCAGGTAAGATCGTCACCACCGCTTTGCGGGGTGCGTTGGCCGGGCAGCCCGGTCAGATGCCGCCGAAGCGGCGGGTGCGGCGATTGAATTCTTCAACGGCCAGGTCCAGATCGTGGCGGGTAAAGTCCGGCCAGAGCACATCCATCTCCACCAGCTCCGAATACGCCGCCTGCCACAGCATAAAGTTGGAGAGCCGTTTCTCTCCGCTGGGGCGCAGAATAAAATCGGGGTCTTTCTGGCCATGGGTGTACATCTCGCTGCACATGGCGGCCTCGTCAATGTCCTCCGGGCGCAGCTCGCCCTTGGCCACCTTTTCTGCCAGGGCGCGGGCCGCCCGCACGATTTCTGCCCGACCGCCGTAATTCACGGCCACGTTCAGGGTCATGCCGGTGTTGTGGGCGGTTTTCTGCTCGATCTCATCCATCAGCTTCTGGTAGCGGGGCTCCAGCACCGTGCGGTCGCCCAAAAACACCACCCGGTTGTTCTCTTTTTCGTAGTCGAAAGCCTTGATGAGGTATTCGCCGAACAGGCGCATGATCGCCCCCACCTCTTCGGCCGGGCGGCTCCAATTTTCGGTGGAGAAGGCGTAGAAATACACCGACTCTACGCCGATCTCATTGCAATAGCGGGTGATGTCCTGAAAGACCTCCGCCCCTTTTTTGTGGCCGGCGGTGCGGGGCAGGCCCCGCTTTTTGGCCCAGCGGCCGTTGCCGTCCATAATAATGCCGATGCTCAGGCCCTGAGCGAACTGTTCCGGCTGTGCCATACGGATCGTCTCCTCTCTGCTCGGGCGGCGGCCCGCCCGGGTTTGTGCGCCCATCTGTGCCGTTCGGCCGCTTTTTTTGCGGCCCTTAGAACGCACAAACGGCCGGCGGCAGCCCGCGCAAAATGCGCCGGGCCGCCCCCGGCGGCGGTTTGTCACATCACGAAAAGCGGCCCCTGCATCAGACCTCCATGATCTCCTTGTTCTTGCTCTCGCAGATCTTGTCGATCTCCTTCACAAACTTGTCGGTGATTTTCTGCAGCTTGCCCTCCAGATCCTTCTGGTCGTCCTCGGTCAGCTCGCCGCTCTTCTTCAGAGCCTTGAACTTATCCATGGCCTCACGGCGCACATTGCGCACGGCCACCTTGGCCTCCTCGCCCATGTGCTGCACGTCCTTGGTCAGCTGGCGGCGGCGGTCCTCGGTGGGGGCCGGGAAGGTCAGACGAATTACACGGCCATCGTTGGTGGGGTTGATGCCCAGCTCGCTGGTGAGAATGGCCTTTTCAATGGGGCGCAGCAGCGAGGCGTCCCAGGGGGTGATGGTCAGCACGCGGGCTTCGGCCACAGCCACAGCCGCCACCTGCTGAATGGGGGTGGGGGTGCCGTAGTAGTCCACCGCAATCTTGTCCAGAACGGCGGGGTTGGCGCGGCCGGCACGCACAGCGGCCAGCTCCTTCTCCAGATGGCGGACAGCACTGGTCATCTTGTCCTCATAGGGCTTGGTGTACTCGCTCATATCCATACTCCTTTTCATTCAGGCCGCAAGGCCGCATTTCATGTTTCAGTTTTCCTTCACCAGGGTGCCCACCTGCTCGCCCTGCACGGCGCGGGCAATGTTGCCGCTGTCGGCCAGGTCAAACACCAGAATGGGCAGGCCGTTGTCACGGCAGAGGGTGGCGGCGGTGCTGTCCATCACGGCCAGCTTTTCTTCCAGCACGCGGGTAAAGGTCAGGGTGTCGTACTTCACCGCATCCGGGTACTTCTTGGGGTCCTTGTCATACACGCCGTCCACCATGGTGGCCTTGAACATCACGTTGGCGCCGATCTCAATGGCGCGCAGGGCCGAGGCCGTATCGGTGGAGAAGAAGGGGTTGCCGGTGCCCGCACCGAACAGGACCACCTTGCCCTGCTCCAGCTCGGCCACGGCTTCGTCCCGCACAAACGGCTGGGCCACCTGAGGCATGAACAGGGCCGTCTGTACGCTGGTCTCCAGGCCCAGCTGGCGCAGCATATCGGAAACCGCCAGGCAGTTCATCACCGTGGCCAGCATGCCGATCTTGTCAGCGCAGGTGCGCTCCATCCGGCCGCTGCTGCGGCCGCGCCAGAAGTTGCCGCCGCCCACAACAATGCCGATCTGCACGCCCAGGTCATGGGCCTGCTTCACGCCCTGGCAGATGGCTTCCATGGTCGGCTCGTCAAAGCCGGTTCCCTTATCGCCGCTCAGGGCCTCGCCGCTCAGCTTCAAAAGAATTCTTTTATATTGAACACTCATTTTAAACACCGCCGCTTCCAATCATATTTATTGGTATTGTACAATAAAATGCACGCAAAGTAAAGCAGGAACCCGCGGTTCTCCCCGCAAAAGCTGCCCGCTGCGGCACAAAAAAGCAGACCGGGCAAATCGCGGCCTCTGCGGCCGCGTCTCCCGATCTGTTCTGCCTATCTTTTTTACAGCATATTCGGCATCGTCTGCCCCTGTGCCCGCCGGGCAAGTGCCATGCGGGCACTGATCTCCCGCCACAGCTGCTGCTTGCCGTCCCGGCTGATCTGCGAGGCCATCACAAGGTCGGCCGGGCAGCGCTCCTCCTGAGGAATCCGCATGGAAAAGCAGGTTTCGTTTCCACAGCTGGTCCATTCCAGCTTCCAGTTCTGGCGGCGGCAATACTCACCCACCAGGCACATCTCCAGTTCGCTGGGCACCTTCTCCATGCACAGCGCCGCCTGCAGGCTGCTCAGCCGTTCCAGCGAAATGGCATAGCCGTCGTCCTGCACCTTCAGCAGCGTGCCGCCGGCGCCGTGTTCCAGCGTGATCACAATGGTTCCGCCCTGCCGGCCGCGCGTCACCGCCTCGGCCACCAGATTCAGCAGCACCCGGTCCGCCATGTGCGGCTCCACACGCAGATAGACCGGCCCATTGCCGCGGAACACCAACGCGCAGTGCTGGGTTTCCACATACGGCCGCATGACCTCCACCAGGGTGCGGATCTGCTCCGCCAGGTCCACCGCGATCAGGCTCGGGCGTTCCTCGTCCCGCAGGCAGCTCAGCAGGTCGGCCTGGTTCACCGCCAGCCTCGCCAGGCATAAACTTCCCTGGCTGATCGCATCCAGCAGGGCTTCTTGATCCTCACCGCCGCCAGTCTGCTGGCGCAGCAGTTCCACCGCATTCAGAACGGCGTTCAGGCGGTTCATCGCCTCGTTTTCCGCCGCCCCGTACCGCGTCTCGCAGTGGCAGAGGCTCTCATAGGTTTTCAGCCGCTCGCCCAGATTCGGCAATCCGTTCACTGCTCTTTCGCCTCCTGCCCGGCCTGCGTCTTTTCGCGGTGCAGGCACTCTGCCAGGAAGCGCAGCGCCCGGCCGTTGCTCACATCGCCCCCGCATTGCTGCCGAAGCGCCTGAAACAGCGGCGTGTTTTTCTCCTGCATCCGCTGAATTTCACGGCGGATGCCGCTTTCAACGCCCTGCGGCGACACACCGCGCGCGGCCGCGACCTCCCGATACACCTCTTTTACCAGTGCATGGGGCGCTTTTGTGCGCACCATCGCCTGCACGGCGTCCTCCAGATAAAGGTACCCGCAGTCATTTGGCACCAGCGCCAGCCGGTCCAGCAGGCGGCGAACCCGCGGCAGCGGAGCCTGAGGTTCTTCGCCGCAGATCAGCTGTGCCCGCTCAAACAGCTTTTTGAGCGTATAGGGCTTGGAAATGCAGTAATCCGCTCCCAGTGAAAACAGCCTGCTGCGCAGAGGCTCGTTGCCGGTGCCCGCCGTGATCAGCACCCGCGGCGGATGGGCCAGCTGCAGCCGGTTTATGTGCTCCAGCAGCTCCACCGCGTCCATGTCCCGCAGGAACAGATCCGTCAGCACCAGATCCACGCGGTCGGGGTGTTCGCCCAGGCACCGCAACAGGGCAGCGCCGTCCACCGACGCGCCGACCTGTTCAAACTGCGGGCCAAACACCGGCATTGCCTGCCGCAAAATCTCAAGCTGCTGCCAATCTGGCATCGCCACAAAGGTGCGAATCGTTCCCATCATCCGGTTTTTTCTTCCTTCCATTGCCGCAGAGGCACACTGCGCGGCAGCACCGGCGCCATGCGCAGTCGGCTCAGCAGCTCCTCGGCCACATCCTCCCAGTTTTCCGCCGGGACCGTATTTTCGTAAAGATAAAGCAAAAGGCTGTGCGCCTGCTCTCTGGTCAGGCCCTGCACACACAGGGCCGTCTGCTGCTGCAGATTTCCGCGCTCCAGCCGCAGGGAGAAACGTGTCAGCTCTCCCTGAAAGTCCATCGCGTATTCCAGAACCGCTGCCTCCTGAAAAGGCGGCAGGCTGGAAAGGCATTTTTTGTACGTTCGGCCATGCTTCATCACGTTTCCCCTCTTTTCGCTCTGTTTTCTTATTCCCCATTTTATCGCATTTGTGCTCAATTTTCAACGTTCTTTCGTCCGTCACTTTTCGTCTTTTCAAGCTGGAATCTTCTGCGCACAGCTGCTTCTTTGCATTTTGGAGGCAAAATTGAGGGGGCTATTTCGTGCTTTAAGTCTTAACTTCGCTGTTTTTTCGTTTTGCGGAAAAACCGTCAAATCCGTCGTTTTTGAATTTTTGTGCTGATTTTTTGGCTGTTTTTCAGGGCTGCATGGCAGATTTTTGTTCCGTTTTGGCTTGAAAAAGGGGAACAGCTGTCTGTTTCAGGGGGCAACAAGCAGAATTTTTGGGGGTGTTTTGTCATATGCCATAGGATATGGATGCCGCATTGCCACAGCGCTATGGCAGCGATTCGCGCTCCACCTCATCCGGCCCTACCGGGCCACCTTCCCCTCAAGGGGAAGGCTTTTGCCACGGCACTCTACAATAAAAAAGCCATCGATCATTCGATCGATGGCTTTGGTCCGAGTGGCGAGAGTCGAACTCACGGCCTCTTGAACCCCATTCAAGCGCGCTACCAAACTGCGCTACACCCGGATGTCACTCACTGTGACGGATATTATTATACCCCATCGAACCGCCAAATGTCAACCTTTTCTTTCGCGTTCTTTTACAAAAATTGCAAAATCCCTGCTTTGCGCGGCCGGGCGGGGCAATTTTGAAGGCATCTTTTTGAACATACATCCCTGCGCCGATTCAATTTTCCGACAAATCCGCAAATCCTCCTGTGCACAGCTCCGCAGATTTTCACAACAAGTTCACAGGCTCTGACAAACAAAAAAGCCATTGATCTTTCGATCAATGGCTTTTGGTCCGAGTGGCGAGAGTCGAACTCACGGCCTCTTGAACCCCATTCAAGCGCGCTACCAAACTGCGCTACACCCGGATGTCACTCGAAGCGACAGGTATTATTATAGCACCAGTTTTTGAAATGTCAACCTGTTTCTTTGGATTTTTTGAAGTTTTTAACAGACCGGATGGCGCAGCTTTGCGCATCAGGCAGCACGCACTGCTGCCCTCCCCTTCTCCCCAAAAACAGCCGAATACGGAAAATATCTGGATAAGTAAATGACGCAAAACAGGCAGCAGTCACCTGAAAGGTGGCTGCTGTTTTTCGTGCGGGAAAGGAGTATCAATGAACAAAGAGCCGTTTGCAAATCTGCCCGATGTGCTGAACGCAAATCAGCTTGCCGAAGCGTTGCACCTGTCTAAAGCCGGAGCGTACAATCTGCTGAACGCAGACGATTTCCCCACGCTGAAAATCGGCGGGAGGAAGCTGGTCATGAAGCAGGATTTATTGCTCTGGCTGAAAAAGCACACCAATGGTCAAGAGCCGGGAAAAACGGAAAACAGCCAATAACGACTGCTCGGACGCACTATACGTCCGAGCAACTACTATTTGAAAATTTCTATTTTTCCCAATTCAAGAGTTGAAGAAAATCGCCGAAAATGCCACCTTTGCGAAGTGGACCGCAGAAAGGAACTAAAATGCGAACAAGATTTACCAAACGAAAAAACAATTTTCTCAAAGCGTCAAACTCTTTTTAAATATGTGCTATATTTTTTTTGAAAAGTGTAACGAAAGTCAATCAAAAAGTGCTTATAAGGGTGAAAGGCCTTTTACTACAAAGGCCTTTTACTACAGAGGAAAGGAGATGAAGGCTTTGGATGACACTAAGATTATAGACCTGTTTTTTGAACGCGATGAAACCGCAATCCGGTACGCTTCCGAAAAATATGGAAACCGTCTGCGTTCGCTATCCCACAGTATTGTAAAAGATAGGCAGACTGCCGAGGAATGTGAAAATGATACTTACATGGAAGCGTGGGATACGATTCCGCCCCATGAG
>Ga0129314_1000502_pt1 | contig 41018 bp, 31 predicted proteins | sample O1111metagenome_FD_94431 | JGI IMG/M metagenome (GOLD analysis project Ga0129314, IMG submission 94431) | Orangutan individual fecal microbial communities from fecal samples from Wisconsin, USA - O1111 metagenome | ecosystem: Host-associated > Mammals > Digestive system > Large intestine > Fecal... | reverse complement strand
TGCATAACGGTCTGATTCTGACCGCAAAGATAAATTCAAATCCGTTGACTCGAAAATCGGATACAATAAATTGAATATCAACAATTTCAAAGAACTATTATGATTTTTTAGTGGACACTAATGGAAATTCCTCTTGATCAATAATATTGCAAATAGTGGCGAGATCAGTTTTACTATCATCGTCATTCAGTAAATTGTTGATGAAGAATGCACTACCCAAATACTGAATAATATAATCGGTGGCAGCGAGTTTGTCTTTGAACTCGGCTGGAATATGATGTCCTCCAGCAACAAGTTTAGTCATTACTTGCATGTAAAGAGCATTGAACAACACATAAAGCGATGAGAACTTGTCAAAGTTGTTTGACAAGGTATTTTCTTGATAACTGTCTGCCTTGCCAAGCCAGTTATTATAAAAGTCATAAAATTGCGGTAATACCATTGTTTCCTTTCTTTTTAAGAAGTGAAATGATTAGAGATAAAATTGCAAACCACAATCACGGTAGAACGTCTGCAACAACGTGGTTACGAATCTTTGTTTATCTATTACCAGAAAATTGCTCCTTTTCTTAACGAACCGCTGTATACGAGAACCTTACGTATAGTGGTGTGAGAGATTTTCCCCGTCAGTCAATGCTGGCGGGGCAGTCTACTCGATTACAAGCTGGTTTTTTCATTCTTCAATTATTGGTTTAACGAATTCAACTAACGAAACGCGTCCTTGAATGTCCTTTACTGTTACTTGCATAATCATTCCATCACAATCTTCTAAATCCATCGGAACATTCACTTTAAATGTGGCTGGTTGAGATTCTCCGCCATTAATCGCAATATTGTCTGCATATAAGTAAGTTCTGTTTGAAGTGTCTAAAATTGGATTCAACCGCCCTTTCAGTCCAGGGATGTATCCTGTACTATTACAGATTATTGAACCAATATTTTCAGAAGAATGAACTGAAATCTCAAAATCATTTTCAGGGTCAATTTTTTCGACTATAAAAGCAGGATAGTTCTCATTAGCAAAATACAGTTTATAATTCCTTCGAGTGTTTATTTCAAAAGTAGCCACCCCTTCATTGTCGGTTTTCTGATTTAAATAGGTGTTATTGTCAGCAATTAAAAACAAGTTAGCACCACTGAATGGACTTCCTTTTTCGTTCTTCACTCTTATTGTAAAAAGAGAGGGGTCAATCTTTGGAATTATAACAAGTGGCGAAAGGCTTTTTCTGACCTGCTCACTTGGAATAGTCCTTCCACTTAAAACGAGTTTTTTGAAAATGACTTCACAAAAATCTATAGGACTTTTGGAGGCAAGAGGAATATATCCAATTGTTGGAAGTAGGCCAGGTATCTCAGTTTCATCAAATCTTGCTGGCAATACATATTCTTGGTTTTCCTGAAAGGCACGGCTTTGCATTGTTTGTCTTTCATGATTAGTCCATAACTTTTTATTGTAGTTTTCCGAAATAAACATAACCGTATAGAGTGCTTTGTTTCTATAAATGTCACTCAAGTAGTCATAAAGATTCTTTCCCCATAGATTTGCTTCTTCAAACTTGTCATAGAATACACTTATTCCTTTTGACTTGAGAATATTTGCAACTTGGTCTACATAATCTCTGTCTTCTCCTGCGAATGATAATGCTATGTCAAATTCTACTTGTCGTGTCATATTTTAAACTTGCTTGTAACATCTAAATTAAGTAGGTCGGCGGAGTTGTCCCCGCTTTCCCCTTTAAGAACCGTACGTGCAGGTTCCCCTGCATACGGCTCAGGCGATAACTAAGTTTAATTCTCACGAATTTAAACCGGTTCAATGACTTTTGCAAGCCTTTGTCCGATAAATTATACTTTATGCGAGAGCGAACCACAGTCTTGCCGACTGCCTTGTTTCAAAATATCCATACCAATCCGCATCGAACGGGTTTGCCTCCTTTTTGATTTTCAGGTGGCGTGAGATCGGGATGTCGGAGAGTTTCCTTAACTGGTTTACAATGTTATCGATACTGCGGAGCCTCGCCCCTTAACCGCCCAGTGTTGGCGGTAGTTGTATCCCCTTGCGGTTCGCTCTCCTGTTATCCACAGGGACTTTGTCAAGGAAGCTTCACACCACAGGATTACTCCCGTCGCATGTTTCTTTGGACTACTATTGACGGAATAATAGGTTCAGTCACGCTCGCTGAACAGTGATTTAGTCAACTTCTTGTCGCACACCAGATTTCAAAGATAGTTGTTTTTTGATTTATTTAGTGAAAAAACGAAAAAACTTTTATTCACTCAAATAAATAAACCCGATTCTTACTCAATTGGAATATATAATAGCAAGCTTTTGAATTGCTTTAAAAAATCGCTGTTTAAAAAGTCTTCTTTCTTACACAGTTTGTGGGATACTCCCTCTAGTATTATAACTAGTAAAAGCTTAATCCTTTGGGACTTTCTTCTTCGCATCCCACTGCTCTTTTCGGATATCTAAATTCTCTGATACTTTGGTTTCTTTGATTCCAACTCGAATACGAAGATATATCGGGTATTTACCGTTGCGTTTTATCGGCTTGTCATTTCTGGATACAACTTATAATCGAATATTCTGTCATTTTTCCAAAATAGTTCATTAACTCGCATTAAATAAGTTAGTTGTCAGTTTTAAATTGGCAAAATAATTACCAAAAATATTTCTATATTTAATGAACTGAGTAATTATCATTAACAAAAGATTGTACAATTTTTCCTTCCGAAATTTTAATTGTAAGAGAAAATTCGATGTCTCCACCTTTGATAGTATCGCCTTCATAGATTTTATCTCGATTTCTATCAATAAATTCTTCTTGCACATAAACTATACCATTCATGTCAATATTGAATATTGCATCTCCATTTGGCAATAGATAGCTCGTATAATTATCAATTTCCATTGATTCAACATGTCTAACATTGAAATCATCAACAGCTCTATCATCATCATAATAATCAAAATAACCTATCCAATCTTCTCCATATAAGATATCTCTTAGTTGATCTTCGATATCTTCATAATCCAAATTGTCTTCTAGCCATTTTTCATCATAAATTTTCAGATTTTCAGAATATTGGATAATAAAATCATTAATAAAAGATTTCAGAGAAGTATAATACATAATATTGAGACCTTCTACTTTGCATTCAGCAGCTAAGTCTTCATGTAATACTTTATTCTCATTTGCAAAATCAGAAACGTTCTGACTTATAAATACTATTTGTTTATGGTTGTTATTTTCACATATTCTTTTGAGTGATAACCAAATTAAAGTATCTCTAAAGTCTCTTCCATCTTTTTTGGCAGGCCGTATTCTTTTAATTGCACGCTGAGTAACTTCGGTTAAAAAGCTATCAATATAGGGGAAAGGTTCAATGTCTAATTTTACTTTGATATAATCAATATAGGAATCTTTAGTAGGCATCATATCTTCTGATTCTATACTTATAACATCACTATTATAGGTACTGAGCTTATTTAATCGATTAGCTATACGATTATAATCATCTAATAAAGATTTCGTTATTCGTTCATATTCTGCTTCAACTTCATCCAATATTATCTGAGGGATAATTATCTGAGATTCATTCTCATTAATAAAATCTAATAATGTTTCCCAATTCGGGCTTTCCAAAGAAAAATCCGAAATGAATATATTCGAATCTAAAACAATATTCATATTTTTAGCATTTTAAATTAGATTGAGAAAAATATAAAAACGTATAACATTTAAAACATTCAAATTTACATTCTAAATAAATAGAAATCAAATTAAAAAAAGAAAAGTCACTTTGGTTTTTACAGGGATATTTGCGGATCTATTTTCCGCATCAATTCCCCGACATCCATATGTAGACGTGAGAAAGCGAAGAGTTTTTTACCGAGGTCTTTGAGCGAGGCTCCGATATGATATATTTCGTTGCCGTCTATAATAAGGAAACGGTCGTGTGCCTGCCGGTATATTTTCAAACTTATAGGCGGATATTGGGTATTATGGCGTTCTAAATCCATTTGCAGTTCGGGACTTAACTGTGCCGTGTAAACCCATGCTTTCACCTTCGTATCCCTTTTGGCAAGCATCAACAAAACACGCTCATCCACATAATTATCTATCAATAAAACGGATTTCTTTGCTGATTTGATCAATCCTGTTGCAAATGCATAAGCATCAAATATCTGTCCATTATAGAAAACACCCTCTACAGGAGGGAGAGATGTGCGGACAAAGAAATCTATCTTTTCGCCATGTTCGGCAACGGTTCTCTCCAACTTATCTATGCGTTGATTGACGGCGTAGCCTCTAAGCATATACTCTTTCAATACTTTGTTGGCGAATTGCCGGAATTGTGTACCTCTGATAGATTTAACCCGATAGCCTACTGATATGATAACATCTAAACTGTACGTTTTAACAGGTTTATCTGAATTTGCAATGTGCAAAAAATGCACATTGCTTTTTTCCTCAAGTTCGTTTTCCCTAAACACATTATTAATGTGTTTGGTGATAACAGTTCGTTCTCGTTGAAAAAGTTCAACCATTTGTGCCTGGGTAAGCCATACCGTCTCATCTTCCAACCGGACTTCCAGTCTGACTGTTTCATCGGGCTGATAAAGTATTATTTCTCCCTGTTGCTCCATATTCTACATAATTCTTGCTTTGTGTAAAAGTCCATAGAGCTTTTTAAATAAACTTTGCTTCTGCTTATGCGCCTCCCCAAGAGGGTTGTGGAAAAGGAGTACCGGAATCTTATTTCTTATCCTTTAGGAACTGCCCCAGAAGGGCGCTTTTTTCTTTCTCCAGTTCGAGCATCCGTTCGTACAGGACAGTTTTTTCCTTACTCAGTTCGAGAATTTGTTCGATTGGATTATACGTTCTGTGATTATTTCTTTTCGAACAATAATTTTTCTAATAAAGTAATCTTTTCCTGCTCCTTTTCCAATAACTTTTCACAAAGTTCTACAATCTTTTCTACAGGGTTGTAATGGTTTGTACTATTATCAACAGCTACATATCCAGTGCCGTGATTAGTCTCTATGTTATTATTCTCAATAATTACGGTTACCGGATCTTCTTCGAGTTCCTTAATCAGTTCCGGGGCTACATTCAGCGCTTTAGCAAATTTATCGATCATATCATCCTCGATAACCGGTTTCTGTTCATAAAAGGATACGAGGGCCTGACTGATTCCCATATCGGCGGCCAGCGCTTCCTGCTTTTTTCCCAACGTAGTCCGGAAACGTTTGATGGCATGCCCATGATGCGTATTTTTATTTTTTGATATTTGTTCAACTGTTTCCATACCAGTATATTTTATATGGTTTTAAATAATATCACCAAAGGTAGCCAATTTTTTTGCAATTTAATAAATACAAAACCAAAATTTATAAATACAAACCCTTTATATTCTTCATATTCCTTGTATATCCTATATCTTTGTCGAATCATTAAAATACTCTAAAGAAAAGCATATGAAAACATAACAGCATTTAAAACGAATTATTATCTTTGTACCGTAAAACTACGGTACGAAATAATATAGCGCTTTTTTTGGCCTTCATAACGAATCCGCTAAATTCTCACACGAGGCTAAAGAATGGAAGCGCCCTTAGCAATAAGGGCGTGGACATTGTCATATTCTCGTGTGAAGGCCCTAGCGGTGCCTGTTATGAGGAATAGCGACAATCGTCCGCGCCTCTTTTTTATATCCCCGCATATACATCAGAGTGTATAACGAATAAGACGCCAGAATCCTGATTATTAAAAGGCTGGTTACCGGAATCTTATTCCTTCATCAACAGAATATCTATTTATTCTCCGCACGTACGATTGTCTAATACCGCACCGGGTTTCAGTTACCTGAAAACTCTCTCCTCTTTCAACCGGCTTTAGCCGGAAATACCCGTTTCATTTTTCAATAAACGCCGACAAGGTATTTGCCGTTGTATCGGATCAGATTTACTGTCGGCGTGTAACATAAACAGATACACCATGATGCGAAAAGATAAATCTGATTATCCTGAACGTTGCCTGTCGTTGTTAGCCGTCTTATGGGGTAAATGCACACGATATAAAGATGAACACATTGGGGAAATTATATCGTTATTGCCCTTTTTGCGAGGTACATGCACACGGTACCGGTTGTTGTTCCTGCTGATGGCAGGTTGTCTAACTTTCATAAACTCTACTTACGCACAAACGGTCACCGTCACCGGGCGGGTTACCGAATCTTCCGGTAACCCGCTGCCGGGTGTCACCATAGTGATCCGGGGAACGTCCCCGGCCGGCACGACCACCGGGGAAGACGGCCGCTATACATTGGCCGGCGTGCCGTCCGATGCGGTGTTGTCCTTCTCCTTTGTCGGTTTCAAAACGCAGGAGATACCGGTGAACGGAAGAACACGGATAGACGTGCAATTGCAGGAAGATGTCACCACGCTGTCCGAAGTGATTGTAAATGCCGGATATTATACCGTAAAAGACCAGCTCCGTACCGGCAGCATTGCCCGGGTGACGGCCAAGGAGATCGAGAACCAGCCGGTAAGCAATCCCCTTGCCGCAGTCCAGGGACGTATGGCGGGGGTGAACATTACCCAGGGAGGTGGCACCGCCGGGGGCGGTTATGAAATACAGATCAGGGGGACGAACAGTCTGAGAAGGGTCGGTAATTATCCCATGTATATCATTGACGGGGTACCGGTAAGTTCGGAAACTGCTTCGAACAGTATTTCGGCATCGATACTTCCCAATACGGAAATCAATCCGTTGAACGCTATCCACCCGAATGATATCGAGAGCATCGAGATCCTGAAAGACGCAGACGCGACGGCCATCTACGGTTCCCGTGGCGCCAACGGCGTGATACTGGTCACCACGAAAAAGGGAAGGGTAGGGAGGAAAACCGCCCTCAGCGTGAACACCAGCTACGGCCTTAGCCGGGTGGCCGGCAAGCTGGAGATGATGGATACCCCGCAATACCTGGAAATGCGCAGGCAGGCGTATGCCAACGACGGCATCACCCAGTATCCGGCCAACGCGTATGATATCAACGGCACCTGGGATGAAACCCGTTATACGGACTGGCAGGACGAACTGATCGGAAGGACGGCGACTACCTCCAATGTCCAGGTCTCCTTAAGCGGGGGTAGCGAAAATACAAGTTTTCTGGCCAGTGCCAGTCATAACGGGCAAACAACCGTCTTCGGCAGGGATTTCAAATACAAGGCCAATAACCTCTCCCTGAACCTGAACCATCTATCGGATGATAACCGGTTCACTTTGAGTTCGGCCGTACTATTCTCCGGACAGGCCAATAACCTGATACGGACAGATATCACCAGCAAGACGCTACAGCTTAGCCCCAATGCCCCCGCACTCTACAAGGAGGACGGCAGCCTGAACTGGGAGGACAACACCTTTCCCAATCCGGTTGCAGCGTATGAAAGTACCTACGACAACAAAAACAAGACACTTAACTTCAATATCAATCTAAGCTATGCACTGTTCCACTCTTTTTATATCAAATTGAATGCAGGCATCGACCAGCAGGTTTTTGAAGAAAAAATATTGTCTCCCAGCACGATATATAACCCGGCCTTCGGATTTACACCCGCCACCCATTCATCCATCAGGAAAGCGAACCAACACCAGTTTTCCTATTTACTGGAACCCCAGTTAAATTACAAATGCACATTTAACGCACATGAAATGGATATATTGGTCGGGGGCACTTTCCAGCACCGGCAAACGTCCGCCCTGGGAATATCGGGATCCCGGTTCGAAAGCAATGCCCTGATCACAAACCTGGCGGCAGCAGGGAATGTGACTGTCATATACGATACGGAAACCGGATACAAGTACGCCGCGCTGTTCGGAAGGATCAATTACCAATACAAAAAGAGGTATATCCTTAACCTTACCGGCCGTCGGGACGGGTCGAGCCGCTTCGGGACAGATAACCGTTTTGCCAGCTTCGGGGCGGTCGGCGCGGCTTGGCTGTTCGCCGAGGAAGCGTTTTTTGATGACATCCGGTGGCTGGGCTTCGGGAAACTCCGGGCAAGCTATGGGCTTACCGGAAGCGACGCCATCGGGGATTACCAGTACCTGGATACCTATACCGTGAGCAGTAATAGTTATGCAGGAATCAAGGGATTGTACCCTTCCAGGTTGTACAATCCCTATTTCAGTTGGGAAAAGACGACGAAACTGGAAGTTGCACTGGAACTGGGATTTCTCGACGACCGGATACGGTTGAACACCGCCTGGTTCCGCAACCGTTCGGGTAACCAACTGGTGGGTATCCCGTTGCCCGGAACCACCGGCTTCACCCGTATCCAGGCAAACCTGCCGGCCACGGTGGAAAACAAGGGGCTGGAACTGGAACTGAATACGAATCCCGTGAGGACAGGCACGTTCAACTGGGACAGCGGCTTCAACATCAGTTTTCCAAGGAACAAACTGGTATCGTTTCCGGGGTTGGAGGGTTCCACGTATGCGAACCAGTACGTCATCGGTTACCCCGTGTCTATTGCAAAAGTGTATAATTACGAGGGGATCGACCCTGAAACCGGGCTCTACACCTTTACAGACTACAACAACGATGGCAATATCTCTTCACCGGATGACAACCAGGTGATCAAAAGAACAGGTGCCCGGTATTATGGCGGATGGTCCAACCAGTTATCGTACAAACAATGGGAATTCTCCTTCTTGTTCCAGTTTGTGAACCAGGTACAGAAAAATTACAACAGTGCCATGCTGATGCCGGGTACGATGAACAACCAACCGGTAGAAGCACTGGACGTATGGTCGAAGGATAATCCCGGCGGACAATACATGGCTTATTCCTCCGGGGCGGATGCACGGAAAAACCAGTCGTTCCTGCTTTTCAAAAACAGTACGGCGGCCGTCGGGGATGCCTCTTTTGTCCGCTTGAAAAATATCCAGCTAAGCTACCGGCTTCCGGTAAACAGGCATATACGGGATATCCGGTTCTATGCGCAGGGGCAGAATGTGTTGACCTTTACCGACTATTTCGGGTTGGATCCCGAGTTTATATTAACCGGCTTTCTACCGTCGATGAAGACCTGGTCGTTCGGCGTCCAGTTTAATTTTTAAAAATCAAAAAAACATGAAAAGAATATCATACCTGTTTTTTTATGTGGGGTTGTTATTTTTCACAGCCTGTGAAGATTTTATAGATGTGGGCCATCCCACAAACCAGTTAGGCACGCCGCAGGTGTTTGAAGATGTGCAAACCGCCAACGCCGCATTGGCATATTTACACGCCATGGTACGGGACCGGTCTGTTATGTCAGGTGGAAGTTTTACCGGGATGGGTACCCTTGGGGGAATGTATGCCGATGAGCTGGACTGTTACTATAATGACCAGAACGGGGTGCTGGATATTTATCATAACCAGTTGCAGGAAACCAATACCTCCATAGCAAGCGTCTGGAGTAATTCTTATCAGCAGATTTATTATGCCAATGCCGTTATATACGGTGTGGAACAGTCGCCCACATTGTCCGGTGACGATAAAAACCGCATCAAGGGGGAAGCGTTGCTGGTACGTTCACTGATCTATTTTTACCTGCAACAGCTTTTCGGCGATATTCCCTATACGACCAGCCTGGATTACGAATACAACCGGACGATTTCCAAAACGGAATCCCTTTCATTGTTGACGCAGCTAGGGAGGGACGTGACGGATGCCGCCGCCCTGTTGGAAGATGACTACCGCGATGTTGAACGGATCTATCCCAACCGGAAAGCGGCGCAACTGCTGCTGGCCCGTATTTACCTGCACCAGGGAGAATGGCTGTTGGCTGAACAGACAGCGAAAAATATCCTCCAGTCTCCCCTCTATCAATATCAGACGGATATCAATGAGGTATTCCATAAACCGGGCAAGCATATCCTTTGGCAACTGAAACCGCAGAACAGCGGGGATGCGACAAGCGAAGCGACTCATTATTATTTTGCCGATTCAGCTCCCCACAATTTTGCACTGACACAGGCCCTGGTGGACGCCTTTGCCGGCAATGACCTCCGCAAACAGGCATGGATCGCTACAGTAACCGTGAACGGACAATCATGGTACCGGCCTTATAAATACAAAAACAGGGCGAATAACACGAATGAATACTCCATCATGTTTCGCCTGGAGGAGGTGTACTTTATCATGGCCGAGACGCTGGCCCGGCAAAACAAAGTGGATGAAGCTTTACCCTATCTCAACCCCTCACGGGAAAGGGCGGGATTACCCCCATTGACATCCTTGACAGAAGAGGAATTTTATAACGAGCTACTGGCCGAAAAACGGCGGGAATTCTTTACCGAGTCGGGACACCGATTCCTTGACCTGAAACGATGGGGCAGGCTGGATGACTTAAACGGCCTGAAACCGAACTGGGAAGACTACAACCATGTGTGGCCGCTTCCCCAAAGCGAACTTTTACTGAATCCCAATTTATACCCTCAAAATACCGGATATTAATGATGAAAATTACAATTCTATTATTATCCCTGTGCATGCTGTTTCCGGAAGGACGGGTATTGAGCGCACAAAACAGACCTGAAGAACTGCAAAAATTTGCAGACAGGTACTACGACATACGTCTTCAGGATATGGTTGACAATCCTATATGGTTCACTGTCCGCAAATGGCATGACCGGAACCATGACACGATCCTGATCCTCAATAACCGACATCCCGGAAAGGTGACAGGTGCCAGAGCAATCAAAGGCATACCCTTTTTCATCGGCAGTGACTGCCTGCTTACGCGTAATAGCCACAAGGCAGAATTGTGGAACCTGCAAACGCAAACCGGTATTTATTACGAGCATGTAAAAGACATGACGGCGCTGAAAAATAGCGGATGGTTTGTATTACACTACAATGAAGAAGCCGATAACAGGGTCGGCCTGTACAACACTTCGGGTAAACTGCTGCAATCCGTCGATCATGCAACCAGATTTATGATTACAGAAGATGACCGTGTGTATGTGATTACCAAAGAGGAAAATGGAGAGTCTCACCTTGTGCGGCTGGGTGATAAAGGCAAGGAGCAGCTATATAACTCTCCCCGTGAAATCAAGCTCCTGGACATCTATCCCACGAGGCAAGGCATCATGATCCATGAAAAGGCCCCGGAAAGTACGACCATGGGTGTTGTCTTTCTCGACCTTACTACTAAAGCGGCGTATCCTTTGCAGGATGTATTGCCCGTAACTCCCCAACAGGTATTTACGGAGACCATCGAAGATGGAGAGGGTTATTTTCTCAAAGTAGTGGTCGATTACGAAAAACAGGATACGTCGCTGGTAGATCTCTGGTACGGGAATGATTACCGGTTGGAGAGAAAATTCTATCCACATCCTGTTTTTACCTACCACGTATGGAATCCCGTGGCAAAACAGATCGAACAGGTAGGTGCGGACCCACCGGCGGAGAAAGCAAGCCTGGGCAACGGGCGTTACTTCGTGAGCGTCGACCGTTCTCTTTTACAGGATTATATCATCGCTTCACCCAAGCTGAAAATAGATATTTATGACCGCCTGGAAGACACATCGTTTCTGATGGATACCATCACATCACACGCTCAAACAATGTTGTATATTTCACCCGGCGGGGAATATATCTTATATCGCAAGAACAATAACTGGTATGCGTATAACGTTGCCACGGACACGAAAAAAAGTATCAATGGGAATGGATTGCACAATCCTTATTTTACACCGGACGGGGAAAGTATCCTTTTTGACGGGGATGATGGTTTATGGAGTTATGATCCGAAGGAAAACAGTTTATCGAAATCGGGCGATTTTGAAGGATACAAAGTGACCATCCTGAACGGGATTTCGCAGACTATCGCCTACAGGTTTCACCGGAAAACAATCGATCCGGAAAAACCGGTGTTACTCAGGCTGTATAACCGCAATGAAAATAAAAGCGCCTACATCTTACACAAAAATGGGCGGAATGAGACGCTTATACCATTCACCGGCATGAATATCAAAGAGCTGAAGTACGACGAGGATTACACACATTTTTATTATAGCGAAGAAAACTATAACCATCCTCCACGGCTTGTATATAAAGAACCGGGAAAAGACGCAACCGTGCTGTTCCAAAGCAACGAAACCGACAAGGCAATTTTATCCCTTAAACAGGAGATTATTTCCTATATCAATAGCGACGGTATTCCGCTGAAAGGTATCCTGTATTACCCGTTGAACTACAATCCTTCATGGAAATACCCGATGGTGATTCGTATTTACCAGATACAGAACCACAAGCGCAACCGATACCCCTTGGCTGAATTCAGTACGGAAAACAGGGACGGTCTCAATCTCAGGCTGCTGCTGGAAAAAGGATATTTTGTCTATTTTCCCGATATCGTTTACGGAGAGATGGGTACAGGATTATCTGCCCTGGATTGTGTGAATCATTCTTTGGATGCCTTATCAGAGAATCAATGTATCGATAAAAGCCGGATCGGTCTTTTTGGATTTTCACACGGTGGTTATGAGACCAATTTCATCGCCACCCATTCCGACCGGTTCGCGGCCTATGTAGCCGGGGCCGGTAACAGTGACATTGTCCGTTCTTATTTTTCATATAATTACAATTTCAAGAGACCTTTTTATTGGCAGTTTGAGACCGGGCAATATGAAATGAAAAAGAGTTTCAGTGAGGATAAACAGCTTTATTTTCAAAATAATCCGATCCACTATGTTGAACGGGTGAATGCTCCTATTTTATTATGGGCCGGGAAGAAGGACCGGAATATCTACTGGGAGCAGACCATGGAATTCTATATCGGGTTGAAACGGAACCGGAAAAAGGTAGTCGCCTTGTTTTATCCCAAAGAAGGACATGCCTTTTTTTCGCAGGAGGCATGTCGTGATCTCTCTTTACGGATACTGGATTGGTTCGATTATTACCTGAAAGGGAAGAAAGAGACGGAATGGATTAAAAAAGTAGACCGGCCGGAATAAAAACAAAAAGGCACCCAAAGAGCCTTTCCTCCCTTTGGGTGCCTACTTCAATACCTATTGTTCCGGTTCAAACAACATATCGACGCAACTGGTTCCACTTAGCTCATAGAGTTCGTGGGAACTCCATGTACAAGCATTGGTACCTACACGGACACAACCTTTGTTGGTCTCTATACACTGGCCCGTTGAACTATCGATATAGTATCCGGTTACCAAACTGCTGTCGCTGTCTTTTGCTGCATTAGTCGCAAAAGCCGCGCCGGCTCCCATTAATATGATCACAGCCGGCACAAGAAGCTGTTTAAATTTAGTCATAATGAAAAAATTTAATGTTGCTGCCTACTCTGTTCAAGGTTTTCGGCTTCTCCTGTTTTGAAATGGCGTGTTACCGACTGCGCAAAACGGTAACGCACGATTTCATTGCCGGACAAAACAAACAAATATTTATCCGTGACGATTATCCGGGTCATTTTATGGCCATCGCGATTGTGCACATAAAAACTGCCCAGATACTCCTGCCTGTCGGTCCGGTACATGTCGATAACGGCTGCCCGGTTCCACATCTCACGGGATTCGAATTTTCCCATCAGGTTGGATTCATTAAACAGCAGCCGGTTATGTACGGCCGACCTCTTATTGACCTGCATTGGGGGCGCTCCCATTTGATGCCGCCCGTCCGACAATGAACGCACCTGCACCTGCGCCCTGGAGATGGTGTCGATGGTATGCAGCCTGCGAGAAAGATGCAGATTACTGTCCATCACCAGAAATTCATTCCGGTAAAAATAGATATAGAGAAGTTCACCGGTGATAGCGTCCCGAAGCAACTGCCCGTCCGTATCGAACACGCCGTCCACCTGCTTTTCCAATAGCCCATGGTTGAGTACGACTTTTAGCGTATCTTCCAGCGAGAGTTTGCCAAGTACATGCTCATTGGTCCCGGCGCTCTGTGTCCGGATGGCGAAATTGACGGAGTCTATCACTTCCAGTTGGGAGAAATAGGCGTCCTCAAAACTGACGGTACGGGCAAGGGAATCACCCAAATGCCCCCGGTAAATAACCGGCACGCTCCCGTCATACAGGTAGAAACAGGGGGACTTCACCTTTATCCGGATGGAGCGGAACGGGTGGCTGGTATCATCAAGCCGTATCTTTATTGTTGTTTTCGTTGTCAAAGCGGTATCCACAGTGGTAAGTATCAAGGGTGCGGTAACATTCCCCAGGTAGACCTGTCCATCGGCGATACCGGCGAAGTAATAGGAGTTCACACCCAGGTCAAACGCCTTCTCATCCCTTACCGGATGTTGCCCGAATCTCCTGATGAAGTTATTCTCTTTTTTAATGATGTGCTCTGACGACAGGAACAATGCCACCACCACGCCCGCAGCCATAAGGGAAGGCAGCACGGTTTTCAGCACAACAGTGAGGACAGGGGTGCCTTTTTCCTTTTCTGTCAATACGATGGCGACCAATGCCAATGCCGCAAAAACAAGGTTAAAGACCAGGTGTTCCGTCCAGCTTAATTCTTCAATAATCCCACCGCAGGAACAGGGGATAAAATCGCTGTAATTGAGTATCAGGTAGATATAGACGGTAAAGGCGATCATTAAAAAGAAGGAAGCATACAAGCCGGTGAGCCGGGTGGCTTTAAAGCATAGCAGCACGACAATAAGCAGTTCGGTGATGATTACGGACGGGGCTATCAATCCGGCATACGCGCTCAATAGGGGAGACTGGGCCAGCTGTATCCCGAAGTTCTCAAAATCCAGCAGTTTACTGATAGCCGTATATATAAAGAGGAGTACGTACAAGTAGGAGATTATTTGTACGATTACGTGGCGATTCTTTGGCAGAATCCTTTTCATACCGATTCCTTTCCAAACTGGCTTTGGCGGCGGGTAATGCATTGCATACCCTTTGTGTTAACATAAAATCCCGGAAATCAGACCGGATATTCTCGATATTGCTTCCCTGGGGCAGAAACAATCTTCAGCAGATAATTAGAAAGAATCTAAAACCTATGGCACTAAAATTTACACACCTCACTTCCTGCAAATGTAGGGACTGATCCTTTAACCACCAAACTTTTTTTCAAAAAATATCATAATTAACATATTGATAATGAATTATCTATTGTCGGTTGACTCGTTGATTTTGTTGTAAATAGTTATTCAAAGCCAATTGGACGTTGAGGGAATTGTATTTGACCCGTGATAGGGAAAGAGGAAACAACCACAAGCGACGCGAGTAAAGTAATTGAATGGTGGATTTATGAAAAAAGTTAGGGACAGAACCCAATATAATATAATAGAAGAAAAGTAGGAAGTTGCTGATATGCTGGATAGTATAATTGTGGCGACAGTGTCGCCACAAATGAATGAAAGTAAAGTGTTGCATATACTTACATTGATAAATTGGCCTTCCCACATTCAAATATTAACAGGTTGCAAAACAAATGAAGAGCGATTGTTTTACATTCTTCTTGCCAGCAAAGAACGCTTATCTGTCAGAGAGCTACGCCGACAAATAGAATCAAGTGTCTATGAGCGGACCTTGTTAGGTGAAAAGAAACAATCGCTAAAATTAAAGGAGACCTATCCATCAGCCAAACAGCTATTCAAGGATAGATATATGGTCGATTATTTAAACCTGCCGGAAGGACATAGCGAGAAAACGCTTCAACAAGGACTGGTACAACAAATGAAGAAATTTATCCTCGATTTAGGCCGGGATTTTATTTTTATGGGTGAAGAATATCCCCTACAGGTTGGAATGACTGATTTTAGTGCAGACTTACTCTTTTTCCATAGAGGGTTACAATGTATGGTCGCGGTCGAAGTCTTATGTTGTGCACAACATAAGATTTCATATGTTACGTAGCCATTTATGTTGGCATGCTTTTCAAACACTTTATTTGTCAGTGTATTATTCATTTGCCTATACAACATAAATTTTTAACTGCAAAAAGTAATATATTTGTTATAGGCTATATTTTGCCACAAATTTGTTATATATTTGTGGCAAAATAAAACTTAGCTAATAATGCAAAGTACCTATAATGAAATAAAACAAAAAATAGAATCTGCAGGACGTGGCACTCTTTTCTTTCCAGATGATTTTACGGCAATAGGTACGTCTGATGCCATCAGATCCGCACTGGTCCGTTTATGCCGTTCTGATATTCTTGTTCGTGTGGCGCACGGCATTTATTATTATCCGAAGATTGATACCAAATGGGGAAGCGGGATCATACCCCCCGGCATTGAGGAAATAGCCAATGGGATAGCCAAACGGGACAAAGTGAGAATAGCCCCGACGGGGGCGTATGTTCTCAATTTGTTGGGACTATCTACCCAAGTGCCGGCCAATGCGGTATTCATCACGGACGGTTCACCCCGACGGGTTACTATCGGTAAAGGAAAAGGTATTTTGTTCAAACATACATCCGAAATGCGTAACTTCGCTTATCAATCACGTTTGATGATGCTGATCGTTACTGCCATGCGTGAAATAGGGGAAGGGAATGTAACAGATACACAAATGAGGATTATCAAATCCCACTTAAGGAACGTGCCTGCCGATGAAATGAAAAAGGATATTCAGTTAGCCCCTGCCTGGGTGCGTAAAAAACTATTGGAACAATGAAATACACAGACTTATCAAAAAAAGACCAACAGGATATTATACAAAGGGTACAAGCTGAAAACGGACTAAACGGACAAATCATTGAAAAGGATTGGTGGGTAACAACCGTTTTGCGGGCTTTGTTTTCATTGCCTTACAGGGATCATTGCTCTTTCAAGGGTGGAACTTCGCTTGGTAAATGCTGGGGGCTGATCAGCAGATTCTCAGAAGATGCCGATGTAGCTGTCGACCGTGAATATTTAGGGTTCAGTGGCAAATTGTCCAGAACACAAATTAGTGACAAGCTCCGACGTGCTTCATGCACTTTCGTCAGGGAGAAATTGCAATATGATTTAGGAGAAAGGTTAGTAGAAATCGGTATCGATAAAAATAAGTTTACTATTCACGTGAATATCACTCCGGTTACAACGACAGATCCAGAGATTATCGAAGTGGAATATCCCTCGGTCTTTGAAGATGAAATGCCTTATATCCGTCATAAAGTAATCGTTGAAGTTAGCGGGAGATCAATGAGTGAGCCCGTTGTTCCGGTTCTTCTCAATTCATTCATAGATAAAGTGTTTACTGAATCGCCATTTAGTGAACCGGAGTTTGAAGTAAGGGCGGTTGTCCCTCAACGTACTTTCTTGGAAAAAGTATTCCTATTGCATGAAGAGTTTTCCAAACCACACGAATTGATGCGGACGGAACGTATGTCACGTCATTTATACGACATCGTACAAATAATGGATACCCGGGTAGCAGAAGAGGCTTTGGCAGATGAAAAACTGTATCGCTCAGTTATTGAACATCGCCGGATATTTATCGGGTTGAAGGATTTTGATTATTCGACATTACTCCCTAAAAGTATTCGGATTGTTCCTCCTGCCCATATTCTGGAAGCATGGCGAAAAGATTACGCTACAATGCAGGAAACAATGATTTATGGCGAGTCTCTCCCTTTTGAGGACATGATAGAGAAAATCCGGATTTTAAATGAAAGAATCAGCGAATTATCTTACTAAAAAGATTATATTCACTTACTTTTACGTAGTTTAGTTATGTTGTGTGAGAAATGAGATATGTGCTGATAAATAGGGAGTTGGTAAAACAAGGTGACATAAATGGCTACGCACTATACGAGCTCAAAACTACAAAATTCAAACCGGAATATCTTGGAAAACTAGATTTTTACCTCGAAGCACTTGACCGGGATGTGCGTAAAGGAACGGAATATGAACAGAAATTGATCCCCAAAGATATATTAAGAGCACATTTGAATGAATATTATGATGATGTGAAAACGGCATTGGAAGAAAACGGTGAAGAGTAAACACCTTTTCTGTGCGGACAGTATCTTATCCGGGAGCAAGGGATTTATCTTTTATTGCTCCTGCCTTCAATATTTGGCAGGAAAGCCGTTATTATCCCGATTAGCGGTAAATAAGCACAGATATTGAATACAAATTCGATGCTTGTTTTATCCGCGAGCCAACCAAAGAACGCCGAGGCAATACCTGCTATGCCGAAGGCAAAACCGAAAAACAGGCCGGCAATCATACCCACTTTTCCAGGAACAAGATCGGTCGCATATACCAGTATGGCCGAGAATGCAGAGGAAAGGATCAGGCCTACAAACACGGCCAGGACGATGGTAGCCCAAAGACCGACATGAGGCATAAAAAGGGCAAAAGGAGCGGCGCCGAGTATAGAAAACCAGATAATATACTTTCTGCCGAATCGGTCCCCTAAAGGTCCTCCGGCAATTGTTCCAGCAGCCACCGCAGCAAGGAAGGCGAACAGGTATAATTGCGAGTGTTGGACAGAAACATTAAATTTTTCAATGAGGAAAAATGTGAAATAACTCGTCATACTTGCCATATAAAAATACTTGGAGAAAATCAGGAAAAGCAATATGATCAATGAACCGATTACCTTTTTTCGGGGTAATGTACTGGTACTTCCTTCCTGTATCCTGCCACGCGCTGTCAGTTTTATATGCAGATGCGCCTGATACCACCTTCCGACTCTCAGAAGAATAAGAATAGCGAGTAAAGCAGCCAGCGTGAACCATATAATGGCCGGTTGTCCGAAAGGTATGACAATCAATGCCGCCAAAAGGGGACCCATAGCGCTTCCGAAATTGCCTCCTACCTGAAAAATTGATTGCGCAAGTCCTTTCCTTCCTCCTGACGCTAATTGTGCCACTTTTGAAGACTCCGGATGAAATACCGAAGATCCGATACCTACCAGCGTAACTGCCAGAAGAAAAGTGTAAAAATCAGAGGCCATCGACAGGACGATAAGTCCCGTCAATGTAAAACTCATCCCTATAGAAAGTGAAAAAGGTTTGGGGTGTTTGTCCGTATAAAACCCGATAAAAGGTTGTAATACAGACGAAGCGAATTGAAATGTAAGTGTTATGATGCCTATCTGTGTGAATGAAAAATTAAATTTCTCTTTAATAATGGGATATACGGCAGGAATGACCGACTGCATCATATCATTGAGCAAGTGGGCAAAGCTGATCGTGAATAAGATTGTATATATCGTTTTCTGATCGATCACTTTTGACTGCACTGTACTTATTGGCTGTGGTTCTTCTTCCATTTTGCCGTGGCTACATAAGGTTTTGTTTCTTTTCCGAGATCTCAACCAGTTGATGAAGGAGACTCCAGACAGTAGCAGGCCCTTTTTCGAGCACTTTCAGCGTTCTGAATACCTGCTCCGATGTTATTTCGGCTTCCCGCCAACTGGTACCATTGCTGTATGTATTTAACATGACCGGCATGATTTTGTCGATACTGCATGCATAGATAGCATCGGGAGTCTCTTCACGTTCAAATTCCAACCAGAGGGCATAATACTCCTCCGACTGGTTATCGGGGAGAAGGGAAAAAAGTTTTTTGGCCGCTGCGTCTTCCCGTTCAAACTTGTCTTCGTAGCCTGTCTCGTCGAAGATAAATGTATCTCCGGCATAGATCTCTACCAGGTCGTGGACGGTGATCATTTTTATAATATGCAGCAGGTCGAGTTCCGACTTGTTATCCGCATACTCGAAGAAAATCTGCGCAAGCAATATGCTGTGCCAGGAGTGTTCCGCCGTATTTTCGCGGCGCGAATCGTCGGATAAAAAATTTCTGCGAATTACGTTTTTAAGTTTGTCCGTTTCAAGGATAAAATTGATTTGCTGTTGTAATCTCTCTTCCATAATAATTATTTATTACGGAAAGAACGTATTTGCCTCGTTATTGTTTATTATAATTTAAAGAGTTTTTGTGGAAGGGTGACAGGACTTACAAACACGAGTTTGGAAATAAAATTATCCCAAACTCGTGTAAAAGGCTAATATTTTTAAGAACTATTTATTGATCGGGCTGTTATATTACAGCAAAGTGGTATTTAAAAATTCACAGCGAAGTGTTATTTAAATTTGTTTGATACAAAAGAGACAGATAAATGATCCAAAATGATTTACCTGCGATTTTTCGTGATTTTGATCCAATAGAGGATAAGATGCTGCAAGTCATCGACAACGAGGGCAATGTGGTCAATAAAGAGTTGATGCCCGTGTTGGATGACGAGACGATTATAGAGGCGTATAAACAGATGTTGTATGAGCGGATAGCCGATGAAATGGCTGTCTCTTACCAGCGTCAGGGGCGGATGTACACCTATACGCCCAATATAGGGCAGGAGGCCATCCATATTGCTGCCGGAATGAATATCCGGGAGGAGGACTGGCTGGTTCCTGCATTTCGTGAAATGGGCACCCTGTTGGCAAAAGGGGTTACCATGAAAGAGATGTTCCTGTTTTACCTCGGGAATGAACATGGCGGCAGTTTCAAAAATGTCCGCCATGTGTTGCCTATAGCCATCTCTATCGGGACACAGTTTCACCATGCTACCGGTATTGGCTATTCCGTGAAATACCAGAAAAAGGATGAGGTGGTGTATACTTTTATCGGTGATGGAGGCACTTCGGAAGGTGATTTCAGTGAAGGTTTGAATTTTGCCGGGGTATGGCAGGTTCCGGTGGTTTTCACCATACAGAACAATCAGTATGCTATCTCCGTGCCGGTGAAGTTACAGACCAATTCGATCAACCTGGCCGTGAAGTCGGTCGCTTTTGGTATTCCGGGTATCAAGGTGGACGGCAACGATTTTTTTGCCATGTACCTCGCCTATAAAACAGCTTCCGAATATGCCCGTGCGGGGAAGGGCGCCGTGCTGATCGAAGCATTCACTTACCGTCGCGGTGCACATACCACCTCCGATGATCCCTCGAAATACCGGGGGAAGGATGAGGAGACGAGGTGGGGACTGGCCGATCCGTTGATCCGTTTGCAGCGTTATATGCAAAACAAGGGGATATGGAATATCGATGAAGAGAAACTCATTGAAGAATATAAGTTGGAGATCGATGCACAGTTTGTGGATGCGGAGAACAACAAATCCTATCCTGTGGACGATGTATTCGGGCATATGTATACCGATATGCCGGACGAATTGAAGAGGCAAAAGACAGAGTATGAACAATTCTTAAGCTGGAAGGAGAACAGACGATGAGCGTGATGACAATGGTGAAAGCGATAAATAATGCGCTCGATATAAAGCTGGATGAAGATAAAAATATTGTCATCTACGGGGAAGATGTAGGTGTGGAAGGGGGTGTTTTCCGTGTGACCGAAGGGCTGCAACGGAAATACGGAGCCGACCGTGTTTTCGACTCGCCGCTGGCGGAATCGGCCATCGTGGGTACTGCCCTGGGGATGGCTGTTTCGGGCCTCAGGCCGATCGTGGAACTGCAGTTCGAAGGATTTGCCTTCCCGGCGTTTAACCAGATACTCTCCAACGTATCCCGTATGCAGAACCGTTCCCGTGGAAAGTTTGATGTGCCTCTGGTGATCCGTTTTCCTTACGGGGGAGGCGTCAATGCGCTGGAACATCATTCCGACAGTCCGGAGGCGCTCTTTGCGCATATACCGGGACTCAAAGTGGTGATCCCTTCCACACCCCATGATGCGAAAGGGTTGATGATTTCTGCTATCGAAAGCAATGACCCTATTATCTTTATGGAACCGAAACGGGTCTATCGTGCGATTAAACAGGAGGTCTCGGAAGAGAAATTCACCCTTCCCCTTGATAAGGCCAGAGTGATTCAGGAGGGAAAAGATATAACAGTAGTGGCTTTTGGCGCCATGATCCGTGAGTGCCAGAAGGCCATCGCGATGGCACAGGAAGCAGGTATTTCGGTAGAGTTGATCGATCTGCGATCCATTTATCCTATCGACCGGGAAACCATCGGGAATTCCGTACGAAAAACGGGGCGCATGATCGTGGTGGCGGAGGCACACGAATCGTTCAGCGTGGGATCGGAGTTGATCGCCGTGGCCAATGAGGAGGCTTTCCTCTATCTGGAAGCGCCTCCACGGAGAGTGATGGGGTTCGATACTATCGTTCCTTTGGCACAGGGAGAGAAATATTATATTATCTCACCCGAGCGAATTTTTTATGAAATCGAAAAGAGCGTTAAGTTCTAAAAGATAAGAAATCAAGAAGTGATTTTAATATGCCAATACGAATAATATGCCAATGAGAATAATGGGTTAATGTGAATGATGAATGAATAATTAAAAAATTCACTGGCACATTGACACATTAGCACATTAGCACATTAGTTTACTCTTGGTTCTTATATCTAAATTTTTAATCGTATGAGGTTTGTATTTAATTTCCCGGATTTAGGCGAGGGACTTGAAGAAGGAACCATATTGGAGTGGTTCGTCTCTGAAGGTGATAGTGTGAAAATAGGTGACTCCCTCGTACAGATGGAGACCGACAAGGTGGTGGCCGATATTCCGTCACCGAAAAGTGGAACTATTGCCGCACGTTACGGTAATGTGGGTGATGTAATACATGTGGGTTCACCGCTGGTAGAAATTGAAATGGAAGGCGCAGGGGAAAATACGGAAAGTGATGAAAAGGTGCAGGAAAGCGGTGACGTTGATAAACAGGTGGTGGTAGATGCTGGAGTCCCGATCCAGGCTATTTCTGAGCCGGAAGAGGGTGCTGCGGTGGTAGGCACCATGGAAGTGGCCGGCGAAGGAGGTTTACTGGCTGCGAGCGATGAAGGATCCATCGAAACCGGACAAACGGATGCAGGGTTCCGGAAAGTACTGGCGACACCGGTGGCACGCGCCATGGCAAAAGAGATGGGTATCGATATCAATAATGTACCCGGCAGCGGCCCCTCGGGAAGAGTGAAGAAAGAGGATATCCTGAATTTCAAATCACCGTCAGCAGAGTCGGCCAGTAGGACAGACGCTTTTAAAACCGAAAGAGAAGATGTAACCTATAAACCGCTTACGCAGATCAGGAAGACCATCGCGAAGAATATGCTTCACTCCAAACATAACGCGGCGCACATGTCGGTATTTGAAGAGGTGGAGATCTCCGTACTGAAGGAGGTGGTCACGAAATATAAGCCAAAATTTGCCGGGAAAGAAGTGAAGTTAACCTATCTTGCCTTTGTCGTGAAAGCGGTGGCACAGGCATTGAAACAACACCCCCAACTCAACTCCCAGATCGATACCGAAAATAACCGGATGATCTTCCGTAACCGTTATCATATCGCTATCGCAGTGGATGCACCCGACGGACTGGTGGCACCCGTAATCCGGGATGCAGACCGTTTGTCTATTTTCGAAATAGCAAAAAAAATAGGAGAACTGGCACAAAAGGCCCGTGAGAGAAAATTAGCACTGGAGGATATGAAAGAGGGATCTTTCACCATCACCAGCTTCGGTTCTATCGGCGGTATCTTTGCCACGCCGGTGATCAATTACCCGCAAGCCGGTATATTGGGTATCGGGCGTATCCTGAAAACACCCATCGTGAAAGATGATGAAATTGTTATCGGCAATATCATGCCGGTGTCCCTTACCGTAGATCACCGTATTGTGGACGGTGGAGAAACCACCCGCTTTGTCAAGAGGGTAATGGAATACCTGTCCGATCCCGTTTCATTGTTGATGGACGATTAGAACGAATTGATTAATAGCCTGTTCTGACGAATAGGTGCGTCAATAGTATTCCATATTTGCTCTTATCAAAATTTGTATTAAATTTGTGTGCTATTGAAACAGAGCAGATATATGGAAAACATTCTTGGTATTGATATTGGAGGTACTACCATTGTTGGGGGCCGGATTGAAGGTGATATTATAATTGAACAGATTACCGTGGACACTTGCGCCCAGGAGGGGGGCGATAAGACGTTGAATATACTGAAAGAACTCATCCGGCAGCTAAAGACTACCGATACCAGGGCGATTGGAATAGGTGTTCCGAGCGTGGTGGACAGAGAGAAGGGAATCGTTTACAATGTACAGAATATAAAAAACTGGGATGAAGTACATCTGAAGTCACTGCTTGAGGCAGAATTTGAATTGCCGGTTCATATTGACAATGATGCCAACTGTTTTGCCTATGGAGAGAAAATCTATGGTAAAGGCAAGGAATTTCAAAATTTTGTGGGTATTACGTTAGGGACAGGTGTAGGAGGTGGCATCATTCAGGATAATCATCTGTTATTTGACTCCAACTGCGGTTCCGGAGAGTTTGGAGAAATACCTTACCTTGATTCGATCCTTGAAGAATATTGCGGAAGTCGTTTTTTTACCCGGACGACAGGCCGTTCAGGATACGAAATTGCGTTAAAAGCACGCGAAGGCGACAGAGACTCAATCGCAATATATAGCCAATACGGAAAACATATCTCCATGTTAGTGAAAATAATACTGTTGATCGTCGATCCTCAGGCAATTATTTTCGGAGGTTCCATATCCCAATCATTTGACCTTTTTAAAGATTCAATGTATGAGAATCTCAAAGATTTCCCTTATCCCAAATCGGTAGATAAAATTCAGATACTGACTTCTGACCTGCATAATATCGGAATTCTCGGGGCAGGTGCTTTATGCGTATAACGACGGCTATTTCAGAATGAATTCTAATCGGGTACTTAATTAAAATAGTATGAATAGAAAATTTATCCTTATAATCTGGGGAATCGTATTGTCTATCTTACAGGGATGTTCGCAGGGATCTGAGATACAGCAGGAGGAAAAGAGTTTTGTTGAGTTGAATGGTCAGCTGTCGGTACAGGGCAACCGGATGGTGAACCAGCACGGTGAAGTGACGGCGCTTCACGGTGTGAGCTTCGGATGGCACAACTGGTGGCCACGGTTTTATAACAAAGGAACCGTAAGATGGTTAGCCACAGACTGGAACTGTACCGTTGTAAGGGCGGCAATCGGTGTCGAACCAGACGGTGCTTTCCTGGATAACCCTGAACAAGCGTATAATCTCCTCTACAGGGTGATCGACGCGGCTATTGCCGATGGTATCTATGTGATCGTTGACTGGCACAGTCATACCATTCTGACAGAAGATGCCAAAGATTTTTTCGCGACAGTAGCCACCAAATACAAAGATTACCCCAACATTCTCTATGAGATATTCAATGAGCCGGAGTACGATTCGTGGGAAGATGTAAAAGCATACTCTGAAGAAATAATCAAGACAATCCGGGGGATCGACCCGAAAAATATGATCCTTGTAGGTTCGCCGCATTGGTCGCAGGATATCCACCTGGCAGCGGATGATCCTATCACGGGATATGACAATATAATGTACACCGTCCATTTTTATTCGGCAACCCATAAACAGTATTTGCGTGACCGCGTAGAATATGCCCTCAATAAAGGTATTCCGGTGTTTGTATCGGAATGCGCTGCTACCGAAGCTTCCGGAACCGGCTCGTTTGACATGGAAGAATGGGATCGTTGGGTACAACTGATGGACAAGCATCGGTTAAGTTATGTGATGTGGTCTGTTGCAGATAAAGATGAGCTTTGCTCCATGGTAAAAGACACCACTTCGCCGGCAAGCCACTGGACAGAAAATGATTTGAAAATCTGGGGAGTTACGGTACGGGAACTTCTCAGGAGTAAAGCGAAAAAAATATAGTCTTAAAATTATTTATTATGAACCGATTTATTATTTTATCATCTCTTCTTATTATGGGTTGTTCTGTATGGGCTCAGGATATTACTTTACCCGCACCCGACAGGACCGGAGGAAAACCCCTGATGCAGGCTCTGAACGAACGGAAATCTACCCGTTCTTATCAGGACAGGGAATTAACCCTTCAGCAACTGTCCGATCTGTTATGGGCGGCCAACGGGTTCAACCGTGACGACAAACGTACTGCGCCGACGGCAAACAACCGCCAGGAACTGGAGTTGTATGTAACGACGAAGAACGGAGTTTATTTTTATGATGCCCGTAACCATCTCCTTAAAGAAGTAAAAAAAGGCGATCATCGCGCTCAGGCCGGAACCCAGGATTTTGTCGCCCGGGCGGCTCTTAACCTGGTGTTTGTTTCAGACCTTGGAAAAGCGTCAGGCAAGGAATATGCCTATACCGACTGTGGGTTTGTGGCGCAAAACGTTTATTTGTACTGCGCATCCGAAGGGTTGGGTGTGGTCGTCCGCGGTTCGTTCGACAAGGACAAGTTGAGCGGATTACTCAGTCTGGAACCCAATCAGGAGATATTGTTGACGCAATCAGTCGGCTATCCCGATTAACCAATGTTATGGTGAACGTCCAAAGAGAGGAGAATTTTAATCGAATAAAAACCGACCAACCATTTTACAATCCAATGGTTGGTCGGTTTTCTTTAAGAAATACCCGTGAAATGGGAACAATCATTCTTCTTATTTCTCAAACGAATCTGTTCTGAACGGTACTACGGGTAATTCGCGTATTCCGGCGAGGTTGCCTGTCTGGAAGTTCCTGAAACAATAACGGACGGCTACCGGTTTGTCAATCCCTTCGCGGGATACTTCCACTTTGCCATTACGTACTACTGCCTGCGCAGGAACAAATTGCCCGTCTTCCGCAGCAATTTCGAACCCCTCTATACCGTCTGTCCGATTGAAGCCTTCATTTGCATGATCGAAAGAGACAATTACTTTTCCGTCACGGATCTCCATTGAATGATATTCGGGTCCGTGGGCAGCTACGCGCTCATATCCATAGGTTTTGTTGAGTGCCATAAATGCAAGTCGCTTTCCTACATCAGTCTTATTACGTGGGTGGATATTACGCAATTCATAAGGTTCCACCAGATCGTTGGTGGAGATCATTCCGCTGTGGGAGATCAGTTTCTGTGCCTTAAACTGTGCTTCGCGTAGATAGGCTGCACCGGTATCATTGGCATTCCCATATTCAAAAGGGGCTATTTCCACATAGTAGAAAGGGAGTTCGGGATTATTCCATTGCTTGCGCCAGAGAGTCACCATATTGTGAAGACGTTCCGCATATACCTGATGGGCACCGACATTCGATTCACCCTGATACCAGATAAAACCTTTTATCACGTAATTAGTGAGCGGGTGTATCATGCCGTTGTACATCAATAGCGGACGGGCCATTGGATGTAATTTGTTGACTGCTTCTTCGTTCAAATCCACATCGGGATAGGTCTCCAGTATTTCCCTGTTAGTCCACCCTTCCACCTTGGTACCTCCCCAGGAGGAAACTATTATACCTACGGGTACATTCATCGACCGGTGAAGAGTCTCGGCAAAGAAAAATGCCGTAGCACTGAATCCAGGGGAGTTGACCGGATTACATACCTGCCAGCGTCCTTCCACACTCTCTAACGGTTCAAATGAAGGTGTTTTGGGGATGGTGACAAAGCGGATAGCCGGATATTGTCCGGAAAGGGCGATCGTCTCGTTTGCACCCAGGATAGGATTGTTATTAAAACCTTGCAGTGGCATTTCCATATTGCTCTGTCCGGAAGCCAGCCAGACTTCACCTATCAGGATATCCTTGAGCACTACCTCTTCACCATCGGAAATCGTGATAGTGCGCGGGTTGAAACTTGCTTCGGGCGTTTCGATCACGGCGAGCCAGTTTCCTGTATTGTCGACTGTGACGCGTACTGCGGTTTCGCTCCAACAGGGTTTGACTTCTACAGTTTTGCCCCTTTCGGCTTTTCCCCATATATTCACCCTGCTATTTTGTTGCAGCACCATCCCGTCGCTCAGGATTTCAGGCAGTACTGGTCTTCCGTATAAAACCAGACCGAGAGTAAGAAGTACCGGTAATAGAAAAAATCGTTTCATTTGCTTTTAGTTTTTTATATACTTGGAACTTAATGGACTTATGTGCAATTGCGATTTTATCCTTGTGGAACGATAATGTGATTTCACGAAATGATAGAACCGAATTGTTGTTCATGATTTCAAATCCCTGCAAATATAGTGAATTTTTTCAATGGTAAATGTAGACGGAAATAGGAAAAATTTGCAGTGTGGTAAAAGTGTCGACTCCCACGAAAAGTTATAGTATTTCTGGAGTATGGGATTAGTGAACAATGAAAAAGGGAAAGAGTTTTTACAACCCTTTCCCTTATATTACAGATTGATACTCTTAAAGATCAACCTCTGTATTTGCAACAAGCAGGTAATGCGTCATAGGTGGCCTGGTCGGCTTTATCCTTGTCGGTATCATATCCTACGCTGGCAATGGCTTTACTGACGGCATCGATAGTGGTTTGTTGCGGATTGAAATGCAGATGGAGTTCTTTTTTCTCCGCATTCCATTCGGCTGTCGATACACCGTCTACACTTTTTGCTACAGTTTCGATATTCTCTTTGCACATTTCACAAAGTCCCTGCACGCCGAGCACAGCATGCTCATCGTGATGTTCTGTTGTGGAGGGTGCTTCTGTTTGTGAGGTTCCGGTGCCGCTTTTGGAGCTGCCCGAATTACATGCTGCAAATAATATAGTTACAGCGATTACTACTGATAATGCATACTTTTTCATGTGAACTTCTTTTTTAATTGTGTATTAAAGTTTGAATCTGTCTTTGTTTAACGAAAAGAGGATATTTTTGTTCGTTATTATTTATTTACTTCCTGTATTTACAACAATCGGGCAGGGCGTCATACACCTTTTGACCGGCCTTATGTTTATCCGTGTCGTGACCTGCTTTGGCAATTGCCTGGGAGATCTTGTCGAGGCTGGTCTGTGCGGGATCGAAATCCAGATGTAACTGTTTCGTAGTTCCGTCCCATAAGGCGGAAGACACACCCTGCACTCCTTTAGCTGTTTTCTCGATGCGCTCTTTACACATTTCACAAAGTCCCTGTACGGTCATCATGGCATGTTCATGTCCGGCAGAGGCATGGTCGTGCGTATGATCATCGCTTCCCGGCATGGAGTGGCCTTCATGACCTGTAACGGCGCGGCCGGCCTCATCGTTCATCATGCTGCGCTTTCCGGAAAGCTGGGCGCTCGCATCGATGGTAAAGGCGCCGTTCGTTACGATCTCATCGCCGTCCTTTATTCCCGACAGAACCAGATAGGCTTCCCCGAGTGAAGGGCCGAGTTCTACCTCCCGGAGCAGGTACGCCGGTGTTTCGGTGCCGGATTGCTTCACATATACGATGGAGCGTTTGCCTGTCCATAGAACGGCTGACTTGGGTATGACGATTTCGTTGTTATACTGCTTCAATGGAGCATTCACAAGCGCGTTGGCATACATCCCGGGCATCAGTTCAATACGCGGATTGCTTGTTTCAACCCTGATCTTGGCAGTACGTGTTGCCGGATCGAGTATCGGATTGATAAAAGAGATCTTCCCTGAGAATGTTTTTCCAGGAAGAGATTGAAGGGTGTAATCCAACTTGTCACCTACCTTCAGAAAAGGGAGGTCGGACTCGTACGCATCGAAAACCGCCCATACGCGGGAAAGGTCGGCAATATCGAACAGAACAGTACCGGTGCTGATATAATCGCCCTGGTTGATATTCTTCGAAACAACAATGCCTCCTGTATTTGCCGTAATGTCGATTAAAGGTGAAACTTCGCCCGACCGTTCAATCGTGGCTATCTGTTCGTCCGACAGTTTCCAGAGTGACAGTTTCTCCCTTACCGCCTGCAGCAATGCCGGCTGTATATCTTTCATCTTTACCGCCTCCAGTAATTCCTGTTGTGCACTTAACAATTCGGGAGAGTAGATGGTCGCGATGCTTTGTCCGCGGCCTACGCTTTCACCTGTAAAGCTGACCAGAAGCTTTTCGATACGTCCGCTCACATGAGATGTCTGCGATTGTGAGAGCCGTTCGTCTACCTGGATAGTCCCGTAAAGACGGATATCCTTCACCGGGTTTTGCCGGCTGACGACTGTCGTTTGGATATTGGCCAGCGCCACTGCTTCCGCGCTTAACTGAATGGCGTCGGGATCAATGGCAGCATCACCCGAACCGGTTGTTTTCAATGGGATCAGGTCCATTGCGCAAAGAGGGCATTTCCCCGGCTTATCCATCCGTATCTGCGGGTGCATGGAGCAGGTCCATACCTCTTCGCCGTGATCATGATCATGATCGTGTTCTGCCATGGCTGTCTGGTCGCTCGACGACGAGCCGCCGGAGAAGATCAACCACCCCAGGAATAATCCTGCCAGAAGGATCAACCCGTATGTGACGTATTTATTGTTCACTGCTTTTTTTATTTTGGTGTCCATATCTTTTAAATTAAAAATTAAAAGTGAAAAATTAAAAGTGAAAGTTTATCGCGCGAAGCATCTATCATTTTATCGTGCGCAGCACACTATCATGCGCAGCATTAAATGAGATAAGTTTTTGTACCGAAGCGACCATCGTATTATATTCGGCGATAGCTTCCGCTTTCTTTAACCTGTAATCGAGTAATTGACGCTGTACCTGTATGACATCGGTCAGGTCACTTTTTCCTGAGATGAATTCCTGTACCAGCAAATGATATGTTGTTTGTGCAAGCTGCGATTGCTTCTCATATAGGGCAATCTTTCTTGATGCATCGTCGAGCGAGTGCCTGGTACGGTAGAGTTCGGTCTGCAAGGCGTTTTGCGTGTCCGCATATTGCTGACGGCTTGCCTGCCACCGGATACTACTCTCCCTTTGTTGCGCCTTGTATTTGCTACGATAGAGAGGCAGGCTGATGGAGACCATCGGCATGATCATATCCATCCCGTTCATCTCTGTCACGGGCAGGCCAGCGTGCCCCATATCCATGCGTTTACCGATTACTGAATACTGGAGGCCTATACCTAACATCGGATAACTCATCTTTTTATCCATCTCTGCTTTGGCTCTGTAGGCCGCCCCTTCTTCATCGATCATAGCCAGCATCGGATTGTTCAGACTGATCTGCTCTGCCGTTAGCGCTACATCTAATGAAAAAGGTATCGGAGTGATCGAGTCGGGGAGATGTACTTTGCTGCCGGACGGCCTGTCCAATAACGCGTTGAAGGAGGCCGTTTCGGCATTGATTCGGGACAAAATGCTTTCGATGCTGTTCTCCAGTTCGGCAATTTCCAATTGAATACGCAATACATCCGGCATACCGGTGGAAGCGCTCATACTTTGCATACCTGCTCCGGAACCCATGGAAGACATGGAACTGCCTGAAGTTGAAGACTGGGTAGCGCTTCCTCCCATAGACGACCCCATGGAACCCATACTCCCCATATTTCCTGATGTCCCCATACTACTTGTACCGGTCGATGCGGGAGTCGTAACCGGTGCTGTTTGCGTACGTCCCCCGGAACCTGCGTTTCCTGCCGGAGAAGCGGAAAACTTGCGTAGTGCCAGTGTCTCCAATTGCTTCAGATAATCCCTGTTCTCACGGCTGTTGTTCAATTGCTGCTGCAAACTGCAAAGGAGGAACCATTGGGTATAGACCTGGAGATAAAGATTATCCCGGCTTTCGCGGAATTGCTCGAAAGCCATGTTGGCCATGTGTTCTGCCTCGGTACGTGCCGCCTTGCGGGTTCCGAACCAGGGAAACATCTGCATCAATGTGAAATCGGCGATCTGTCGTCCGTCCATGATCTCCATCGGTTGCAGGAAGAAACCGATTTCCAGTTCAGGATCGGGGTAGGCGCCTGCCTGTGGCATCTTCTCCAGTGATGCTTTATATGCCAGGAAGGCGGCTCTCACTCCCGGATTATTACGTGCCGCCGTTTCCAGGTAACGAGAGAGCGAATCGGATGCCTGCCCGGTGGCCGGAACGGCAGTAAGAGAGTCAGATACCTGTCCGGTGACAGGAGCGGTTGTCAGTGGCTCGGTTGTCTGTCCGACAGCATGGGAGACCGAAATACCTGCAATCATGAGGAGAATGCAATATAGGTTTTTATATCGTTTCATAATCTCTTTGTTTTATATTATTCTTATGTTGTTTTTTGATAGCTCCCTCCCGCCACCAGCATTGCAGGATGGGTACCACGAACATGGTCATCGACTGGATGAGCATACCGCCGAATGTAGGAATAGCCATCGGCACCATAATATCGGCCCCTTTGCCGGTAGAGGTAAGTACCGGCAGGAAAGCTATCAGGGTGGAGGCAGTGGTCATCACTGCCGGGCGGACTCTTTTCAGTCCGGCATAGACAACTGCTTCCCTGATCTCTTCTTTGGTCTGCGGATCCCTTTCCAGAAAAGTATCATGAATATATGTCCCCATCAGTACGCCATCATCAGTGGCAATACCGAAAAGCGCGATAAATCCGACCCATACGGCGATGCTGAGGTTGACAGGATGCATCTGGAACATATCCCGGATATTTGTGCCGGCAATGGAGAAGTTCATGAACCAGGGCTCACCGTACAGCCACAGCAAAATAAATCCCCCTGCCAGGGCGACGAATACCCCTGAGAAATGGATCAGCGATGCCGTTACTGTCTTGAACTGGAAATAGAGGATCAGGAGAATGGTAATGAGGCTGATAGGTATAATGACCAGCAATCGTCTGGAAGCGCGTGCCTGCTGTTCATAATTTCCTGCGAAAGTATAGGATACGCCGTTGGGCAGGTTAATCTCCCCGTTGCGGATCTTCTCTTTCAATAGCTTATCGGCTTCCATTACCACATCTACCTCGGCTTTGCCGCCAATTTTATCAAAGATGACATATCCCACCAAGAAAGTATTCTCACTCTGTATCATCTGTGCTCCTCTGGCATACCCGATATCGGCCACATCTCCAAGCGGTATCTGTGCACCGGTGGCAGTGGGGATAATCAGTTTCGATAACTCTTCGGGATGTTCTCTCAGTTCGCGGGGATAACGGAGCCGTACCGGATAACGTTCGCGCCCTTCCACAGTAGTGGTCAAAGCCATTCCGCCCACGGCTGCACTGATGGTTTCCTGTAAATCGGCTACCGTAATGCCGAATCGCGCCATATTGTGGCGGTTCAGTTTGATTTCTATATAGGGTGCGCCCACTGCGCGGTCGTAGAAAACGGTAGAGGGCAGGATAGAGGGTATCTCTTTCAGGGCGGCTTCAAGTATCCTGCCTCCCTGTTCGATAGACTCCAGGTCCGGTCCCGATACTTTTAATCCCATAGGCGCCCGCATCCCGGTGGAAAGCATCACCAGACGCGCTTCGATGGGTTGTAGCTTTGGCGCCGAAGTGAGTCCGGGCAGATGGGAGACATTCACGATCTCCTGCCATATATCATCCGGGCTTTTAATATGGGAGCGCCACTGCCTGAAATGTTTTCCGTATCTCGAATGCACCAGGCTGTCGGCCGGTATCAGCCTGAACTCGTCTTCTTCCGGATTGTAGGTGGAACCGTCTGTCAGCAGGAATTCTCCTTTGCGGTTCACCTTAAATCGTTGCCGGCGCCCGTTCTCATCTAGGATATATTCGGAGCGATAGTTGATCGTATTTTCAAACATTTGCGCCGGTGCCGGATCGAGGGCCGAATTCACCCGTCCCCATTTCCCTACGGTCATCTCCACTTCGGGGATATTGGAGATCCGTTTGTCGAGCATCTCGATATATTGCAGGTTCTGTTCAATACCTGTATGGGGCATGCTTGTAGGCATCAGCAGGAAAGAGCCTTCATTGAGGCTGGGCATAAATTCTTTCCCGATCCCCGGGAATTTATCGCTTGCCGCCTGCCAGAATCCTGTCTGGCGGAATGATTTCCAGCCTACGGTTTCAAAACCTTTAGCCACAATTCCGAAAGTCTTGTCGAATCCCATCCAGATAACAATGCCGAACAGTACGGTAACGATTGGTATAACCATGAATTTCCATCTGTTGGCAAGACTCCATCTCAGGATCTTTTCATAGTAAATTACCAGCAACCATAACAGTCCCAGAATAACACCTATGATCAGGATTACGAAGACCAAATTACGGGGTATACCTGCGTAGGTACCTAAGGGGAGCCATTCTACCGCGAGTAGGTAGACTACGGTAAGGATAGCAATACCAATACCGATAAAAGTGGGTATTCTTTTATTTTTCCAGCGACCGGCAAAAAGGTTATTCAGACCGAATAACGGCAGGGCGGCATAGGCACCCACTCCGGTAAAGATAAGCAATGCGAGACCTCCGGCGATCAGCAGTATATTTCCTGCCTTGCGAACCAGTTCAGAGGTGATCCTGAATGAAAAGAAATAGTAGGTCAATGTAGGTAAAATAGCTATTCCCAGCAAAACTGCCGATAACATAGCAATAGTTTTTGTGTAGGCGAGGGGGCTGAACAGTTTACCTTCCTGCGCTTCAAGAAAGAAAACAGGAAGAAAGCTCACTACCGTGGTGAGTGAAGCGGTGAGTACGGCACCCGATACCTCACTTACGCTTTTATGGATCAGTTCGATGAATGCTTTGCCTTTTCGTTTATCCTTGTTCTCCTCCATCTCCATGTGGCGGATAATATTCTCGACAAAGACAACCCCGATATCTATCATCACCCCGATGGCAATAGCAATACCGGAGAGCGCTACAATATTGGCGTCTATCCCCATGTTTCGCATAAGGATAAAGGTGAGTAACACCCCCACGGGCAATATGCTGGATATGACTACTGATGCACGGAGATTAAGGATAATAACGATTACCACAATTATAGTGATTAATATCTCGTGAGTGAGAGATGTCTCGAGCGTGCCGATAGTCTCATGGATCAATCCTGTCCTGTCATAGAACGGTACAACCGAAACTTTGGAAACCGTTCCGTCGGCCAGTGTTTTTTGCGGCAGTCCGGCTTCTATCTCGGTAATCTTTTCCTTTACGTTATCAATTACTTTTAACGGATTAGAACCGTAACGCGCTACCACAACACCGCCCACCGCTTCTACTCCTTCCTTGTCGAGTCCGCCCCGGCGGGTAGCAGGTCCAATATTGACGAAAGCCACATCTTTAATCATTACCGGTACTCCATTACGTACGGTAATTACCGCCTCTTCGAGATCGGATACGCTTTTGATGTAACCCAGCCCGCGTACCAGGTATTCTGCCTTATTGATCTCGACCGTTTCCGCACCGATATCAAGATTGCTTTTTTGTACCGCGTTCATCACATCCATGATGGATATGTTATAGGCACGCATGGCGTTGGGATCGATCTCGACCTGATACTCTTTTACGTATCCTCCCACGGAAGCGACTTCAGCCACCCCTTCGGCTGAAGAGAGGCTGTATTTCACCTGAAAATCCTGGATCGATCGCAGTTCATCGGGATCCCATCCTCCCGCAGGTTTTCCGGTTGCCGGATCACGCCCTTCGAGGGTATACCAGAAGATCTGTCCCAGGGCGGTGGCATCGGGTCCAAGGCTCGGTTGTACTCCTTCGGGCAAGGTGCCGGAAGGCAGCGAATTCAGTTTCTCCAGTATCCGCGACCGGCTCCAGTAGAATTCTACATCATCCTCAAAAATGATATAGATAAATGACATACCGAACATAGAAGAACTACGGATCGTTTTTACTCCGGGAATACCCAAAAGTGAGGTAGTAAGGGGATAAGTGACCTGCTCCTGTATGTCTACGGGCGAGCGTCCCATCCATTCGGTAGCGACAATCTGCTGATTTTCTCCGATATCCGGGATTGCGTCTACCGGTACCGGATCGCGGGGAAGCAGGCTGTACCAGTTGAATGGTGCCGTAGCAATCCCCCACACGATAATAAGGATCAGCAGTAATATGGTTATTACCCTGTTATGCAGGAAATATTTGATGATCTTGTTCATCATAAGAAAATAATTTTAGATTTTGGAAGTGGTATGATTGCAACTAAAGCATTCGTCTGGCGATATTTTGTGACCCATTATTGCTCTTATGAGCTAAAAGAGTAGAACTATTTCATTAAGCTAAATGTGCAGAAGACAAGCTTGCTTGGATTATGCTATAGCGAGAAATAGTCTAACTTGTGAACTCGCTATGCTCAAACATCTCCTCTTTTAACGCTCATTGCGAGCTATGGGGCCCCACAAAATATCTAAATGTCTCCGCTTTAATTGCATGCATTTTCCGATTTACTTACAAATATTGAATGTATTAAAAAAGAAAACAATAGATTACCTGCACAACTGTATAAGTAATGACCCTTTAATTAAAGAAAGGCCATAGAAACCTTATAAGGTTGTGCCTGTAAAAGCGACCGATAAATCAAATACGGTAAATACAGATGTAAGTGAGCAAGCTTACATCTTTCAGGAAAAGACCTTCCGGAGGAAAGTCAGGATGAGGAGTACGGATGTCGGTTATGGGATCCGATAATTTATACAACCGGGTCAAAATGGCTCCTACAGTGTCAAAAGAGAGAGGCAAGAGGCGGGAGGCCGGCTGTTCTACCTTATTCTGGTAGTCATCGGTAGTTAGTTCAAGCAGTTGTATGTCACAGCATCGGTCACCGGTATTATACCACTCATAGTCGTGATGTCCGGTTGCAGGTCTGTGCACATCACAGCAGAAATGGTTGTCTCCCCGGCCTGCCGCATATGCAGGGTTAATATCTGTGGCGGCGTGCTGGGCAAACAGATTGAGTGATTGCAACTCTCCTGCACAATAATGCACTGCGATAACAGGTTGTATCGCAAAGATCATCATGATGGGTAGCAATAATATGGCAGTTGTTCTACTCATGTACACTCATCTTATTGAAAAAAATCCTTTTAGTACTCGCTAATTCAAATTGCTATTATAACGGTACAACAAAGAAAAAGATAACAAGTTTGCAAAAGTATCAATTATTTTTGACTAATTTTCTATTTCCGCATCAGAATCCGAAATCATCGATCATAATCTCCTCTACCTCATCGTGCTCAATCTCGATGATGTTCTGCGATTCCAATCCTTCCACATAAATGGCTTTATAGGGGATAGCGGGGCAGACATATTCGCAACCACCGCAACCTACACAGATCTTCGGTTCGATCTCGGGAATGGTAAGATGTCCCTTGTAGGGTACCATGCGGACAGCCTGTGTGGGGCAATGCTCGGAACAGGCACCGCAACTGGTCTCGTCGTAGTAGACGATGCAGTTCTCGATGATCAGTTGCACCTGCCCCATTTGGGTATGGTTCTTCTCTTCTTTGGTAAGAGGAAGGATGGCTCCGGTGGGACAAACTTCTCCGCAGATAGTGCAGTCGTAATTGCAGAAGCCATGATCGAAATAGAGTTTCGGTTGCATTATTCCTCCAAGTCCGTATTCCAGGAAAGCCGGTTTGATCACATGTGAGGGGCATTTGCTTACACAAAGGTGGCAGGAGATACATTTCTCCCGCAGGTGATCGAAAGTGGGTGTTCCCGGAGGGGCAATAGGGATGTGTCGTTTGAATTCCCTTTTGGGAAGTAAATCGTCTGTTGTCCCGGCCGGTAACAGGACGCCACCCGTTTCTCCCGGGAATAGACTATCCGGGATCATTTGCGCGACAAGGTTCCCCGCTGCCAGTCCTGTGACCAGTGAGGCGGAGAGGAAACGACGTTTCGACTCATTCACCGGTTTCCTCTCCTTTAGATAGCCGCACACAGGGTTTGCAGCATGCAGAACGCAACCGGTTATGTTTTGTTTGCTTTCTTTTATATAAGTGTATGTCGACAACTCATTTGTTTCCTTCTTTTTGCCTGTTCCGACGAAGGCATATTTCATCGCGTCGCGGTTACAACTTTCGATACAGTTGAAACAGGTAACGCAACGACTGTAATCGATTTGCTTGTTTTTTGAGTCGATACAGGAGGCTTTGCACTTCATGGTGCATAATCCGCACATGTTACATTTTTCGTCTACGAACCGGATTCTGAACAGGGAGAATTTACTCAGGAAACCAAGTGTAGTTCCCACGGGACAGATAGTATTGCACCAGGTTCTACCATTACGCCATGCCATGTAACCTATGATTAACAGGGTAATAAGGGCGGTTACAAGAGAAAAGATGCTCAGGATATAGATGCTGACCTTATAAAAAGTATAATTATTGAACGAGGTGAAGATAATTTCCAGCAGATTATTTCCCGCTAAATAGGCCGGGCGTAGCAGATGGGTCACTATTCTTCCGTAGGCACCATAAGGATCGAGTAGTCCCAACAGAAAGGTGAATCCGAAGATAAATGCCGCAGTCGTGCCAGCCAGCACACTCCAGCGAAGCAGGGTCTTAGCTTTACTATACCGGTATTTCTTTTTCCTGTTCAGCTTTTTGGAAAACCATGCTACTATATCCTGATAGACACCCATGGGACAGATAGATGAACAGTAAACCCTGCCGAAAAGAAAGGTTAGCACCGCCAATGATATCAAAATAACGATATTGACGGCCAGGAGTGCCGGGATCAATTGTATTTCGGCAAGAAAGCTGATACGATCGGGCAGAAACTCCCTAAAATCCAAAAAATAGAACGTAATTAACGAAAACAAGATCACAGAGAGTGTAATACGTATTCTTTTCAACATGATGCTTTCCTTCTAAAGAGTGACGTAATAGGCGATTTGGCACGAATAGTATCACCCGGTAGCGGGTACCGGATGATAGATGATATTACGGATTATACGACCAAGAGAACGGAAAGGATTATATCCTCAATCTCCTGATATTGAGGTTGTCCAGTTTCATTGTGCCGATGCCCAGTTCTTCTCCTTTGGAGATGTGCGTTACCTTGTCGAGCGGCATTTCACGTGCCTGGTTGAAGAAATTGGCAGCAGCAGTGTCGGCAGCGACAATATCCTGAGAGATAAAAAGGCCTTTGGAAAGCACCACGTCGGAGAGAGACCTTCCCCTTGGGCCGCTGGTCTTCATCAACCTGTACGCATCTACTATATTTAAAACCGGTTTCTTAGGATAAGTACACACATCAGCAATACACTGTTGCAGATCATTGGCATGGAAAAATCCCCGGTCCCATACAATCCCCATATAGTTCTTCATCGAGATGGTAAGCTGGGCACCACCATGGTTTTTCAGGACAGGCACATTGATCCATTTATCGCTGTCCACTATGGCCTGGTGTATCTTCGTTGTTTTCAGGCTTCTTCCTTTGGGCAGGGATACGGATTTATAATACGATTCCTGATGGGCGGGTACTACTTTGGCACCTGCTTTTTTAGCTGCCTCCTCAATACCGCTGTTGGCATAAGACTTGCGCCAGTCGTCGCAGGTATGGTCAAATACGGTTACTTCCGACGCTCCGGCATCAAAACATTGTTTGATAATCTCCTCTACCAGTTTCGGATTGGTGTTGGCCGCCATCTCTACAGGCTGATCCCATCCGATATTAGGTTTTACACATACTTTGTCGCCTTTGCTGATGAAGTTGCTTATTCCTCCCATCTCGGCGATCGCTTTGCGGAACATAGCTTCCGGTTCGCCTCCCATTACTGCTACCAAATCATATTTTTTGGCGGCATTGGCGGTTTCGAACGACTGGGTGAGTATGCTCATCGCATCTGTCTCTTTTACTGTGGTAAGCGCTGCTCCTGTGAGAGCTACTGCTCGTAAGAAATTCCGTCTATCCATAATCTCTCTTTATTTAGATTGGCCGGTGTTTGTTTCCAGCCTGTTTGAATTTCTGTATATTACCAGTATATCTGATCCCATATGGATTAGGTCATGCTATCCTATAACCCCTGTTTTATCAGTATTATCCTTAAATACTGACCCGTATTCCACCGAAAATTGTAGCTCCCGGCATTGGATATCCGGCATTGATTTCATATTTCCGACCCAATAGGTTTTCTCCCTTTATGAAGAGATTCAGCCAATCGAGTAACTGGTAATTGGCACGGACATTCCAAAGTACAAAGGTCTCTTGCCGGGTGTCAGACGGGGAGGTATAAATATTCCCGATGTATTGCACTCCGGTGGAAATTCCCCAGGGTCCTTTGGTATAACTACCACTCACATAGAGTTTGTGTTCAGGTGCAGTAAGTATTTTATAGGTCATGTCAAGATAACTGTAATTTGCCGAAAAACGCAGATTCGGCATTGCCTGATAACTTGCACTGAACTCGAAACCTTTATTTTCCACTTCCCCTATATTGACCCATTGGCCAATATTCGGTTGCGGTTGTTGTATCATGTTGTCGCCCTTTATATAGAACATGTTGACGCCTAAGCTCAATCTGTTATCCATCAGCATTTGCAGCAGCGATATCTCGTAGTTCATCAACCGTTCTGGTTTCAGATCCGGATTTTGCGGCGGGAACATGTACATCTCACGAATGGTGGGGTTACGAAATCCTTTACTGACGATTGCTTTCAGTACAGTCGTAGCCGAAGGAGTGAAACTTGCCCCCAGTTGCGGTATCCATTCCGAGCCGTTGATCTGGTGGTGATCGAGCCGGATACCTGCATTCAGCGTCAACTTATTATCCAGCACTGTCTGCTGCAGGTTCAGGTATCCCGCTATATTGTAGAGCGAGGTATCGGCCAACTGTACATTGTTGGTTTCATCGGGGAACTTATTGAATGCTTCGCCTCCGAAGTGCTGATAATCGAATCCGGCGGTCGTTTTATTTCCTGCAAAGAAAGAATAGGATTGATATACCGATACTCCTGCCATCCGGTCGGATGAGTTAAACCGTTGGGGTACGGGTTGTCCTCCCTCCCTGTATCCATCGTTGATCCGGTGTGTGCCAAAGTTGTAAAACAGTTTTACTGCTCCCGATGTGTTTGCATACTCGTTCTCGACAGCAAGTGAAGTCATCCCCCGGGTGATATCGGCGTCGTTATCGATCATAGGGGCGGTGACCATTCCAGGGTTCGAAGACTCTGTATTGGAGATATTCAGGTCTGCAAAACTTTTCCAGTGGCGTGAAATATCATACCCTACTTTTGCATAGCCGTTCCACTGTTCGAAATCCATATTCTCCCGGTGTCCGTCAGAGCGGCTGTATCCTATGTTTCCAACCAAGTGTAATCTTTCTTTTTTCCATCCCGTGTATGCTTCCGCATTCAATGTATTGTAACTTCCGTACATTACCTGTGCTATGCCGTGCGATCCGTCCCGTTGTTGTTTTTTGGTGATGATATTGATC
>Ga0129314_1000496_pt1 | contig 41140 bp, 52 predicted proteins | sample O1111metagenome_FD_94431 | JGI IMG/M metagenome (GOLD analysis project Ga0129314, IMG submission 94431) | Orangutan individual fecal microbial communities from fecal samples from Wisconsin, USA - O1111 metagenome | ecosystem: Host-associated > Mammals > Digestive system > Large intestine > Fecal... | reverse complement strand
CTTGAGGTTAGCCTTGTTAACAGTCTTAATGTGCTTCATAAAAACACCTCCGTTTATGTTATCATTCTAATTGTATCATAAAGATACGGAAATTTCAATAGTTATTTTGAAAAATTACATCCAACCGCAGTCGTCGTATTCGCTCCACTTGTCCTCAAGCTGTTGCTGTTGTGACGCAAACTTCATAACGATATAGGCAACGCACGCTACAACAGCTATGAGAGCGCCTATAACGGGAATGACGTAATTCTTTTTCTTTTTTTCTTCCATAGTATTTTTTCCTTTCGGTATTATTAAAGCCTGACGGCAGATTTACATATTAAGATATTCCTTATAGATCTCCGACTTTGAGAACGGGGTTTTTCCTGCAACCTGTCTGCAGGCATCGGACGGCTTTATTCCGCCGTCAACCAGTTCTTTTGCCATAAGTGCGGCATCGGCAAGGGTAATATCCTCGTTTTCTTTTACCTTTGGTTTTCCCTCGACCACAAGCACATATTCGCCTCTCGGTGTAAGTTCCTTGTAGCGTTCTATCATTTCTGATATAGTACCCTTGATAACTTCCTCGTGTATCTTGGTAAGTTCTCTGCAAAGGGCTATCTGTCGGTTTCCGAGAACTCTGTACAGATCGTCGAGCGTGTTTTTAAGTTTATGTGGCGCTTCGTAGAATATAAGCGTTCTTGAAAAGTCCTTGATTTCGTCAAGGTGTTCGTCACGCTGTTTTTTGGTTACGCTTAAAAATCCCTCGAAGCTGAAGCGTGAGGTGTCAAGTCCGCTCATACAAAGTGCTGTTATTGCGGCACTGGGGCCGGGTACGCTTTCTATCTCAACGCCGTGCTCGTGGCACTCTCTTACAAGCTCTTCACCGGGGTCGGATATGCAGGGCATACCTGCATCGGTCACTACGGCGCAGGTTTCGCCGTCAAGCAGACGGGCGGTTATATCCTCGCCACGCTTGTTACCGCTGAACTTGTGATAACTCACCATAGGCTTGCTTATAGAGAAGTGGGTAAGCAGTTTCTGAGTTACTCTTGTATCCTCTGCGGCGATAAAATCGACCTTGCCGAGCGTTTCTACCGCTCTCGGTGACAGGTCCGACAGATTTCCTATCGGAGTGCCGACTATATATAATTTTCCTGCCATATTTCTGTGTCAGCCTTTCTTCATTTTTGTGCCGTAGTAGATCCTGTTCATTTCATCGCTGTAGCCGTTGTCGCTGTAAACTTCAAAATCGGGGAGTATCTCCATTCCCGGCTTGCCACCCTTTTTTCCGCTTATAAGCACGAGCCACGGCTTACCGCCTTTGCGGTTCACTACATTCTGCATGGCCTTCGGCTCGATCCCGTGCGAACGCATAGAGCAGATGACATCGGCAAGGCGAAGCGGTATCTGACATATTTTAAGACTTCCGCCGAACTTCAACAGCGATGAGGCTGTCTTCATAACATCGTCGATATTGCACAGTATCTCGTGTCGGGCCGCCGCCTGTACATCGGAAAGGCGTTCCTCGCCCGAACCTTTTTTCCAGTAGGGCGGATTTACCGTCACTATGTCGAAATATTCACGGGGTACGCCCTGCGGATCTTTAAGGTCGCAAAGCACAGGCTTTATTCTGTCCGAAAGGTTATTTTCGGCAACGCTTTTATCAAAAAGTTCTACCGCTTCAGGCATTATCTCGATGCCGTATATCTCTTTCGGGGGCTTTTTGGATATGTTTCTGCACATTATCAGCGGAACTATACCGCAACCTGTACACAGGTCGCACACCTTATGGTGAGGTGCGGGGTCGGCAAAATTTGCAAGGAGAAATGCGTCAGTGCCGAAACGGTGATCCTCGGAAACATATATCTTTGTGCCGGAAAGGTCGAAGCTCTCATATTTTTCTGCCATATCAGCCTACCAGTATATTTGCCTCGGGGAGAATCCTGTTCTTATCCGAGTTGTGATTTTTTCTTATTACAAGAGAGGTCATAAGCGTTACGGGACCGATTCTTCCTGCAAGCATGGTGAATACCATTATCAGCTTTGCGGGGACATTCATCTCTGCGGACGCACCTACAGAGAAGCCTGTAGTAGAGAATGCGGAAACTACCTCGAATATTGTTTTCTGAAGCGACATACCCTCACAGCACATAAGTATGCCTGTGAACGAAACGGCTATAAAAGTCAGCGACAGAACGATGACGGTGAATGTTTTATATATAGCGTCACGCTTTATCCTGTGACCCATAAGATAGGTATCCTCTCTGCCCTTCAGCACGGAAATTACCGTACAAACGACAAGCGCAACGGTCGTTATCTTGATACCACCCGCTGTGGATGCAGGTGCGGCACCGATGAACATAAGGATAGTGACAATTATTTTTGTAAAGGGCATAAGCTCGTTCATATCAAAGCAGGGGAAGCCTGCGGTACGGGCGCTTGCGCTTAAGAATACAGATGTGAGAATTTTTTCTCCTACGGGCATCTGTCCGAGTGTGTCCTGATTACCGAATTCTACTATAAATATTATAGCGGCGCCGATAAGCGTCATAACTGCGGTCATTATAAGAACCAGCTTTGTATGCAGGAGAAGCCCTTTCGCCTTGCTGTAATGCCTTATATTACGCCAAACGATAAAGCCCAGACCGCCTGTTGTGATGAGTACCGTGACGGTTATCATAACAAGGGGGTTGGCGGTGTAATTGCTCAGTCCCACTGCTCCCTGAGTTGCTGTGAGCAGGTCAAAGCCTGCGTTACAGAAAGCGGAAACGGACAGGAATATCGCTTCGAAAATTCCGAGTGCGCCGAAGTCGGGAACAAAGACAAACGCAAGTATGACAGCGCCGACAAATTCGATGGCAAACGAGTAAAGGACGATTTCATAGAAAAGTCTTTTCGGCGTGGTTTCGAGTGCGTTGTCGGTAAGGTCGCTTGCGGCTATTTTTACGGTTGACCAGCCCAGCTTTTTGCCGAGTATAAGGTTGATGAACGTTACCAAGGTCAGAAAGCCGAGACCGCCGACCTGTATAAGAGCGAGTATGACACCCTGACCGAAGCCGTTGAAATAGTTGAAGGTATCGAAAACAGTTATTCCGGTAACGCAGGTTGCGCTTGTGGCAGTGAACAGGCAGTCTATGAAGCTGCTGAACTGACCGCTTTTTGAGGATATGGGCAGGAAAAGAAGTGTTGCACCTGCCAGTATTATGATGGAAAAGCCCAGTACGAGCATCCTTGACGGCTGCATTTGTCGGGTTTTCTTTTTGAGTTTAGGCATTTTGGTTTATATCTCTCCTTAGCATTTGCAAAGATGTTATTTACTCTCGGAAAGGGTATTGTTTCCGGGCTTTTCGGGCGGTTCGCCGTTATCGTGGCGGATCGCATTATTTCCTATCGCATAGACGTTTATATCGTTGATGCGTCCGATAAGCACGCAGGCACCGCTGACCTTTACGGAGTCGGAGCTTACAACATAGCAATCTGTCGGCAACGTTCCGCCCTCTTTAATATATTTTACCGTTGACGACTGGTTGTAATACTGTATACTCATAGCTGTCATACGGTCATTGTCGTAAACTATTATGGTTTTGTTTTCTGTGCCGCCGGAATATTCAGCGATACAGCGGTTTATCTCAAGAGTGTCGGAAACATTTTCACGGCTTTCTTCCGCATAGCCAAAAAGACCGCTTGAAGCGGACGATACGCAGGCATAGCAGATAACGCCCGTGAATATAAAGGCGGTTATTACGGAAGCGTGGTTTTTCGTACAGCACACAACAGGTACTGCCGCCGCAAACACGGTGAAAAGAAGGCATATCGGGTAAAGCATATCCGAGTTTGTAAGCCCGACGGACGAGTCGCATCCGATAAGCATAGAGGTGATGCCCGGCGTTATTACGTTGCTGAGTATCTGTCCGCCCGACTGAGTGCAGTTATACATCAGCAGTGCGGCGGTAGCGGCAAGACCGTTCCCGGTCACAGAGATAAGAAGCCTTGTATAGCTTATGCCGTACACGAAAATATAGCAGAAGAACAGGAGGATAAAGGGAATCGTTACGGCAAAGACCGACGATGCACCGAATACCGTATCCTGTGCCGAAATGTCACAATCGGCTTTTAAGAAAGCGTCAAGGGGAACGGCGAATATAAGCATAAGCGTACACAGCACGCCCATTGACACGAATCTGTCATCATAATACTGCTCTTCCTTGCGTCTTTTACAGCGGATGAAGCTGACAAGTGCAATTACGGCAAAGGTGACACCTGCGCCGCCAAGTCCCCAAGAGGATACTATGAAGTAATATAAGCGTCCGCCTATAAGAGTAAGCAGAGCCGCACTGTTTTCGGATAAAGCCTGCAAAGAGCCTGCGACCGACTCCACGATACCTCCGGAATAAGCGTAAAGGTCTTTTGTGAGCCACGTCAGAATAATATCGGCGGCAAAAAGAAGTATAAATGTTACTATGTATGTGCTGAAATATATGCTTTTTCTGACTCCTGCGAGCTTTGCATAAAGGCAGTAAAGGCATACGGCGAGGAACACACCTGCACACGACGGCGACAGGAAATAAGCGCAGGCGGTAAGAATGCCTGCGGTGACCGAAGCAAAGAAGGCACCTGCTTTTTTCCCGTTTTCCTTTTCGCCTCTGAATATTATAAGCAATAAAAGCCAGACAAAAACGGCGGAAAGCGGTTCTGAAAGCAGGTAGTGGGAATAGATAAGCACTGATGGGAATATTCCGCACAGTGCTGTTACGAGAAGCCTCTGCCACAGCTTTGTGACACCGAGCTTTTCTGTCAGACGGAAAGCGGAAAGAGGGATAAGCGCATAAGCGGCTGAATTTATCAGCATAAACAGCTTATACTGGAACACGGGGTCGGGGCAGAGCATAGTCGGAAGGTAGGGTATTCCACGCAGGAAGCCGCTTATGCTTCCTACGGGCGACATTACACCTGTCCAATCTCTGCCGAGAAATGCGGCGGCCGCCGCCGCTCCCGTAAATTCTTCCTCAAGAGATGCGGTCTGCATAAACATACCGAGTGCAGAGCCTAATATAAAAAACACAAGGAAAACAAGGAGCGACATTCCTTTTTCGCCCTTTTTGCCGTAAAATGTTTTAAGTCTGCTCAAAATGCCGTCCTCCCTTCGTCAGTGTCGTTTATCTGCAGAAATATCAGTTTACCAGTTCCTTAAGAACGGAGATGCTGATGCCGAGCGTATTGTTGATAAGCTGGAAAACGAGCATCATAGCTATGGCGGTGCAGAAGGAGAATGCTATCGCATAGAATATTCCGGGTTTTCCTGCCGCTTCAATCCTTGCAAGTATGCGTTCACGGCTTTCATCGGGGTATTGCTGTTTTATCGTCTTTATTTTTCTGACCGCAGTTTTCAGATAGAAGTAGTTGAAGAACATAAGCGCAAAGATATTCAGCGCAAGGGATACCATAGCAGTAACGACATATGCAACGGCAAGGTCGCCTGAGGACAGGCCGAGATTATCGGCAAAATAGTTTAGCAGAATCCTTGTTTCCGTTATCAGAAAAAGCGACAGCATCATAATAACGCCGAACAGATTCATCCTGCGGTAAAAGCAGTGGATAGGGAAGAACAGGAATGACGCAAAGTTCAGCTTGAGCAATTTGTTGTTTTTTCTGATGTCCTTGAATACAGGAAGATAGTAATATCCGTTCTTTCCGACAAATTTCAGAAGCTCCTGAGCGGTCACGCCGTCAATCGCCTCAAAGTCCTTCTGCTGTTCAAGCAGTTTTCTGTCCATTATCTCACGGTATTCGTCATAGCTTTCAACGTGGAATATTTCAAAGCCGTCCTCGCTTGTTTCGGGCTTGTTGATCTTTGCGGATTCGACGTTTTCGAGATGTTCACGCAGTTCTGCGCTGTCGCCCTTCCACTCGTAGCTGCCGTGCTCGGCGGAGTGTATGCAGGTGCCTACCCTGTTCCAGCATTCACGGTGATACGGAGCGCCGCATTCGGGGCAGACTACAATGTCTTCATCATCAAAGAATTTCATGCCGCAGGCGGCACATTTTTCATTTTTAAACTGTTCGTGCATTTTATATCCTTAATCTGATTTTGTTCAGTGACTATATTTAATATATTATAACACGGTTTATTCACGCCGTCAAGGTGTGTATAAACCGTGTTAAAACGTTGTTCATTGTATTATTAAATGCGAAGGGTGACGCAACTTAAAAATGCGCCGCCGGTCGCATTTATTTTTTTATCTTTTTATAGGCAATTGTAAAAGTCCGCAGTAAAAACAGAGTGCGGGAGTAAATCCGAATTTTTAACCGCAAGGTTAAAAAAAGAGCATAACAACAGAAACGACCGGAAGTCGCTTTAAAAGAAAATATAGTAATTATATGTTAAGCAATCAGCTTACGGACACTTTTAATCAGATTTGGCTTATGTAAAGCGTCGGCAAGCAAAACGCCGACAAGCTGAACAATACCGGAAAGAAAGATGTCTGCTTTGAGCGAAAGTGTATTAAAGGTTTTTCTGTGAGCAGTCTGAAAGGTATCTTTTAAAAGATTGATGGTGCGTTCTACGGTTACTCTCGTGCGGTAAAGATTGTCCCAGTGTTCGGTATCTCGCGGGATACCGGGATAAAGCCTGAAATCCTTATCGGGGTAAGTGTAAACACATTTACCGTAAGAGGAATCTGTGCAAGGATGTTCACAGGTACAAATTCTGGTTGTTCCCTGCTGTACGGATTTCGGGCACACCCACTTGAAACGGACAGAGCGGTTTTTGCCGCCGGATTTTCCTATGAACCTAAACGGCGCACCGTCTATAGGACAAATCGGAGTTCCGCAGGAATTAAAGTGTGCGTCGGAGGTTTTAGAATTGCGCTGATTCATCGGAATACAGGCACGACGGAAATTAAATTCGTTTTTAAGTAAGTAATAATTGTCATAAGAGTCAAAGGAGGAATCGCCGATGAAGGTGGAAAAGCTTATGTCGGGATGAGCAGAGAAAAAGTCTGAGAGAACAGGCTTTAAGGAGACGGAATCACCGATTTCCTTGTCTGCGTCCGGGTTATCGGTTTTAGAGGAAACAATCTGAGGGTGAGCCTTTTTAAAGGCGTCGTCAAAACAGGAAATATGCCTGATTATGCCCAATCCGTTAGTGACAATTCCCGCTTTTAAAGCGTAGCAGTAATGCCCGTTAATATATTGCTGACGGACATCGGGATTTGCTTTTGCGGAATCGGGAAGCAGACTGTATACCCCTTTATAGGGGTTGTAATCGGGATTACCTTTGGATAGCTTTTTAGCTTCTTTGAGCTTTGAATTTAAAAACTTTGGGTTGTTTTCGGAAACGTTAGCTTCAATACCTGTTGTGTCGTAAATAAGATAATCGGCTTTTTTCTCGCTGATTTCACGGCAAATAGGTTCAGTCATATCAACCAACCGTTCAAATACTCTGACAAGAAATTCGCAGTAATCCTGTTTGAAACGAGTAAGGCGGGAAGCGTCGGGAACCTTTGAAAATCCACAAAATTCACGAAGCTCTTTACTGCATTTCAGAACGGCAATCAGTTGAACATCTGTTGTCAATCCGAGAAGCTTTTGCAGTATTAAAGCGCGCAAAATGCTTTCAAGATGATAAATATGCTTTCTGCCCATTCGACCGTAAAAGGCAGAGGTAAATTCACAAGGAATAAGACGGTCAAAATCAATGTGCTCCTCCAGCAGCGTAATTAATTCCGGTTTCTTTTCTTCTATGGAGTTGAGCACTCCGTTGTAGATGTCGAAAAGCGACATTTGCACGGCTTTATTTCGCATGATTTTTTCTCCGTTTCTTTGGTGTTTTTGTTTTTTGTTCAATACAATTTTACCATAAAAACGGAGAAAAATCAGTAGTTATAAAAGTCTTTTAAGCCTTTATTTCAGCGGCTTTTCAGACTTTTACAATCGACTATTATCTTTTTAGAAAAGGAGGTTTGCAAAGTGACAAACTATGAAAATGTCACGCAGTCCCCGAAAGCGTTATCCGATTTTCTTTCTTCGCTCCCGATTATTGAAGGGCCGTGGAACAAATCGTTCCAAAAAACTTTTTGTTCCGCTTGTAAAAAAGAAGATTGCGAAAAATGTCCGAACGAAGAACAAAGAAACAGCCCCGAATGGTGGTTGCAATTGGAGGTGACAAAATGAGTAAATACAGATTTTTGACTTTTGACGACCGCAAGAAAATTGAAAAGTGGCATTCTGACGGTGTGCGCCCTTTCGAGATTGCCGCACGCTTAAATGTTCACACCGCAACAATATACAACGAGTTGAACAGAGGTTACACAGGGAAAGAAGATGAAATGTTTCGCCCTGAGTACAGCGCGGAAAAAGCACAAAAGGCAATTCAAGAGAGCTTTAAGCGGAGAGGGCATAAAACAAAAAAGGAAGTAACAGCGTTATGAACGGATTAAAAGGAATTCGTATTGCAATAAAACAGCAATACGCTTTCGGGACATTGATTGTTTTGTTTTCTGACGGAACAATAAGTAAATACGACGCTTTTAAGCTTGGTCGCGAATGGCTGAAAATGAGCAATGACGCTTTTTATTCGTTATATGGGTTCAATTTCAATCCACACAAAATTCCGGGGCTTTACGAAAAGTGTATGAAGGCGGTGTACCCGAATGATTATTGATATTTTCAATACTGACCGTAAATACGATTTAATTTTAGCTGACCCGCCGTGGAAGCAATCAAAAGGCGGCAAAAAAGCGGTTCGCAAGAATAGCAGCGGAAGACCTCTTGATTATCAAGTGTGTTCGCTTGAAGAAATAAAAAAACATCTTCGAGCGGCGACAACTCTTGCCGAAGATAATTCCGTACTTTTCCTTTGGACAATAGATAAATATTTGTTTGAAGCGCAGACAATCGCCGAAGAAATGGGATATAAGCTTCACGCCCGTATGATATGGAATAAAGTAACGGGCATTCCCGCCGCTTTTACGGTTCGGTACGGTCACGAATACTTATTATATATGTATAAAGGTAAATTACGCCCCGTTGCACTTGCGGAGCGTGGGAAGATACATACTGTATTTACGGAGCAAGTGAAGCGGCACAGTCAAAAGCCCGAAATATCTTTTGACATTATAGAGCGGCTTTATCCCGCGGAACGAAAATTGGAGTTATATGCACGCCGTACCCGCCCCGATTGGGACTGTTGGGGAAACGAGGTGACAGACGATGAATAACGCGGAATTGAAAGAAGCTCTTTTTAATAAACGCCCCGTAATTTTCAATATGCCGTCGTTGGGCGAAATTCATTATAAATGCGTTTCAGCTATCATCTATCGAGTTAAAGACGGCAAATTAACCGTAAGTGCAGAAATCGAAGACAAGTGCGGACATTCGGTGACGATAGTCAGGCCCGAAAGCATTCGCTATGAGGAGGAATAGAAAATGGCAGATGTTGACCTTTGCGCCGTTTGTGGACAACCTATTCCCGAAGGCGTGCAAATATGCGCAAATTGCGAACTTGAAATCAAAGAATGTGTTCCGAGCGTTGCGGCGGTTCACGCTGCTGCAAGAGTTATTAAAAGTTTTTGCAACAGCAGAAACAACAATCCCGAAACGGATTGCAAAGAATGCCCCATTAAAGACATTTGCTTTAACGAACCGTATTTATGGGAGGTTTAAGAGCTTAACGCAATCTACATTATTATATATAGGAGGACAACATTATGGACGATAGAACACCGAGCAGGAAAACCCGCAAAGAGAATAGAAAGGCCTACAAATTGGGATATAAGAAGAAAAATGTTCCGTTATGGGTGAAGCGAATTTTAATTTCTTGGCTTGTATGTCTTTTTATCGGCGGGGCCATCGGCAGCGGATTGACAGCTATTGCAATACATTCGAGAGGGGCAGCCGATACAAATAAAGATATGCCATACGGTACGCGCGACGGAAGAATATTTACCGAAGAAATGTCGAGAGATTGGAGCGGCGACTTGGAATTTATACCCCTTGACTGCGCATTGCCCGTAGAATTACAAGAATTTACATATTACTTATCAACCGGGTATTACATTGATTTTTCGTATGTTATGGGTTTGATGTTTTGTGAAAGCAGTTTTCGAACCGATTGTGTGAGCGGTACGGACGATTACGGACTTATGCAGATAAACAAGCAAAATCACAAATGGCTTTCGGAACAATTGGGGCTTAATGATATTACAGACCCGTATCAAAACATACGCGCAGGGCTCTTTATTCTTCGGCAGCTTTTTGAAAAATACGACGACCCCGCAAAAGTTGCTATGGCTTACAATATGGGCGAATATGGCGCGTCTGTATTATGGGAACAAGGAATATACGAAACAAGTTATTCAAAAAAAGTTCTTGCAAAAGCAGACGAATATAAAGAACAGCTTGAAAACAGCATAAAAAAATAGCCCGTTCAAAAACCACTTGAACGAGCCATTATAACGGCTTTTGCCGCTTGCCTTATTACACAATTATTATATCACAGCAGCGGCAAAAAGTCAACAGAAACGCGCCGAATTGCGGCGCGTGACGGGCTTGTATTGGATAGTATTTCAACAACCAACTTTGCCCCGAAACCATTGATAGTTATAGGAGTGCCGCAAAATGAAAAACAAAAAAACAAATATAAATTTCTCTGCTGAAAATTCAATTCGCAGTCAAAGTCAAGTCGAGTATATTTCGCCCGACCAAATGAACGAAGCTTTCGACAGAGCTTACGAAGAAAGCTCAACTTTTTATGAAGTCTTCGGCGATGTAAAAGATAGGATTGATTTTGATTGCTTTCCGTACATCGACCGCGACGGCGCGGAAGAACTTTGTTTGATTATTACGGAGGTTTTGAAATTGCCGCCGAATGCGCTTGTAAGGGTTGCGGGAAATAATCTTCCCGCCGAAATGGTTCAAGCAATATATCATCGTTTGACGCACGAACACATCGTACTTGTTATGGAAAATTTCGGACGGGCTACATACGAAATCAAACACAAAAAAACATATCTTCGTACCGCTCTTTACAATTCGGTATTTGAAATCAATGCACATTATGAAAATGCCGTCAATAAGGACAACCCCGAATTTGTCAAAAAACCATTTGGAACGCGAAGGGGTGAACAAGAGTGATACGGGAAAAGCATACAAAGTCGGGAAAACTTTTCGAAGCTGACTTTTACCCGATATGGAATGACGGTCGCAGAATTCCGACGCGCGCCCCGAAAACAAATCGTTCAACGGAAGCACAAGCTAAATATAATCATTCGCAAGCAGTAAAAAAGGCAATCCGCATTGTTAACGCGAATTTTGAAACGGGCGATATATTTATGCACATCACATACAGACCCGAAAATGCTCCGTTGACAGAAAAAGCCGCAAAACGCGACTTTGCAAACTATATTCGTCGCGTAAAAACAAAGCGCGCTTCTGAATTGAAAAGAGTTTCCGAACTACTGAAGGAAAATCCGAACGATAAATCTTTGCAAAAACAGAAAGCAAAACTTAAACAGCCGTTTTTATATTATTGTCCGCTTGAAGAAACGATTTACAAGAGCGGTAAACACAAAGGTAAAAGCAATTGGCATTTTCATCTACTTATGACCGGCGGTATTGACCGTGATACTTTGGAGGATATGTGGGACAAAAGCGCCCGTGTCAACGCAGATAGATTTCAGCCCGAACGCTTCGGCCCGGAAAGTGCGGCGCGGTATATTACAAAAGATTTGCACGGGTCGCGAAAAATTCTTCGTTCAAAGAACCTTAAAAAGCCGATTTCGCCTAAACCGAAAGACGGTCGTATCACAGCACGCGGGGTTCAGATGTTGGCGACACAACGGGTTGACGACAAGGCGTATTGGGAGCGCAAATACAAGGGGTATCGTTTTATTCGGTGCTTTGCCCGTTACAACGAATACAACGGAAATTGGTATGTTTCGGTTGTTATGTATAAATCAGACGGCGAAGAAATGCCGCAATGGGAGGTTAATGAATGGATAACGGAATATTAACGCTTGGAAGTTTGTTTGACGGTATCGGCGGTTTCCCTTTTGCCGCAACAATAGCGGGAATTAAACCGATATGGGCGTCAGAGATAGACCCCGCTTGCGTTGCGGTAACAAAGAACCGATTTCCCGATATGGAACATTTGGGAAGCGTAACGGACATAGGCGGCGCGAAAATCCCGCCCGTTGATATAATCACTTTCGGTTCGCCTTGTCAAGATTTAAGTGTCGCAGGAAAACAAGCAGGGCTTGACGGTGAGCGAAGCGGGCTGTTCAAAGAAGCAATAAGAATAATTTACGAAATGAGGTCAGCGACAAATGGAAAATATCCAAATTTCATTGTTTGGGAAAATGTCCCCGGAGCGTTCAGTAGTAATAAAGGGCGCGATTTTAGAACCGTGCTTGAAGAAATCACAAAGACCGATATTCCAATGCCTTCAAGTGGGAAATGGGCAACCGCAGGAGTGGTTCGAGGGGGGGCAATTTGTGCCGCTTGGCGACAGCTTGACGCTCAATATTGGGGAGTACCCCAGAGAAGAAAGCGTATCTACCTTGTCGGAAGTTTTGGAAGCGATTGTGCCGAAAAAATATTATTTGAGTGCGACAGCGTGTGCGGGTATCTTGCGCCGCGCAGAACGACGCGGGAAAGAACTGCCGCCGTTGCTGAAAGAAGCGTTAATGTCGGTAGTGAATGCTTCGACGCAAGAGGAAACGGAGGCGACGGAGTAGCCCCCACAATGACGGGCGACCATAACGGACGGATAAACGATTATTGCGCGGTTGTGGTTCAAGCAAACGGCTTTAACGGACAGAACAGCATTACGGCAGCTAATGTAGAAATGCGCAAGGAATTATCCCCGACTATCACTTGCAAAAAACAAGCTGATGTATTGTATGCGGCAGGATTTTTAGACCGCGCGCCCGCCGAAAGTTATAGTATCGGTTACGAAGAAGAAAAATCGCCGACGCTTCGAGCGAGTATGATACCGTCTGTTATCGGTCAAACGGTAGTTTTTGATGAAACGCAAATTACATCACCGCAAAACGGGTGCAATCCAAAGCAGAACGCCCCTTGTCACCCGTTGGCGGCTACGGCAAAACCGCCCGTTCTGTGCATACAAGGAAAATCAATCGGCAGAGCTGACAAGAACGCACCTAACGGAAGTGGAATAAACGAAGAAGTTTCTTTCACCCTAAACACCGTAGACCAACACGCCGTTGTATATGCTTGCGACCGTGCTTCGTTCAATCAGGGTAAAAATGCTCTTTACGACTTTGATATTAACGACAGCGGTATAAATTCAACACTTGTTGCAAAGGGGCCGTCGGCAGTAGCTTATAAATTCATCGAATGGGTTATACGCCGCCTTACACCGCTTGAATGTGAGCGATTGCAAGGTTATCCCGACCATTGGACAAAGCTTCCTAAAATCGAGGATATGACCGAAGAGGAATTTTCATTCTTTTCGCGAGTGTTTTTACTTGATAAAGCAATAAGGGGTCAACAGCAAAAGAAGCCCCCGACAAAAGCTTCACTTGTCAAGTGGTACAACAAACTTGATTGTGACGGAAATCGTTACAAGATGTGCGGAAACAGTCTTGCTATACCGTGTGCGCTTCGCGTGCTTGGCAGCATAGCTGATTACATAGCAAAGGAGCTGAAACAAAATGAATAATTCACCGCCGGGAGCGGCTCGGCGTAAGCCTATACCACACGAAGGCAACGAGCAAGAAGCTCTTTTTCGTTGGGCTGCGCTTGTTCGCGGGCGGTTTCCCGAAATTGATTTGCTTTATCATATCCCGAATGGCGGTAGCAGAAATCGCATTGAAGCGGCAAATCTTAAACGACAAGGCGTTAAAGCGGGTGTACCCGACTTATGCTTGCCGGTCGCGCGCGGAAAATATCACGGGCTGTATATCGAGATGAAATACGGCAAAAACAAGACTTCCGAAAATCAAAACAAATGGCTTATGGCTTTGAAAAAGCAAGATTACGCCACTGCTGTTTGCTATGGTTGGCAGGAAGCGCAAGAACTTATAACAAAATATCTTGAACTTGGAGGAAAAAACAATGGTACACGCGGTTAAAATTTATCCCGAATATTACGAAGCGGTCAAGAGTGGCAAAAAGCCGTTTGAGGTCAGAAAAAATGACCGCGACTATAAAGTCGGCGACATTTTGGCATTAAACGAATTTGAACCCGACGGAGCGGGAGCGGGCGAGTACAGCGGGCGCGCTATAATTGCAAGAATTTCGTATATTTTAGCAAATTCGGAATTTTGCAAACCCGGATATGTCGTGCTTGGTTTATTGCCTTTCGAAATATTCGATACAGAAACGGGAATTGAAGCGGGTATCTTGCGTCAATTCGGAGTTTCAGTTAAAAACTTTACGGAGGTAAACAACAATGACTAATTGGAGCAAGCAAGAAGATGAAGCATTAAAGGCGGGCTATGAAGCGGGGCGTTCTGTATGCGAAATTGCGGAAGCGGTGGGAAGAACGCCGGGAGCTGTTCGCGGGCGCGCTTCTGCTCTTGGCATTTCAAAAGCAAAGGTTGAAGCAATGCAAGAAATCGGTTTCGAGGGTGAAACGACTTGCCCATATTGCGGGCAAATTCAACTTATGGGCGGCGAATGCGATTGTCCGGGAGCGAGGCGGGCGCGAAAGATAGAAGACCAAATCCAAAGGGCTGTTGAAGCTATCGACGAAATTTTCGGCGAAGCTTGCGCCGAGGAAGGATATAAACCCGTTTCGGAAGATAACATCGAACTTATGGATGCAGCAGCTGTTCAGATTGCTAATTACAAAATTCACGCCGTATCGCTTGTTCTTTCAAGCGGCACACGCGCAAAATTAACCCGTGGCGCAAAAGGTGTTATTAAGGTCGAGCGTTCCGAAACAAAAAAGAATTCGACGGAGGTTGAAGAATGACTTACATAGCCTATCTTGCAACGCTTTGTTCAATCGTCGGAACGGTGGCGAATAGCTTTCAAAAGCGTTGGTGTTTCGTGGTGTGGATTTGTACGAATGTATTTTGGTGCGTCTTCAACATAGCGAATGGCAGCTACGCGCAAGCACTCTTGTATGGCTTTAATTTTGCTATGGCTGTTATAGGGCTTATCAAGTGGAAACAAAAATCACCGTCCCGAACCTTGAATTCCTTATCCACAAAAGCAAAGAAACACAAGGAATTCGGAGGCGACCAAAAATGAAAAGCAAATCAAAACTTGAAGCGGCGGTCGAATTCTTGCAAAACATATCGTTCGGCGGCGACTATGAAGAAACAGCAAGAATTAAAGAGTATATTTCCCTTGCAATTGAAGCATTGCAAAAAGAACTTTCGGAAATGGAGGTGTCGGAATGAGCGAAGAAATTCAGAAATTATTCGAGCGGGTGGCGAAAGCGTGTGTCGCGGCTGTCAATTGCCTTAAAACGGCATTTGAAGCCCTTTGCAAAATTATTACGCAGATTTGCAAAGCTGTTTCGGAATTGTGGATATGTATCGTCAAGAACTATCCGAACCGTCGCGTTGTGCAGCTTGCCTTATATCATCATCGCGCGAAAGTCAGAAAAAAGAATATGCGTCGTATCTTGCGTTGGCTTCGAATGGAGGTGATAAAATGACGGGCGTTATTATGACGAGTATAATTTGCGGGACATTTATTATTCTTGCAATTATAGACAAAACAAGCAAAAGGAAGTGACGGGCCGCAATGAAAAAAGATTTTACAAGGGACTATGTGACAGAAGCTTTTAGACTATATGCGGCTATGGGTAAGCCGACATACGAGGAAGCGCGGGAAAAAGTTTTCCAAACGGAACTTATGAAGCGTAAAGACTTCGACCCCGCTGTCGCCGTTCAACAAGCGGAAATTGCAGTCGATAAAAAAGAACCGATGTTGCTTGATATATTAGCCGTAGATAAAACAATCGAGCTTTTAGAGAGAGGGGAAAAATCGCATATTGCGGCAGCGGTAAAGGAAATTTACTTTGTTTACCCGTTGCAACCTTTACACCGGGGCGATATATCGTGTCGTGTGCGCCGCTACTCTCTGCAATGTCCTACGGACGAACGAACGGTTTATCGTTGGCTGAAGGAAGCAAGGTTGCTTTGCGCCGCTGTTCGGGGGCTTCGTATCGCGGACGCCGACGAAAACAAATATCACATAGCTTTGTAATACTGTCAGTAATAGCGTATATAAATATGCTAAACTATACACGATGAAGATTATATAAAGGCGTTGCACCTACGGGCGTGACGCCTTTATTTATTGGGCTTTAATGTCACACAGCAAAGTGAAGCGCAAGGGGCGGGAGCGGTGACAGCACGATGAAAGATTATGCGAAGAAGTTTTATTTATCCGAAGCGTGGCAACGAACGCGCAACGCTTATTACAAGAGCAAGTGCGGCTTGTGTGAGCGGTGCGGAGCGACGGGCGATATAGTACATCATCGCAAGTATATCACACCGCGCAACATTCACGATTGCAATATAACTTTGAATTGGTCGAACCTTGAATTGCTTTGTCAAGATTGCCACAACAAAGAACATTCATCGAAGCATAATAAGCGATACGAATTTGACGCAAACGGTAACATTATACCCCCCTACCCTCCGAAAAAATAATCGTCGCGGAAACCGGAAATTGGAGTGCAAAAATACTCCGCAGGCGCGCACATAACCCGTGTAGAGGGGGTGGGGTCAGAAAAGGAGGTGTTTTTATGGCGACAAAGAAAGAGTTGACGAAAGAACAGAAAATCAAAAAGGAAGTTGCAAGAATAAAGCGCGCTTTGCGTGACCTTGACAAGAACAAACTTTCAGTTGTTGAACCCCTTATAAAAACGGCGGCATTTACCGCTGTATCGCTTTCGGAGCTTGAAGAAATTATTAACGAAGCGGGCTTTGTCGTTGAATATAAAAACGGCGAAAACCAATTCGGAACGAAGCAGTCGGACGAAGTTAAAACGCTGATTGCTCTGCAAAAAAATCTTACGGCAGCCATTAAAACGCTTGCGGACATTGCCCCGGCAACAAAAGAAAAGAAAAGCCGATTAAGGGAACTTGCGGGCGAATAATGCCGTATTCAAGCTACATTTACGAGTATTACGACGCAATTAAAACGGGGCGCGTTACCGTCGGTAAATGGATAAAGCTTATTTATGAAATTCTTATTGCAGGACTTGAAAACGGGCGGTGGTTTTTCGACGCAAAAAAGGCAAACAAAGCTATAAAATTTATCGAAAATTTTTGTCACCATTCAGAAGGGCGAAGCGACCTTTTGAAGTTGGAATTATGGCAAAAAGCTATCGTTTCAGCGATATTCGGGATTGTTGATACAAGCGGTTTTCGGCAATTTCGCGAAGTTTTTATTATCGTTGCCCGCAAAAACGGCAAAACCCTATTTGCGGCGGCGATTATAGCTTATATGTCCTACCTTGACGGAGAATACGGCGCAAAGATTTATTGCCTTGCTCCGAAACTTGAACAAGCCGACCTTGTATATGACGCGTTTTATCAAATTGTGCAGAGCGACGACGAATTGGGCGACCCCGATTTCACAAAAAAACGCCGTTCGGATATTTACATTGCAGAACTCAACACAAGTATAAAACGGCTTGCATTCAATTCGAAAAAGTCCGACGGTTTTAACCCACATTTAACCGTTTGTGATGAAATCGAAGCTTGGCCCGGTGAACAAGGCTTAAAGCAATACGAAGTTATGAAGTCTGCGCTTGGAGCGCGCAAGCAACCGCTTATTCTATCTATATCGACAGCCGGGTATATTAACGACGGTATTTACGACGAGCTTGTAAAGCGTGCTACGGCGTTTCTGAAGGGTAACAGCGATGAAGCGCGGTTGCTCCCGTTTCTCTATATGATTGATGATGTTGAAAAGTGGGACGACATCGAGGAACTGAAAAAAGCAAATCCGAATTTGGGCGTTTCTGTTTCAACCGATTTTTACATAGAAGAAATCAAAATTGCGCGTCTTTCTCTATCAAAAAAAGCCGAATTTTTATGTAAATACTGCAATATTAAGCAGAATTCTTCGGTTGCGTGGCTTGATTTTCAAGATGTGGAAAACATTTCGGGTGAAAAATACACGCTTGAAGATTTTCGCGGCTGTTACTGCGTAGCGGGCATTGACCTTTCCAAAACAACAGACCTTACGGCGGCTTCTATCGTCATTGAGCGCAAGAAGAAATTTTACATTTTTACACAATTCTTTATGCCGCGTGATAGATTTGAAAAAGCAGTTGACGAAGAGAATGTCCCGTACAACATATACGCAAAGCAAGGCTTCTTGACTATATCGGGTAATCACGATGTGGATTATCGCGATGTAGAAAAGTGGTTCTTAATGCTGATAAAGCAATATAAAATCAAACCGTTAAAGGTCGGGTATGACCGCTATTCTGCGCAATATCTTATTCAAGACCTTCAACAAAACGGTTTTCATACTGACGATGTATTTCAAGGTACTAATCTTTCGCCATTGCTTGATGAATTTGAAGGCAAGGTAAAAGACAAGGTTATACAAATCGGTGAAAACAACTTGCTTAAAGCTCACTTGCTTAACACGGCGGTTCAAATAAACAGCGGCGACGGGCGAAAAAAGCCGGTTAAAATAGAACGCAGAATGCACATTGACGGTTTTGTATCGGTTATTGACGCGTTTACTGTAAGAAGCAAATATTATTCCGAAATCGGAAAACGCCTTGAAAATAACAAATCAGCATAAGGAGGTGAAAACTTGAACATATTTTCAAAATTTCTTTCAAGATTGAAACGCAAGGTAAGCATTGTATTCAATCGAAGTGAGTATATGCCGAGCGGGTCGCTGCGTGACAATGAAATTGTCGGGGCGGTAGCTAATGTTATAGCGACCAATGTTGCGAAGCTTTCACCGCAAGTAATACGCAAAGACGCAAAGGGTATTACGATAAAGAATGACCGTCTTTCCCGTCTTTTGAATATTCGTCCTTGCCCGGAAGCTTCAACATTTGATTTTTTATACCGTATTGCAAGCGACCTTGTGTATGCTTCAAACGCGTTTTCTATTGTTTTCTATAACGAAGACTTTTCGGATATAGAACGCATACAGCCGATAACCGTCCGTTCGCACCGTATCTTTGAAGACGAAAACGGAATTATGTATCTGCGCTTTGTATGGGATTACGACGGCTTGGAATATACAGTCCCCTATCAATTCGTTATTCACATTAAATCGAGGTACAACAAAAAGCGGTTTCTCGGAACATCGCCGGACGCCGAATTAAAAAATTCAACGGAGCTTTTGGAAATAACCTATAACGGAATAAAAAATGTTATCAACAATTCCGCGTCGCTTCGTGGATATTTGAAGTACAACAATTTTGCCGACGACGACGAATTAAAAGAGAAAGTCAAAGAGTTTCAAGCGGCGTATATGTCGGCTGAAAATGAAGGTGGCATTGCCGGACTTGATAATTCAATGGAATTTCACGAAATTTCACAACAGCCGCGCCCGATACCTATTACGCAAGTGCAATTTTTCCGCGAGAACATTTACCGTTACTATGGAGTTAACGAAAAAATCCTCAATTCCACTTTTAACGAAGCGGAATGGAACGCCTTTTATGAAGCGGTTATTGAACCGATAGCGATACAATTATCGCTTGAATTCAGTTTTAAGCTGTTTACGGAGCGCGAAAGAGGTTGCGGAAACAAGATTGTTTTCACTTCTAACCGTTTACAATATGCAACACTTCAAACACGCGCCGCAATAGGCAAAGACTTGTTTGACCGTGGCGCAATTACAATCAATCAATATTTGGAACTTATGTATTACCCGCCTATCGAGGGCGGCGATGTGCGTATGGTGTCCCTTAATTTTGTAAAGACTGACGACCAAAGTTTGTATCAAACGGGCAAAGAGGGCGGCGAAGCAACGGCCCCGCCGCAGGAAGAAGACCCGTCAACGAACGCCACATCGCGGGTAATCAAAAATATGCTTCGAGAGGGGGCGAACAAATGAACATTTTTAACAATACTTCAAAGCAAAAATCGGTTGCCGACAATCTCAAACAGCTTTTGACCGTAAAAAACGAAACGCTTACAAGTGCGGATTTGTTCTTTTACGGCGACATAGTTTCGGATTGGTGGGGAGTGTGGACTGACAGCGACCAATACCCGGAAGCAATACGCGATTTTCTGAAAGAGCAGGAAGGAAAGAACCTCAATATTTACATTAACAGCGGCGGAGGCTCTGTTTTTGCGGGCATAGCAATTTATAATATGCTGCAAAGACACAAGGGCTTCAAAACGGTTTATGTTGACGGTATGGCAGCTTCTATCGCTTCTGTAATTGCCCTTGCGGGCGACCGCGTTATTGTGCCGTCAAATGCGTTTCTTATGATACACAAGCCGTGGGCGGCTTGCACGGGAAACGCCGACGACTGCCGCAAAATGGCAGCAGACCTTGACACTATCGAAACGGGCATTATCAATGTTTACAAGGAACATCTTGCCGAAGGTGTGGATATAGCAGATATTGAAAAAATGGTTGCGGAGGAAACTTGGCTTAACGGTGAAGAAGCGGCAAAATATTTCAATATCGAGGTTGGAGCGGCAAAAGAATATGCCGCAAAGCTTGATTACAGCACTTCGGCATACGCAAAAATTCCAAAAGAGATTATCAAATCCGCGCAAGCGGCTGATAATACCGCCGAAAAAACGGTGGAAAAAATAAAACGCGTCGTAATTGACGGATTATCGAAAGGAGCTTAACAAAATGACAGTTAAGGAAATGAAAGCACGCTTGCGCGCTATTAACGCCGAAGCAGCAAAGGTAAAAGAGGGCGACAGAGAAGCTCTTGAAAGACTGCTTGCAGAAGCAGAAGAAATCGAAGCAAAAATCGGGGAAGCGGAAACACGCGCCCGCCTCCAGAGGGCGGCAGACGGAGCGGCAGACCCCGCCGACGGTTCGGCTGCAAACGGAGAGGGCGGCGCAGACCCCGAAGACAGCGCAACAAAGCGCGGTAAGGCTCTTAAAGCAGGAAATAAGGTAACGAAGAAATTTGCAGTTAAGAATACGCTTACATCTTCTTCTACCGTACTTACGCAGCATACCGCGACCGATGTAAAACCTACCTTTAATGAGGTATCAAGCCTTGTTGACCGCGTTCGCGCCGTACCGCTTATCGGCGGCGAAAGCTATAAGCGCGGCTTCATTAAGGGCTATGGAACGGGCGGTTATACAAACGAAGGAGCAGATTATAATACTGCCGAACCTATTTTCGGTTATGCCGAAATGGCGAAGACCAAAATTACCGCATATTGCGAAGAGCCGGAAGAAATTGCAAAGCTTGCGCCCGCAGACTACGACGCAACTGTCGGCGGTTCGACCGAAATTGCCATTCGCAAGTATCTTTCCCGTCAAATCCTTGTTGGCGCAGGTGGTGCGGGCAAGCTTTACGGCATTTTTTACAATCCTGCAAGCTCTGACGACGACATCATCGACCGCAGTACCGACATTTCAATTTCGGCAATTGACAAAGATACGCTTGACACCATTATTTACGCTTTCGGCGGCGATGAAGATGTTGAAGATGTTGCTGTTCTTATCCTCAATAAAGCAGATTTGAAAGCATTTGCAACTTGTCGCCTTTCTGACGGAACAAAGGCATACACCGTTGTAAATCACGGCAATACCGGCACGATTGACGGCGTACCGTACATTATCAATTCTGCTTGCAAAGCTATTTCAGCAAGCACTACTTCTTCGGGCGATTATTCTATGGCATATGGTCCGCTTTCAAACTACGAAATGCCTATCTTTTCAGATATGGACATTCAGCGTTCCAATGAATACAAATTCAAGCAGGGTCAGATTGCGCACCGTGGTGATATTTTTGTCGGAGGTAATGTAGCCGCATACAACGGCTTCCTTCGTGTAAAAAAAAACTAATTGACACGGACGATACGCCCGGTAACGAACTTACCGTCACTTCGATAGCAGGAGCAAGCACGGGCAAAACTGCAATTACCGTCAAGCCGGTTATCGGGGAGGGACACAGTTATAAATATAAAGTTGCCGCAAACCCGACAATTCCGACCGTCGGCAGTATTTGCACTTCGGGCTATACCAATTGGGACGGCGAAGCCGAAATTACAGCCGAAAGCGGAAAGAAAATCGTAATTGTTGAAGTTGACGGCGCAAATACTTGTGTCGGTGCGGGTTCTGCAACCGTTGTTTCGGCTTCTTAACGGGGGGTTAAGCTATGGTAACACAAGAAATTCTTGACGCTGTAAAGCTTCGCATTCGTAAAACCCGAAGCGATGTTCTTGATGAAGATGTGCGGCAGCTTTGTGCGGTTGCCATTGCGGATTTGAAAAGGATAGGCGTTGCCGACAAACATTTGTCGGCAACAGCCGACCCTTTGATTAAAGAAGCAATAATCACATACGCTAACGCAAACTATGGGAGTAATCCCGACCGCGAAAAACTTATGACTTCCTATGATATGCTTTTAACCAAAATCAAGGGAGGACATTACCGTGAGCGATGAAATTATAACACTTATTGCCGAAATAGACGCCGAAACCGAAGAAAAGCTTGATATATTCGGTACGGTTGAAAGCGTTGGTCAAAGAGAGTTTTTCGCTGCCGCGCAAGCGGGCTTCAAAGCGGAATTCAAAATCACGGTATGGGCCAGCGATTATGACGGTCAAGCAATCGTGGAATTTAATAACAAACGATACGGCGTATATCGCACATACCTTTTGAGCGACGGGCATACCGAATTATATTTGACAAGTAAAGTCGGGGTGTGACTATGGGAAGCACTATCGACATTGGCGCACTTGCCGACAGTATTTCAAAAGAACTTTCTTTATACACGGTTGCAGTCGCTGAAAAAGTAAAGGCGGCGGCAGACGAAACTGCAAAAGAACTTCTTAATAACACAAGAGCGGCAGCACCGAAACGCAAGGGCAAATATAAAAAAGCTATGGCTATTAAGACAACCCGTGACGGGCAATTTCAAAAAACGAATACTTGGTATGTTAAAGCTCCGTACTATCGTTTGGCGCATTTACTTGAAAAAGGACACGCAAAACGGAACGGCGGTCGCACACGCTCTTTTCCTCATATTGAGCAAAATGCGGAAGCGGCAAAGCAGAAATTTTCGGAGCGGGTGGAAGGAGCTATAAGAAGTGGCGGTAAATAAGCAAATAGAAAATTTGTTAAGCGCAACAGGGCTTCAATTCGCCTACCGCGAGTTTAAGCCGTACAAAAACAAGCCCGTACCAAAGCCGCCGTACATTGTTTACCTTATCGACAATGAGAGCGGGCGCGGCGCAGACGGCAAAAATCTTTTAATGCGCAAGCGCGTTACAATAGAGCTTTACAGCAATACCAAAAGCATTTCGCACGAAGCGGCGGTCGAAGCCGCAATATCCACATTTGAATTCGAAAAATATGAAGAATACATAAGCGAAGAAAAAATGTATTGCGTATCTTACGAATTCGACATTTACGAAAAAATAAGGAGGAATTAACAATGGAAAACAATATTGAAAGTATTGTACTTGGCAGCGGCAAGCTTTATTACGAAGAATTTGACGGTACTATTCCCGAAAACACCGCTATTGAAACCAAAGCTAATTTGCTTGGACTTATTTCGGGCGGCGCAAGCCTTGAATATAAGCCGGAATACTATACAGCCGAAGACGATTTCGGATTGGTTCAGAAAACAATCATCACCAAAGAGGAAGCGACGCTTAAATCGGGAGTTATCACTTGGAATGGCAACACCCTTGCCGCTTTATCTTCTACTGCCCGTGTCACCGAAGCACAGAATAAAAGAACCGTTAAAATCGGTGGTCGCGGCAATGACAACGGGAAATCGTATGTGCTTCATTTCGTACACGAAGACGCCGCTGACGGCGATATTCGCGTAACTATCGTCGGAAAGAACGAAGCGGGCTTTACACTTGCTTTTGCAAAAGATAAAGAAACCGTTGTTGACGCTGAATTTAAGGCAAAGCCGCACGATAGCGAAGGAACGCTTATTGTATACGAAGAAGAAACGGCAAGCGACTAATAACGGAGGTTTATAAAATGCTTGATTTTACACAGCGTGAAAAGAAGTATCTTCCCGTCAAGCTTTACGACGGTACTATCGTTCTTTTGGGCGTTCCGAAAAAGAAGCTTTACACAAAAATTGTTTCGCTTAAAAAGCTTCTTGAAGGCGGGGCAGATATTGAAAACGCATACGATGAAATCGCGGAAGTAACCGCCGAAGTGCTTTCAAACAATAAGGCAGGAAAAGAATTCACCGCAAAAGAGGTTGACGACATTATGGACATTGAAGATATGTCGTTGATTATTCTTGAATACGGCAAGTTTGCCGGAACTATTACAAGCGACCCAAACTGAAAATCCCGTATTACCCGCAAGACGGCGACGATACGGGACATTACAAAATATCAACAATCGGCGAAAAAGTCGTTTCGGAGTATTCCGGGCTTAATTTCCTTGAAATCGAGGAATTGCCGATTGATGTTTATATGTTGCTTATGCGTGACGGCTTCATATACAAGCAAAGTCAATCAGACAGCGGACGCGAATATTTGAAGAACTGTTGGCGCGTAGAGCAAACCGAGCCGGATAGACAAGCCCTGCGGAAAAAATTCGGAAAGGAGGGGGCAAACAATGGCAGATAGCGTTATCAAAGGTATTACAGTTGAAATCGGCGGCGATGTTACACCGCTTAATAAAGCTTTATCGTCTGTAAATGCAGAAAGCAAAAACATACAGCAGGAGTTAAAAGCCGTAAATACCCTTTTGAAGTTTGACCCCTCCAACACCGAAGCAATAGCACAGAAGCAAAAATTGCTTGCTGACGCATTAGAAAATTCAAAGACAAAACTTAACATCTTAAAGCAAGCGCAAGCCGAAGTTGAAGCACAATTCAAAGCGGGTACAATGGGCGAAGCTGAATATAAAGCGTTTCAAAATCGTGTTACATACGCCGAAGCAGATGTTAAAAAGGCTGAAAAAGCCGTTGACGACTTCGGAAAAGAATGCGAACAGAGCGGCAAAGACGCAAAAAGCGCGGGCGAAGACAGCGAAAAGGCAGGAAAAAAAGCGAAACAATCGGGTGAAGACGCAAAGCAAGGCGGCACCGGGTGGGAAAAATTCGGCAGCCTTGCAAAGAACGCCGCAAAAGTCGCAGTTGCAGGAGTGACGACTATTGCGGCGGGAGCGACCGCCGCCGGAAAAGCCGTTTGGGATATGGTGCAAAACACCGCAGCGGCAACCGATACGATTGACAAGCAAAGTCAAGCCGTGGGACTGTCAAGACAGGCATATCAAGAATACGACTATATCTTATCGCAAAACGGTATGAGTATAGAGAAAATGGCGGGCGTTTCCAAAACTCTAACGGCGCAAATGGACAAAGTTACAGAGGGAAACAAGGACGCAACCGCAAATTTTCAGAAATTAGGGCTTTCCGTTTATGATACAAACGGAAAATTGAAAACACAAGAACAAATGCTTGCTGAAAGCATTTCCGCGCTCCAATCTATGGAAGACGGAACAGAAAAAGCACGACTTGCAACCGAACTTTTCGGAAAACAAGGTCAAAGCCTTATGCCGTTATTAAATGGCGAAGCGGGTTCGGTAGAAGAATTACGGCAAAAAGCGCACGATTTGGGTATGGTGCTTAATGATGAAGCCGTTGACGCGGGTGTAAAATTTACCGATAGTATGGACACGCTCAAACGCACATTTACGGGCGTAAAGAACAATATTACAGCGGGACTTCTTCCGGGACTTACACAGCTTACAACGGGCTTTACTAATTTGATTGCGGGTCAAAAGGGAGCGGGCGAACAAGTCAAAGAAGGCGTTGAAATGATGTTACAATCGTTTCAAGAAGCTGTCCCACAGCTCTTAACGGTTATTCAAACGGTAATTGAAACACTTTTAGGCATTGCGCCGCAAATTATAACAATGCTTGTTGAAGTGCTTTTGGCGTGCTTACCGACGCTTATTGATACTGTATTTCAGATATTGCAAAGCCTTTTGAACTCTATAACGGGAAATGTTCAAATGGTTGTAGATGTGATTATGCAATTGATAACAACGGTTATCACATTCATAATATCAAATCTTCCGCAGTTTATAAATGCGGGATTGCAAATTATCGTTGCTTTGATTAACGGAATATCTAACGCTCTTCCGCAGATAATTCAAGCTGTTGTCGATATGATACCAAAGCTTATTCAAGCGATTACCGACAATTTACCTCTTATCATTCAGGCGGGTATTACGCTTATTCTTTCACTTGCGCAAGGTCTTATCGAAGCGATACCGCAATTGTTGGACGCATTACCGCAAATCATTTCGGCGTTGCTTGACGGTATTTTATCTGCAATTCCGCAAATCATAGACGCGGGAATACAGTTATTAACCGCGCTTGTAACGGCGTTACCGACTATTATTCAAAAGATAGTTGAGGTATTGCCGCAGATTATAACAAGTATAATCGACGCGCTTTTGAAGAATTTGCCGCTTATCGTGCAGGCGGGTATTGATTTGCTTGTTGCTCTGATACAAGCACTTCCGCAGATTATAACAACGATAGTCAAAGCATTGCCGAAAATAATCACTTCAATTGTTGACGCGCTTATCGGGAACATCGACAAAATTATTGTAGCGGGTGTTCAATTATTCGTTGCTTTAATTGAAAACTTACCGAAAATCATTGTCGAAATCGTAAAAGCTATTCCGCAGATTATCAAAGGTATCGTGGACGCGATTATATCGTTCGTTCCGAAAATTGCCGAATGCGGCTTAAATCTGATTAAAGGATTATGGAACGGAATAAGCGACGCGGGCGCGTGGTTGTGGGATAAAATATCGGGCTTTTTCGGTGGTGTTGTTGATAAGATTAAAAACTTTTTTGGCATTCATTCGCCGTCAACGGTTTTCCGCGATATGATAGGCAAAAACCTTGTAAAAGGTATCGCGGTAGGCGTTGATGTAGAAACACCGAACTTACAAGAAAATCTTGAAAAGAATTTGGGCGATGTTACTGCCGGACTGCAAACAACACTTGATGTAGAAAGCGCGAAGCTTAATATATCAAATGACGGCGCAGGGGCCGTAAATCTTGGCGGTTTAAGCTTTCATATTGATAAATTTATAAACAACACCGATAAAGATATGCAAAGCCTTGTTGAAGAAGCAATGGAAATCGCGGAAGAATATATCGCAAGAAAAGGAGGCGTGTTTGCGTGATAAATTATATAAATCAATTTTCATATAACGGCAAGCGGTCGTATGATGATATGAATTTAATTATCACCGACACGCCTTCGCGCGTGTCCCCCGCCCGCCGCGTTACATACACGGCGGTTGACGGCAGAAACGGCGATATTATTACGGACGAAGGCTGCTTTGATAATGGTGAAATCAAATACAAAGTAACAGCCATTGCGGAGGATTTTGAAATGCCGCTGTTGGTTAAGAAAATAAAGCGGTGGTTGCAAGGCGCGGCGGGATATTTTACCCTTACCGACACATACGACCCGAATTACTTCTATCTTGCGTGTTACAACGGTAAAGTTGATATTGCGGATAGATTAGGCAAGCTCGGAGCGGCTACGCTTACATTCAAAACGAAGCCTTTCAAATATTCCTTTGAAGGACAGCGGAAAATCAAAATTACGGGAGCGGCTATACTTTATAATCCCGAAGATTGGGAAGCGACACCGTACATTAAAATCGTCGGGAGCGGCGATATTACGCTTTTTATCAACAATGCTTCGTATGCCTTTACAGACATTGACGAATACATCGAGGTTGACAGCGATATTCAATCCTGCTTCAAAGGCACAATACTTCAAAACAGTAAGACAAGTTTTACGGAATTCCCGAAATTTTCGGAAGGTAAAAACAATATATCGTTTGTTGGTGCTGTATCTGAAATCGTAATTGTGCCGAGGTGGTGTACATTATGATACCAATTCTTTATACACCTAATGAAACGGTATTTTCAAACAACGGTATCGGAACTCTTTCCGAAACGCTTTCTTGTTATGTTACCGAAGAAAGAAATGGAGCGTTCGAACTTGAATTTACATATCCAATTGCCGGTCGGCTATATTCATACATAGAAACCGATTGCATTGTAAAGGCAAAAGCAAACGAAACAAGCGATTTACAGCTATTTCGAATATATAAGCATTCGAAGCCGATTAACGGAATTGTAACATTCAATGCGGAACATATTTCGTATGAATTAAGCAAAAATCCAATTGAAGAAGTCACCGTGTTAAACGCAAACGCGCAAACGGCATTAAATGCCGTTCTTTCGGCAGGGCTTCTTGAACATAATTTTACAGCTCAAAGCGATATTGATACGCTTAATTCTACTTCGCTTTCTTTTGTGTCTATCCGTGCCGCGCTCGGCGGCACGCAGGGTTCTATCCTTGATACATACGGCGGCGAATATGAATTCGACAATTTCAAAGTAAAACTTCATCGTTCGAGAGGGACGGAAACGGGAATAAGCATTGCTTATGGCAAGAATTTAACCGACTTAAAGCAGGAAAAAAACATTGCTTCGGTATATACAGCGGTTTATCCCTATGCAAAATTTACGCCGCAGTCCGAAGCGGGTTCATCGGGACAGCCGCAGGAAGTGACGATTACGCTTTCCGAAAAACTCATTTACAGCCCGCACGCTGATAAATATTCAAAAATCCGCGTTTGTATGAAAGATTTTTCAGATACTTACGGAGAGGGCGAAACGCCGACGGAGGAAAATCTTCGAAACAAAGCGCAAGCGTGGGTTAATAGTAGTGGGTTTGATATTCCGAGCGTGAATATCACAGTATCGTTTAAGCACTTATGGAAATCGCCGGAATACACGCGATATGCGCTTTTAGAGCGTGTCGGGTTATGCGATACCGTAACCGTTCTTTATGAACGGTTGGGCGTTTCTGCCGCCGCAAAGGTTATAAAGGTTAAATATAACACTTTGAAGGAAGATTATGAAAGCTTGGAACTTGGCGACGCAAAAGCAAATTTTGCCGACACCTTTAATTCAAGCACCGCCGCGATAGAAGGTGTAAAGCAAGAAATAAAAAAACAGACAACCGCTGCAAGTGTAAAATTAGCGCAAGCTATCGCTACGGCAACAGCGGCTATCACCGGGCAAAGCGGCGGTTATGTTGTATTGAACCCGTCGAATAATCCGCAAGAAATATTGATTATGGACGCGCCGAGTGTTGATACTGCGGTTAATGTGTGGCGTTGGAATTCAGGCGGATTGGGTTACAGCTCTACGGGATATAATGGGCCTTTTGCTCTTGCAATGACAAACGACGGTGCAATTGTCGCGGATTTTATTACTGCGGGTACGATTAAGGGCGAATTACTTGAAGCCGACAGCGTTCGCACGACGGCGATTTCGGCAGGATATAAAGCGGAAGTCACGGAAGAAATAACGGGGGCAAAAAATGAAGTTGAACAAGCCTTTGTTGCCGCTGACGAACAGCTCCGAAGCCTTATTAAGTCGGTGTCTGAAACGCTTTCGGGCGACATTTCACAAACTGAAACGCAAATATCGCAGATTTTGCAAACGGTGCAAGATTTATCGCTTTCGTTTTCAAGTCAGTACACGGGCGGTATCAACCATATAACAAATTCGAGCGGCTTAAACGGAGTATCTTCCGATTGGCAATACACGGGAACTGTTCAGACTTTGCAAAACACGGCAACAAAGAACAATACGCTTTCCGGCTCTTGCTTTTGGGTTGGGGCGGGTACGCTTTCGCAGGAAGTAACCGTAATTGCGGGTGCAACATATACACTTACTTTCAAATCGGCGAAATCTGCTGTTCGCAGTTGGGTGAAAATTGCCGTCGGTGGCTCTGAAATCGAAGTGATAAATACAGCTACCGCCGAGGAATGGACAGAACATACAATTACATTTGTCGCGTCTTCAAACACACTTTCAATCGAAATTTATTCGTATGCGGATTATTTCTACATTGCGGATATGATGTTAACCGAGGGAGCGGCAAAACAGCGGTGGACACCCGCGCCGAACGAAATTTATACAACAGATGTTAAAATTGACCGCAACGGAATTCATATAACGAATACCGAAAGCGAAACAAGCACCATTATAAACAATGTTGAATTTGCCGTATTATATCGCGAAGAAAAGGTTATCACGGTAAATAAAGATACGACTATTCTTAAAAAAACAGTTGTTCAAGACGAACTTTCTATCGGCAAATTAAAATTTGTCCCCGTTACGGGCGGTGTAGATGAAGTATTACTTGATTAAAGGAGGATAATATGGCTTCGTGGAACAGCAATAATTATGACGGACGATATTTGAACCTTTACATATCTGAAACGATTAACACTATCAATAACACTTCGACGCTTAATTGGACGCTTTCTTCTGTTGGAGGCAGCGTCAATTATTACAGAATTGACGAAACAACCGTTACAATCAACGGAACGCAAGTGTATCACAAAGGCGTTACACAATGGGATAGCAAAGAGTTTCCCGCCGCAAAAGGCAGCGTATCAGGCACTATTACAATAACCCACAATGCGGGCGGCGATAAAACTGTATATGTCGGCTTTTCTACAAGGGTTTATAGTTGGGGCGCGGTTGATTACGGCGGCAATATGGCACTTACGACCATTGACCGTACAGAACCCACTATAAACATCAGCACTTCGGGGATTACGGCATACGGTGTTACTGTATCGGCGACAGCTTCAACCACTTGTGACATTTGGGATTATTCTACAAACGGCGGTACATCGTGGACTAATTTTTCAAATTCAGCAGGAACAAGCGCAAACAAGGCTATAACGGGGCTTTCGCCGAATACATCATATACGATAAAGGTTCGTGCAAGAAAGAAATCGAATTATGTTTATGGGCATTCGGGCGTTTCTACGATAAAAACGCTCGGTAATGCAGTTTTGAACAGCGTTTCAACATTGACAGCGGACGCGGTTTCGCCGTTGTTATCGTTCAATTGGACGGTTTATTCCACAAACTTTACATACACACTTGATATAAAAAACGGTTCAACGGTTATTACAACAATAACTATACCGGCACAATCAAGCACAGGAACAGTAAATAAATCTATTACGCTTTCATCGGCGCAAAGGTCGGCTATCCTCTCGGCTATGGCTTCTACAAAGTCATTTAAGGGAACTTTCTCTTTGACGACGAAAAGCGGAAACACGACTATCGGCAGCGTATCGAGCAAAACAGCGACAATTCAGACAACTGCCGCAAACAGCGCACCGACCTTCAGCAATTCCGCAGGATTTACATACGAAGATAGCAAAGCTTCAACCGTAGAGATAACGGGAAATAATCAAGTAATGATACAAGGCTATTCTACTCTTTCTGTTACAGCGTATACGGCTACCGCAAAAAACGGAGCTTCGATAAAACAATATCAAGCAACGATTAACGAAGCGGTTATATCTTCAAGCGGAACAAAACTGAATTGCGGCACGATTTCAAAATCGGGAAATCTTGTCTTGAAGGTAACTGCGGTCGATAGTCGCGGTTATTCGGTATCGGTGTCAAAAACAATTACCGTTGCGGCGTATGCAAAGGTTGACATATCAGATGTAACAATGCGGCGCGTGAATGAAGTCGAAGCTATTACGCAAGTGGAATTATCGGCTACGCTTTCTAAAATCCTTATATCTAATATCAATAAAAATGAATTTCAACATCTGTATTACCGATACAGAAAAACAAGTGAAATCTACTATAATTCTTATACGGCTATTCCGACAGATAGCCTTACGATAACAGATACATCAGTAAAATTCAAAAACGATGAATTTATTTCGCTTGACCCGGATTATTCGTATTATGTTCAATTCTATTTATCTGATAAGCTGACTTATTTCACTTATACATTTACGCTTCCCGCGGGAACGCCGCTTGTATCTAAACGCCGTAAGAAAATCGGCATAAACAACCGCAACCCTGAAAGCGCACTTGATGTTATAGGCGAAATCAAAGAAAACGGCGTATATGTGCTTGGCTATACGGGTTATGTAAAAGACGACTTCGATAATTACAAAAACGGTGGTATATTCTTTTTGCCGTCTTCAAGCGGCGTAAGTAATGCACCGGGCGGCGCGGGTTTTCTTGAAGTTTTGGCAACGGATAACGGTTACAATTTAATTCAGCGTTTCACGCAAACGGCTTCGGGCTGTAAAGTTTTTGTCCGTTCTTTCATTCTGAATTCAGAATGGACACCGTGGACGCAGTTATAAAAGCAATTGGAGGAAAACAGAATGAAGTACATTAAAGAAATTACGGTTGACCTTGCGGGCGAAATGTTCTTTGAATACATAACAGCCGTTCAGGGCGACACAAATTCCCGTTTCGTGAAAGTCACGCTTTTAAGTAATGCGCAGCCGTACAATGTGCCGAGCGACGCAACAGCGGTTATTCGTTGCAAGAAGCCGGACGGAACAAACATCTTTAACGACGCAACAATTAACGAAGACGGGACAATCACGGCAGAACTTACCGAACAGATGTTGGCTGCGGTCGGCAATTGTAAGTGCGAAATCAGTCTTTACGGAGCTGATGAAAGCAGTTTAACAAGCGTTCCGTTTATCGTTAAAGTTACTTCGGCAGCGGTAAACCCGAATATTACAAGCACAGACGAATATACCGCCTTGACTGCCGCGCTTAACCGTGTAAATAATGTTTCGGGCGTTGCTAATTCTGCGCTTGAAGCGGCAACGAAAGCATTAAACGACCTTGAAACAATCGAAAACGATATTGACGAACACACGGCAGCGGCAACAGCAGCGACAGAAAGCGCAAACACGGCAGCAGCGGCGGCGCAAGCAGTTGTAAATCAAGCTTCAAAGCTTATTACGCGATACGGCGTTTCTTTCGGCGGCACGGCGAACACGGGTGCAACGGTCGCACGACTTTACAATGCGGTCGGGCTTGTCGCAGGTGTCGGAACAGATACGACAACCGCGAAAAACGATTTTGACAATATATACCCTTGGAGCGCACGCCGCCGCTGTTGCGGTACTTTCGACACAAACGGGATTTTTATTGTTAACGCCTATAAAGGTGAACCCGGATATACGGAAGACGGTTCAAACGGCGAAGTGTGGGTCGAACACTCTTTGTTCTTTTACAAACACACATATAGTGACGACGGCGCGGAGGAAATCGTAATTTCTGCGTCGCAGCTTGCAGACTTTTTCCCCGCCCCTATATTTATAAAGCCCGACGGAACTTTGCGTCAGAAAGCATATACCGCAGCTTATCCAATGGCGACAATTGACGGCAAAGCAACTTCGCGCGCGGGCGTATTTTCTGATTTATATTCACTTAATACGGCAATGACAGCCGCGCGGACGCTTGGCGACAAATATACAGTAACCACAACCGCCGAATGGTATACCGAGTGTTTATATATGTGGGTTGAATTCGCGACCCGCAATATTCAGTCTGTTATGGTCGGCGCGGCAAATATGCCTTATGTTGCAAGCGATACGGCAACGGTAGCAGAAGATAACACAAACCGAATTATTGTGACTAACGCAGTCGCAGCGAAGTATGTTATCGGTCAAACAATTCTAATCGGAACTTCGCTTGGTTCTTACAATAAAGCAAATAACCGAATAGTAACGGCAATCGAGGTTTACGACGCAGATAATAAAGCAATCGTATTTGACGGCGACGCGGTAAATATCGCGGTCGGGAATATAGTTTGTACGGCGGCTTGGAAAAACGGTTCTTGCAATTCCGTTTTAACATCGAGCGGGTCGCCCGTAAGCAATACAGACGGTAAACACAACTGCGTTTATCGCGGCAAAGAAACGCCCTACGCTAATTCGTTTGAATGGATTTCGGATATTCTGTTTAATAGACAGGGCGCGGGAACGGCAGAAGACCCGTATAAATACGATATTCATTTTCTTTCGAACCCTACATTGTACGCAGCGGGGACTATAACCGACGATTACACAAAGCTGAATTTTGCTTTGCCGATTATCGACGGTTATGTAAAAAAGCTTGGCTTTGACAGTCGTTTTCCGTGGCTTCGTATTCCGTCGGAAGTCGGCGCAAGCTCAACCACATATTATAGTGATTATTACACTTTCCCGCGCTACGCGCTATGCGCGGCGCGTGTCGGCGGCAATTGGTACAGTGGTTCGGGTGCCGGGCCGTGTTGTTGGCACTGCAGCCACACGCCTTCGACTACGAGTGTGAGCTATCGCGCGCGTCTTTCTTACTACCGTACATAACGGGGGTTTGGGGGCGGTCAGCCCCCATAATATAAACAAATAGGGCTACGGGGTGCTATGCGCGGCGCGTGTCGGCGGCAATTGGAACAATGGTTCGAATGCCGGGCCGTGTTATTGGAACTGCAACAACACGCCTTCGACTACGAGTGTGAACTATCGCGCGCGTCTATCTTAAAGAACAAAAATCTACGCACCCCGTAATCCTTGCCGCTTGGCAAAAATACATCGTTACGGTCGGGGTTAGTAACATCGTTGAACGCCTTGAAGATTTAAGAAAGAAGTTAAATTATGAAACGGGTAGGTTATCTATATAAAGAAATATGCAGTATCGAAAACATACAACGGGCAATTACAAATGCTTCAAAGGGCAAAAAGGGACGCCGCACAGTCCGAAATATTCTTGAACATCGCGACGAAGCGGCAGAAGCGATACGCGCGTTACTTCTGACGAAGAAATTCAAGCCGAAGCCGTATCGTGAATTTGTTATAAAAGACGGGCCGAGCAGAAAAGAACGGACAATCTATTGCCCCGCCTTTTACCCCGACCAAATCATACATTGGGCGATTATGCAAGTGTTACAACCCGTATTGATGAAAAGTATGTATGAATTCAGTTGCGGCAGCATACCGGGCCGCGGTATGCGATACGGTCAGCGGCATATAGAACGGTGGCTGCGCCGTGACCGCAAGAACACAAAATATTGCCTAAAACTTGATATTAAGAAATTCTACCCGCATATAAACAACGCCGTATTAAAACAAAAATTTCGCGAAAAAATCAAAGATAAAGAGACGCTGTGGCTGATTGACAGTATTGTTGACAGTCACGCCGAAGGACTACCTATCGGAAATTATACTTCGCAATGGTGGGCAAACTTTTATCTTGAAAGTTTAGACCATTACATAAAAGAGATTTTGCACATCAAGTATTATTTGCGTTATATGGACGATATGGCGTTGTTCGGAAGAAATAAAAAGGAACTTCATCGGGCGCGAAAACTTATAGCGGAATTTATCGAGCCTATGGGATTAACTCTGAAAGAAAATTGGCAAGTGTTTAAGGTTGACGTGCGCCCGATTGATTTCTTGGGATTTAGGTTTTATCGAAATAAAACTACGCTTCGCCGCCGTAATGCGTTAAGAATTCGCCGCAGAGTAAAGAAAGCATTTCGGAAAGGCAAAACGACCGTTCGGGACGCGCGGGCGATATTAAGCTATTTAGGGTGGATAAAACACAGTAATTCACGGTATTATTTTGCCGTGTATATAAAGCCTTATGTAAACATTAAAAAGCTGAAGGAGGTTATCAAAAATGCAAGCAGAAAGCAATATCAAACCGAATGCGCTTTCAATTGAAAAATGCGCGGGAAACATCGCGGAAATTGTCTTCCGTGAAAACATTGTTTCGGAGCAAAAGGACGAAGAAACGGTTTATTCTTATGACGAATATCGTACCGCCGTCCCCTTTCGAAGCAATCTTCTTTCGATAGTAAAAAAGTCGAAAGCCGCGTGGCTTGCGCGGGCAAAAGCGGAGGAAGCGGCGCAGACAGTTTATAAACCGTCGCTTGAAGAAAAGGTTGCCGCACTTGCCGAGGAAAACGCGCGATTGCGCGAAGAAAATGACACTATCGGGGCCGCGCTTGAAGAAACTATTGCTATTGTACTTGGGGGTGCTGAATAATGGCTAAATTCTACGCAATGCGAATTATCGACGGGAAAACCACATTTGAAAAAGTGCCGGAGCGGCTGAAAGAAGCAGTTGCCGTCATTCTTTCCGAAAGCGGTTATCAAATTCCGAATTCGGAAGGGGTGTAAATATTGCTTGACATCTTTTTGAAGTGGCTTATCCCGTTTGTCTGCGGAGGCGTTGTATCTGTTTTAGGAATGCTTGCGGCTCAAATAAAGAAAAATCGCAAAAGAGAAAAGGCGGTAGAAAACGGTGTGCAATGTCTGCTTCGCGCTGAAATTATACGACAGTACGAAAAGAATATAGACCGTGGGTATTGCCCGCTGTACGCAAAAGAAGCTTTGAAGCGCGGATATGACGCATATCACGAATTAGGCGGTAACGATGTTGCAACAGACCTTTATCATAAAATTATGAAGCTTCCGCCGGAAAGGACGGTTGAAAACGAATGAACAAACGCAAAAAGCCGAAAGAGTTTTCAAAGAAAATTTTTATCGGCGTCGCGACTGTAAATGTTATTTTAATTGGATTTGCGCTTTATATGATGTATGTTACGGGCGACCTTACCCCGCTTTCGTATATCATACCCGCAGCAGCCGCAGAAATGGCAACGGCGACGGGTTTCTATTACAGCAAGGCAAAAGCCGAAAACAAAATCAAACTTATGAAAAGCAACGGTATCAAACCGAAGGAAGAAAACTTCGGCGATATAAATTCAAATTATTAAGGAGGATAAAACAATGGAAATTATCACGGCATACGCAACAAAAAACGATTGTTATAAAAAGGCGCAGAAATGCACACCGAAAGGAATTGTTGTTCACAGCACCGGCGCAAATAACCCCTACTTGAAAAGATATGTTGACGCGCCCGCAGAAGTAGGCACAAACGCATACGGCAATCATTGGAACAATCCCGCGTCGGTTATGGGGCGTTCTGTGTGCGTGCATTCGTTTATCGGTTACGCACTTAATAACATTGTAAAGGTCGCTAACATTCTCCCGTACAATTTTTGTTGTTGGGGCGTTGGGAGCGGCCCGAAAGGCTCTTATAATTACAACCCCGCATATATTCAGTTTGAAATGTGCGAGGACGATTGTAAAAACCGTGCGTACTTTGAAGCGGTACGCGATACCGCTATCGAATATTGTGTGTATCTTTGCAAGGAATTTAACATTCCCGTTGAAAACATTGTAAGCCACAAAGAAGCGCACGCAAAGGGATATGGAAGCAATCACGGCGACCCGAATAATTGGTGGGATAATTTCGGCTACACAATGAATGATTTTCGCGCGGCGGTCAAATCAAAACTTAATGCGAATACTTCTTCGGACGGTTCTTCTACCGGGAAAATACTGTATCGTGTTCAGACGGGAGCTTTCAGCAAGAAGGTGAACGCCGACGCGTTGGCGGCAAAACTGAAAGCGAAGGGCTTTGATACATATATCGTTACCGTTGGCGGGCTTTACAAAGTGCAAGTCGGGGCATATTCAGTCAAAGCGAACGCCGACGCAACGGCGGCGAAGCTGAAAGCGGCAGGATATGAAAATTTCATCACCACAAACAGCAATGCGCCGACGGGAAGCGCAGCCCCCGCACAGACAACCATTGATAAAAACGATATTGTTCGTGTCAAACAGGGAGCAAAGACATATACGGGCGGTAGTCTTGCTTCGTTTGTTTATAACCGCGACCATACAGTAAAAGAAGTAAGCGGCGACCGCGTAGTCATTACATACGGCGGTGTCGTGGTAGCAGCGGTAAAAATGTCCGACTTGATTTTAATTAAGAAGGTGTAAACGATGAATGTGTTAAATTTTCTTATTCAAAATTGGGATAGTATTATCGTAATTGCCGCTTTTATTGCACTTCTCACCTTCCTTATTCTGAAAGGCGAAAAAAGCGTCGTTTGCAAAATTCTCTATACCCTTGTAACCGAAGCCGAAAAGCAGTACGGGAGCGGGACGGGAACACTTAAACAGTCGGCAGTTATAAAATGGGTGTATGAGCGGCTTCCGTCAGTTGTGAAAATCTTCATTACTGCAACAACGCTTGAACGGTGGGTTGATGAAGCTGTTGAACGGGCGAAATCAGAGTGGAAAAAGAACGCTAACATCAAAGAATATATCGAGAGCGGGCAGACAATTACACTTGCAACCGCTACAATTGAAAGCGTAGCAACAGAAAAGCCGCCCGACGGGCAAAGCAGCATAGAATAATAAAACAGCGGGTAAGCAATGCGCTTATCCCGCTGTTTTCTATTTACTTAAACATAAAGTAACTTCACAACCGTAATTTATCTTTTCGCCGTCTTCGGTTTCGCCCCCGCCTAAAATTTCAGTATGATACACACTTTTAATTCTATTCCAATTTTCGAGTACAAACGAAAGGTTATCTTTTGGAACATTTCCGACTTGTTCGCTGTTCGCGTATATTCCTACGGCTGTACTTCCCTCAAAATCATACTTTTTCAAATCCCACGAAACAATACCGTCGAACGGCTCATCGCCATATTTAATTTTACGAAGAATAGCTTGTCTTGTTTTGCGACCGTTGTTGAATGTTACTCCCGCAACACGAAAAGTATAATAATCGTTATTTGCTTTCGCGGCTTCTGCTTTTTCGTGTATATCTTTTTGTTCTTTTGCATTAGCGGACGCGGCTTTTCTGCCGAGAATAAGTAATACGCCTCCAGCTATAATTAGAATGCTACTCCCGGAAGCAAGCATTGCTTTATCGCTTGTGTCGGTAAGTACCCCGAATAATCCTATTATACCGATTACGCATAGAATTATTCCAAAAATGATTTTTTGGTTTTTTTTCATTGAAAAAACCTCCTGCTTATAAAATTTTTTCGCATTTCTTATCTTTAACACAAGTATATACGAAATATGTGTTAAAGTCAAGAGGATTGCAGAGCTTTAACACGAAACGAAGGGTAATGTAATGAAAATATACGATTTCAACGGAAAGAAAAATATTTGCGGTGAGCGAATACACGAAGCGCGAACGCGGCAAAGATTATCACAAGCCGACCTTGCGGCACGCTTACAAATTGCGGGCGTTATTATTGAGCGTGACAGCGTTTCAAGAATTGAAATAGGGACGCGTTTTGTTGCCGATTATGAATTGATGATATTAGCTGATGTTCTTTCGGTGTCCGTCGATTGGCTGTTAGGCATTGAAAAAGATTAAAACCACTACAACCGCCGTCGGTTGTAGTGGTTATTTTTTTGAAAAAATAAAAAATATTGAAAAAAGGTATTGACATACTGCTTGCAGTATGGTATAATATAGACAGTAAAGGAGGTGATAAAATGAAAAAGCGAAAAAACAAGCCTACCACATTTGAAATCGCAGACTTGGTTATCAAAGCAATCGTTGCAATCGCCGCTTTGATAACAGCTATCAAATGGTGGTAGGCACACCGAGAGGGGCGAAAGCCCCTCCCCCTTGCGGGGGGGGCATATATAGTATATCATATTGAAAGGAGTTTTGCAAGTGGTCGAAAAAAACTTTTGGTTCATTACTCTTTGTGCTTTGCTTATAATATCAGCGTATACCGGGCTTAATATCTTTTTGCGAATTGCAATAGCCGCAAACGCTGTTGTTATATTATCGGAAGTGGTTATGGATATTCGGAGGTTTTCAAATGGAAGAAAAAAAGAAAAGAACTAAAACTTCAACAGCGGTAAAACAACGCTACAATGAAAAAACTTACGATGTTATATCAATTCGCGTTCCGAAAGAAACAGCAGAAGCTTTCAAAAAAAAGTGCGTTGCTGAAGGCGTGCCGCAAGCGCAAATAATAAAGAAAGCCATAACAGAGTATCTAAATAAATAAATGAGAGGGCGCGCGCCCTCTCATTTGCTCGGAGGGTATTTATGCGTCATTTCAATCATCTATCATTCGACCAAAGATTAAAGCTTGAAGCGTATCTTAAAGTGCAGCTTCCTAAAAAACAGATTGCTGAACTCTTGGGGGTTCATATAAGCACGGTGTATAGAGAAGTAAAACGCGGAGTATACGAACATCTGAATTCAGATTATACAACCGAACTTCGTTATAGTCCCGATATTGCGGAAGACGCATATCAAGAAAATATGCGCGCAAAAGGCGCGCAATTAAAAATCGGTTCGGACTTTGAATTGGCTGAATACATAGAAACGCGTATAGTGAAGGATAAATATTCCCCTGCGGCTGTTTTGGCAGAAATAGCAAATTCGGAAGAAACAAATTTCAAGACAACAATATGCCTTTCTACACTTTATAGTTATATAGAAAAAGGCGTTTTTCTTCACCTAACAAACAAAGAATTACCGATAAAGCGAAATAAGGACAAAAGACCATATCGCAAGGTTAGAGCGGCAAGAAGAGCTTTCGGCGATAGCATAGAAAAAAGACCGTCGGAAGTCGGCGAAAGGTCAAGCTTTGGACATTGGGAAATGGATTGTGTTATCGGCAAGAAAGGTACAAAACGGGTTTTGCTTGTTTTGACTGAACGATATACGCGAAACGAACTTATTCGTCTGATGAAAGACAAAACGGCTCAAAGTGTCGTTTCCGCTCTTGACGGTATAGAAAAACAGTACGGCAAAAAACTATTTTCGAAAGTTTTCAAAACAATCACCGTAGACAACGGGAGCGAATTTGCCGATTGCAAAGGCATTGAACGAACATATAACAATCGAGGAAATCGAACGAAAGTATATTACTGTCACCCGTACACATCTTGTGAAAGAGGTTCAAACGAAAATCAAAATAGACTTATTAGAAGACATTATCCAAAGGGAACGAGTTTCGAGCGCGTTAAGCCCGCCGAAATTCAACGCGTCGAAGAGTGGATAAATAATTATCCCCGCAAAATTTTTAATTTCCATACATCGGCAGAGCTATACGAAGCTTGCTTAAATTCTATAAATTAAAAAATATTTTCGATTTTTTTCGCATTACCCCTTGACATTTGCGACCGTGTTAAAACGTTCTCAGACACAGTGCGACAGCACACCGCATAATTATGCGGGTAAAATCGCATTTCAGCGATTTTAGTCTGAGGTTGTTATTGCGTCAGCAAAAACGTTCTCAGACACGGTGCGACAGCACACCGCATAATTATG
>Ga0129314_1000495_pt1 | contig 41185 bp, 41 predicted proteins | sample O1111metagenome_FD_94431 | JGI IMG/M metagenome (GOLD analysis project Ga0129314, IMG submission 94431) | Orangutan individual fecal microbial communities from fecal samples from Wisconsin, USA - O1111 metagenome | ecosystem: Host-associated > Mammals > Digestive system > Large intestine > Fecal... | reverse complement strand
GTATCCGCGGTCCAGGGCATGATCGTGGAGGGGGACAGCAATTACAGCATTCCCTCTTATCCCAATTTCCTGCTTCCGGAGATTAGAAACAGCCAGATTACGGAGCCATTTATTTCGGAGGGCAGTCTGCTGCTCATGCCCAATGCCCATGGCATTGTGAAAACGGAGGATGTGCGCAGCACGGTGGAGGTGGACGGGATCCTTACTACCTCCTCCAACTCCTATATAAAGACAGACAGCTCATCCTTGGGATATATGCGCGGTGACCCGGTGGGACCCTTTGCAACAGGGGTAACCGCCGTGGAGCGGACAGACGAGGGGGAGACCAGGATCGTATGGTTTTCCAGCTCCGGTATGCTGATGGAGGAGATGGATGAAATGGTGGGAGGAAATAATACAAACCTTGTATTAAATTCCATCGGATGGATGACGGAGCAGGAAAACAGCATAACCATCCGTCCAAAGCCCGCCTCATCCGCGTCCCTCAGGCTTACTTCGGCCCAGGCCATGCGCTGGAGCGTGCTCTTTGTGCTGGCGGTTCCGGCTGCCGTGATGACCGGAGGCAGTATCCTGTGTATAAGAAGGAGGAGACGTCAATGAGACGAGAACAGAAACGAAATCTACTGCTGGCGTCAGTGACAGCCATTCTGCTTCTTGCAGTCTACCTCATGATACCACCGGACACCAACATAAAGACCGGGAAAGAGGAACATCTGGTGGTGTATTCCATGGATCCGCAGGATGTGACAGGTCTTGCATTTAACAGCGGGAACGGCAGGATCTCCCTTGTAAGACGGGAGGGGGGATGGGTTTACACGGAGGATGAGACATTTCCCCTGAACCGGAATTTTGTGGATACCATGCTGGACAAGACGGCGCGGCTCACCGCAGGGCGCTTTGTGGCGGAGGGCAGCGCTCATTACGGCGAATATGGACTGGACCAGCCATCCAACGAGATCCTGGTGACCGGAACAGCGGGAACCCGGACCATCTATCTGGGAAGCACCAACAGTGCAACAGGAGACTGTTACATGGCGGTGGATGGATCGGAGAAAATATACACGGTGGATGCCACCTTCGCTAACCTGTTTTCCAGCAGTCTGAATACCATGGCAACGCGGGAGACCCTGCCGGGGATCAGCCTGGATAATATGGTTGTGGTCACTGTGAAAAAAGAGGGGAGTACGTTTGCCTTTTCCAGGCCTTCCCAGGGAGAGAGCCAGGGAGAGGGAGGCTGGAGCGTTTCGGAAAATGACGGGCCGGCCAGGGCGGCTGACAGCGGGCTGGTATCAGAGTGCCTGGGCAAGCTGGTGAAACTCAGATATGAGGAGATGACAGTGTACCACCCCACACAGGCGCAGAAAAAGGAATACGGACTGGCAGGGAACGAAGGGGAATCAGGCAGCTTGATCCGGGTTGTTTACCGGGATGATGCCGGGCAGGATGGTTCCGGGGATTCCGGTCAGGATATATCCGGGCAAGGCGGGGCCGGGCAGGATGGGAGCGGGGATACCATGGGGGAATTTGTGCTGCACATGGGAAGAGACAGCAAAGACGGCCTTTACACCTATGTATATCCGGAAGGCGGGCAGGGGATCTATGCTGTGAAAAAAGATGGACTGGAGCCCTTCCTGCACCTTTCATCTGAAAACTTCCTGTCCCTGAGCGTGGCGCCTGTTAAGGCGGAGACCCTTGCCGGACTTACACTCACATGGGAAAACGGCAGGGCGGAGTTCAGGATCAGCCCGGCCGGAGATGAAGGCCGGGAAGAACAGCCGGAGGAACAGAACGGCGGACAGGAAAACGGACAGAAAAAGGTCTATACCCTGAACGGACATGAGATAACGGAAGCGGAATTTAATAAATTTTATTATCCGCTCTATGGTTTTGCGGCGGAAAAGAGGGTTTCGGACATGGCTTCACAGCTGATCAGCCAGCCCATTCTCACCATGGAATACCGGTGCGTTCCGGGGACTGCACAGGATATGACCGTGGACCTCATTCCCTATGACCAGAATTATTATGGTGCCAGGGTAAACGGCCAGGCATTCCTGCTTGTAAACAGGCAGAGGGTCAACAGCCTGATGAATGAAGTGAATAAACTACCATTGGAGTGAGAACCCATATCTTTTGTCCCTGTTAAGTGGTATGATATAGATATATCTTGTACACAGATGGCAGAGACAGAGGAGGTAATACAATGGAGCGTAAAGTGGTAAAAATATACTCGGCAGAGAGCAGCATACAGGCTGAGATGATCCTGGATACCCTTGGCGGCAACCAGATACCGGCCTATAAAAAGGATGTTGGTTCCAGTGGGATCATGAATGTATATGGCACCAATTCCCTGGGCGGGGAGGAGATCTACGTTGCGGAGGAGGACGCGGAGCAGGCGCTGGAAGTATTGGGAGGAATGGGGCTTTGATCATGGAACCGTTTAGCTGCTGCAAGATGGAAATTTTTATACCTGAATCCCATTTGAATGTGCTGCAGACCGCGCTGCAGCAGGTGGACGCCGGACACATCGGAAATTATGACAGCTGCCTGTCCTACAGTTATGTGACAGGATGCTGGAGACCGCTTAAGGGCAGCAGTCCATATCTGGGCAGCTGTGATGAGGTCAGCCGGGAACAGGAACTTAAGGTGGAGGTGACCTGCATGAGGGAACGGGTCAAGGAAACCCTGGCTGCTGTTAAGAAAATCCACCCCTACGAGGAGCCGGTCATCAATGTGATACCGCTGTATATGACCGGAATGGATGGGATTTCCTGACAGTTTCAAAAGAGATAAAATGAAAGGATGACTGAGAAATGTTCAGCCATCCTTTTTGTTGTATTACGGGCAAAAATAGTGTTTTTTATGATGGGAATCTGTTTTAAACACAAAATGTAGTGGGGATTCTTGGGGAGTTGACCGTTCTAGTAATAGGGAGGGGTGGTATGAAAAAATATAAAACATACATTGGCCTTATGATTCTGATGCTGGTATTTGCCTTAAGCGCACACTATACCCGTATTCCGGAATATAAAATATATAAAATATTTTCACAGGAAGGTGCAGACTTTAAGGAGACGGAGCTCCATGTCATCGTATATAAGCCATGGAATACGGATGGAACCGCGGGGCGGATCGTTACCCAGCATAATAAAATGAATGGAATGCCTGACAGACTGACGGTTTTGCTGTATCACAGCAAATATGACGTGGACCACGGCCGGGATTATTACAAGGCCGTGTATGAAAATCAAGGTGGATATGATCCGCCTCCTTTGTGTTTCCCGTAGCGGTATTTGAAGCTCGCTGATCTAACGAGGCCGCACACAACTTGCCCGATGCGTCCGCCCGGGTATGGACAGCTGTAATAAAATAGGGGGCTGCTGGATAAGGGCATTCATGACCCCGCCAGTATCAGTAGCGGATAAATTGCCGGCAAACCACTTAATAAGCCTATGGGAACGTGCTATACGCACATACTCATAGGCTTATTCTGGTTTTTCCTATTTTTGAGAACAGCGGCCCTGATCGCAGGCTCAAAGCATATTGCGGTCCTTCTTCGTAACCACTAAATAAAATATAAAATGTGCAATTGTTGTCAAAACCCAGGAAATGGGAAAGCTTAAGAACAATACCTCAAGGGATGTCCAGGTTTTGAATATGGTTTGGATCCATATGATGCGGAAACCACAGGCTCCCACAAGGGTAACCACTGTGGGCATCACAGAGTATCCCAGGCCACGGAGCACTCCTGCAACTGCTTCCATGATACCGCACAGGAAATAGGGGAGCATAAGGACTGCCATTCGGATCATGCCATACTCAATATCTGCTGTTTCATGTGTATACAGGGATAGCAGAGGCCTGCCAAGCCCATAAACCGCAAAACCTAAGACCAGGCCAAAAAGACCTGCATATAACAGGCACAATCTTAATATCTTAGGCACCCGGTCCCGCCGTCCTGCCCCCACATTCTGGCCCGTAAAGTTAATGCCTGCCTGATGCATGGAGTTGGTGGCAGCGTATACAAAGCCCTCAATGCTGGTGGCAGCGGAACACCCTGCAATTGCCGCGGAGCCAAAGAGATTGATGGAGCTTTGGATCTGCATATTGGAAATGGAAAAAACAGTGTTATTCAGTCCTGCGGGGATACCCACACGAAGAATGCGTCCCAATATGGTTTTGTCTATGCGCAGTTTCCTAATATCCAAATGGAAAGCGCCTTTCTGGCGCACAAGGTAACGGATGACTAAGATAGCTGAAACAACCTGGGAAACAAGGGTGGCGATGGCAACCCCGGCAACGTCAAGGTGAAATCCGATCACCAGGATCAGGTTTAATATGACATTGATGACGCCCGTACAAGCAAGGTAAAATAAGGGCTGTTTCGTGTTGCCCTGGGCCCGGAGAATGGCTGCCCCAAAATTGTAAACCATGATTGCTGGTGAACCGAGGCAGTAGATCCGGATATACAGCAGAGACTGGTCAATGATATTATCGGGAGTGTTCATGTATATCAGACAGATGCGGCTGACACAAATACCGATAACGGCAAGGAGTATCCCGCTTAGCAGGCTTACTGTAATTGCAGTATTCACGGTCTTCTTCAATTGTTCCTGATTCTTGGCGCCAACATACTGTGCGGCTATGACATTTACTCCGATTGATAATCCAAGAAAGGTATTGACCAGAAGGTTTGTCAAATAAGTGGTGGCCCCAACGGCCGCCAAAGCGCTGCTTCCTGCAAACTGTCCCACCACAGCCATATCACAGGCATTAAACAGCAGCTGCAAAACTCCGGTCAGAATGACCGGAATTGTAAAGCGGAAAATATTTTTTGTTAGGGATCCCCCCAGCATATCGATTTCTGCGCGTTTCATCTTTCCCTCCGATTGAGACTCCCGCCTTTTCCGGCAGCGAGCCATAACTATTTGTCTTGGCAAAAGTGTCAATCTCCTTCTGTCAATCTCCTTCCAAGATGAAGCTCCAGCGGATTGCTTAAGGCGCCTGGTTATTTTTGCCGTGCCAAATATGGCGTGCGCCTTGCAAATAGATAGATAACTAAATTTATTATATCGTATATGCGTTTATTGTCAAGAAATGGTATTTATAAAAGTTAGAATAGAGAGACAAGGAACCGTCTTACCCACTTCTATTTTTTTGCCAATTATGGTAAAATATTCATATATTATAAATCCTATAGGCACAGCAACCACATCTGCTGATCAACAGGAAACCGTGGTGCATGGTGCAGAAAATCATGGCGGCCGGTCCTTAAGGGGAATACACAGGGGTTACAGCAATAAAAAGCAGAAAATATCAAGCAGGAAACACCTGCTTTTTATTTTTGCTTTTCGTGGCAGGCTGCTTGGATGTAGACCAATCTGCCCATGGGAGGTTTTCCGGGAGTTGTTGGAACAGCATGGAAAAGGAGAGGAGGAAGACAGAAATAAGATAATTATTAGGCAAAAGTGCATAAAAAATAATTGATAAATACGTAAAAATGTACATAATAATATATGCGTATTGACAATACTGTGTGACGCATTATATAATATGAGAAACGGTGGTGAAATGATGGATAAGAGAGATGAGATTGTATCAAATCTGACCTTGGAGCTCCGGCGCGGCACATTGATCCTCAGTGTACTGAGTCAGCTTTTTGTACCGCAGTATGGGTATTCCCTGATACAGTGCCTGAATGCCAGCGGTGTTCAGATCGATATCGGTACAATTTACCCACTGCTTCGCCGGCTGGAAAAGCAGGGGTTGCTGGAAAGCGTATGGGAGGTGGGAGAAAGCAGGCCGCGCAGGTATTATAAGATCAGTGAGGATGGGAAGGTTGTGTATGGCATTCTATGTGAAGAGTGGTTCAGGATGTCAAAGAGTGTAGAGCGCTTGATAAATGGGGGTGAGGATCAGGATGGAGCTGATTGAGCGGTACATATATGCAGTATCCCGCCGCTTGCCGGTGTCACAGCGCGCGGATATTGAACAGGAACTGCGGACTTTGATTGAGGATATGATACAGGAGCGCTGTCATGGAGAGGTCGGACAGGAACAGATCATGGCGCTTCTAAAGGAATTAGGCGATCCGGCTTACCTGGCGGGACAATACAGGGAGGAGCAGAAATATTTGATCGGACCTCAGCTTTACGATGCCTATACGCTGGCAATGCGTATTTTTCTGGCGGCATCCGTGTTTGGGATCAGTCTCATAGAAATAGTTGGTTTTTTCCTTCATCCGGACGCTCTGCTGGAAGATATATTGTTCCAATTCGCTGCATTGCTCCTGCGGGCTGTATGTCTGAGCTTTGTACTGGTCACATTGGTATTTGCCCTCATGGAACGCGACCACTATCGCAGAGCATCCAAAACAGCGTGGGATCCGGCCGCCTTGCCAAAGATCCCAAAACGGAGCCAGACCATATCCATCTCTGGGGTGGTATGGTCCGTGGTTGTCAGCATTGCCATGATCAGTGTGATCGTAATGGGAAATCCAACCGTACAGATATCGGAGGTAATCTGGATCACCAATCCCATCTCTATACCGATCTTTTCGCCAAAAGGGATGCAGACGGTTGCTCCGATCATTGTTTCACTGCTGTTTGTTGGGATCATAAGGGACCTGGTAAAACTGGCATCTGGATGCTGGACAATGAAACTGTCGGTCATCAATGTTTTGATCAACAGTATCTCTGTGATCTGCTACATGTTCTTTTTGACAAAGCCGGACATATTTAACCAGTCACTGGTAGGGGGATTGGCATTGAGGGTGTTATGGCCGGCGGGAGTAACGGGGGAGGCTCAGGCCTGTGAGATAGCGGTAAATGTGCTGGTATATCTCACTGTGGTGGCATTGATCACGGAATCTGCCCTTTCCCTGTACCACGGTATCCGATATCAGATAGAAAACGGACAAAACAACAGCTAGGAGGGGGAGCTTATGGGGGACATGGAGAAACAGCCGCATATTTTGATCTCGCGGGAAGAGTCCGCGGAGTATGCGATCATACCCGGGGATCCAAAACGCGTGAAAAGGATTGCCGGATATCTGGATGATGTGCGGGAACTTGCATTTAACAGGGAGTATTATTCAATATGCGGCAAATATAAAGGTGTCCCTGTCATTGCGCTTTCCACTGGGATTGGGGGACCATCGGCAGCCATAGCGATTGAAGAGATGAGGGCCATAGGAGTCCGGACGATCCTGCGGATCGGAAGCTGCGGAGCGCTTCAAAGCGGCATGTCCGTGGGAGACCTGATCATCAGCACAGGTTCTGTAAGGGATGACGGAACCACGTCCACTTATGTGGATAAGGGATATCCGGCAGTACCGGATCTGGAGACAACGGGTATCCTGCAGCAGGTATGCGGGAAAATGGGATTTAGGTACCATAGCGGGATCACCCGAAGCCATGACAGCTATTATGCGGATACAGCAGAGGAACGGACGGACTACTGGCATAGCAGGGGGATCCTGGGAGAGGATCTGGAGACTTCTACACTCTTTGTGGTGGCAGGCCTGCGGGGGCTCAGAGCCGGATCCATCTTAAATATTGTGGTGGAATGGAAGGGGGATGTAAAGGAAGGGATCCAGGATTATGTAAATGACGCCAGACAGGCAGCTTGCGGGGAAGAAAATGAGATCCTGGCGGCATTGGAAACAATTTCCGAATTGGAGGCAAGAAAGAACTAGGAAGAGCTAGGAAGAGCTAGAAAGAGCTAGAAAGAGCTAGAAAGAGCTAGAAAGAGCTAGAAAGAGCTAGAAAGAGCCGGAACGGGATAAGGAGAAGGAGGTATTCAAATGGGTAAGAAAAGGGGTATATGGTCATTAAACTTCAGTACGGCATCATTGGTATTGATACCCGCAGCAGTGGGCATCAACTATATCGGTAAGTTTTTCGCTGAGGCGCTGAAGCTTCCGTTATTTATGGATAATATCGGAACCATTATTGCAGGTGCTCTCTGCGGACCGGTTATTGGCGGGATCTGCGGAGCGCTGAAAAATATCATATACGGACTGACGGCAAGCCCTGTTTCATTGGTCTATGCACTGACCGGCCTGGGTATTGGCCTGACCGCGGGTATTACCGCGTACAAGGGATTGTTCAAAAGTTATAAGGGAGCTCTGATCACAGGCCTTTTGATCGGTCTGGTGGCAGTGGTCATTTCCACGCCCCTTAATATTATATTCTGGAGCGGGCAAACGGGGAATGTATGGGGGGATGCCGTATTTACATATCTGATGGCAAATAAGGTGCCTGTCATATTGTCATCATTAGTGGATGAGGCAGTGGTCGATATACCGGACAAGATCTTAGTAGCGATGATTTCTTTCGCCATATACAAAAATCTTCCCAAACGCCTTACCAGCCTTTATACCATGGAAGAGGAGACCGAAAGTTTATAATAACCGGAGTGGTATCCGGATCATCAGGCGGGCAGGCTCTGTAAGGGACTGCCTGCATCTGCAAGGAGGACTGTGAGATGAAGATGGCAAGCTTATATGTGGAGAAGGAATCGGCGCTTCACCGGACTCATCCGATCAATAAACTTTATTATATCATGGCGGCGGTACTCATCCCGCTGTTCATATCGAATTTGTATGTAACGGTGGGCGTCATCCTGATCAATCTGACACTGCTGAGCAAAGGCAGGGTTTTCCGGCGTATGCTGCCCCTTATTGGTGTGAGCCTGATCCTGATGGCGTCCATCCTGTTGGTCCAGGGCTTATTTAATCCGGACAATGAAACCGTGCTGCTGGATGTTATGGGGTTCCGTTATTATCTGGAAGGGTTTCTCCATGCGCTTTCCATCTGTCTGAACCTGATCAATATTATTTGTGCTTTTTCAATCCTTGTATTGACAACAAGGCCGTCAGATTTGGTGGAATCCCTGGTGAAGAAAGGGATGAGCCCCAAAATCGGCTATGTGTTCAGCTCAGTCCTGCAGATTATTCCTGAAATGATCACATCAACAGGCACCATCACAGACGCCCAGCGGTCACGGGGCCTTGAGATGGAGGGAAGCCTGTTGACCAGGGTGAAGGCATTTATTCCCTTAATAGGACCGGTGGTAATGAATTCACTGCTGCAGACCAGAGAAAGGGCGGTTGCCCTTGAAGTGAGAGGATTCAATTCCAGAACACCGAAGACTTTTATCAATCAGATGGAGGATGGAAGCCATGACAGGTTTATCAGAAGCTGCTGCTGTGTTCTGGTCATAGCTGCATTGGTATGGAGGGGATTCCTATGGCTAAGATAAGTGTGGAGCATTTGAAATATATGTATCCCATGACAGATAAACTGGTATTGAATGATATTTCATTCCAGGTTGAAGCCGGTGAGATCGTAGGGATCGTAGGCACCAACGGAGCTGGAAAATCCACGCTCTGCCAGGCGCTTGTAGGGCTGGTGCCAAACTTCTATAAAGGAAGATACGGCGGACATGTGTTTATTGACGGTATGGAGGTTACAAAGGCTGAGTCCAGCGATCTGGTGTCCAAAATCGGCATTGTATTTCAAAGCCCCTTTACACAGGTCACAGGCTCCAAGCTGACTGTGTTTGAGGAGATTGCATTTGGTCCTGAGAACATTGGTCTGCCCCGGGAGGAGATTCTTAAGAGGGTGGAATATGCAATGGAGCTTTTGGATATTGCAAACTACAGGAACCGGAATCCGTTCCAGCTTTCCGGCGGGCAGATGCAAAGGATGGCAATCGCCAGCATCATTGCCATGCGTCCGGAGGTCATTGTCTTTGACGAGCCCACCTCACAGCTGGATCCCCAGGGATCGGAGGAGGTGTTCCGGGCCATACAGACCCTCAGCAAAGAGGGGATGACGATCCTGATTGTTGAGCATAAGATCGAAAAACTGGCAAGATATTGTGATAAGATCATTCTCATGCATGATGGAATTGTGGTGGATTATGATGTTCCTGCAAAGGTGTTTTCCAATCCGGAATTGGAGAAGTATCAGATGGATTATCCGGTGTTTACCCAGATATGCCGTGAGCTTTGCGTGAAAAAAACAGATGGCCTGTATCCTGTTACATTGGAGGATACCTGCCAGCTGGTCAGGGGGCAGAGGGGATATGAATAATATTACGGTTCAGGATCTGTGTTTTTCTTATACAGAGGATACGCCGATCCTCAAAAAACTGAATTTGGAAATTGATGGTAGAAAGACAGCTGTTGTGGGGCAGAATGGAGCGGGAAAGACCACATTTGTAAAATTGCTGAAGGGCCTTTTAAAGCCTGTGAGCGGAAAGATCCTGATCAATGGAACGGATATCAGCACCACAACGGTGGCGGAGTTATCCAAGCAGGTAGGTATGGTATTTCAGAACCCGGATGACCAGATATTTAAAAATAAGATCATAGATGAGGTAATGTTCGGCCCCCTAAACATTTTTAAGGATAAGGAAAAAGCAAGGGAGAATGCAGTAAGGGCACTGGAGATCGTGGGGCTGAAGGATAAAATGGAGGAAAGCCCTTATGATTTTGGGCTGTCGGAGCGGAAGCTGATATCCATTGCATCTGTGATCGCCATGGAAAATGAAATAATAATTCTGGATGAGCCAACCATCGCACAGGACAGCTGGGGAAAGCGGCGCATCGGAGAGATCATCAACCGTTTGGGGGAGGAAGGAAAGCTGGTGATCACCATTATCCATGATATGGATTTTGTCGCCAATTATTTTGAACGGGTGGTGGTCCTGCGCAGGGGAGAGGTTTATCTTGACGGTCCGGCCCAGGAAGTGTTTGCGCAGAGGGAAAAGATACGGGATGCCTATCTGGAGCTGCCCCATGTAGCTCAGCTCAGCACCATGGAAAATGGTCGGGTGTATATTACGGTTAAGGATTATGTGGAGGCAAAGAGGAGAGGATGAACAGGGGGGCTGCTGCCTTTAATATGCTCCCTCTTAAGTAGACGGTCGAAATGATTGAGCGTGTCTACTTAAGAGGGAGCATATTTTATTGACTGGGCGGCCCTCTTATTTTAATTTAACAATCCGGGTGGGCAGCCTGAAAACTTTTTAGAATATTGTCCATACTTCTATGAATATGCCATTCCATAATACGTTTCCCTTCAGTTATATCTCCGGCACGAATAGCCTGAAGAATTTCAATGTGCTCTTGTGTGGATTGGTGGTAATGCTCCAGTTCAGAATTCATTGTGCTAATGCTGGGGCCATTCCACAAACTCATAAGAAAATTCAAAAGTTTTTGATTATCTGCCGCTTTCCAAATAGTCATATGAATTCTCTGATTGAGTTCCGTATAGTAAGAACGATCAATCATATCCATATTATCCATCATGTGATACAGTTCAGTGAGTAGTTCAGATACATCTAACCCATTTCTTGTAGCTCTGGCTACAGCCTCAGATTCCAAAAGAATTCTCATTTCGTAATGGTCGGTAATGAATTTTTGATTAATAGGTTTTACAATAGCGCCTTTATTCATTCGTAATTCAATTAATCCTTCAGCAGCCAGAGTCTGAAAGGCTTCGCGGACTGGAGTTCGGCTTACACCAAGCCGTTCTGCGATTTCTGTGAGGCTTAATTCCTGCCCATTTTTATATTCACCTGCTAAAAGTGCTTTTTTTAAAATTGATGTAATGCGCACGCGGGCAGGCATAAGTTCTAATGATTCCACGTTTATCACCTCGGATTTCTCATGTGCTTATCATAACATATTTACGAAATTCCTGTCAAATCTCATAAGATTGCCATTATAATATTGTGAAATATAAATAAAAATATAAGATAATTACAAAAATATATTGCACATAAAGTAGAAATGTGATAATCTAAACGTGAAAAATGTAATATCGTATACGATATTCAAAATACGATATACAAACAAGAGAGGAGATGGTAGGTTTATGCATGCAATCGAGAAGATTCTTGCGAAAAACAGCGGAAGGAAAAAGGTAAGTACAGGTGAAATTGTAACTGCAAAAGTTGACTTTGCGGAAATAAATGACCTGTATTTACAAACGGTATATTCTTTTTATGAAATGGGTGGAGAAACGGTGTGGGATAATACGCGTGCGGCTTTTGTTTTTGATCATTATGCTCCGGCACCGGATATTAAGAGCGCATCGAATCATGAGGAAATGCGTGGTTTTGCAAAGAAAAATAACTTAAAATATCACTTTGATACAAATTGCGGAGTATGTCATCAGGTGATGCCGGAGGCAGGAGTCATTTATCCGGGGATGATTGTGGTGGCAACGGACAGCCATACCACAACACATGGAGCATTTGGAGCCATGGGAACTGGATGTGGCGCCACAGATATGGCTACGATTTTGATGACTGGGGAGCTCTGGTTCCGAATACCGGAAATCATTGAAGTCCGTTTGGAGGGTGAGACAAAAAAGGGAGTATATCCCAAAGATGTGATACTGCATGTTCTGGGAAAAATCAAGGCTGACGGAGCTGTATATAAAGCAATTGATTTTACGGGAAGTTATGTAGAGCAACTAAATGTGGCAGGCAGAATGGTTATCTGTAATATGGCTGTTGAGATGGGAGCAAAGACAGCATATATGCAGCCAAATCAGGATGTATTGGATTATGTTTCAAAACGTGCAGCCCGTTCCTATGAAGTTCAGTATACAGATCCGGATTTTCAATACCAGGAATCCTATTGCTGGGATGTTTCTGAATTGGAGCCACAATTAGCCTGTCCCCACAGTGTAGATAATGTAGCACCTCTGAGTAAGGTGATTTTAGAGCAGGATGTTATATTAAATCAGGGATATGTAGGCAGCTGCACGGGAGGCCGTGAGGAAGACATAGCCGAGACGGCAGGAATCCTAAGAGGAAAACACATTCCTCCATACTGCAGGCTGGTAGTAGTTCCGGCTTCAGCAGAGGTTATGTTGTCCTGCATGGAAAAGGGATATATTCAGGATCTAATGAAAGCGGGAGCAACGATTGCCACTCCCGGATGCGGAGCTTGTTTGGGAGCGCATGAAGGGATTATTGCACAGGGGGAGCGCTGCATAAGCAGTACAAATCGAAATTTCCCAGGGAGAATGGGATCGAATAAGGCGGAGATTTATTTGGCTAGTCCGGCGACTGTGGCAGCAAGCATACTGAATGGACGCATCACAGATCCGCGGCAGTATTTATAGGGGGTGAGCAGATGGAAACAATAATCATTGGAGAAACTATCGTTGTTGGAAATAATATTGACACTGACCAAATATATCCGGGACGCTTTTTGGCGCTTACTGATCCGGAAGAGATTGGGAGTCATTGCTTAAGTGGGGTAGATGAAAATATTGCGGTTTCTTTTCCGAAAGGAGGGATTGTTGTAGCAGGGACTAATTTTGGGTGTGGATCCAGCAGGGAACATGCACCGATTGCGCTGTTACATATGGGAGTATCTGCAGTTGTTGCTGATTCCTTTGCACGTATTTTCTTTCGCAATTCAATTAATTTAGGGCTGCCCTTGGTGGTATGTAGAGGAATCGGTAAGAAAGTGAAGTATGGACAGACTCTGAAGTTGGACTTGGAGAATGGCACAGTTACTGTTATGGAAACAGGAGAATGCTGTCTGTGCGAGAAAATGGGAGAACAGGCTTTTAAGATCTTGGAGGCAGGTGGAATTAAGCCTATGATGAGAGAAAGAATGAAAAAAGGGGGAGAATAGTATGTCGATTGAGTTTGTCTTTATCATTGGAATGGCAATTTTACTGTTTTTATGCCTGAAGGTAAAAGCGAATGCATTCATCGCATTATTGTCAACAGCACTTGTTATGGGAGTACTTGCGGGAATGAGTGGTTCTGATACAGTAGGAGCAATCACAGGAGGATTTTCAGGAACGGTTAAGAGTATTGGTATTGTTATCATTTTTGGGATTATGCTGGGCAATTATCTTGATGCGGCGAAAGCTACAAATCGAATGGCTATGGACACCGTAAAACTGGTTGGACAAAAGCGGGCAGGGCTTGCCATGGCTATTACAGGATATATTGTATCAATTCCGGTTTTTTCAGATGCGGCATTTGTAATTTTAACTCCTTTGGTAAAGGCGATTCAAAAGAAAACAAAGATCCCTTTAGCTATTTTGGCAGTGAGCCTTTCAGCAGGACTGCTGGCAACCCATGTTTTTGTTCCGCCGACTCCAGGCCCATTGGCGGCGGCTGGGTTGCTGGGAATTGATATTGGACAGGCCATATTATACGGAAGTTTTGCAGCAGTTTTTATGACGCTTTTTGGATGGATTTTTGCAGAGATTTATTTTAGGAATAAGCCTGACGATTTTTACTCATTCCGTTCTGATATAAAAGAGGAGGAAACAGCAAATATTGATGATGACTCAAATTTGCCCGGAACATTGGCCAGCCTTTTGCCATTACTGGTGCCGATTGTATTGATTCTTTCAAAAACTACTTGCGATATGATTTGTCCGGAGGGAACGCCGGTTCTGCTGATTACTTCTTTTGTTGGAGATTCAAATATTGCATTGGCTATTGGCGCGGTTTTAGCTATTGTAACACTTGGTAAACGGTTAGGGAGCAAAAAGGTACTTGAAGTAATGGATAAGACACTAAAGGATGCAGGGCCAATCGTGTTCATTACGGCAGCAGGAGGTGCACTGGGCCAAGTATTGAAGGTTTCTGGAGCTGGTGATAGCCTGGCGAATATGGTCATTAATACAGGACTCCCCTTTATTCTGATTCCATTTGTGATATCCGGTGTTTTAAAAGTAGTACAGGGCTCAGGTACCGTTGCAGTGACAACTGCTGCAACTCTTTGTGCTCCGATTGCAGCAAGTCTGGGATTAAATCCTATTTTGATTTTCTTGGCGTCAGGCGCAGGCGCACGAGCTTGCTGTCATGTGAACGATAGCTATTTTTGGGTATATACCAACTGTATGGGTTATGATATGAAAACAGGATTAAAAACTTTATCTCTCAGCAACATTTCCATGGCTATTGGCGGCTTGGTTGCAACATTTATTTGCAGTATATGGCTGTAAATAGGATCAAAGGGAATCGTTTAAAATAAATAGTTTCAAATACATAAAAATTGAAGATACCACAGACCAGGAAGATGAATAAAGGCTCCTGGTCTTTTTTACCGCTGCTATTCGGCCTATTCATATATTATCCCCCAATAATCTGCAGACCTATCCTCACTATTCCCAGCGGACACAAGATACCGTAAGATGCGCAGATGTACAGGCCCCATACCCTTTCACCATATTGTGTTTATCTATCTGTAGTGATATCATGATTATGAATAAAATGAGTCATCACAAGCTGGTTCATTTTAAAAATAAAAGGAGAGTGGAATGATGGCCTGGTGGGCAGTTGCGGCGGTTGCGGCATTTTTTATAAAAGGATTATGCGGGTTTGCAAATACGCTGGTATTTACAAGTATATTGAGCTTTTCTAACAACAATAGCGTGATTTCGCCGGTGGAGTTACTGTTGGGATATCCAACCAATATGATTCTGGCTTGGAGAGAACGCAGATCCATAAAATGGAGCATATGTATTCCGTTATCGATCTTAGTTGTCATGGGCAGTGTACCCGGCATTTTATTTCTTAAAAATGCGGATGTGCGCATGATAAAAATTTTCTTTGGGTTTATCATCATTCTCATAGGCATGGAAATGCTGTACCGGGAATATCATACAAAACCCGTTAAGCAGTCCAAAATCCTGCTTGGATTGATTGGGATTCTGTCAGGACTGCTTTGCGGCCTGTACGGGATAGGGGCCCTTCTGGGAGCTTATGTAAACAGAGTTACAGATGACACCCATTCTTTTAAAGCTAATATCTGTATTGTTTTTTTGATTGAGAATACATTGAGGATTCTTTTGTATGGGTTATGGGGAATGGTTTCGCTTGAACTGGTAAAAACATCCATTATGCTGATTCCGTTTATGCTTCTGGGACTTTCACTTGGCATTTTTAGTGGAAGGATCCTGCCGGAGAAAGCAGTCAGAAAATTAGTTGTTGTCATGCTGATTATTTCAGGCGCGGCATTGGTAATGAAAAGTATATAAACGCACAGACAAAATGACTAAAAAATAATAATTAAAATGAATAAATTAATGCAATTTTGGAATATGGAATTCTGTAAAAAGATGGGAATTGTTAAAAAGGTGACAATAATAGGGGTCAAAAGCGATAAAAATATACAAAATATATAAAAAAACTATTTACAATCAGAGAAGCTTATGGTAGTCTATAAATACAGAGGATAAACACGCGTTTACAAGGTGATGACATGAAAATTACAAGTGCAGAGATTGCAAGACTGGCAAATGTTTCAAGAAGTACAGTTTCCCGGGTGGTCAATAATTATTCCAATGTACCTGATGAAACCAGAAAGAAAGTTTTGGATGTGATCGAGAAATATGGATATGAACCGAATTCCTTTGCCCAGGTGCTTGCCGGAAAAGCAAGCAGGGAAATTGCCTTATTCATCTCGGATTGTGATTCAAGCAGAAAAAGGTGGAAGGGAACAGAGTCCCCATATTTTATGAGATTGATCGCTGAATTGATCTCTCAGGGTAAACAATATGAATATATGATTTCGGTTGTTGTGGTTACGCAGAAGTCAGATTTCGCTAAGATAGAGAATATGTATTTGAGCAGGATGATCTGCGGCGGAGTTTTTGTCGGCTTTGAGTTTGAGATGAAGTCGATCAATGAATTGGCATTACAGGGATTTAATATGGTGGTGATCGACCCGAATGTGGATATGATACAGGCGGAAAACATACGGGGTATCTACAGCCAGAACCAGGATGCAGGCTATTTGGCCACAAGCTATCTGATCAGACAGGGGCACAGGCAGATCGTGCATCTTTCCGGAGATGACAGGTTGTCCAGCCGGGATCGTGTGATAGGCTATAAAAGGGCTATGCTGGAAGCCGGCCTGGAGGATGAATGCCGGATCGAGGCGGGCAACTTTAACAGTGAGACAGCATACAAAGCGGCGGAAAGGATATTACACACGCCTGCAACTGCCATTTATGCAGCCAATGATCTGATGGCCATTGTTGCCATGCGTGCGGCCAATGATCTGGGGCGGAAGGTTCCGGAAGATATTAAGATAGTTGGCTGCGACTACAATTCTAACTATGAGGACTTAGGGTATCATTTGACAACAGTGGAGATATCGGTGCGTGATATTGCAAAAACAGCGGTGAGGGCAGTGATCGGAATGGAAAAGGGGGACCGTTTGATCTGCCCTGCCAGATTTAGAAAAGGAGTGACGGCTTGACAAAAAGCCTTGTCACTTTTGCAAAAAATAAACGCGCGTTCACAATTTTATAAACGCGCGTTCACAAAAACCTTGCTGTATATGCGATCTTAGAAGGGGGATTGGAATGGCAGAAATTATTTATAACACGTCAACCAGGGAATTTCATCTGTGCAACCAGAGGATCAGCTATATTTTATCCGTTCTTGAAAACGGGCAGCTGGGCCAGTTGTATTTTGGAAAGAAGCTGACCCACAGGGATTCTTTTGCACACTTTATCCAGATGAGAACACAGAGCCACACGGCTTATGTGTATGAAAATGATTTTTTGTTTTCACTTGATACCATACGGCAGGAATACCCGTCTTATGGAACGACTGATTTCAGAGAACCGGCATACCAGATCGAGCAGGGCAACGGCAGCAGGATCACTGGATTTGCTTATAAATCCCATGAGATCTATTCGGGAAAAAAGAAATTAAACGGACTTCCGGCTGTTTATACAGAGGATGACCAGGAAGCCGTCACTCTGGATGTCATTTTAGAGGATCCGCTGATCCAGGTACAATTGATCTTGTCCTATACGATTTTTGAGGATTATGATGTGGTCTGCCGGAATGCAAAATTTGTAAACCATGGCTGCCGGACAGTAAAACTAAACCGGGCAATGTCATTATCCATAGATCTGTATGATGATGATTTTGAAATGATCCAGTTGGATGGCGCCTGGTCAAGAGAGCGTCATATCGTCCGCCGGAAGCTGGTTGGAGGAATACAGTCTGTTTCCAGTGCCAGAGGTGCAAGCAGCATGGACCACAATCCTTTTATTGCCTTGAAGCGTCCCTGGGCAACAGAGCAGTCCGGGGAGGTGTACGGATTTTGCCTGATCTACAGCGGCAATTTTTTGGCGCAGGTTGAGGTGGACCGCTATGAGACCGCCCGTGTTATGATGGGGATCAATCCCTTTGAGTTTTCCTGGATGCTGGAGACCGGGGAGGAATTCCAGACTCCGGAGGGGGTAATGGTTTACTCCTGTGAAGGATTGAACGGCATGAGTCAGAATTTCCACAGCTTGTTCACCAAACGACTGGTGAGAGGGCCCTGGAGAGAAAAAGAACGTCCCATCCTTTTGAATAACTGGGAAGCCACCTTTTTCAAGTTTGATGAAAAGAAAATATTAGACATAGCTGAGAAGGCCAGACATCTTGGGGCGGAGCTGTTTGTATTAGATGATGGATGGTTTGGAAAACGGGATGATGCGGGAAGTTCTCTGGGTGACTGGTACAGTGATCTGAACAAGCTTCCGGACGGCGTGGAAGGGTTGTCCAAAAAGATTGCTGAACTTGGCTTGGAATTTGGCTTATGGTTTGAACCGGAGATGATCAATAAGAACAGTGAATTGTATCAAAACCATGGAGAGTGGGTGATCAGGGTGCCGGAACGCCCCATGTCCCAGGGAAGAAATCAGTATGTTCTGGATTTTTCCAATCCTGAAGTCGTGGATCATATCTATAATATGATGCACAAGGTTTTGAGCAATTCCAAGATTTCATATATAAAGTGGGATATGAACCGGAATATTACGGAGGCGTATGGCGCAACGCTGGGGGCTGAGAAACAGGGTGAATTTTTCCACAGATATATATTAGGAGTATATGATTTATATGAAAAACTGATCCAATCTTTTCCTGACATCCTGTTTGAATCCTGTGCAAGCGGCGGCGGGCGGTTTGATGCCGGTATGCTGTACTATGCGCCGCAGTGCTGGGCCAGCGATGACACGGATGCAGTGGAACGGATCAAAATACAATACGGGACAAGCATGGTGTACCCGCTGTCATCCATAGGCGCCCATGTTTCGGCTGTTCCGAATCATCAGGTGAAACGGATGACCAGCATCGGCTTCCGGGCAAATGTGGCCTTTTTTGGAGCGTTTGGATATGAGCTGGATCCGAATCAGATGACAGAGGCGGAGCAGAGCGCTGTGATGGAACAGATCCAATTTTACAAAAAATACCGGAATGTATTTCAGTACGGAAGATTTTACAGATTAAAGGATCCATTTGAAAATCAGGGCGATGCGGCGTGGATGGTAGTATCGGAGGACAGGAAGACAGCCATTGTCAGCTGCTACAAAGTGCTGGCCACACCCAATCCCAAATTGAAGAAAGTGCTGCTCAGAGGATTGGATCCCCAGATGATGTACGTCTGTGCTGAAACAGGAAGGTCTTATTACGGGGACGAACTTATGAACATGGGACTGTTAACGGATATGGAATTTACGGGATCTTCCGTAAGAAAAAAGGAGGTCACAAAAAAGAATTCCGGATCAGATATGGGTGATTTTACTTCTCAGCTGTATGTTCTGGAGTGCAGGGCACAAGGCAATTAGGCCGTTTCACTGTGAAGAAGGAGGAACGCTATGGTAGAAAAGAACTCGAAAATAAAAATGCCTTTTTGGAGAAATATTAAAGTAGTGCCATATCTTTATATTCTTCCAAATATGATCTTGTTTTTAGTATTTATGATTATTCCCATATTCATGTCATTTTACTATAGTACTGTAAAATGGAATGGAATGGGGACGCCGAAATTTATCGATATACAGAACTATCTGTATATTTTCCAGGATAAAGTATTCCTAAAATCCATTTTTAATACGTTCTATTATACGGTTGCCACTGTACCCCTTTTAATGGTGCTTGCATTGTTTTTTGCAGTGCTGCTGAACAGTGCGATTCCGCTGAGAGGAGTGATCCGTTCTGCAATATATGCACCTGCAGTAGTGTCCACCGTTGTTGTGGGAACGGTGTTTACCTGGATCTTCCAGGATCAGCTTGGGCTGATCAATTATTTGATCCGGTCAATGGGCGGCACGGCGATCCAGTGGGCGAATGACCCCAAATTTGCAATGGTCATGCTGATCGTTGCAACTGTATGGCAGAGGACCGGATACAATATGGTGATCTACCTGGCAGGTTTACAGGGAATACCAACGGATGTGATGGAGGCAGCAACCATCGATGGTGCAAGTACCTGGCAGAAATTCCGCTACATCACCCTTCCCCTTCTTAAGAATACGCATATGTTTGTAATGATCACTTGCATGATCCATGCGTTCCGTTCATTTGACCTGGTCTATACCATGACGCAGGGAGGTCCGCTGAATGCAACAAAGACCATGGTAATGTATGTCTATGAGCAGGCATTTAATAAGAATTACTATGGCAGGGCGGCGGCCGGCGGTATTGTATTATTTGCGTTTATGGTGGTACTCACATTGATCAGGTTCAGGATTGAGAAGGAGGATTAGCATATGAACGATTCAGGACGTATGGGCATGGATAGGAGAAAATACAGGCTGATGAAGACGGCGGTCTTTCTGCTTATGTTTTCAGCGGCAGTGATAGCGTTATTCCCGTTTTACTGGATGATGGCAACCGCAGTGAAACCAGTGGATGAAATATTTGCATTTCCCCCCAAGTTATGGCCAAGTGAATTTATATGGTCCAATTTTGCAACAGCACTGTCCAGGGCGCCATTTGGGCTTTATTTCAGAAACAGTTTTATAGTAACTTTGCTCTCAACCGTGATAACGGTTTGTATCAACCTGCTTGCAGGGTTTGCCTTTGCAAAATACGATTTTAAATTTAAAGAATTTTTGTTTCTGATCGTATTAAGTACATTGATGATCCCCCTTCAGGTCACCATGATCCCGGTATTTGTCATTGCATCCAAGATCGGAATCCGTAATACGCTGTGGGGTGTGATTATCCCGCCGTGTGCCGAAGCACTGGGACTTTTTATGTCCCGCCAGTTTATCAGTGACATCCCCGATGGATTGATCGAGGCGGGAAGGATCGATGGCGCCACAGAGTTTACGATTTTTACAAAGATCATACTTCCCAATGTGAAACCGCTTATCAGCGTGCTTGTGATCTTCACGGTTATGTGGCGTTGGAATGATCTGCAGTGGCCGTTGATCATGCTTTCCAATGATAAGTATTACACAGTACAGCTGGGATTATCTAATCTAAACGGGGCGCAGTATGTTAACTGGAATGATATGATGGCAGCTTCGCTGATATCTGTGCTGCCGGTCCTGGTGGTATTCCTGTTATTCCAGCGGCAGTTTGTACAGGGGGTTGCTTCCAGCGGTATTAAAGGTTAGGGAGGAAGGGGAATACAAAAACAAATAAATACGAAACACATAAACACGATATACATAAACACGAAAGTGTAAAAATATAAAGGAGGAGTATTTTATGCGTAGAAACAGAGTCAAAAAGGTTATGGCAGTTATGCTGGCGGCAGGTATGGTAAGCGGATTGGCTGCCTGCGGCGGAAAAACCGCAGAAAAACCAGCGGCAACACCAGCGGCAAAAGAAGCGGCGGCAGAGACAACGGCAGAGGCAGCAAAAGGGGCAGATGCGGCAGCGGAGGAATTAAAAGCGGAAGAGGGGGCGGAAATTGAAATCGCATATTGGGAAGGATCCACTTCTGACAAAGACGCATGGGATGAGTTGATCGCAAATCTTCAGAAGGACCATCCGGAGATTAAGATCATTCCCCAGACATATCCGTCTTCAGATTACAGAGATATGCTGGACACCAGGATTGCGGGAAATGACTGGCCGGATGTAATGCGTTATACCTATCAGAGACTTGGTAAATTCAAACAGGCGGACGTAATGCTGGACCTGAGCCCTTATATTGCCCAGGAGAGCCTGGATGATGTTTCACCGGCATTTTTATCCGCATGTACATATGAGGGAAAACTGGTAGCCATGCCTCATCATACGGATACAGTGGCAATGTTTTACAACAAGAGGATGTTTGAGGAAGCTGGGATAAGGATTCCCACCAGTGTGGAAGATGGTTATTCATGGGAAGAAATAACTGATATTGCAAGGACCTTAAAGGATAAATACAGCCTGCCTTATGCATTTGGCGGTATCTGGGAGAATAACAGCGGCTATCGCTATCTTCCGTTCATTTACATGAATGGCGGATCTGTGCTGAACGAGGCCCAGGATGCTGTTACAATGGATTCACCGGAGGTATTAGAGGCAATCAAACTGTATGAGGATTGGAGAAAAGAAGATCTGGTTGCCAACACTGCATTTTCAGGAGCCACAACCACCAACTCATTGTTTGTAGCGGAGCAGACTGCATTTACATTCTCAGGAAGCTGGCATTGCTCCTATATGCAGGAGAACATGGGCGACAAATGGGGAATGACATATATGCCGGTCCGCAATGGAAAAACAGGATCTGATATGGGCGGCAACGCAGTATTTGCATATTCAGAAACAAAATATCCCAAGGCAGCGGCAATTGTCATTGATTATATCACCAATGCTGAGAATATGAAGACATTCTGCGAGACAGGTGCGTTCATTCCTGTAAGAACCAGCCTTTTGGAGGGCGGTGTAGAATATAAGGTATTCCCGGACGAGATGAGGATCTTAAATGAGATCGTGGCAACGATTGATCCCAAGATGGCGGCAGATGAGACTTCCGTATCCTTCCAGCAGCTAAATGAAGTATTTAACGAAGAGATGGATCCGCTGGCAGTGAACAATTCTGCAACAGCGGAACAGGTGGTGGCAGCATGCCAGGAGCGTATGACAGAAGTATTGAATGAGCAATAATACAGGATGTGGAAAGGGGCACAACATGGCTTTGAAGATTACATTTCTGGGCGCAGGAAGTTCCGTATTTGCCAGAAATGTTCTGGGTGACTGTATGATCCATCCGGAACTTGAAGATATGGTATTTTCATTATACGATATAGATGAGCAGAGACTGGAAGACAGCTATCTGATGCTGAATTCCATGAAGCATCATTTTGGGAAAAACGTAATACTGGAAAAATATGTGGGAGAAGCAATGCTTCCCAATGCCCTTACAGGATCTGATTTTGTGATCTGTGCGGTTCAGGTTGGAGGGTATGACCCATGTACCATTTCGGATTTTGAAATCCCGAAAAAATACGGCTTAAGGCAGACGATTGCAGACACGTTGGGAGTGGGAGGCGTATTCCGCGCATTAAGAACCATCCCGGTTCTGGAAATGTTTGGAGAACATGTGGAGAAATATTGTCCCAATGCGGTTTTCCTTAATTATACGAACCCAATGGGAATGTTAAGCGGATATATGCAGCGCTATTCCAATGTGAATTTTATCGGCTTATGCCATAGTGTTCAGGTCGCAGTGCCAAAGCTTTTTGACGGCATCGGCATGGAGTATGACGATAAGGTGCAGTGGAAGATTGCAGGGATCAATCATATGGCATGGCTTTTGGAAGTCAGCCGGGACGGGGTGGATCTGTATCCGGAGATCAAACGCAGGTCAAAGGAGCTTGGATATCCGGATGGAGACAAAGTACGCCACGAGATCATGCACCGGTTTGGATATTATGTCACGGAATCCAGCGAACATAATGCGGAATATATGCCGTACTTTATTAAAGATAAATATCCGGAATTGATCCAACGGTATAATATTCCCCTGGACGAATATCCAAGAAGATGTATCAGGCATATTGAAGAGTGGCAGAAGATGAGGGAGGAGCTGATCAATTCACCTGATCTGGGACATGAGGCGTCCAAGGAATATGCAGTTCAGATCATCCATTCCATTGTGAACAATAAGCCGTTTAAATTCGGCGGAAATGTGATCAACCATGGAATGATACCCAATCTTCCGGCCAAGGCATGTGTGGAGGTACCCTGTATCTCAGATGCTTCCGGCATTGCGCCGGTTTATGTGGGAGAATTGCCGGAACAGCTGGCGGCATTAAACAGAACCAACATTAATGTTCAGCTTATGACCATCGAAGCCGCGCGTACAAAGAAAAAAGAGGCGGTATACCAGGCAGTAATGCTGGATCCCCATGTGGCGGCGGAACTTTCCATGGATGATATTACAGCTATGTGTGATGATCTGTTTGAGGCCCATAAAGATTGGATGCCGCAGTACAGGTAGCAAGGGAAAGGGGGAGCATATGACAGCTCCCTCTTCCTTTTTAGGAGGAAGAGCCTGCAATGATCAAAAAATTGCGTTTGGGGATACATTTGGGGATACATTTGGGGATCCCCTATGTGGTTTTACCCGGAAATGCAGGCAGGACGGAAGATTTAAGAAAGGCGGTGGGCGGATTGGAAAAGAATGAAAAACCTGTTGTGGCAGTATTAATAGGAGATGGAAGCGGTGTTGGGCCGGAGCTGACGGCAAAACTGGCAGCAAAAGGGATTTTGAATGAACATGCAAGACCCGTTGTGATGGGGGATGTGCATTTATGGAAATACGCATTGGAGACATTTGATCTGAATGTTAACTGGAAGCTGTTTGATTCCATGGATACGGTTGACTGGGAGCATGGGATACCGGTGATCCATGTGGGGGACCAGGATCCGGGGATGATCGAGAAGGGGAAAGTAAATCAGATATGCGGCAAAGCATGTCTTGATATGATCTGCTATGCTGTGTCATTATTTAAAAATGGAAAGATCCAGGGAGTGTGTTATGCTCCTTTAAATAAAGGGGCCATGAAACTGGCTGACAGTCCTGCGGCAAGTGAGACAGAACTTTTTTCCATGCTTTTGGGACAGGAGGGTGAATGCGGTGAGATCAATATGCTGGATCAGGTATGGACAACAAGGGTGACCAGCCATATTCCGGTATCAGCAATCAGCAGCCAGCTGACAGTGGATGGGATCGTACAAGCGATCTGTCTGGCGGATAAGACGTTAAAAAAAGCAGGATACCGCCATCCGAAGATCGGAGTATGCGCTTTGAATCCCCACGCAGGTGAAGGCGGTCTATGCGGAGACGAGGAGGGCAGGGTGATCTCTCCGGCGATCCGGGAAGCGTCTGGAAGGGGAATTGATGCACAGGGGCCATTTGCATCGGACACTCTGTTTAAACAGGCCTTTGACGGAACATATAATGCGGTGGTGACCATGTATCATGATCAGGGGCAGATCGCCTTAAAGCTAAAGGGATTTGAACGGGGGATCACGATCGTGGGAGGACTGAACATGCCGGCAACAACCTGTGCCCACGGAACAGCCCATGATATTGCCTGGAAGGGAATCGCATCCACACAATCGCTGGAGAATGCTTTTTGTATGGTTTGCAGGATGGCGGGAGAATCCATTTAAAAATAACGTTTGTAAAATAAAAACCTCGGACTGCCTGATAGGCAAGCTTTCGAGGTTTATCAGTAGCAAAAGGGAGACATGAACTCTCGACATAGGCCCATAAAAACCAATAAAATAAGGAGATTTGAGCACATCATCCGAAAGTGTAATGAAAGGTGTAATCAAAAATCAAGTATTTGGACATCTGAATAAGTCCATGAGTATGTAATCACTACACATATTCCTGGACTTATTTTAGTGCTCAAGGTAGCTGCTTAGAACGACCAGATAATTGCTGGGACGATAATAACCTTGTGGAGGAACGTATTGATGGTAAAAAACTTAATATGTACATGCGAGGTATCGATGTAATTGCCGCAGAAGCAGATAACGTGGTATACTACTATATATTGAACGAGCATGGGGACGTATCCGAGCTAAGAAATCAAGGTGGAATCTGCAAAGCCTCATATGAGTATGACGCGTTTGGGATTGAAAGAAATTCTAACAAAGAGGATGATAATACAATGAAATAGGTAGGCGCCAGGGGGAGGGGATGATCCAAATCGGATAGTAAAATGGGAAGATATACTAATGGATTTATCCGATTGGGGTAATCACTAAAATTTGGAGGCAATTATGTATATATTAAGAGAAGGCGATGAGCCAATGGAACTGCCAGTAGACAAGGTGAAAGAAAATGTCTTTGATGATATTTGTTTTTCAAGATGTATATTTACAAACCTGGATATGAGTCATTCCAGCTATTTGAACTGTGATTTTAGATATGCAGAAACAAAATGTACTCTATTTAATTATTCTAATTTTGAGAAATCGAGATTGATCGGGATGGAATCTGCTATGGCTGATTATAGCAAGGCAAATCTGAAATCGACTTTAATTATTTCCAGTGATTTTTCTGGAGGAAGCTTAAATGGAGCAGATTTAACAGGTTCAACACTTTCCAACGTAAACTTTAACTTTTGCGACTTAAGAGGCGCTATTTTAGAGTGCGAGGGACTGGATACATGTACTTTCAACAACGCAGTATATGATGATAGTACAGTATGGAGTTTAGGTTTTAAGCCTAATTTATTTGGTGCTAAGTTAATCAGCTCCTCTTATTTTAATGATGCATCAAGCAACGATAATGTAGCTAAACATCTTCTGCATTATTATAAGGACGAGGGTACAACAATGTGATTCTATTACTTAATTGCAGTGTTGCATACATATGAGGACTACAAAATATACTCAAATATGCGTATAAATAGCAATTAAATAATGATTGGAGGAATTAATATTGGATGAAATATTAAAACAATTAACAATCGAGTATTTAGAGGCTGTTGAAGATAGGTGTAGTCTTCTTTTTCAAGCATTAAATGTAAAGAATAAGTTTGAATTAGGTCCTATTATGAGGCAGTGTCAAGAACCGCGAAAAGAGTTTTTTGTGAACGGAAAACGGTACGAAGCTTATTTGCATGGTAGAGGGTGCAATGTATTTGATGGACAAATAAATATTGATTGGGATTTTGATGCTGTGGGTTATGGTATCAACCCACATTTGCTATCGTATTATATTGAGCAAAGTGCACCAGAGTTAAATAAGTTATATCCTGAAGCAAGAATAAAAGATGAGTTTGAAAAGGCATTAACCACTGGAGAATTAGTCAAGAGATGTTTTCTTTATTATTATGTATAAATTTATGAACTGATAAAGTTATTGAAAGTATCATATCAATAAAATGATGATAAAATACCACAATAGTAAAAGCAAAAAATTAGACTACCGCACCAGGAATGATAATAGATAGAACTTTGGATCTATTAAAAAATTGGGAGGTTAAGCTTATGAATTTTCATTTTAGCGAAGAAGAGATTTCGCTTATAAAAGATTTGATTGAAACATCATATGCCTGCACGTTAGGAGGAAAAGAGTTGACATATGGAGAAAAACTGGAGAAATTGTTATCTTACCATGGATAAAGTGGTTTTAAAATCAAAAGAGTTTGCTTTGACCTTAGTTGCGGAATCAGATTGGCAATGCCACGTGTATTTTTCAAAACGCAGGAACTTTAAAAAAGTTTATCTTGGGATAGAAAGAGTTGAATATGTTTGTTCACACTTGATATCTGGATTAACGAAGAAGTTGATGGAGGGAGAGGGGATATACAAGCATGGAGATATAGATGTTTTTTGGATCATGTCACTATTTGTCGGACATGCCAGTCTTTATGGAAATGTATCCGATATGGGTTTTAAACTCTTTTGTGTTGAGGATGGAGGGCATTATCTTCCGACAATTACTTTAACTCAGCAGTGCATAAATGATTGGGTTGCACAGTTGTCAGATCTTCGCATGAAATATCAATCAGAAAGTTAATTGAACGATTTCAAGCATTAAAAAATGGTTGCTTCAAGAAAATCCTGAACACACCATCGTATGATCAGGTTTTTCCCAAAATAGTACATTTGGATTTGCAGTTGTGGAATATTAAAAAGGGGCAGCAAAGAGTGCTGTTGTATCTAACGGAATGGGAATAGCGAAACACTATGGTTCAGAAATATGGAACAATATTAATTATTACACACCATATAATTGCAGTAATTCCATAGATGATGTTTTGTTGAAAAATTATGACTTCATAGATCATACTGTGAAAATGATGGCACAACGGCAGAATAAAATGGATGAACTATTAAGATCTCTAGATCCTCGTTACCATAAAGAAAGTATTTTAAATCAGATTTAATGTAATAACGGTTGATTAAGTTCATTGCCAATGAAGTATGTGTTTTAATGATACGTGCTTTGTTGGCAATGGTATGAACAGAAAAAATAAGTTAGGGAGATTCTAACAGTGAAAAAACTATTTTGGATAGCTGCTTTTTTTATGACATTATCTTTAGGTTTAATTATTTTTGTCTTTTTCTTTGCAAAAGAAACAGATGGCAGATTAAAACTTGCTATCCTGACTATAGGTTATTTGCTATTTTTTTTGTTTGGTTCGATGTTTATGGCAACCTTGTTAGAAATTATACAACCATATAAATTTCTTATTGGTAAAAGAGTAGATATGGATGAGTGTATTGTACGAAAAGAAACTAATATTGTTTCAATAAATAATCTATGCGATGAGATCAGTAAGAAAGGTTATGTTTTAGAAGAGCTATCCTGTGAGATGGGAAATATAAAGATTTTTCAGCAAATTGAGCACAGAAAGAGAAGAACGATAGTGAATTATATAATTATTATGGATTATTTTCCGGATATCACTTCTCATCAGTTTGTTATTGTTGAAGAATTAATAAATTCAGCTACACTTAAAAGTGAAAAAAAAGAAAATTTAAAAGGATTGATTCACAGAAGGTATATATTATGTACATTTTCAAACAATGTGAGTGATGATAACATTAAGAAATTCATATTTAGTGCTAATTTTGCGACTATGATATATTTGCCGTTGATAGTAGATACTGAGTCTAAAGTTGTTTACCATGCATCAATATTATTAAAATACGATAGTGGGAAAGTACTTGAAGAGTTAACACAAAGAGTTTCTTCTATTTTTTATAAGTAGAGCTTGTCCGATAAAGGTATAACACGAACAAATGGAAGGGGAGCGGCGTGAGGCTAGAACTTTGCATTAAATATGGATATTATGATGAAGGTTACCTTTTTATTGCCAGCAGAACTAGAAAGAGGGGGACAGGTAGAATCTTTACAAAATATCTGGAAAGCTTATGTAACTGGACATGAAGATTAAAAAAACATTGCTGAATCATTATTGTTTTGATCAGAAGGATGTGTCAGATAAAGAACTTGGACTGGAACAAGCAGCAAATAAAAGAATGATTATATGAGTGTAAACAAAAGTAAACATGATTTTTCAAAAGCAAAAACCCCGAAACACTTGATTTACCAAGCTTTCAGGGCCATTCACAAGTAGCGGAAGGGAGACTTGAACTCTCGACATAGGCCAAAAAAGCTAACAAAATAAGGAGGTCTGAGCGCATCATCCGAAAGTGTAATCAAAAGTGTAATCAAAAATTAAATATTTGGACATCTGAATAAGTCCATGAGTATGTCACTATACATATTCCTGAACTTGTAAGACACGGGCATACAAAGAAGACATCGGGAAGTATTACACCATGACATATGCCATCTTTGAAGATGAGCGTTATTACATCTGCCATGACGGAAGGGAACTGCGGCATATCCGGACGGAGAGCAAAGAACAGGATGACTTCGCCGTGACCGTGGCGAAAACCGCCTTCTGGATTGCGGAAATCCAGATGTTAAAGGAGACGGAGGACATCGTGCATGATACAATCTAAAAATCAGAGGCGTTTCCAGAAGTACCGGCGTTTCCTTTTCTTCGCACGCGGTATAATATGAACACCTCAAAATGGGAAGGGAGAAGATATGGAAAAGCATTTTGCGAATGTGCTTACAAGGTTGGAGGATGATGTGAATCATTATTGCGATATCATCAGCAAGATGCTGAATATGGATGTCTGCATTGTTGATGGGGAGTTTCGGGAAATTGCAACTTCTGCGATATATAATCATAATTTGGACAGGACTAACACTCCGGAGCATTCCGGCCTCCTGAGGAAAACCATGAAAATGTCCGTACAGACCTTATTGCTGTATCCTGAAAACAGTGATGCGTGTTCAATCTGTCCATGCAAAGAGGATTGTCATATCCGTTTTCAGATATCGGTACCTGTCCGGTTGAAAAATAAAGAATTTATCGGGGCTATTGGCCTGGTAGGTGCAACAGAGAAACAGGAACAATATGTTTACGAAAATGAAGCACTGATCAATACCTTTTTGATTCAACTTTCGGAATTGCTTGCGTCCAAAGCCCAGCTGCTCCTTAATTATGAAATGCAGGAGGAGTTTGTCAATCAGTTGAGTTTCACACTGAACAATGTAGATGAATGTATTATTATTTACAATAGTCAGAAGCAGATAGAAAATATGAACCAGCAGGCACAACAGTTTTGCAAAATCAGGGAGACTGATGCTGTTGGACGTGCAATCAGTGTTGAAGAAACAGGGGCGGATTATCTCCAGTACACCGAGATTCGTTTCGGGATTGGGGAGAAAAGTTATGAAGTGGCCGGGACGATATTTGATATTCCGATGAATAACCGCAGACTTATGATTTTTCAGGATATCAACGCATTGCAGCTCAATGTCATGAAGTCAGCCGCAATGGCGGATAAAATCACATTGAGTAATATTGTCGGTGAATCAAGACAGATTATGGAAGTTAAGCAAAATATTCAGTCCGTGGCCAATTCCCACAGCAATGTTTTGATTATGGGAGAAAGCGGGACCGGAAAAGAATTAGTTGCGCGAGCCCTTCATGAGCAGGGCGAACGGAAAGCACAGCCGTTTGTGGCAATTAACTGCGCGGCCATTCCGGACAGTCTGCTGGAGAGTGAACTTTTCGGTTATGTACGGGGGGCTTTCACCGGGGCGAGCCCGAATGGAAAGATCGGGAAAATTGAATTGGCGAATAAGGGAACCTTATTTTTAGATGAAATCGGAGATATGCCGTTTTTTGTGCAGGCAAAAATTCTTCGGGTACTGGAGGAAAGGGAGGTTGTCCGTATTGGAGATTATCATCCGGTTAAAGTGGATATCCGCATTATTTCAGCAACGAACCGAGACCTAAAACAAATGGTAAGGGAGCGGACATTTCGTGAGGATCTTTATTACCGCCTGAATGTAATTCCTTTACAGCTTCCGCCGCTTAGGGAACGGAAGGGGGACATCCGGTGTCTGACGGATAATTTCCTGATGAATTATTCAGAAAAATTCAATAAAACTATTAAATATATTGAGCCGGAGTTTTACGAGGCATTGGAGACATATTCCTGGCCGGGAAATATTCGTGAGTTAAAAAATATAATCGAGTTTGTTATCAATATGATGGATGGTACATCGGGACGGATTACAAAGGATCTGTTGGGGGAACGGACGAAAGAGGCCTCCGGCAGTACGACCTGGAATCTGAAAGATAATGAATACCGCCTGATTCAAAGCGCTATCAGAGAATTTACGGCAAAAGGGTATACTTACGAGGAGATAGCCGAGAAGCTGGGAATTGGTGTTGCGACATTTTATCGTAAACTGAAAAAGCTTCATGAGCCGGTCAGCTTTTAAGTTGACCGGCATTTCTGACTATCAAAGTGATAAATCTCCTATCAAAACGAGAGGGAACAGAAAGCCATCTTTTCTGTAAAACAATAAAATTTCTTTGTTCTTTCGTTTGAAAAAGTATTTTTCCAAAAAACAACATTCATTTTCCCCTCATTTCGACAATATTTACACAATATTGGGTAAAAGTTAGGAGTGAGGGGCTTTTTTGAAGAAGTTGGCACGCCTTTTGCTAATTAATTTATGCAGAAGGGTAGCAGGGGTTTTCCTTCTGTGACAAAAAAGTTGTTGTATAAAGGAGAGAAAAAAATGGAAAAGAAACGACTGAACGGACCTATGAAACCTAACGAGATTGATGAACTGCTTACAGATATTCCACGCTTTCAGAAAGGGTTTTTCCCAACACCATTTCATCGGCTGGATAATCTTTCTGCGGACTATGGCTATAATATTTATGCGAAACGTGAGGATTTGAGCGGTCCTTCTAACTTTGGCGGCAATAAAGTAAGAAAACTGGAAATCATTTTTGCGGATGCCATAGAAAAGGGCTATGACACGATGATTTCTATGGGAGCCTATCAGACGAACTCGGCCATGGAATTTTGCCAGTTCTGTTGTCTCAGTAATATCAAGCCGATCATTTATCTGGCTGATATCCATGATATCGGGCTTCCTGCCTGCCATGACGATATTGCGGGGAATATGAGACTGATGACAATGATGGGAGCAGAACTTCATTACGTTGCAAAGGATCCGGATATGGAGGGGCCTTTGGTCGGGTCACTGTGGAATAAAGTTTACCGCCTGATGGATAAGCGAAAAGCAGAACTGGAGGCAGCCGGACATAAGGTTTATTGTGTTCCCAGCGGCTGTGCCACTGACGAAGCTATGGTTTCCTTTGTATGGGCATTCAAGGAGATTATGGAACAGAGCGCTGCAGCAGGGGTGAAACTGGATTATATTTTCCACAGCAATGGAACCGGTGGCTCTCTGCCCGGAATGATCGTAGGAAAATATCTCATAGGTTCTGATGTGGAAATTATTTCCATGTGTAATGGCAGTTGCAGCGGCGAGGACGATTTATGCAATCATAAGGAAATGATGCGCCGCGTTCATGTTGCATTTGACCGTCTTGGTATTGAAGCACCGGAGGATGAATGGATCCGTGCGCAGATTCATTATGATGAAGATCATTATGGGAAGGACTATGGTGAGCCTACAGAGGAAGCAACGGAGGCCATGCTAAAGATGGCTTCCAGAGAAGGCCTTTTCACAGACTCTGTTTATACGGGAAAATGTGTTGCGGGTATGCTAGATTATATGGCATCCGAAAAGATTCCAAAGGACAGCACAATCTGCTTCATTCATACCGGAGGAACAGGCGCACTCTTTGCAGAAGAGGGGTTAACCGGCAAGATTACAAAAATATAAAAAGACGGGAAAGAGAGGAGCTGTAATATGTTAAGTGAATTGATTTCAAAAATAGACGGCATTATGTGGGGAACACCGTTGGTTATAATCTGTCTTACAGCCGGTATGTTTTTTAGTCTGATCATGAAATTTCCGCAGATTCGCCTTATAAAAGATCTGATAACCACTTCCTTCAAAGGGACAGGGAAGGGTGAGAAATTATCCCCCTTTGAAACGCTTTCCATTGCAGTTGGCGGACGTGTAGGCACGGGGAATATTACCGGAACGGCCAGTGCCATTTTTTTCGGAGGGCCGGGCGCAGTGTTCTGGATGTGGATTATGTGTCTGATCGGAACAGCCTCCTCTTTTGCGGAATCTGTCCTTGCTCAGATATGGAAGGAAAGAGACAGCAGTGAGTTTTATGGAGGGCCGCCGTTTTATATTCTGAAAGGTTTGAAGATAAAACCTCTGGCAACGCTCTGGGCAAGTGTTGCACTGTTTTTCACGATTATATTTTCCGGAGTACAGAGTTCTTCATTTGTTGCCGTTGCGAGTTACACGACAAATATCGATCCGGTCATCTGGGGATTGATTTTTACTGTACCGCTGGCTATTCTTGTGCTGGGTGGAGCAAAGCGTATTGCAAAAGCCTCCAGTATAATCGTTCCGTTTATGTCGATAGCGTATGTACTGGCCTCGCTTATTGTAGTCGTTATGAATATTTCCCAGGTTCCGGCCGTGTTTGGTATGATATTCCGCTCGGCATTTACTCCCGGAGCCGTATTCGGCGGGGCCTTTGGAACGGTAATTTCCTGGGGAGTGAAAAGGGGGATTTTCTCAAATGAAGCAGGGCTCGGAACTGCACCGCTGGTTGCAGGACGTGCGGAAACGTCCCATCCCGCAAAAATCGGCCTGTCCCAATCATTCTCTGTGTATATTGATACACTTGTTATCTGCACGGCCACTGCCTTGGCAATCCTCTTGTCCGGATGCTACAATGTGTCGGGTGTTTCAGGAGAACTGCTGGTCCAGAATATGCCGGGAGTTGAATATTCCCAGTTTGCTGCCGTTGCTTTTGATTCCATTATCCCGAAATGGGGCTCACTGTTTCTGACGTTTGTATTGTTTTTATTCAACTTCACTACAATTTCTTCCTATCCGGTTTATCTGGGATCCAATAAGCACTTCCTGTTTGGCAGAGATGGTAATGAAAAACGTGCGGCTAATGCCATGAAATTGGTTAATATCAGCATTATTGTGATGGCATTTTTAGGTTCCATTGTTTCTATTGATACTCTCTGGAACCTTGCCAGCGCCTTGAGCGGTCTGATGTCTTTTATTAATATCATATGCTGCATACTGTTATATAAACCTGTTGTTGCCACACTGAAGGATTACGAGAAACAGAAAAAGAAAGGAATCGACCCTGTTTTTGTCCCGGAGAATTGTGGAATTGAAAATGCCGAATTGTGGGATACCATAGTTGAAGAGGAATATAAAGAAGAACTGGCCGCATATAAAAAAACATTTTCCTATAATTCATAATAGGTATCGTACACGTTATGAGTTGTCTTTCACAGTAAGGGAGAAGGGGCTGCCGCACTGCCCCCCCCCTTTTGACTGGCAGCCTGTAGATTTGTTGCAGCCATTTGTTTATAGACCTCATTGCGTATCTTGCGAAGCCAATAGTAATAGCTTTTTTCGGTGATATCATGATCTGCTGACTATTTTTTTGCGGTTTGTCCCTCCGGACGTTACTGACATTGCTCAATGATCGATTCCCAATTGGCATGCGTACTTCATGTGTGATTTTATCCATAGCTTTTACCTCCACTTGAAAAAACCAGTTAGTTTTTTGTGCTTTTTCAAGTGTGCCACAAAAATAACCTTAAAGAAAGGCGAATGGTTTGACGTTTACAAAAAGACATCCTATGATTATCAAATTAACATGGGATGTCTTTATGATTGATCATCTTTGGAGCATTCGTTAACGTTGATTCGGTTTACAATAATTTTTTTTATTGTTCAACCACCTTAACTCCCAATACTGCAAGCGCTGCAAGTCCAGCCTTTTCTGAATCCCCTTTTAATATAGCATCATAGATCAATGTATGATTATCAAATTCCTCCTTCTCAAAAAACACCCGGCTATGAATCTCCTCTGCGATATTTTTGCGAAGCATTTCTTCTGTCAAAAGAAATATTTCATAGAACATCCCATTGTGGGAACTTAGGCATACTTGTCTATGGAAAGCCAGATCTGAATTTACAAAATCGCAAAATTCTTCAGCGGCTATACTAATCTCCTTTTTCCGCATAATCTTTTTTCTACATTGTAAATACTCATTTAGTTTCATTTTAAGAACAGTCTTGTCTTCAAAGGTTGCTCTTTCTGCTGCCCTTTTGCTACTTTCCACCTCAATTAACTGGCGTAGTTCCGAAATGTCATTCTTATTAGTTTTACTAAAAATAATGTCGCCAAAATTAGAAAATAGATCTTCTAGAGAAAACTCCTTCACATAGGTGCCGCTTCCAACTCTTGTTTCCAGAACACCCACTGCACTCAATTTTTGTAATGCCATCCTTACAGTAAGCCTGTTGACATCCAACATGGCCGCCAAATCATTTTCTGACGGAAGCCTATCTCCGGGCTGTAGTGTCCCATTAATTACCATATGTTTGATTCTTGTGAATACCTGATCAACCATCGAAACTCGATCAATCTTCTCACCAAAGTCATCTCTTTTCATATAAAGAAAGCCTCTCATATATATATTATTTTATTCACCCATATTTGTTTATTATACCATAAGATGGACGATCAAGGAAAGCTTTTAGAATTATTTTCAATGTTCTTCAGCATTTACAGGTCGTATTTTCCATACAGCCTTGCCGTCCTTATCCCTGCGGAATGCACATAAATCAAACGTTGCATAGATTATGGCAAAAAGAATATTTATAAACACAAAGATTGTATATGGAATATAATTCATTGATGTCAAATTAAAAATTCCCATATAATAGGCGCAGCTGACATTCCAAGGAATAAGGGGGACTGTTATTGTATTACCTTCCTCTATTGTTCTTGTCATCACGCTGCGATGAATACCATTTTTATCATATATCTCCCCGAACATGGAACCCACCAATACAACTGACACATAAAAATTAGAAAGAAGCATAATCACCAATACATCAAAGATCCATGTAAAAAGGATGGTTGCTTGTATGGAATGAATCCTTTTTGCAAGCTTATCAACAAGTACATGAAGATATCCCGTTTTCTCCAGTACGCCTCCCATTCCCAATGCCAAAACAGAGGTACTGACTATGGACATCATTGAGTCGATTCCGCCTTTGCTTAAAATTTTATCAACTGCCCCTACTCCGCTATTTGATACAAATCCTGAATAAAAAGCAGTTAATGTATCAGCCAATGTTGCATCCTGAAAAATTATAGCGAGAAGCATAGCACTTATACCTGAAGATAAAAGCGCTAATAATGCCGGGATTTTAAAAGTTCCCAGAACAACAAGTATCACAATTGGAAGCAACAAAAAAAGATTAAACTGAAATTGTTTTTCAATTGCACAAGATACCACCGAAAGAGCTTCTATGTCAACTGTATTTTCCTTAAACTGAAATCCTATTATATAAAAAATAACCGCAGATACAAAAAAAGCAGGTAATGTCGTATATGCCATCGAATGGACATGATCATAAAGGCTAACTCCATTGGCACTCGATGTAAGAATCGTTGAATCTGACAATGGCGACAACTTGTCCCCTAATACCACCCCAGAAATAGCCGCCCCCGCAAGAATATAATTGGGGATCCCCATACTCTCCCCAATAGCAACGCAGGCAACTCCAATTGTTCCTGCCGTCCCCCATGAGGAACCTGTCAGCATTGATGTTACGGAGCATAATACGAAAATAGATGGAAGGACAATGGCAGGACTAACTATTTTTAACCCATAGTAAATAACCATGGGAACAGTCCCACACATAATCCACTCCGCAATCAAAATACCCATACACATTAATATAATGACCGCAGGTACAGAACGCCTAATACCATTTATAATAGCATCTTCTATTTCTGGAAGGGGAATTTTTTCCATATAAGCGGATAATGACAATATAAATATATTCAGGGTCAACAAAGCAGTAATTGGAATTTTATGATAAACCCCAAATGATAAAATCATTGCACATAATATCAATATGATAGTTGCTTTCCATATCTTTGATTGATTTTTAATGTCCATAGTATATTCCTCCAAATAAAAATCTGTTCGCTATTATATCCAATATTAGGATAACTCTCGTAAAATAAAATGTCAATATAAATAATTTTTTAAATATTTTGTTTGTTTTTTAGTAATTTATATATATTTTTTTGCAAAAAAACCACTTGACATTAACAAAACAAAGCGATAATATATCTGTGTAGTTAGCGAACAGATTTTTAGAATTGAAAGGAGAAAAATTATGAAAATTACTAAAATCGAGGTAATGCGTTTTAATTGTGTGAATCTGCAGGATCCAGGGGGGTGGAATCCCATCGGCTGTCGAATCCATACTGATGAGGGGATTTACGGAGATGGTGAAGCCGCCTTGGGATGGGGGAAAGCATCTGAGGCAGTTTTACATATGATGAGTGATTATGGTCAAGTATTAATTGGATTGGACCCTTTAGACCATGAAGTGATCTGGAATAAGCTTTACCGTGATTACTATTGGGGCCAGAATGGCGGACCAATTATATTTGGAGCAATCAGCGCTTTGGACATGGCTCTTTGGGACATTAAAGGTAAATATTTTAACGTACCCGTTTATAAACTTCTTGGCGGTAAAAAACGTGATAAATTGCGTTGTTATGCCAGTCAGTTACATCAAGGCTGGGGAAAATTGTTTGGGGAAATGTATACGCCTGAACAACTTGCGGAAACCTGTAAGGCTGCTGTAGAAGATGGTTATGACTGTGTAAAAGTTGATTTCTTTACTTATAAATCAGATGGTTCAAGGTTTTATTTTGCAAATGATAATGTACAATTTATAGATAAAGAAAAATTAGAATTGATCGAAAGCCGTATAGCGGCAGTACGCAAAGCAATCGGACCAAAAGTTGACATTATCATAGAAAACCATGCGTATACAGATACTAACTCGGCGATTCAAATTGGAAGAATGGCAGAAAAATATGATATTCTTTATTTTGAAGAACCAAATACCGCTTTTTTACCTAATGTTGAAAAAATATCAAATGCGATAAAAATCCCTATTGCCCATGGCGAACGCTTATATTCAAGATGGCAGTTCGCGCCATTCTTGGAAAAAGGCTGTGTTTCTGTGATCCAACCAGATTTAGGTACATGCGGAGGTATCACAGAAGGTAAGAAGATCTGCGATATGGCATATACATATGATACTGGTGTCCAGATCCACATTTGTGGAAGTCCACTTTTAACAGCTGCTTCTCTCCATCTGGAATGTGTTATACCAAATTTTGTAATTCATGAACATCACAATGTTAATTGCAGGGATTACAATATTGAACTTTGCGTTAACGATTACCAGCCTCAAAACGGGTACTTTGAGATTCCCGATCTCCCCGGTTATGGTAATGAATTTTCTCCCGCAGCCATATCACGCAGTGACAAGCTTGTTGTAAAATAACAATTTACAAATCACACATCTATTAAGAGGAAGATAAAAATGGAAAAGGCAACAAATATGAAGAAAAAAAGACAAACAACTGTTCCTGAGGCCTTTGCATCCCTACTATTTCTAATTTTGGCAGTGATGATAGGAAGCATATGGGGTGGGACCGGTGTTGGTACGCCACTGGCATTAAGTATTGGTTTTGTTTCCATAATTGCAGGCAAATGCGGTTATGGATGGAATGACATAAAAGAGGCGATGTGTGAAAAGGTAACATCTATTCTTGATATATTTTTTATATTGCTTGGAGTCGGTTTTTTAATTGCAACCTGGATGTTTTCCGGCACGGTACCAACACTTATTTCTTATATGATCCGCATAATTAGTGCAAAATATGTAATTGTATTGACTTTTATTCTTTGTGCGATCTTGTCTCTGATCATCGGAACCGCTTGGGGAACTGCCGGTACGATTGGAATCGTTATGATCGGTCTAGGCATGACACTTGGGGTCAATATGCCAGCCATGGCAGCTGCCGTAGCAGGAGGTGCCCATGTAGGGCAGATTCTTTCTCCCATGGCTGATATGGTTAACTTAACAGCTGCCCTTGGCAAAAAGGATCCAATCGAAACAGCAAAAAGGTCGGCATATTTTGTCATACCAGCAATGATCACAACAATCATCATTTATCTTGCAATTGGCTTCTTTTCCAACCAGCAAACAGCTTCCATGGAAGAGATAACGATTATTGTTGATAGTATCAGTAGCATCTTTAATGTTTGTATTTGGGCCTTAATTCCTCTTTTTATTTTGCTGATACTTTCCATTTTAAGAAAACCTATATTACCAACACTTTTCATTAGCGGTTTGTCAGCTATTGCTATCGGCGCAATCATTAATGGCTTTCCTCTCATGGCTGGAATATCAGTTGCTCATGAGGGTTTTACCCTGGCAAAAATGGGGGTTGACACATCTGCTGTTAATCCTATCGTTTTATCCCTTGTCGAAAGAGGTGGCATGTCTTCTTTTGGAAGTGTATTCATTACCCTCTTTCTTGCACTAGGATATGCTGGAATTATGGTTAAGATCGGGGCACTTGAAGTGATTGTACGTACATTATTTGGTCATGCGAATCATCCTATTACACTTTCTATCAGTACCTGCTTGATTGGAATCATTACAGCAGCTGGCACCTCTAATTCATATCTTACATTACTAATGCCTGTAGAATTGTTAGGAAGCAAATATGAAAAAAACGGCTGGAATCTGCTGAATGCAGCATGCATTTCCGGTTCTGTTGGGGCTTTGATCATGCTGCTGATTCCATGGTCCACTACAGCAATTTACTTTGCTGGCGTTACAGGAGTACCTACCATGTCAGCTTTACCTTATAATGTCTTTATCTATGGCTGTCCAATTTTTGCCGTTCTTACATCTGTCATCAGACTAGGGTGGTCAAAAAATTAGGGAATAAAAAATATGATATTACAGTCATGGTGTATGGAAATATCAGATGACTGCTTTTACAGAATGAAGTCCAGATCAGAAAATGGAAACCTGCCTGTCCTCATTAGGGACTGTTATTTTCGGGTTTGATTTTAGAGTGTGATGTGTGGATGGAACAGATACCCCGTTTCCCAGACCGCAGACCTCCTAAGAGAATGTAAACATACCTCCACCTACGCTATGACTGCCTACGTCCAAAACTAATCAATCAACCCCACAAAGGACACGTATTCCCTTGTCCATCTGTCTGCCTACAATTACAGTTAACATCACAAACATGGCGTATTTTGCCGTTAAATGCGTTAAATAGGCATACAATGACACATGAAAAGGCTGTGGGTGAAATGCTCACAGCCTATCTTTAATACAGATGCTTATATGTGTACAGGTTGGGTACAAGGGAATGATGGAAACTGGTACTTTATGAGCAGTTCTGGTGCAATGTTGAGAAATACCACAACACCTGATGTAAAATACTGGTTGGATGCTAATGGAATTTGGGATGGAAGGACGCTTGGAGTATCCGATACATCTTCAACTTCAGTTTTGGAAAGAAACACAATGAAGGTAACTATTGATGGTGTAGAGGAGACATTTTATTTGACTGGAGGAGGTACAGTTGGAGGCTATAAAACATTTACTTGCTATTCAGTCAATGCAGATGGCACCATTGGTAAACAGTTGCACTTAGTTATTGATCCAGATACAGAGGCCGGAGAAGATATAAAACCAAGTAACCGGGATACTGATTTAGTCTGACTTATATAGATTCTTATGATGGTGATCAATATTCAGCAAGGTTGGGAAAGGGAAAATATAATGTAAATATTACAGCAATTGAAGCTGACTGTGCACATGTAGAAGGCAAATTTTCTGCAACTGCCAAAATGGTTGGAGGAAGTGGTTCGGTTTCAATTACTAATGGTACTTTTAATTTATATCACGGAGAAAAGGTAGACTGGGTAAAAGCGTTGGTTCCTTCTCGTTCCTCTGGTGGCGGTTATGAAGGGGGTTCTGCTGTTTATGACACAGGAT